>ERZ773214.404-NODE-404-length-28609-cov-138.524655_pt1 | contig 28609 bp, 35 predicted proteins | sample MGYA00511238_ERZ773214 | MGnify/ENA primary metagenome ERZ773214 (study PRJEB29015, sample SAMEA2738157) | human oral metagenome | biome: human oral; feature: human-associated habitat; material: saliva | place: China | collected 2259 ... | reverse complement strand
GGCCACCTCGCAGGCTAGCGAGTTCTCCCGGAACCAGAACCAGGGCACTGGCGATGGTTCGCAGGTTGATGAACCCTTGCCGGCGGTGCAGGCCACCTCGCAGGCTAGCGAGTTCTCCCGGAACCAGAACCAGGGCACTGGCGATGGTTCGCAGGTTGATGAACCCTTGCCGGCGGTGCAGGCCACCAGCTCTTTGCCGACCCTCAGTGCGCAGCAGATGATTGACGAATTCTCTGCGCAAATCGATGCCGCCGAGCTTGCCCTCAACGAGCAAGCCTCCACGGCAGAGGTCGTTGAAGAGCCCACCCTGGTCTCCGGTGCACCGGAGACCAGGGGAGACTCCAACGGCCATTTCGTCGTACCCAAATCCTCATCTCACGAGCCCTCCCACGATTGGGAGGAATCTGGATCCGATTCAAATCAGGAGGGTGACGGATTCAAATCCGCCGGGTCGGGACGGGACGGGAACGGGCAGGGCACCGCTCGCGGTAGCGAGCAGAGTGCCCCCGTAACTGGCCCCTCCGCTGGGACTCAATTACTCCGAATCGATTTGAATCATGAGGGTGACGGATTCGGATATGCCGGGTCGGGTCGGGACGGGGAAGCCGTTAAAAACCTGACCACCTCTGAACCTAAACGCTCTCGTCATCGCCGAGCTCGAACCCGCCGAACCAGCAGGAGGTAGAAGTGTGAAAGCACAAGACTATTTGATGCTCAATGCACGAACCATGACTGAAGCTCAATTCCAATCAGCAATCATCACCCTGGCAACCCGCCTGGGATGGATGCACTACCACACCCATGACTCCCGCAGGTCGGTGCCTGGATTTCCAGACCTGGTACTCGTCCACCCCATCAAGCGGCGAACCCTCTTCAGGGAATTGAAGACCATGAAGGGGCGAGTATCCGCAGCACAAATCCAGTGGCTCGACGCGCTCGCTTCGGCTGGTCAAGATGCTGGAGTGTGGAGACCCGACATGTGGACCGCAATCGTGAAGGAGCTGAGTCAATGACTGAGCAAGACACCATTGAGATGCGCCGCCGGGTGCGAGCCATCCTGAATGTCTTGGCCTTTGCCCATGTTCGAGCTGAGGATATGGGGGAGCCTGTAGAGGCACTCGAAGATGCTCCGTTGGAAATGGCGTTGCTAGATCAGCTTCGGCAGGCTGTCACTGAGCAGGGTGCGGAGCATGGGAAGGGGCCGTCGTCCTCTGGCTCGCGCTCGCCATTGGATGTTGCGGCGTTGGATTTGTGGACTGCGGTTGGTCACTCTGCTGCGGAGACTGCGGCAGCTGTTGGGGTGCCGGCGGGGAAGTCACCAGCTGATACCATGCGTGCCGTCCTGCCTCATATCGCTCATGCTAGTCTTCCTGTTCTGGTCTGGATTGGTGAGGAGTGGAGCGAGTGGGTGTCAAAGATTCAGGAGTACCTGAAACCGACACGCCGAACGCCGATAGACCGTGCGTGCCCCGTCTGCCATCAGAAGCTCCGAATCTGTCGAGATGAATTCGGGGCGACGGTGCAGAAGCCATGCCTGATTGCTGTCTGGGACATCGAGGGGGAGCAGGTACAGCGTGTCGAATGTTCTGCCTGCTCGGCAATCTGGCCGCGTGCTTTCCTGTGGAATCTGCTGTCTGCGGATGAGGAGGAGGAGACGCTGGTGAGGCTGTCCTCTGGTGGGTGACGTTGGCGCTTGCACAAGGGGGGATGATGACGCTAGACTATCCCGCTTACCACTGGTGTGTCCTCTGCATAGCAGGGGGGGGGGTGGTAATGATGCGGGAGACATGTTCAAGCGTGTCGGATTCTTCCTCTGGTGGGGGAGGAGGGAAGGCAAACAGCCTCCCCCACCAGATACCAGCCCGCAAGCCACAAATAAATAGTGGAAGAAGAAGGAGGAAGCCATGGCGACTAGCCGTACAGGCACCGCTCGCTGGAAGACCCTCCGGAAGAAGGAGCTCGCCGCTGCGTTTGAGCGTGGCGACATGCGTTGTCCTATTTGTTTCGTTGCCTACGATTGGCATCGGAGCAAGCAACCGAATAGCCCTGAGCTTGACCACGTGACAGCTCACGCTGAAGGTGGCAAAGATGTAGCGGAAAACGTTCGCGTCATCTGCCGTCAGTGCAACCAGCGACTCGGCGGAAAGCTAGGAGGCAAACGCTCTCAAGCTCGCAAGACAATCAGAATCGCTGAACCGATTCGACCGAAAACAACACTGATCCTTTAGCCCCAACCATCCACCCTAGCTGGTGACCTCTCACCGCTATAAGGGGGACATCATCAACCGGGGCAAACCACCTGAAGCAAACAGGACCAGGGGGGTACCCCCTCCCCCGGAGGGTGAGTTCGCGCCCTCCGGCGATAGCGATATATCCACAGCGATTTTCCACAAAATGCGGTTCGACAAGGAGTGATACCTTGAGTAAAGGCAAACCGAAGCAGCTCGAACCTATCGATTTCGAGGGAGCCACCCAAGAGGAAGGCTCCCTTTCTCATGCCACCGCAACCGGTACGCGCCTCGATAGGCTCCGTGCCCTGCGCAGCAAGCTCGCCGCGCACATCGACAACCCGAACACGCTGGCCCGTGACCTCGCCGCGCTCGCACGCCGATTCCAGGATCTCGATAAAGATATCGAAGAGTTGGAGCAGTTGGAGCAGCAGTACGGGGCAGAGATTGAAGGAGAGCACCATTATGAAGAAGATGCCCCCTTCGACCCGTCCACTCTCTGAGGTCGCCGCACAGCTCAAAGTGCCGGATGGGATTGTCTCGACCGGTTGGCCGTCTATTGCTCGGCAGCTCATGAAGATGAGCTACCCGCTCGACCCCTGGCAGATTGATATTGGCAAGCTCATCTTCGCGAAGCGCAAGGATGGGTTCTACGCCGCCGGCGTGGGTGGTGCCGCGCTGAGTCTGCCTCGACAGGTCGGTAAGACTCACATGATTGCTGGCTTTATCTTCGCTGCATGTATCGCTTCTCCGAATACGCTCGTCCTCTGGTCAGCGCACCGCGCTCGCACCCACAACGAGACGTTCCAGTCCATGCAGGGCATTGCGGCCCGCCCGGCAGTTGCCCCGTTCATCTCCCATGTCCGCCGCGGCGCCGGCCAGGAAGCCGTAGAGTTCGCGAATGGTTCACGAATTCTCTTCGGCGCTCGTGAAAGCGGCTTTGGTCGTGGCTTCGCAAAAGTGGACGTCATTGTGCTTGATGAGGCGCAGATTCTCACCGAGAAAGCGCTGGACGACATGCTCCCTGCTACCAACGCCGCCCCGAACGGCTTGGTCCTAATGATGGGAACGCCACCGAAGCCGACCGACCCCAGCGAAGTGTTCACACGACACCGCGCAGAGTCGCTCGCTGGAGACCGCGACAAGCTCTATATCGAGTGCGCAGCCGACCCCGGAGCCCGAGCCGACGATAAGAAGCAGTGGGCTAAGGCAAACCCCTCATACCCGACACGAGTCAGCGCTGTCGCAATTGAGCGCATGCGAAAGAACCTCACTCCCGATTCATTCAGGCGTGAGGCGCTCGGCATCTGGGACGAAGCCACAGCAACCCAGGCAGCCTTCACCCCTGAAGCTTGGCATGCGTGCGAGGGCGAAGCCCCCAAGGAAGGCCGCACCGTGTTCGGCGTGCGATTCTCGCCCGACGGTATGGAAGTCGCGCTCGCTGTCGCTCGCCGCCCGGATACTGGCGGCCCAATCTTCATCGAGGGCCTGCGATCTGAACCTCTGTCCAATGGCACCGGCTGGCTCGTAGACTTCCTCGCCGCGCATGCCTCCCGCGCTGCCCAGATTGTTATCGACGGCAAGGCGGGTATCGGCTACCTCACGAACGCGCTCCGTGAAGCAGGCGTGAAATCCAAGACGCTCATCTGGCAGCCATCACTGGACCAAGTCATTGTTGCTCACGCAACGGTAGAGCAGGCAATCATCGGCAAGGACCTCGCTCACAGCAACCAGCCTGAACTGACCCAGCAGGTGCTCTCCTGTACCCGCCGAAAGATTGGCAACCGAGGAGGTTTCGGCTGGCAAGCTGCAGAAGGCGGTAGCGTCACGATGTTTGAAGCTGCCACGCTGGCTTACTGGGGCGCACGCGTAACCAAACGCAACCCCGCACGGAAACAAAGGATTAGCGTATGAGTGACTTCTTCCCTATCCCCGCCGATGGTGGGGATATTTTTACGCCCACCGAGTTGGCGCAGCTACGGCTCATGCGAGACCAGCTACAGGCCAAGCGCGCCAGGAACCGGGTGCGACAGAACTATTACGACCAGCGTGTAGGGCTCAAAGATCTGGGTATCTCGATTCCTCCGCAGCTGCGAAATATCGATTCGGTGCTCGGGTGGCCGGCCAAGACCGTGGATGTGCTCGCTGACCGTATCCGATTTGAGAAGTTCATCTCGACTCATGAGAGCAATACCGACCCGTTCGGTTTGAATGAGCTGGTGGCGCAGAACGATTTTCAGGAGGTGTTCGCCCAGGCGGCATCCTCCGCTCTGATTAATTCGTGCGCATTCATCACGGTCACTCAGGGCGATACTGAGGCAGGCGAGCCGGAGGTTCTTTGGCTGCCGCGTAGCGCTCACTGGGCTACTGGGCTGTGGGATCAGCGCAAGCGCTCACTCGCCGCCGGGTTGTCTGTGACTCGTACGGATACGGACGAATTTGGGGACGTGACGGTGCGCGAGGTAACCGTGTACCTGCCGGATAAGACGGTGGTGCTCAGGTTCCCTGCGGCTGGTGAGCGTGCTGAGGCTACCGCTGTTGTGCTGCCGAACCCAGTGGGGCGTCCTTTGATGGTTGCTCTGGTGGTGGGGGCTGACCTGCGCCGCCCGTTTGGGCGCTCGCGGATTACACGGGCGGTCATGTCGCTCACGGATTCAGCGGTGCGTACGATTGTGCGTTCCGAGGTTGCGGCGGAGTTTTTCTCGACGCCGCAGCGCGCGATTCTGGGCGCGGACCCGGAGGCGTTGGAAGCGTCGAAGTGGGACGCGGTCATGTCGAAGATGCTCGCGATTAGCAGGGATGAGAACGGTGAGCTACCGCAGATTCAGCAGTTCTCACAGATGTCGATGCAACCGCATACTGAGCAGTTGCGGCAGTGGGCGGCGTTGCTGGCGGCGGAGTCGTCTATCCCGTTGGATGAGCTTGGTTTTCCCTCTGATAACCCTTCGAGTGATTCGGCGATTCAGTCGCAACGCGACCCGTTGCGGCTGGCGGCGGAGCGCTGTATCAGGGGGTTCCAGTCTGCGTTGCGTCAGGTTGCTGTGCTGACGGTTGCTCTGCAGCATGGGTGGGAAACCGCCCAGGAAGTAACAACTGTACAGGCGCACTTCGCGCCGACGGTGCATGTCTCGGATGCGGCTGCGGCGGATGCTGTGCTGAAACAAGTGCAGGTCATGCCGTGGCTCGCGGAATCCGGCGTGGTGCTGGAGAAGCTCGGATACAGTGCGGCAACAGCGGAACGGCTCATGAGTGATAAGCGGCGTGCCGAAGGCGTCCAGGCTCTTGGGTTCTATAAGCAGTACAAGGAACGCAAGGATGCTGAGAAGGCGCAGCGGCAGGAGAAGCTCGCGAAGCAACCGCTGGGTGAGTTTGAAGTAACAGAATAACGGAATGATGGCGAGGTACCCCCGGTATGGATATGCAGGATATTAGGTACCTCGCCGAAGGTTTGAACGGTATCGTGGCGGAAGCTACAGATCTGTTTGAGGCACGCATCAGGGAACTTGTTGAGCAGGGTGCACCGTGGGAACTGGTGCGTGAAGAAGCACGCCGCATGTTCATCTCACTGGTGGACGGATACCGTGTGCAGGCTGAAGCCTCGGGGGAGGAATGGTACCGGTATCTGCGGGAGCTCGCTGTGGGGGAGGCCGCTGGGTTGCCTTCTGTTGAGGTGCCGCTGGTGGAGCACAGAAAGCTGAGCTCTGCTGTCTGGTGGGCTTCGCAGTGGCTGGAAGAGCCGAACGTGGATGTGGAGCGTGCACTGGCGGTGCTGTCCGAGCGACTCGACCAGTTCATCAAGCATGCCGGGCGTGAGAAGGTCACGCAGCTTGCGGTGGCTGATCCGGTGGCGAAGCGTTTCGGGCGTGTGCCGGTGGGTTCCACCTGCACCTGGTGTGAGATGCTCGCTTCGCGCGGGTTCGTCTACACTAGCCCTAAGAGCGCTGGTCTGTTTATGCGGTTCCATTACAAGTGCGATTGCCAGGTGGTGCCCGGGTTTGAGGGCAAGAACCCGGTGGAGGGTTACGATCCTGGCGTGTATAAGGCTCGGTATGATGCGGCTGTTGCGGCGTTGCGTGCGGAGTCGAAGCCTGGAACACGCTTTGTTGATCGGGACGTGTCGCGGCAGATGGGGCTAATGTTTCCCGAGGTGTACGGCCGTAAACCGGCGGCTCAGGTCTGGGCTGGTGAGGATATCCCTCTTGGAGATGGTGTTGCTGCGCGTGTGTCGGCAGAACACACCAAGCAGGATGCTCAAGCGTTACAGCGCTGGGCAGAAGGTAAACAGCCGGGTGGGACACCGTATTATGTGCGGCTGCAGAAGGCGATTCTGGGTGAGGTTCCCTGGACTCCTGAGCTGAAGAAGTTTCGTCGTGAGTTGGATAGCGCGATTGACCGGTCGGTGGCTTTGGAACCGTTTACGGTCTCGCGGTGGGCTCCGTTAGAGACTTTCGGTGTGGGAAAGGTTCAGGAGTTGTACTCGCTTCGGGGTTCTTCCATAGAGCATAGACCGTATATCGCTACTGCTGATAAACCTAGTGGGGTAAAAACTGGCAGCGGACGAGTTCAGATGCGCGTGTATGTTCCTGCAGGGTCTGGGCTTGCGCCGGTATGGGAACACACAGAGAAATATCGGGGGCAGCGGGAAGTTCTGCTATTACGCGGTGGTATGCTTGACATATTAAAGGTCAGGCGTATGCCTGACGGTTCCCCACTGGTTTTTGCATATTATCAGGAGATTCCCCATGAGTAGCGAGATCGCAGAAGAAGCTTACGATTATCGTGAAGACCCTGAGTATTGGCGTGCTCCGTTCGATTTTACGAAGCCCACGTTTGATGTAAATACTCCGGAGGGGTGGATGCGTGCTGAGTTGATGGGGCGTTCTTTTAATGCTCCGGCTGCGCGCCCCGGTGCCGAGTATGAGTGGGGTTTAGCAGAGATCAAGCGTAGGTATGAAGCTAAGGAATTCCCCTTCGACGATAGCGAAGTAACCCTTTTGTATCGTGAGAAGGTAGCTAATGGTGAGTTGCCGGATGTTTATGCTGGCACTCCATACGATTTGGCGCTTCTGCCTTTTTAACATAGTTTCCCTTTCCGTCCGGGGTTTTGGGCGGCATAACCGAATATAGAACATATTTTTACAACACCACCCGTGTAGACGAGTTTTCGTCTGCGCCGGGTGGTGTTGGTGCTTAACGAAGCAAGGAGCAACCCTATGAGTGAGAACACCACAGTCGAGACGGCAGAAGCCTCCGAGCAGCCGCAGGGAACCCCCGCGGATGTCGCGGCGGCGCAGCACGAGCACATGGAGGAACCCGCGTTCCGCACCATCACCTCGCAGCGCCAGCTTGACGCCATTATCGCCGAGCGACTCAAGCGTGAACGTGCAAAGTTTGCCGACTACGCTGACCTGCGCGAGAAGGCTGCCACCGTGGATGAGCTGACCACTCGTGCCGAGCAGGCAGAAGGGCGTCTAGCTGAGCTTGAGCACGCGGAGAAGGTGCGCGGATGGCGTGAAGCCGCCGCCGCCGAGTACGGTGTTCCTGCTTCCGCCCTGCGCGGGGAGACGCAGAAGGAGCTCAGCGAACACGCGGCGCTCCTGTCTGAGCTGCTCCACGGCGGTGCTACCGGTGGTGCGGCGGGTAACCGCACCGTCATCAAGACCGAGGGTGAAGGTGCGGGGCTTGCGCTCAATGGCGACCCGCTACTGGACAAGCTCAAGGGCGTCCTCGGCATCTAGCTAATCCTCTTCTAGGAAAGGAAAAACCGTTATGGCTATTACCGCCGCAACTAAGACCAGCAACCTCGCCGGGTTTATCCGCCCCGAGATTGCGCAGGCATACTTCGCAGAGGTTCAGAAGGCCTCTGTGGTGCAGTCTCTGGCACGTCAGGTGCCTCTCTCTGTCTCTGGTGAGGCTATCCCCGTCCTGACTGAGAAGCCCACCGCCTCCTGGGTGGAAGAAGGCGCTAAGAAGCCCACCACCCAGGCGGGGCTGACCATGAAGACCATGACCCCGAAGAAGATTGCCGCCATCGCGGTGGTCTCCGCCGAGGTCGTCCGTGCGAACCCCGGTAACTACATGGAAGTCCTTCGTCAGGAGATCGCCGAGTCGTTTGCTCGCGCGTTCGACGATGCCGTTATCCACGGCACCTCGAACCCGTTCGGCGTTGGCACTAACCTCGCCTCCACCAGTAAGGCTGTGAAGCTCGGTACTTCTCCTGCGAACAAGGGCGGTATCTTTGCCGACCTGAACTCGGGTCTGGATCTGCTGGTGAAGGACAAGAAGAAGCTCAACGGCTTCGTGTTCGATGACGTTGCTGAGCCGCTGTTTAACGCCTCGGTGGATGCTAACGGCCGCCCGCTGTTCGTGCCTGAGCCGACCGTGGCAACCGCTGCTGTGCGTTCCGGTACCGTGCTGGGTCGTCCCGCTTCGTTCGCTGATACCGTGGCGAACGGTACCGCTGCCGGTTCGGTGGTCGGTATCGGTGGTGACTTCTCGAAGGCGCTGTGGGGCACTGTGGGTGGTATCAACTTCGATGTGTCCACCGAGTCCACCGTGACGATTGGCAACCAGCTGGTCTCTCTGTGGGAGAACAACCTGGTCGCGATTCGCGCCGAGGCAGAGTTCGGTTGGCTCATTGAGTCCAACGCCCACTTCGTGAAGTACACCCTCTAACCTGGGCTGGAGGTGCGTGACCTGTGATGATGGATGATTTTCCCGAGGTCACCGTGGAGGCGTTGCGCTCGCGCTGGCCGGACATGCCGCCGGGCTCCGAAGAGCATGCTCGTGTCCTTCTTGAGGATGCGGGCGTACTCATCCGTGCGGCAGCACCCGGCTGGTTCAACCTGCCGGCAGAGGCTATCACGATTGTGGCGTGCCGGATGGTCAAGCGCGCCATGGCAGCAGGTGCATTCGTGGAGGGCGCGTCATCTTTGACGCAGACGGCGGGGCCTTTTAACCAGCAGGTTAGCTTCGCAAACCCGAACGGGGATTTGTACTTGACCAAGGCTGAGAAGAAGCTGCTCGGGGTCGGGTCGCAACGCGCCACCACCATTGACCTATTCCCTGCCCCCGGTTGCGGGATGGGAGGTGAAGTGCATGGGGTGGCTCAAACCCCGGTTCACGGTTTCACACTCGGCCTGGACTGAAGGAACATCTGATAGTTGGGGTGCCCCTACTCGGGGCTGGAGTGCTGCGGTGCAGGTTGAGGTGTTTGGGTGGGCTTCACCGGGCGCGGATTCTGAGATTCGGGATACCGCGACCGGGGTTCGCCGTGACCTTGACCTGTACTCCCCAACCGGGTTCACCCGCCCCCGCGACCGGGTAACCGTGGACGGGGTGCTGTACGAGTGCGTCGGCTGGCCAGAAGACTACACGCACGGCCCTTTCGGATTCAAGGCGGGTTACCGAATCAATCTCAAACGAGTGGAAGGCTGACAGGCGAGTATGGGCAAGACGAAGGTGAAGCTGACGTTGGCAGGGTTCTATGGTCTACGCACCAGCCCGGAGATGCTTGCCGCCCTGAACACGGAGGCGGCGAAGGTTCAGGCTCGCGCCGGGGCCGGGTTCGCATCCTCAGCAAAGGTCGGCGCGAAAACAGCAGCGGCGCGTGTCTACCCAACCGGTGCCGCTGGTATCCGGGCGGAAGCTAAGCACGGTGCCCTGTCCAAGGCTGTAGGCGGGTGGAACCGATGACACCACAGGTTGGTTCTAACCGTCTGCAGGCTCCGGATGTGTTCGCAGCGCTCCGCAAGGAGGTAAAAACCTGGTGGGATTCCCCGGTGTATGTCGCGGAGCCACCAAACCCGCGCCCGGACGGGGTGTTCGCAGTGTTCACCCCTTCGGGCGGTGACGAGGGGTCCCCTGCACATGGGCAACGAGCATTCATCGCCGACGTGTGGGGCTCCACCGCACATGGTGCGTACAACGCCGCGGAGACGTTGCGGGGTGTGCTGCGTGGCATCGTGAACCAGGATGTCATCGTGAACGGTGTGCAGCCCGTGCTGGTCTACGGTGTGGATCCTGTGGGGGGTGTGGTGTGGATGCCAGACCCCGACGATAAGATTCCGCGATTCCGGATGAACTTCACGGTGACGTACCGGAACACGCAAATTGACCTGTTATAGCCCCTGTTGTGGGGCAGGAAGGAGCATGTTATGGCGCTTGTTGCTGATAATGTGCGTGTCGCTGTTACCGGCGGCGTTTATGTTGGTGCCATCGGCACCGCAACCCCTGCTAACGCGACCGCCCCGGTGGACGCGAAGCTGAAGGACCTCGGCTACATCAGCGAGGACGGGGTGACTCAGAGCATCGACTCTGACACCAGCGAAATCAAGGCCTGGCAGAACGGTGACGTGGTGCGTGTCATCCAGACCTCGCACAAGGTCACTTTCCAGTTCACGCTCATCGAGACGAACGAGGAAGTGCTCAAGCTGTTCTACGCGGACACCACTGCGAACGGGTCGCTGGTGCGAATGACCGGTGCACAGTCCCCGCACCAGACGTTCGTGCTGGACGTTCTGGACGGCAAGAAGGTTCTGCGTATCGTCATCCCCGACGGTCAGGTAACCGAGCGTGGCGAGGTGACCTACAAGAACGGCGAGGCTGTCGGCTACCAGGTGACCGTCACCGCGTACCCTGACTCGCAGGGTGTGAAGGCGTACAAGCACTTGGGCACCAAGCTCTAAGAGGCTGGTTTAGATTTGCGGCATGCCCCCGGTTGCGCATGGTGGTTGGCTCCCTTTTTAGGGTTTCTGGAGCCGCACGCCGCGCACACCAAGGGGGTGTGCCGCGCTCGCTTCCCCCCAACGAAACCCTACCTATACGTTTTGATTTGGAAGGAAACCCCTCATGTCGGAGAAGAACTACGCGTTTACCCGCACCAGCGATAAGAAGGCTGCAGGTGGTGCGCCGGTCGTGAAGGTGAAGCTGCGCGGCAAGACCTGGCAGGTAGACCCCGCTGCGCTGGATGATGCGGAGCTGATGGAGCAGCTTCTCGCGATTGACGAAGGCAACCCCAAGGGCATGTTCTCCGCGGTGGAGTCCTTGCTCGGTGCCGAGGCAAAGCAGGACGTGTTCGACACGCTCCGCGACCCTGAGACCGGGCGTGTGACCATGACCTTGTTCACCGGGTTCTTTACCGACATGATGAACGCTTTGAACCCAAACTCCTAAAGCTCGCGGCTCTCCTGCGGGAGAACCGCGAGCTTGTGGAGATTGACCTCATCCGCTACTACCATGCCCCGTACGCCCGCCTTGCCGCGGAGTACGGGGCACAGTTGGTGGCGGCGATGGTCGTGAACCTGCCGCCAGATTCGGCGACCATGCGGCATTATTCGCAAGGTTGGGGGCTGGAAGCCCAGCTGCTTGCCGGGGTGTTTGACCGGCTAGTGGAGGCGAACTGGCAGCGCAGTGCAGACGGGCAGAAGGGGAGAAACAAGCCGAAGTCTCTGCCTCGCCCCGGTGTGCAGGGCGCTGGTGTGCGTGTCGGTTCGGGCAGTATGAGCCTGGACGAAGCGAAGTACTGGCTGGCGCAGCGGCGAGCCGGCGGTGGTGTCGTAGTGGGGCAGGAAACAATCAAATAACCGGATATAGGATGTGGTGATGGTATGGCTGGCGGGTATGAGCTTGCGAAGGCGTACGTGACTGTGCTCGCCTCGACCAAGGGCGCGGGCGCACAGATTGTGTCTGAGATTGGTGATGCTGGCGACCGTGCAGGTTCGCAGGCAGGCACTAAAGCGTCCTCCGCGTTTGGGCGTATCTTCTCATCTTCCGTTGCTCCACTGGTGGCGAAGGCTATCGGCGGTATCAGCATTGGCTCGGTTTTTGGTACCGCTTTTGCGAAGGGTTTTAACCGTCTGAAGGCGATTGATGTGGCGCAGGCGAAGCTTCGAGGTTTGGGCAACGATGCTGACGCGGTGTCGGTCATCATGCAGAACGCCTCGGCGTCTGTGAAAGGCACGGCGTTCGGTCTGGACGCTGCGGCGACCGCTGCGGCCGGCGCGGTCGCGGCCGGTATTCAGCCTGGCGAACGCTTGGAGGCAGTCCTGAAGTCCGTCTCGAATTCGGCTGCGGCGTCAGGCTCCACCATGGAGGAAATGGGCGCAATCTACAACAAGGTTGCGAGTGTCGGCAGGGCGCAGAACGACGTTTTGGCACAGGTTGCAGACCGAGGAATCCCGATCTACCAAGCGCTGGGCAAGCAGCTTGGCGTGACGGCAGAAGAAGTCTTCAAGATGGCCTCTGACGGCAAAATCAACTTCGAACAATTCGAGAAGGCAATGACCGACGCCGCCGGTACCGTGGCAACTGAAATGGGTAATACCCTCCCCGGTGCGTTCGCCAACGCACAGGCCGCGCTCGGTCGCTTCGGTGCAAACATCCTTACCGGCATATATCCGGCGCTCACCCAATTCTTCCTGGCATTCCAGGGGTGGATGAAGCCGGTCGAAGCATTCGGTAAGGTTATCGGCGCACAGATTGGGGCGGGTATCACCAAGGCTGGAGAAGCCATTAGCGCCTTTGCTGCGGGCTTCAAGTCCACCATGGGCGATGGTAAGAGCTTCACGGTCACCTTCGAGATTATCCGTGAAGAGATTGCCCGGTTTGCCTCAGCGTTCCAGACCCAAGGCGCGGGCATTGTCGGTGTAGCCCAGAAGGTAGGGGCATTCCTTGGGACCGTCTTACCTCCTCTGCTGCATTCCTTCGTCTCGGTTGCACTGAATATTATCCGAGTGGTGGGCTCCCTAGCGGTTGCGTTCAAATCCGTACTCCCTAGCTTCAGTGGAGCAGGGGACGGCGCGAACATAGCAACGAGTGCATTCGATATCCTCGAGTCTTCTATCCGTCTACTCTCAACTGGCCTCTTCCAGCTCTCCCAGTTCATCGAGAACCATCAGCAGGGAGTCGGCCGGCTCGTCCTCGCACTCGGTGCCGCCGTCACCGCATATAAAGGCGTGACAACCGCAATCGGGCTGGGAAAGAGCACTATCGAATCCTACAACACCGCTATGGGCGCCATTTCGTCGGCCAAAGACACCGTCTTGGGCGTAGCCGAAGGATTCAAAATGCTAACCAGCGGAGCAGGCTCCGCCCGAGAAATCGCAGAACTCGGAAGGAACTACCAGCTGGGTGCAACCGCCGCCTCCGTCTACGAGGTCGCAGTCCGCGCAGCAGCTGGAGCACAAACCGCCTTCAACACCGCCGCCGCAAACATCGCAGGCAACCTCTCCAAAGCATTTGGTCTGATGAAGGCTAATCCCTTTACCTCTCTGGTCGGTGCTATCGGCATCGTAGCAGGTGCGCTCGTCTACTTCTTTACTCAGACGGAGACTGGGCGCGCCGCGTGGGAATCGTTGATGCAGGCTATCCAGCCCGCGCTGAACACGATTTTGCCCCTTATCGGACAGCTGGGCGAGAAGCTGGTTCAGTCGCTTCAGCCGGCACTCCAAATCATAATGCCTGCGCTGCAGCGATTTGCGGAGATGGCCGGCCAGGTCTTTAGCCAGGTCGTCCAATCTGTCCAGCCGGTAATTGAGCGCCTCATTCCTCTAATCGGCAGCGCTATCCAGGCTCTGCTACCGATTCTGGGGCAGATGGGTGCAGCGCTGATGGAATCACTCGGACAGATTGGTCAGCATCTTGCACCGCTGCTCCCGATGATTGTCCAGTTCGGCACCCAGATTATGCAGGCGCTCGCTCCGGTGGGGGAGCAGCTGATGAATCAGCTTGTTCCTGCGCTCGCTCAGTTGGGGGCTGCGGTCATGGCGATGCTCCCGCAAATCATGGATATTTTCCGGCAGCTGGGCGAGATGTTGCTCCAGTTGGTGCCGGTGTTCGGGCAGATTGTGGCGGCTGTCGTGGATTTGGGTACTCAGGTCCTTGCCGCGCTCATGCCTGCAATCCAGGGCCTTCTTCCGGTGCTTGCGGCAATCGTAGGCGCCGTTGCGGGAGTCGTGGTTGTCCTGGTGACCTCGCTGATCCCGGTATTCGCCTCCGTGGTGCAGGCAATCGTCCCTCTCATCACAACGCTGATTGACATTCTAGTGCCCGCTATTCAGGCGGTCTTGAACGTGGTCACGACCGTGGTGCAGGCAATCGTCCCGATTGTCCAGGGTGCACTCAACATCATCGTGGGCATCATCAAGACGGTGACAGCAATCATCAAGGGTGATTGGTCTGCCGCATGGGAGGGCATCAAGCAGATTCTCTCCGGCGTCTGGGAAGTCATCAAGGGCATTGTCGTTGGCGCAATCAACATTGTCAGCTCCATCATCACGAACGCTGTGAACCTGATTCGCAGCATCTGGGACGCCGCTTGGAATGGAATCGGACGCATTGTCTCGACCATTTGGGAGGGCATCAAGAACGGCGTGGCTGCCGGCATCAACACCGTGGTAGGGTTCTTCCGCTCGATGGGCTCTGACATCCTCGGTGTGGTGCGTGGCATCCCTGGCCAGATGATATCTATCGGTCGTGACATCGTGGGAGGCATCGCCGCGGGCATTCGTAACGCCGCCGGCGCGGTGATGGACGCCGCCCGCAGTGTAGTCAACGCACTGCCTGACTTCGTGAAGTCGGCCCTGGGCATCCACTCACCGTCCCGCGTCATGCGTGACCAGGTGGGCGTGTGGATTCCCGCGGGTATCGCCGCCGGTATCGACAAGACAGCCGACATGGCTGTGGATGCGGTGCGGTCGATGACGGACGCTGCTGTTGAGGCCGCACAGGATGGGATGGGTTCTCTCTCGATGGCGCTCACCCCCGGCGCTGTCAGTGGCGGGTTCAATATCGGTGGAGTTACCGCTGGTGTGGGGCGTGCTTCGGCGCGTGCTACTGCGGCGGCCCCTGCTGCTGGTGGGGCATTGCATGTACATGTGAACGCTGGTGAGGAAATGGCTCCCGAGCGATTCGGTCGGCGTGTTGGTGAGGCTCTGTCGCACCAGCTTAGCGGTTTGGAAGGAGCGCTGCTGTGATAGGTAAGGACGGGCTCCGCGTGGAGCTGACCGGGGCGCACGGCTCCCTGGTACTCACAACCTTTGAAGAGCCGGCAGGAGACTTGGAAGTGTGGGTAACCGACCTGGCAGGCTGGGTCGGCGGCGTTGGGGTTGAATCTGATGATGCACAGCGCAAACTCCGGCACGGCATGGTTCACGCCCCGGCACGCCGTACCGGCCGCACACTCACGCTCAAAGGCAGCGCTGTGTCGAACACAGGCGTACAGGTACGCGAGCTTGCCGACAGGTTCGTTTCATCCCTGCTGTGGGATGGACACCTCGGCACGCTCCGGGTCGCCACGGACACACTCGACCTAACGGGAGAGGTCCGGCTGGATGGGGACGTGAAGGTAGAGTTCCTTGGGGACTCCGCCTTTCTATTTGAGGTGCCACTCTTTGCACCCGAGCCGTGGCTGTACGGGGTGCCGCGCACCTATCAGCTTTACCCAGCCGGCGCGGGGGTTGGTTTGCGATTCCCGCTTTTCTACCCCGAGCAACCCACACGCGGCGTGCTCTCGTTTGGCTCGCAGGCCCCGATGACAACCTCGATTGTAAACGAGGGCAACGTGGATGCCTACCCGATCTACACAGTGCGTGGGGATTGGTCTAGCGGGTTCCGCATCACTGCCGAGAACCGGGTTATCGAGTACCCGTACGCGGTATTGGCAACCGCGCCAGTCACAATCGATTGCGCCCGGGGCAGATTGCTGATTAGTGGCGTGGACAGGACAAGTGAGCTGGTGTCGCGCGAGTGGCATAAAATCCCGCCGCGTGCCGGGTTCGTGCCGGTTGTGCAGGCGCTCGCTCCTGCGACCGGTTGGGTCGATGTAACCGCACGCTCAACATACATTTAGGAGAGAACATATGAGTGTTGGTTTTGGAATGGCGCCGGACGCGCAGGGGAACGGAACCACCCCTGACGACCTGCAGGCGGTACTCGCGGCGCAGTACCCCGAGCCGGGCATTATCTCCGGCTGCACGGTGAGCACCCGCTCCAGCATGGAATACGTCATCGCCCCGGGCGCAGTCGTGGTACATATCGCGCCGAGCCGCGCGGTGCTGGTGCCGGTGGTCGGGCAGACCATCACCACGCGTCCAGCGCCAGCGACCGGCGCTCGCACCGACTACGTTTACGTGGAGCAGCAGACCCAGCCCGTGAACGGATCCATTAGCGCGAGAGTCGCGGTCGGCACCCAGGTGCCGGACAATGCGGTTGTGATCTCCAAGCGCGAGATTAAGGCGGGTATGACTGGCACGAACGCAGCACCCGAGACCGCCAACGTGACGTTCGCCCGCCCAATCGGCGGCACCCTCGGTGTGCTGTTCTCCCACAAGACCGAGACGGATACGGTGCACGACAAGACGGACGGTGAGATCACGCGCGGAAAGGGCATGTTCTTCCTGCCCACCGACCGCACCCTCGATATTCGGCTCACCTCGTCCATCTCAAGCGTCGCCGCCAACGTTGCGAAGGGGACACTCTCCACCTCCGCAGCTTCCAGCTCCCCGTCCGACCGTGGCAGCGTGAACTACGACATTTACATTGACAACAAGTTGGTGCTACGGCGCGAACGAGTTTTCACCAATGTATGGGACACCGTCGATTATTCGGACGTGGTGGTGCTGCCGAAGGGTTCGCACACGATTCACTACACCGTGAGCCTGCGTGTGTGGGGTTGGGAGAAGTGGACCACCCGCTATGAGGGCTTCGGAGCGAAGTACCCCTCGGATGTTCTGCGGGTTATCGATATGGGCGTGGCGAAGGAGTAGCTGTGGGGTTCATGCTGTACTGGCTGGATACGGTGACCGGTGCGGTCGGTTCCCCCATCCAGGACGTGACCGCTTGCTCCTGGGCGATCAGCCTAAATAAGGTCGAGGAGCTAACCTTCACGATCCCGAAGCGGAGCCTGGCAGGGCACCAACGCACAACCTATGAGCCGCTCACAGGCGGCGTGCTCCTCACCCACACCGGGCAGGACGGCACCGAGTACCCGCTTATTGCCGGCCCCATCATCGATTGGGGCACCGAAACCGGAACAAACCTGGAACTCAAGTGCGCGGGTGTGCGTGAGCTGTTCGAGCGACGCACCATCTGGGACACCCTAACCTACAAGACCATGAGCCTGGGCGAGATTGCCTGGGCTCTTGCTGTTCACGGCATGAACCGTCCCGGTGGCGGACTGCCGGTGGTGCACGGCGTGCAGGGTGGGCTCGGGGCGCAGACCCGAGAGCGCACCTATGAGCGGTGGAACGTCGCGAACAACCTCATCGGCAAGCGCTGGAGCGAGCTGTCGGCGGTGATTAACGGCCCCGATATTATGCTGCGCCCCCGTTGGAAGAGTGAGGCGCACACTCATATTGAGTGGGTGTTCATGCACGGGGTTGAGGAATACCCGTTCATCGCGCAGGAGTTCACGCCGGACTTCGATACAACCGCGATCGCCGCAGCCGACATTGAGGTGAAGGTGACCTCCACGGGCAAGGACATCACGCACCGCATCTGGTGCACCGGCGCAGGAGAAGGCGAAGGAACCGCCATCGCCTGGGCGGAGAACCTTACTCAGGTGTGGCGCGACCGTGCGCCGTTTGTGGAGGGCATCATCACCGATGCAGACCAGGCTGACACGTTCGTGCTGAAGCAGAAAGCTGAGGGCGCTTTAGCAGCGCGGGCAAAGATGATTGACCAGGTCACCATCGAGATGGGCACCGACAGACTCGGCGCACCGCTCGGATCGTGGTTTGTGGGCGATACCGCCACCGTAACCCTGGCAGGCTGGCTGTCGGTGCCAGATGGGACGCGGCAGATGCGCATCATCAAGATGACCGGCAGCCTCGCCGGGTTGGTGACGCTGGATTTCCAAGAAGCATCCTGGCAATAAAAAGACAAGGGAGGCAACCGGTGGTTGATTATATTGACCAGCGCCCCACACCCGCGCAGGCGGTGGACACGCTACGTGCGCAGCTCATCAGGGCGCGCACGCCTGCGTCCACGCCGCACGGTATTAAAATCGCGCGCCAGAACGAAGCGACCCTGTACCTGGATTCCACCGGTTCGGCGCGCCGCTGGGACGGAGACACGCTCGCGAACTTCGATGAGCGCCTGTCCGAGGCAGGCAAAGTCGTAGCGCAGGCACGACAAACCCTTCAGAAGGCCGAGCATGGTCTGGTCGAGGCGGAGTCCCGTATTCAGGCGGTGGAGCAGCAGACCAGTAAAGACGCCATCACCAAAAAGGCGGTGGCGGGGCTTAAAAGTTTGTCGGAGCCGTGGATTGGGCGGGACATGATTGTGCCCGGCAGTATCGATGTGCGGCGTTTGAACGTGACGCAGGAGTTGGCCGCGCAGGTGGTGCGCGCGATGAGTGCGGAGACGAAGAATCTGGTGGTGACCGAGGACGCGATTTTGAACCGGGCCACGATTATCGAGGGGCTGGTGACTTCGAAGGTCGCGGCGAAACTCGTAACGAGCGGTCTACTCCAGACGACGGAGGCGGAGCGGCGCGGCCTGAAAATCAACTCGTCCGGCATCACCGCATACAACCACTTGGGTGAACAGACTGTAAAGATTGACGCCAATGGCATGGAGAACGAGTTCCGCGGCACATTCCACACCTCCGACAAATCCAAGCCCGGCCTCTCGATTTACACCACCCCCGGTCGCGGCCCAGCAGGGAGTATAGACTCGGTCATCGAGATGCGCACCGGCGCGAGCAATGCCGCTACACCCTCGGGTGTGGTCCGCATGAACCCGCAGGGCGCGCTCACCCTCGGTGTGCAGCCCTCGGGTACGAACCCCGCCGATGTGAAGGGACTCGTGGTGCTCCCTGACGGAGATGTGACCGTGCAGGGGCGCATGATTATGAACCAGGGCATGTACCTGCGCACCCTCATTGAGCAGTCCGAGACGACTATCTTCATCGCGGTTGGGCCGCTGGAGATCCCGCGCCACTCTGCGGTGCGGCGGCGCATCACGTTCCGTGAGCAGGTGCAGCTCCCTGTGGTGGTTACGCAAGCCGGCAACTCGATCTGGCCGATTGTGTCGAACGTCTACTCAAGTTCCAGAAACCACGTTGAGGTGATTGTGCACAACGTGACGAATGAGCTCATCCGGGATGCGTGGGTGGATGTCGTCATCCTGCCCATCAAACGATAAGGAGAAACGAAGTGACTTTGGAGCAGTGGCAGGCTAAAGCCTTGTACCTTCAGGAAGAAAACGAGAAGCTGCGACGTGAGCTGCTGGATGAGCGGATTCTTGCCGGTGTCATCAGGCTAGAATCACCCGAGCCCACCCCGGCACCTGATCCGGAGCCGGTGGTGAGTGAAGTTGTAAACCCGGGCGAGCTGGTAGGCGATGAGCTCTAAAATCGAGGTGAACTTCGGCAAGACAGGGTACCCGCCCGGTACTACCGGCGCCGTTGCGTTCATCCCCTCCCACCCTGGCGTCGAGTCCGGCACTGCCGAGACGACCGGGTGGCTCGGGGCAGGGCAGCAACTCTATGATGATGCCACCGAGACGGGCATGGTTGAGCTGTCGGTGCCAGAATCGGGGGCGGTGTCCTACGACGTGGTCGCTTACCTCAAAGACGGGGATGGAGTGATGCTGGAAGGGCAACCCGTGCAGCGTCTCACCATCCAAGCCGGAGACGGCATTGTGACGCTGCAGGACGCGCCGCTGCTCGTCCAGGCAGGGGAGACCGTCACGACGCATACCTACGCGCGGCCCTCCTGGGCGTCCGTGCCGGTCGAGCATCCGCAACCCGCGCCGGTACCGCGCCCGGACAAGCCCGGCAGTGATGACGGGGGGCATGTTGCCCCGCCGGCACCTACGGTACGTCCTATCCTGGACATGTCCGAGGTCCGCGACTATGTAGACAAGCAGCAGCGCATTTTGGATGCGAAGCGCTCCTACCGGGCACGGATGCGCTCGATCGTGCCGCCCACCTATTTTTACCCCGACTACTGGAAGCCTGTCGCGGAGCAGAATTGGCACACCATGGCGCAAGCTGCCGAAGTTTGCCCGTTCCTCATCATCAACCCCGCGTCTGGCCCTGGAGAAGGCCCCGGTTCCCCGCAGTACAAAGATTTCACAAACCAGCTCAAGCTCAACAGGGGCGAATATGGGCAGAAAATCTACGGCTACGTGCGGACGGGTGCATCGATTGGGCAGCCGCGCGACCTGGAGACCCTGTTTGACGAGGTTCGCAAGTACATCGACTGGTACGACGTAGACGGCATCTTCTGGGACGAGGCGTATAACGGTTGGGGTGACCAGGCAGGCAAGGAAGAATTCCACCACCGCATCGCCGACAGGTTCAATGCCCTGTACCCGTGGATGCCCACGATTGTAAACTCCGGCGCGAACACCACAGCTGGAATGGTCGGCACGGGCTGGCACATGATGACCTTCGAGAACGAGGCATCCCTGTACCTGACTGATAAGTATCTTGTGCAGGAGCACTATAAGGGGCAGCCGAGGCAAATGTTCTGGCACTGCATCCACGACATCACGGGGTTTGAGCAGGCGGTGCAGGTGCTACGCCTGGCGGACACCCTGAACGTGGGCATCCTTTATCTGACGGACGACACTATCTGGGAGATAAAGAACGGAGTGCGTTCCAGGACAGCGAACCCGTACGACCGGCTGCCTGCCGCATGGCTGTGGAGATTGCAGATTGCATGGGCGAAGGGTGAGCTGGACGATTACCTCACCCAGGTTGATATTCAGCGGCAGAACCTCGCCGTGCTCCAGTCTGCGGGGGCACCGGCGGAGACAATCACTGCTGCAAGGTTGAAGATCCAAGCGATGACAGGAGGAAACTAGCATGGGTGTGAGTGACACCGTGAGCGAGTCCGGTTTCGTGCCCGCTTATGGGCTGGTGACGGCGAAGTTCGTGACGCACCAGCGCTCGCCGGGTAGTGAGACGGATGGTGTACCGGTGCAGGGGCGTGTGGTGTTTACCCCGACGACGCGGGTTGCGGATGCTGGGACCAAACGCGTGTTTGTTCCTGCGCCGGTGACTGGTTGGCTGCGTGACGGGGTGCTCTGGGACGCGCCGCGCGGCGGGAACCAGGGGGTGCGCCTGATGGCTCCGAGTCCGGGGGCGGTGCCTTCTGAATGGGGGTACCGTGTGGAGGCACAGCTGCGGGATGTAGCGGGGTGCGCCGCGTCGCTACCGTACCCGTGTATTTATGTTCGCGCGGGGGAGACGCTGAACTTGGCGGCGGTCGCCCCCGCCGGTGCGGAGAGCACGATTCCTGCGCCGGTACCGGTGAAGGGTGACCCTGGTGAACGTGGTGAGCGTGGAGAGCCCGGCCCCAAGGGCGACCCTGGTGAACGTGGTGAGCGTGGAGAGCCCGGCCCCAAGGGCGACCCTGGCGAGCGTGGTGACCGTGGTGAGCGGGGAGAGCGTGGAGAGCAGGGCCCTAAGGGTGAACCTGGCGAGCGTGGCCCCAAGGGTGAACCTGGCGGGCTGGACGCGGAAGCTGCCGCACTTGTGCAACGCCTCGCCTCCGGGGCAGCCCCGCGCGATACTGGCTGGCGACGCGAAGAGTCCCCAGCTCTCGCCGCCGGAGCTCTTTTCTACCGTCGCGTCGGAGACTGGTGCATCATCGCCGCCCGCGGCGGTCCCTGGGACACCATCACTGTCCACGACCGCCCCGACATCCCAGATTTGAATTACCAAGACAGGGGCGAAAAGATTCGTCTCAGCAACAACGTCCCACCCGGGTGGCAATCCAACAATCCTGTACTAGCCCCCGTGGTCACAGACACGGGAGAACCCCGAGGTATCATTCTCCTCCACACAAGGGGCGACGGGAATCGTATCACCTGGCGCCGCGGGACCCTTGACCTTTCCCCACAAAACCGCAGCAACTTGCGGTGTGGCCTGCTCATCTACCCAGCCTCCGACCCGTTCCCGACCGTACTACCAGGCACCCCCGCCTAAACGTGGCGCGGGAACACCAAAAAAAATTATTCACTTAGAAAGGACAGTAACCAGACATGGCTACCATCGCACAAGAACTCGCAGCATCCCAGGACGCCGACCTGCTCAAGCGCGCCACCCAGGCCGCCCAGCGCCAGCGCATCCCCAACGCACAGTACTCCGTCGAGGCAAACATCGGACTGCTCGTCTCCCTGCCCGCCGGGGCAGGCTCCACCCAGACCATCGCAGACGAACACGCCTACGCCGTCACGGAGCATGCCAAGGCTGTGGCTGCACTAGATGAGGCACAGGCCGAGCTGAATGCCAAGCGTGCTGCGCTCGCTTCCCCTGGTGCGGACCCGGCCCGTGTGACGGATGAGTACATCATGCACGCCATTGGGGTTCTCTTCAAGGCGCCGAACGCCGCAGAAACCATCGCCGCGGGAGAGTAAGCGAGGGTATAGTGCCAGAGATTCCCCGCATTGGGCACCCGGTGCTGGACGGCATCATCCAAGTCGTCGTCTCAGTCGGAGCCGTGCTCTTCTCCCTGCTGATTGTCTGGCTTAAGTGGGGTGCCCCGCAATGGGAGCGTCTGAACTCCAAGGTGCGCTCCATCAAGGAGCAGACCAACAATAGCCATGAGACGAACCTGCGCGATGACCTGGATAAGGTTCTTGAGCAGGTGGAGCAGGTGAGCGAAGCGCTGACACAGATGCAGGGAGAGACGAATACCGCCCTGCAGAACGTGGTGAAACGCTTGGATACCATCGCCGAGGACTTTACTGCATCTCGTGCCGAGCACGCCGATTTTCGGCGAGATATTGGCGGGCTGCGGGATGAGATGCGGCATGCGCGTAAGCGCCATGATGCCAGCGAGGACAGGATTACTGCCATCGAAACACGGGGTGCACGAATGGAAGATTAGCCCACATGGGGCTTCCAAACTGCCCGAGCAGGGTTCAAAGTTGCCGCGCTAGACGGCATATATTTGGTGGAGAGGCAGGCATCCCAACCGCGAGATGTCTGCCTCTCCTTAATTAATAAGGAGTAACGATGAGGTATCTTGTCGAAGTTGTTGAACAGGTACCGGAGGCTGTGGAGGTTCAGAAGCAGTCGCCGGCTAAGCACCGCACGGTGGATGTTGTTGCGGCTGGGGCAGACCCGACCGGTGCAGTAGATTCGACTGCGGTAATCAACAGCGCTATTCGCCGTGTTCATGAGGCTGGCGGCGGCACCGTTCACCTGCCCGCAGGTAGCTATAAGGTGTCCGCGCCGTTCATTGAGTTGCTGGGCGGTGTGCATCTGCAGGGTGCGGGTCGCGAGTCGACCATCATCTTTGCTGACACTGGTGCCGGCTCGGAGCAGAAGACGGCAATTATCCACGCGGGCACCTGGCTCACCCCGCGTATCGGCAAGGACAATCTGCTGATGGGTGTCTCTGACCTCTGGATCAAGAGCTCGCATCCTCACCCATCACACGTCTCATCGGCGACCCCGCGGCCCGGTCAGGACGGCATGCACCCGAATATTGGCGGCATCCTCCTGAACACCGAGCTGGGAGATACCCCTCCGGAGCCTGACGGCGCCCACCACATCGAGAACGTCCTCATCTGGGACACCTCGTTTGGTGTGGCTGTACTGGGCTTGGATGACCAGGGGTGTCAGCTGCGAAATATTCGTGTCCGCCGAACTCTGGGGCCTGGCGTCGTCATTGGTAAGTCGCCGGAGCACATCACCTCGGTGACGGCTGGTCGCCGTGAGATTGGCGCAGCAGACAACATTCTCGATTGTGTAGACGTATCGGGTGCGAATATTGCAGGTGGTACTAATGCTGGCTTCGAAATCTACGCCACCAATACCACCCTGACCGCATGTAAGTCCTGGTATAACCGCCGCTCGATTCACGGGGCAGAGGGGCGACCCGGCGGCATCTGGGACACCTCCAACATGCACCGCTTCACCGCCGCCGGCGCCGGCTTCTTCGTCCGCGGTGGCCGCAACATCATCGCCTCATGCACCGCGCAGGAGAACGGTGGTCATGGTTTTGTCCTTGTCGGCCATTCCTCGCAGGTCACCGGATGCCGCAGCGCCTCCAGTTCTTGGCACGACTGCGTCAGCGGTGAAGCCAAGCCCGCAGAGGCCGCGGATTTCTTCGTCACAAACTGGGCACACCACCTCATCTTCTCGAACAACATTGCGCAAGCAGAGTACAAGGGCAAGACCCCCCGCTACGGCTTCGCCATCGAGAAGTGGGCACACGACATCAGCGGCACCTCAAACATGACCGTGGACATCCCCACCCCGCACCGCGCCACCGACATGGGCGTGGCAGTGAAGCTGGAAATCAACACCAACACCATCAATTAAGGAGACATTGTGCAGTACACCGACATCACCGAATACAACGCCACTTCGTTCACCGAGGCAAACCGCACCATCGACGACATCGACACCATCGTTATCCACCACTGGGGCAACGACGGTCAGCGCTTCGAGGACGTGTGTAATTTCTTTGCCAGCGGCCCCGGCACCTCCGCCCACTTTGTGGTAGAGGCAGGCCGTTGCGCCCAGCTTGTCGAGATTAAGGACATCGCCTGGCATGCAGGCAACTGGGCGGCAAACCAGCGTTCGATTGGTATCGAGTGCCGCCCCGAGATGAGTAACGAGGACTTCGAAACCGTCGCCCAGGTAATCGCTGATCTGGAGACTTTCTATAACAAGTCCTTCTACGTGCACGGCCACAAGGATTTCTTCAATACTGCCTGCCCCGGCCGCTGGTACGACGAGCTCGACCGCCTTATCGACCGCGTCAACGCAATCAAGGAGGGCAAGGTCGAGCGTGGCATCGAGGGCGTCCCCGCGCCGCTGGGCAAGGAAGAGGTATCGGCACTGCGTGCATCCTGGGAGAAGCTGCAGAACGCTGTAGACGAGCTCGGCAAGGAGATCGATAATGCGTAACCTATCTCGCCGCCAGTATGCGGCCCTCCGCAAGGTGTCGTATGCGCTCGGCCCGTCGCTTTCTGCAGTGCTGGTTGCCTTCGGCATCTGGACGAGTGACCAGGCGGCGGTAGTTGCCGGTGTTGTAACTGCGATTTTGCCGAACATCCTCGCCTTCTTCAATACCGACCCGGGCATGTATGAAGATGCCGTCGACGATGTATCTGCGGAGCCTGGCCGCTCTGCTGAAAGTGGCGAGTAAATAGCGACTAGGCAGGGTTTTACCCCTTGAGTCCCGCGGAATATAAGGGAAGTTAGCCCGTCTGGTAAACAAGGCTTTCTAGTGTGAGAGCGCACACGTAACAGGTGTGCAAACTATATGAACCCCCGTATTTCCTCTAGCTGACTAGGGGAAATGCGGGGGTTCTTCTTTTTTATCCAGGGTCTAATACTGGTTCATTTTCGGGGTTTGCTGGTTTCAAAGTGGCGAGTAAATGGCGACCAAATTACGCCCCCGCCAGCCCCTCTAACACGTCAGCAAAGACCGCCTGCGACTGCCGAGCCACATACGCCGATAGAGTCTGCGCCTCGGACGCATGACCAAGCTGCAAAGATGCCTCCGCAATACCCAATCTCTCATCCAGGAAAGTGGCAGTGGTCTTGCGGAGCACATGCCAGGTCACCCACTCCAACTCAGAGCCCCTCACCGCCCGCATCAGCCAGTTACGCGCCGAGTTATAGGCAAGTGGAGCCCCGCCCTGCTCAAACACGAACACGGCACCTTCACGGGCCTCTGAATGGCGTCTCCGCAGGACATCAAGAACAAACCGCGGCACCTGCAGGGTCCGCGGCTCATGCGTCTTTGTATCCGCCTGCCAGCCCTTACCTTGAATCAACGTGCCACGAACCGTCACCGTGCCAGAGTCCAGATCCACATCCTCCCACCGCAAGCCGGCACCTTCACCCCAACGGCAGCCCGTGCCGAGTAGAATATCCACGAGGTCAGGCATCCACCCGTCATAGGTCGGGGTAGACTCCAACGCAGCCACCAGCGACCGAAGAACCCTCGTCTGCTCCAGATTAAGCGCTCGCACCTGCTTCTTCTTGCCCCTAACCGTGCGAGTCGCCAACACAGGATTATGAGGTAGAGCTCCGAGACGCACAGCCTCATCCAGACACATCTTCAAAACCAAGCGCTGATTGTACCGACTAGTCGGAGCCTTCACCGAGGCCAGGTAGGAATCGAGGCGACCAGCCGTCACCTCACTCAGACGCAACGAGCCCAAAGCCCCGGCAACCTGCCCAGCCCACAATGTGTAATTACGCAAGGTGTTCAACGCCAACCCATCATCAAGACCAGACACCCATTTGTCTAGAGCCTCCCTAAGCGTCGTCGCAGAGGACAGCTCAGCACCAGCCACAGGCAGATTCGACAACTTCAACTTCACACGATGCTCAGCCGCCGCACGAGTAGGCCCCTGCGCCGTCACCTCACGCCGCACACCGGCACTATCGCGAAAATAGACACGAGCCTTCCAGCGCTTCGGTTTGATCCGCCGAGCCATAATCTTTCCATGAGAACCAATCGGAAGAGGGTCCCTAACCACCCGCTTCTCCTTTCACTTGCGCTCGCCCGCAGGTGACGCTAAACTCGGTCATCTCGTTCGAGCATTCCTTCAGCATGGACTGCACAGGAACCGCCCCGTCTACTGCCGGATACAGTAGGTGGGGCGGTTATCTTTTTGCCCAAAACCGCCGCACGACACGCCGACACCTTGAGACTCTTGCCGCAATCGCCGCATGACGCTACACTACTTCGGCAATAACCGATAACTACGAGGCGGAACCTGCAAGGGCGAGCTGAGTCGGTATCTTCTTGTTGTGTGAGTGAACTGCATCAGCGGATACAATAAGCGCTTATTTCTCCTTACATTGATTGATGATGCACAGACGGGGCGGGCTGGATTAGCTATCCAGGCCGCCCCGTTTGCTGTGCTCCCAAAGCCAAGCAGAGAGGATACGCTCAGTCACCTCAAGCTCAGCCGCCGCAGCAGGCAAAGAATCAGGAGCCACCGCCAGAGCAGTCTTCACGGCATGTGGCTGCAGGAGCCAGCCGGCGGCTATGGTGTCGGCGCGGCGCTCGCGTTTGGTGGAGGCGATATCGTCCAGCAGGGAGTGTTCGTCTCCGTTGATTGCGTGGGCGAGCTCGTGGGCTATGACGCATCGTCGCTGACGGTGTAGGAGCCCGGGGGCGGTGAGTATGGTTCGGGTCTGCTCATCCCAGAGGGCGAGCGTGCCCGCCGGCGGTTGGGCTTCGATGATGCGGATACCCAGGGACGCGGCGTGGCGGTATGGATCGTATGTATTTGCTGTTGAAGTCATGAGAAGTTAGTGAATAGGGGGTAGCTTAGTTAGGCTCCGGCAGGGTCTTCAGTAATGACCGTATCGGCAGGGTGTGCGGCAAGCGTGTACCCTGCCTGCGCTGCCTGCTCGGCACGTGCCAAAATCTGCGCCGCCAGCTGGGCATCCGTAAGGGGAGTGGCTGCTTTTTCTCGCATTGCGTTGTCAGCAGCAGAGATAATGACCGTCATATCAACGTTGAGTGCAGCACTGATGATTTTGAGGTCACGAATGGGGAGTGAGCCTTCTGACCGATATACAGATCGACTGAGTTTACTCTTGGAGATGCCAGTTTTTGCGGCTAGGGACAACAGGTCTTCGCCGCGCCGAACCATCCATACCTTGATTTCTCGATTTACCAGGTCATTGAAGGCTTCTGCCTTGGATTGCAGGTCTTTAATGTCTGTCATGGGAACAGTCTACAAGACTTCTAAAAAAAATTCCTGTTTCAGGTTGCACATTCCAAAAAACAGGAATATGCTAGTTGCATACCAACGAAAGGAGGCGCTGGGATGCAGAAGGAAACCTTCAGTAAAAACATGCGAATGGCCCTAGCAATGAAAGCTCAGACGCAGCATAGTCTAGCCATAGAATCAGGGCTTCACCCTAGCCGCATTAGCGCAATTGCCACAGGTAAAGCCGACCCTCGCATCACTGAAGCGTGGAAGATTGCAGAAGCTCTGCAAGTGCCCGTCACTTGGCTTTTTGAAGACCATGTTGCGGACCTGGACACTACTGTCTAATTTTTTTGCCAACCATTCCTAAATTTAGGATTTGTTCCTAGAAAAGGAACAGGACGTGCTGACTATCCCCGATAACGCGCTCACGGTCTGGAGCCCGGAAGAGCTTGCCGACAACCTCGGTATCTCGCCACGAACCCTAGCCGCTTGGCGTAAAGCCCGGACAGGCCCCGCATACATCCGAAGCGGGGGACGCATCTACTACACCAGTGCAGCAGTGACGGCATGGCTTTCAACCCTCCCCGTCACCCACACCACCAACTGAGGAAACACCAATGAACACCCCCGAAACCCAGAGGCCCACCCGCCCCCGGTTCTGCTCCGACGAAGCCATCCAGGAAATGTACAACATCATTGATGACTTAGCCCTCTACGCAAAAGACCGT
>ERZ773214.403-NODE-403-length-28689-cov-67.203534_pt1 | contig 28689 bp, 22 predicted proteins | sample MGYA00511238_ERZ773214 | MGnify/ENA primary metagenome ERZ773214 (study PRJEB29015, sample SAMEA2738157) | human oral metagenome | biome: human oral; feature: human-associated habitat; material: saliva | place: China | collected 2259 ... | reverse complement strand
GAGATCCAAGCAATCAGAACAGCAACCACAGCCAGGATGGTGCACAGCCAGGAGATGCCGTTACCGGTGGTGAAGTCCAGTGCCAGAACCCATGCAACAATCGGCAGCAGCAGGACGGGAGACCAGCGTACCAGAGTGTTGCGGGCACGGTCGCGGATGTCACCGTCGGTCTTCAGAGCGATGAAGGCAAGACCCTGAACCAGGGAGAAGCCAACGAAGCCCAGACCGCCGAGCAGAACCGGCAGGGAGACCCATGCGAAGGCGCCGCCGACGCGGTCGCCGTTCTCATTGATGGGCAGACCCATGGAGGTCAGACCCAGCAGAGCACCAACGAGCAGTGGGATAAAGAAGGAAGAAACAGACAGAGCGATGTTCCAGTTACGGATCCACTTCTCGTCGTTCTTCTTGCCGCGGTATTCAATGGCGACCACGCGCAGAATCAGGAAGACCAGCGCGAGGGTCAGGGGGATGTACAGAGCCGAGAAGAGGGCTGCGTACCAGATGGGGAACGCTGCGAAGATAGCAGCACCGCCGGACACAATCCACACCTCGTTACCGTCCCAGACGGGGCCGATGATGTTCAGCAGCAGACGACGTTCCTTTTCGTTCTTGGTGAACTTGGAACCCATCAGCATACCGACGCCCAGGTCGAAACCGTCGAGAATCATGTACATGATGAAGAAGACACCAATGGCAGCAAACCAGAAGGTGGGCAGGCCAGGCTGACCGGCAAAGATATTGAAATCAAAGTTCATGGTGAATCAATCCTTACCCGCCTAGTAGGCGAACTCCAGCACATCGCGCTTGGACTTGTCGTTGGACTCGTCCTCGTGGTGCGACTGAACCAGCTCGGGCATTGCTGCAACGACGCCGGCCTTGACGTACTTGATGAGCAGGTAAACCTCAACCACCATCAGCACACCGTAGAGCAGACCCAGGGTGAGCAGGGAGAAGAGGATTTCTTCACCAGAAACACCCGGGGAGATAGCTGCTGCAGTGAACAGGTGAATCGAGGGGTCACCCTGAAGGTTCGGAGCCACAACGAAGGGCTGGCGGCCCATTTCGGTGAAGATCCAGCCGAGGGAGATAGCGAAGAAGGGAGCCAGGATGGACCAGACTGCAACGTTCTTGAGCAGCTTGGACTCGGGGACGGTGCCCACGCCCTTCTTACGGGTTACCCACAGCGCGTAGAGATAGAAGGGCAGTACGACCGCACCCAGACCAATCATGCCGCGGAAGCCCCAGTAGGAGACCTCGAGGGAGGGCAGGTAATCAATCTTCTGACCTGCACGCTCACCGTAGAGCGGGTTGTTGGGCAGGTTGGTGCCGAACTTAGCTTCGTACTCGGGCAGCAGGGTCTGAATACCCTTCACCGGGGTATTGAAGTTGTCGTGTGCCAGGAAGGACAGCACGCCGGGGACCTCGATGACGGTGTGGATCTTATCGCAGCTCTGAGCGCCGAGTTCACCGACAGTCAGAACGGAGAAGGAGGTGCCATCGTGGCACGCGGCTTCTGCAGCAGCCATCTTCATGGGCTGCTCGTGGATCATCATCTGTGCCTGCAAGTGACCGGACGCGCCGATACCTGCGAAGGCGAGGAGGCCCACAACAGCGCCCAGGCGCAGGGACTTGAACCAGACCTGGTAGTCAGTCTTGTCACGTGCGCCCTTGTCGGACTCACCAACAACAACCTTGCCGTCAACGACCTTGTCGATACCATCCTTGCGGCGACGCCACAGCTTGTACCATGCGATACCAACCAGGAAGCCACCGGCAACCTGGATTGCGGCGGTGATGACGTGAGAGACGGTCACCCATGCGAGGGGGTTCATCAGCACTGCGCCGACGTCGGTCATACGGGGACGACCGTCAATCATCTCCGCACCAACGGGGTGCTGCATCCAGGAGTTTGCAACCAGAATGAAGAATGCAGAAATCCAGGAGCCGAGAACAGCCATGAACAGGCAGAAGGCGTGGACTGCGGGCTTGAGGCGGTCCCAGCCGAAGATCCACAGACCAAGGAAGGTTGACTCAACGAAGAAGGCGAAGAGGCCTTCCATTGCCAGCGGAGCGCCGAAGACGTCGCCGACGAAGCGGGAGTATTCGCTCCACGCCATGCCGAACTGGAATTCCTGAACCAGACCGGTGGCCACACCCATAGCGAAGTTAATGAGGTACAGCTTGCCCCAGAACTTCGTCATGCGCTTGTATTCGTCCTTCTTGGTACGAACGTAGCAAATTTGCAGGTAGGTCACCACAAGGCCCAGACCCAGAGTCAGCGGAACCATGAAGAAGTGGTAGACGGTGGTAATACCGAACTGCCACCTACCAAAATCAAGGGGATCCATTGATAGGTCCTTACTATGTGTGTACTTAATGTGTGTATGTGCCAGATTTCGGGTAGTCCCCCGCCGATGGAGGGCGTACGAGAGTTACTGACACACTGTCTCTCATGCTTCTAAGATACAGGGTTTTCTTGAGAAGCTGTGAGTACGCTGTGCATAGTATGGACGTTTATTGTTTGACGTTTCGCTAAAGGTACCTTGGACGTTATCCCCCGGCATGCGGATGGATTGAGGAACGAAACACGATGGTGCCTTGCGGCCTTGGGAGGTACTTTCGGAACACGGTGAAACTTTGCATTTTTATATCATTTCTGCAAAATTTTGGTGACAGATTCCTGAATTATGACAGGTGGTTCAAGCAGTACTCAAAGCTTAAATTTGCCTAAATCATACCAATTTTACTGAAACTTCCAAGAAATAGTGTGACTATTATCATGGAAAAATCATTAAATGTGACACGCCAGTCACCACTACCCCGCAAGGTACACCGCAAGCTACATATCGATGCTCTCAGTATCCAGCTGATGAGCACCCGCAATGATGAATTCCTTACGCGGAGCCACCTCAGAACCCATCAGCAGGGAGAATGCACGCTCAGCAGCCTCCGCATCCTCAATGCGAATACGGCGCAACATGCGATGACGCGGATCCATCGTCGTCTCAGCCAGCTGGTCAGCGTCCATCTCACCCAGACCCTTATAACGCTGAATGGGTTCCTTATAAGACACACCTTGCTCCTGCAAAGAATCCAGAAGCTCGTGCAGCTGCTTCTCCGAGTAGGTGTACACCATCTCGTTCGGCCTGCCGCGGCGCACCACCTCCACACGATGCAGAGGCGGAACCGCAGCGTACACGCGACCCGCCTCAATCAGCGGACGCATATAACGGTAGAACAGAGTCAGCAGCAGGGTACGAATGTGGGCGCCGTCCACGTCCGCATCGGTCATCATAATGACCTTGCCGTAGCGAGCCGAGTCCAGGTCAAAAGTACGACCCGAGCCCGCACCGATGACCTGAATCAGCGCCGCGCACTCAGCATTCGCGAGCACATCAGTCACCGAAGCACGCTGAGTGTTCAGGATCTTACCGCGAATCGGCAGCAGAGCCTGATACGAAGAAGAACGCGCCAGACGCGCCGTACCCAGCGCCGAGTCACCCTCCACAATGAACAGCTCAGAATGCTCAACATTGGTCGAACGGCAATCCACCAGCTTGGTGGGCATGGACGAAGACTCCAGCGCGGTCTTACGGCGCTGAGTTTCCTTATGGATGCGCGCCGAGACGCGGGTCTTCATCTCAGAGACGACCTTCTCGCACAGAGCGGTCGCCTGAGCCTTCTCCGCACGGGCGGTCGACTCCAGGCGAGCCTTCAGGGCATCCCCCACGACCTTAGACACAATCTGGCGAACCGCAGGGGTACCCAGAATCTCCTTGGTCTGACCCTCAAACTGCGGCTCGGCAAGACGCACGGTCAGCACGGCGGTTAGGCCGGCGAGCACGTCATCCTTCTCAATCTTGTCGTTACCCACCTTGTACTTGCGGGCGTTATCGGCAAGGTGCTTACGCATCACGCGCAGCAGGCCCTGCTCAAAACCGGTAGTGTGAGTACCGCCCTTGGGGGTGGCAATAATGTTCACGAAGCTACGGACCGTCGTCTCATAGCCAATACCCCAGCGCAACGCAACGTCCACTTCACAATCGCGCTCCACATCGGTCAGTTGCGAGCGGCCGTCCTCACCCAGCACGGGCACGGTCTCGGTGAAAGAGCCGCTGCCGCTAAAACGCCAGGTGTCGGTAATACGCTCATCGTGTGCCAAGAACTCGACGAACTCGCTGATGCCGCCGTCATACTGGAAAACTTCCTCGTGGGGCTCCAACTCGCCGGGGGTGCCGGGCAGGCGGCGCTCATCGCGGATGCAAATACGCAGACCCGGAATGAGGAACGCAGTCTGGCGCGCACGAGCAGCCAAGTCCTCGTAGCTGAACTTAGCGTCGGGGGTGAAAATCTGCGGGTCAGCCCAATAGCGCACACGGGTGCCGGTCACGCCGCGCTTAGCGCGACCCACAATCTGCAGGGCGTCTGTGCCCTCGGTTGCGGGAGTGAACGGATCTTCGGGCTTGGGGGTGCGGCCGGACTCGAAGAAGCCGGGAATACCGTGGCGGAAGGACATCTGGTAGGTCTTCGAGCCACGATCCACCTGCACGTCCAGGCGGGAAGACAGCGCGTTCACCACGGAAGCGCCCACACCGTGCAAACCACCGGACGCATTATAGGAGCCGCCGCCAAACTTACCGCCCGCGTGCAGCTTGGTGAACACGACCTCCACACCGGACAGGCCGGTGCGCGGCTCAATATCGGTAGGGATACCGCGGCCATCATCGCGCACCTCAACCGAACCGTCACGGTACAGAATGACCTGAATGGACTGGCCGAAACCGGCGAGCGCCTCATCCACCGAGTTGTCGATAATCTCCCAGAGGCAGTGCATCAGGCCGCGAGAATCGGTGGAGCCAATGTACATGCCCGGGCGTTTACGTACAGCTTCCAGACCTTCCAGCACGGAGAGGTGACGGGCGGTGTAGTTCGAAGACGCCACGGGATTCCTTTCGGGTGAATATGTCTGCGGTGGTGAACGCGTGCCACCGGGCGGAGTGCGAGTCCGGCTCAAGTGCTACGGGGCAGAACGACAGCGGGGCACGACGCGTGTCGTGCCCCGCAGAGCGTTCAACGTTCGGAACTCTATTCTAGCGTGGCTTGGGGAAAAGAGTGATTAAGACAGTCACCGCTAATGCGCTGCTCTGCTCCCATGTTCCTTCCCCTAGTGTGCCTCACCCGTGGCACGCGAGGAGCTCTCGTGACGGTTCGTGACCATGATATTGGACTTGAAGTAGAACTCTTCGGGAAGCTCATTCGTGACCGGACCGTGCGGGAACTCGCTGAGCTTCGGCACGAAGTACCAGTCCATCAGCTCGCCGCTGCTCTGCTTGAGCACGCGGCGTTCCCTCATGGCGTGGCGTACCTTGCGGCGCAGGCGCGGGCTGTCTTTCAGGGTGCTAGTGAAGACCCACGGAGTCTCGTAGCCCTCGGTCATCATGCCGAAGGTGATGCGCAGGTTGCCATTCTCATCGGCGTCCATCGTGAAGTCGCCGTCTGCGATATCGGTGAAGGCGAGCATCCAGCTGTGTCGGCGTTCGTAGCTTTCACGGGTGGTCTGTAACGCCGCAATGATACGGTGATCGACCAGCAGCTCCACCTTGCGTTCGGTGATTTCGCCCAAACGAGCGTAGGAGCCGAAGGCGCGGTTCGCGCCACTACGGCGAGGCCACTTCGTCACCGCACCGTGCGGCACCTCCCCCGCAAAGGTGAAGGGGCCCGTAATAGTGCCGGGCAGACGCAGACGCTCAAACGGAGCACTCGGCAGGAAGGTCGTCAGCAGCTGGTCAGAGCTCACCGACTTACCCCAGCGCGCCATCTCAAAGATGGTCGGTTCGGGGCCCACCGGGTAGAGGCGCGGCATCTTGCGACCGAACTCGTCAAAGCCCTCAATAAACTCACCGTTGGAGCTGTACCCGGGCATGGTCGCGCCGAGCGGGCGAGTCCACGACCCCGAATACGGCTTGGTCAGGTGCGGGTTCTCTACCGGCAGGATGCTGGTGCGAGCGCCCAGGTAGGCGGGCATGCGCGAGAGGTTACGCCAGGCGAACTTCGCGGCAACCGCCTCGCGCCACCACATCGGGCGTTTGCCGGGGGTCTGCCCACCCAGGCAGTGTATGAGCAGCCAGAATCCAGCCCAGCCGAGGCAGCCTACGGCAACCACCCAGAGGCTAATCGTTAGCACGGTGTGCAGGGTTCCGGTCGCCCAGATATTCGTGGCGATCAGACCCATGAACGCCACCCACGCCGCCATGACGTACGGGCCGAGTGTAATCATCGGGTCAACCACCTTCACGGCGGCAATGACGCGGCGGTTCAGTCCGCGCCACACGTAGGAGTACGCCCAGCATCCGGCGGCAAGGGCGAGTGCCATCAGCAGAAGAAGGATGAGCATCGGTGTGTCTCTTTCGCTGCAGGTTTTTCTACCGCGGTCGGTGACAGCAAGCATCGGGCAGATGCAGTGTTGAAAGGCTTTTCAATAGCGAAACTCGCCTGCCGAAGGTACCTTCAGCAGACGAGTTTCTTTGGTGTCACTAACCTTGAGGTAAAGCTTCTCACACTATTGTGCCTTTAATTGGTATCCCTGTGGGGGATTTTAGGGGGATGCACGAAAAAATTGCACCCAACCCCGCGTTTCCACCCAACAGCGCGGCACAGCGAGTACGCTCTGGCGCCTCAGCGACGGTTTTAGGAAGCCAGCGCGGCAGCAATCTGAGGAATCAGCGCCTCAAAAGCACGCGCACGGTGGCTAATCGAGTTCTTAATCTCGGCGGGAATCTCAGCGCACGACTTGCCAGCGTACTGGCCCTCGTACAGGGCGTTCTCACCGTTCAGCTCCACGGGGCGCAGAATCGGGTCGTAACCGAAGCCGCCCTCCCCCGCCGGTGCAGTCAGCAGCTCGCCGGGCAGCTCGCCGTACTCAACCGCTTCAAAACCGTTCGGGGAGGCAACCGACGCCGCGCAACAGAACTTCGCGCCGCGGTGCTCGGCAGGAATATCGCTCAGCTGAGCCAGCAGCAGGTTCAGGTTCGCGCTGTCGTCACCGTGGCTACCCGCCCAGCGCGCCGAGAAAATACCGGGAGCGCCGTTGAGCACATCCACCGACAGGCCGGAATCGTCAGCAATAGCGACCAGACCGGTTGCCTCGGCAACAGCGCGCGCCTTCAGCAGAGAGTTCTCAGCGAAGGTCACGCCGGTCTCGGGAACATCGGGTGCGTTCACGCTGGAGGCGTCAACCACCTGGGTATCAACGTCCAGGCCGTCAATGCGTCCGCGCAGAATTTCGCGCAGTTCCTTGAGCTTGCCCTTATTGTGGCTTGCCAGAACAATCTTTGCGTCTGCCATAGTTTCTCCTTGTCGACGGAACTAGTTACTGGGACGGGTTAGTGTGCCAGTGCTTCACGCTGAATCTGAGCCAGCTCTGCGGTGCCTTCCAGCGCTAGGTCGAGCAGGCTGTTGAGCTCGTCGCGGTCGAAGGGCGCGCCCTCTGCGGTGCCCTGAACCTCAACGAATTTGCCACTGCCGGTGACGACCACGTTCATGTCGGTCTCTGCGCGTACGTCCTCGGTGTAGGGCAGGTCCAGCATGGGGGTGCCGTCAATAATGCCCACCGAAATTGCGGACACCGAATCGATCAGCGGGTTCGCCTTAGCGGGCAGAATCTTCTGTTCCTTCGCCCAGGTAATAGCGTCAGCCAGCGCCACATACGCGCCGGTAATGGAGGCGGTGCGGGTGCCGCCGTCAGCCTGCAGAACATCGCAGTCGAGCACGATGGTGTTCTCGCCCAGCTCATCCATGTTGATGACAGCGCGCAGGGAACGACCAATCAGGCGAGAAATCTCGTGGGTGCGGCCACCCACGCGGCCCTTGAGCGACTCGCGAGAAGAACGGGTGTTGGTGGCGCGCGGCAGCATCGCGTACTCGGCGGTCACCCAGCCCTTACCTTCGCCCTTGAGCCAGCGCGGCACGCCTTCGGTGAAGGATGCGGTGCACAGCACGCGGGTGTTGCCGAACTCGATGAGGGCGGAACCCTCAGCGTTGCGGGACCAGCCGCGGGTAATGGTGATGGGGCGCAGTTCGTTGAGGGCGCGGCCGTCTTCGCGGGTTGCAGTCATGGGTTCTCCTTGGGTCTGTCTGCGGGGTCTGTGTCTGTCTGTTGGTTCTGTGTTAGCTGGCGCGAAAGGCGTGCACTGGGGTTGTTATACCTAGTCCAGCTCATGTTTACCCTAGTCCAGCTCGGGCTTCACCTAATCTAGCTCTGGCTTAGGGAGCGCAATCGCGGTGTTCAGCGGCGGGTCGAGCACCTCCACCACATTCAGGGTGGACGTGACCGGGTTAGCCTCCGTCGGGCGCGGGTAGATGCGGTAGCTTGCCGCCATTTCGGCAATGCCGACCGGGCCGGAGAAGGCACTACGCGCCTCCGCGTAGGCAATGTCCGGGTCGTTCCACACGGGCAGGTGGGTCAGCAGCAGGTTACGCACGCCCGCCTCCGTGGCAGCCTCGCCGGCACGCTTGCCGGTCAGGTGAATACCGCGCAGGGCGTCATCGCGGCCCTCCTGGTATGCCGCCTCGCAGAGGAACAGGTCAGCGCCGCGCGCAGCCTTGACCAGGCCCTCGCACAGGTCGGTATCGCCCGAGTACGAGAACACGGTGTGGCCCTCGCGGTCGTTGCAGGTGATACGCAGGGCGTACGGGTCCTTCGAGGGGTGAACCACGCGGAACGGCTCCACGCGGAAGGGCCCAATCTGCACGGGCTCGCCCTCAGTCCAGGTGTGGTACTCAAACTCGGTGCTCATACCCGGATCCGGGTCCAGGCCGTGAGTCGCCGAAAGGTACTCGTTAATCGCGGCGGGACCGTACAGCGGAATGCGGCCCTTGGGCCAGCCGCGCGGATCCCACTTAACCGCCACGTGCAGACCGGACAGGTCGATGCAGTGGTCCGGGTGCAGGTGCGAAATCAGAATCGCGTCAATATCGCTCAGGTCGATATGGCGCTGGAGCATGCCGAGTGAGCCGTTGCCCATGTCCATAATGATGCGCCAGGTGCGACCCGCGAAATCCGTGGCGGTGAGCATATAGCAACTAGCCGGTGAGACGGGGCCGGGAAAGGAGCCCGTGCAACCGATAACGGTTAGACGCATGAGGTGTCGTCCTTAGGGGTGGTGCCGGAAAATTCGGTGCCCGCGGAGGTGTGTGCCGCCTCTGCAGAATCTGCCGATTCGTCGATGTTGATGTTGCGGTGTGCCGCAAGCATTTCGGGGGTGAGCGCCGCCAGCGAGCCGGTCGGGTAGCGTTCCGCCACGGAGCTGGTGTGGCGCACATTGGTGACCTCGGGGCCGAGGAAGCGGCGCGCCAGCTGCGAGAACGTCTCAGATTCGCCGGTGGCGAGGAATTCGTGGCGCGGGTTCTCCTCGGGGACCGGGCTTTCAATGGCGTGGTTGAGCAGTTCGCGGTACACGTCCTTCGCGGTCTCATCCGCGGAAGAAACCAGGGTGACGTCCTCACCCATAATGTAGGAAATTACGCCGGCCAGCAGCGGGTAGTGGGTACAGCCGAGCACGAGGGTGTCCACGCCTGCGTCCTTGAGCGGCTGCAGGTACTCGCGGGCGGTCTCCAGCAGCTCGGGGCCGGAGGTAATGCCCTTCTCCACGAACTCCACGAAGCGCGGGCACGCCACCGAGTGCACCTCAAGGTTCGGGGTAATCGCGAAAGTGTCCTCGTAGGCGCGGGAGGTGACGGTCGCCTCCGTCGCAATCACGCCGATCTTGCGGTTGCGGGTTGCGGCGAGCGCACGGCGGGCGGCGGGCTGAATCACCTCAATGACGGGAATGCCGTACTGGCGGGTGTAGCGTTCGCGGGCGTCGCGGAGCACCGCTGCAGAAGCGGTGTTGCAGGCGATGACGAGCATTTTCACGCCGGAGTCGACGAGTTCGTCCATGATGCGCAGCGCGTTGGCGCGTACTTCTGCGATTTTGAGGGGGCCGTAGGGGCCGTGGGCGGTGTCGCCGACGTAGATGATGCGTTCGTGAGGCAGCTGGTCCATGATGGCGCGTGCCACGGTGAGTCCGCCGACACCGGAATCGAAGACGCCGATGGGTGCCGCGGCGGTGGGGCCTACGGGCGCGGGGCTACCCCAGGGGGTGCGGGCACGGTAGGGATTGGTTGCGTCGATACTGTCACTCATGTGTCACCTACACTTCGTTATCGGTCGGGTACCACGTTCTATGCTAACTCGCTAAGGTTACCCATTTATTCCATAGAGCGGCTAGATGAGTCGAGAACCACCATTATGTGGTTGTATATGACAATAGTTTGAGGGGTAATTCGAAAAATTCGTTCTATTCTTGCTCGTTTGCCCCGCCAAAGTTTGCCCCGCCAGATGCTCCGCCAGGCCTTTCTTCTTCGTCGTCCAGTCCGTCGAGCATGGCGAGCATGAGCGAGTCCTGAACCCAGGAGACGAAGTTGTACACCACAGCCATGTACTCTTCCTGGGTCTCGATCTCGGAAGGGTCGGTAAACGCCGCAATATCTTCTGCGGTGTCTTCATCCACGATGTAGAGGCGGTCGGCGAGCACCAGGCGAATATCGCCGAGCGCGGCAGCCCAGGCGCGGGCGTGCTCCTCGTTCAGACGCAGGTCGCTGGATTCAATGTCGAAGGCGAGCATGGCGAGGTTCGCGCGTTTGGTTTCTCGCAGGTCGCGTTCGGTGTAGCGGCGGTATTCGGTGGCGGCCTCGTCGTCGCTGCTTGCGGCGGGTAGCAGGCGTGCTACGGCACTGTCGGCGGGGACGGTGGGGTTTTCGGTGATGCCGACCAGCGCCTCCAGCGGGTCGACGGTGCCGCCGTCAGCGGTGGTATCTGCCGGGCGCAGTAGCGCGCGCACGTCTTCGGCGAGTTCGCGGATCAGGTCGCGTTCGGCAGGTTCGAAGGAAGCGGTGTAGCCTCCGGGGGTGCGGCGGAAGGGTCGCGCCATTAGTTTTCTACTTTCTCGAAGGTTGCCAGCAGACCCCAGGCGTGCATTGCCTGGGTGTGTTTTTCGGCGTCTTCGCGCGAGCCGGTGAAGACGATTGCCTTGCCGTTGTTGTGCACCTGCAGCATGAGCTCTTCGGCGCGGGCGCGGGAGTAGCCAAAGTGACTGCGGAAGACGTAGGACACGTAGGTCATGAGGTTGACGGGGTCGTTCCAGACGATGACTTTCCAGGGGGTGTCTGTGGCGAGGATGTTCTCCAGTGCGGTATCGAGGTCGGTATCCTCGAGGGTTCCGGTGGAGAGGGTCACGGCGGTAGTGTTCATTGGTTTCCTTTGCGGCCGGTTCCCTTTGATTATACGGGCGGGTATGTGTTGCCCCTATGTTGCTCCGGTATTTATCCTGCGTTGTTCCCGCACAGAGTGCTGGTAATTTGTCATACTACAGCACTTAGAGTCAAGAATACTTTATGTAGTGATTGACACGCCGATTTAAGAGGAAAAATACCCTAATCCCCCACTACAATAAACACATGGCTACTACTTCCCTTCTCACCGACCACTACGAACTGACCATGCTCCAGGCGGCACTCGCCTCCGGCGCAGCCAACCGTAAGTGCACCTTCGAAGTCTTCACCCGCCGCCTGCCCGCAGGCCGCCGCTACGGCATCCTCGCAGGCACCGGCCGATTCCTCGAAGGCCTCGCAGACTTCCGCTTCACCGACGAAGAACTCTCCTTCCTCTCCTCCCGCAACATCGTCAACAAAGAAACCCTCTCCTACCTCGAATCCTTCACCTTCAGCGGCAATATCCGCGGCTACGCAGAAGGCGAAGCGTTCTTCCCCCACTCCCCCGTCATGCAGGTCGAAGGCACCTTCGCCGAAGCGTGCGTCCTCGAAACCTACCTGCTGTCCATCCTGAACTTTGACTCCGCCGTGGCGAGCGCCGCCTCCCGCATGAGCGCAGCCGCAGGCAACCGCCCCTGCCTCGAAATGGGTTCGCGCCGCGCCCACGAACGCGCCGCCGTCTCCGCTGCACGCGCCGCCGTTATCGCGGGCTTCGCGGGCACCTCCAACCTGGAGGCTGGTCTGCGCTACGGCCTGCACACCATCGGTACCAGCGCCCACGCCTTCACCCTGCTGCACGACAGCGAACGTGAAGCATTCGAGGCGCAGCTGCGTTCCCTCGGCGCCCGCACCACCCTGCTCGTCGACACCTATGATGTGGACGAGGCAGTCCGCCTCGGCGTGGAACTCGCTGGTGAAGAGCTCGGCGGCGTACGCCTGGACTCCGGCGACCTGGTCGCCACCGCAGCCCGCGTGCGTGAACTGCTCGACTCGCTCGGCAACACTAACACCAAGATCACCGTCACCAGCGACCTGGACGAGTACGCTATCGCATCTCTGGCGGCAGCCCCCGTGGACTCCTACGGCGTGGGCACTAAGCTGGTCACCGGCTCCGGTGCGCCGACTTCCTCCATGGTGTACAAGGTTGTTGAGCGTGAGAACGCCGCTGGTGAAATGCAGCCGGTCGCTAAGGCGTCGGCTGGCAAGGCGTCCATTGGTGGCGCCAAGCGTGCGGCACGCCGCCTCAACGGCATGGGTATCGCGACCGCCGAGGTTCTGGGCACCCACGAGGACCCGAGCCTGCTCGAAGACACCCGCCCGCTCATGGTGGACTTCGTCCGCAACGGCGAACTGCTCCCCGGCTTCACCGGCGAGGAAGGTGTGCGCCGCGCAACCGCCCGCCACGCCGCCTCCCTGGCGGAGCTTCCCGAAGCTGCCCGCCGCCTCTCGGAGGGTGAGCCGATCATTCCGACCGAGTTCATCTAAACCACCCTTCTGAGATACTGTTTTCATCTGGCGAATCAGAGTAAAAACTCATTCCTACTTGTAAAGGACAGACATGTCTAAGGCACTGATTATTGTTGACGTGCAGAACGATTTCTGCGCCGGCGGCGCCCTCGCCACCGAGCGCGGTGCGGACGTTGCCGCGCTGATTAGCGAATACGTGGAGAACAACCACCACCGCTACGATGCGATTGTTGCGACCCAGGACTGGCACGTTGAGCCGGGTTCGCACTTCTCCGACACCCCCGACTATGTTGACTCCTGGCCGGTGCACTGCGTCGCCAAGAGCGAAGGCGCGCAGATTCACGAGAACCTGGACACCGACTACATTGAGGCGTACTTCCGTAAGGGCCGCTTCGAGGCAGCGTACTCGGGTTTTGAGGGTCTTCTGGCACCCGAGGATGAGGTCGCAACCGGCGAGCATGAGCCCGGCGTGGATGCGTCCGAGGACGGCCCGCAGACTCCCCTGTCGGAATGGCTGGATGAGCGCGGTATCGAGTACGTTGACGTTGTCGGTATCGCCACCGATTACTGCGTGGCGACTACCGCGCGCGATGCGGTCGATGCAGGCTACGAGACTCGCGTGCTGCTTGACCTGACCGCGCCCGTGCACGAGGACAAGCTCGACGACGTGGTTGCCGAGCTTGAAGATGAGGGCGTTGAGGTGGTTGAGGTTCTCTAACCTCGACCTTGAATACACAGCAGCGTTGAATATACAGAGGCGGGGAGCCTGGGATGTACTATCGGATGTACTATCCCGGGCTCCCCGCCTCTTACTGTGCCGATAACTTAGTGCGCCGATGACTTAGCGTGCCCACGACTCGCCGAGCGTTACAACCCGAGTAGCCACAACCCGAGCAGCCGCGGTTACTTAGTCAGCCGAGCCGCCTGCCTAGTTGAAGCGAACCTCTGCCATGACCTCGCGCAACCCAGCATTTTCGGGCACGCAAAAGCCCGCGAGCGCATACACACTCGCGGGCTTCTACCCCTCAATCTTGAGAGGGCGTTAGACTAACCCTTAGTCTCGCAGAGGTACACCCTGGCTTCGCCCTCATAGATGTTAAGGCCTGCCCTCCTAGCGTTCATAGAGTTAGAGATTTCACCCTGAATAACGCGCGGCGACAGGTACGAACCACCCGCGCCACCGGCACCGGAGAACTGCAGGTAGCTCACACTCTGGCGAATACCATCAGGGTTGTTATTCCACTTCTGAATGGTCGTAATAGCAGACAGCGCCAGCGCAGCACCCGAACCGCCGCCACCGTAGCCGCCGCCACCACCTCCGGACATTGCGAACTGGTAGCCGTTGAACTCAGCAGCGGTCTCCTCAGCGGAGATTTCGATGCGCTCGCCGCCGGGCAGAGTCAGCACTTCAAGGTTCTTCGGGTCGTTATTGTCGAGCTGGTAGCTATAAGCGACAGCACCGTTACCGCCCTTAGCTTTAAAGCCGGAGCCGCCCGCGTTACCTGCGGTCGAAGAGCTGTACAGCACCTGGTTATTCTGGCTGTCGTAGCTAAAGATATGGTTGGGGCTACCGGTCGGCACCTCGGGCTTAGCTGCGCCCGCACCACCCGCACCGTTGTTTCCGCCTTTACCGCCATCAACAGATACCTTAGTGTTCAGGCTGTGAGTGTAGAACTGGGTTCCCGTGGTGGCATCCTCGCCGCGAGTGCTCAAACCGCTACCCGCAAAGCTGCGGATGGGCGGATCAGTCGGGTGAAAATAATTCGTCACGCTCGCATCAAGAACAGCGGGGAAATGCTTAGCATGAGGCGCTGAGGTGTAGGAGTACGTGACACCGCCACCACCGCCACCACCTGCGACAGCGATGACTTCACCGTCAATCAGTAGTGCCGAGGCGCCGCCGCCGGGGTGTCCATAAACCTCAACAGTGCCCTTGGGTCCTCGCTTAAGATCCCTCCAGTTGAGGGCACCCGGGTAGCGTTTGGTCACTTCAGCCACTACTTCGGCAGGCATGGTGAATCGGGGTGCATCACCGCCGTCACCGTAGCCACGCCCGCCTCGCGCCGGGCCCCCAGTTTTAAGACCAAACGGATAGGGATCGCGGGCGTCACCAGAGCTGCCACCCGCAATGACACGAATCGTCTGACCCGGCTTCACCTCAATGATTCCGGTGGTCCGGGCACCCGAGCCGCTTTCGTGGCCGGTGTCGCTGACTCCGCCACCACCAAAAATGTCGAAGCGAAGCTTACTCACGTTAGCGGGGACGGTGAATTCCTCTTCGACACGGTAGTATGCACTAGCGCCCCTCAAGAACTTGTGGGGGCTGTCAGCAAAGACGCAGTCCAGGGATGCAGCGAACGCGGGAACAGCAGCCGAGGTGGCGATGACGGGGGCGGCCCATGCGGCACCCGCAACGACCCTGCGGCGAGAAATATGAGTAGACATCAGTGTCCTTCGGTGTGGTTAGTTCAGGTGCTCGCTCCCCTACCGCGCGCGGGGCGGCAGACTGTGCCGGGCTGATGCTTCCCCGGAGGCGGGGCTCATCAGGTGCTACGCTACCGCCTCGGCTGCGAAGCGGAAATGTGGTGCTTCAGGTGTGCGTGGTTGGGAAACGGTGACCTGGTGTTTCTCTATATGTGCATCGCTCATGCACTCAGCACTGCCCTTTTATTCATTCTGGCCGGTGTCTAAGAACGGGGAGGTATCCGTGCCGAAGATTGCGTTCGGTACCGGATATCGTCTCCTCTTCTACCCTACAGGTATAAGGCTCTAGTTGAGGGTCATCTCTGCTTATGCGACCAAATATTACGGGCACGAAAAAGCCCGCGAGCGCATACACACTCGCGGGGCTTTCTCCCTTATCCAAAGGTATTTACGTGCTTATCTTGGACAGGGAAGATTGGTTATACCGCACAAAGATACACCGTCGCGGTGCCACCTTCACCATACTGCGAGCCTTTGTGTGCATTATTTGCCCGAGAAATTTCACCTTCAAGAACGCTCGGCGCCAGGTAAGACCCACCCGCACCACCTGCACCGGCAAGCTGCGCGGAGCTGATACTCTGGCGAACACCCGTCGGGTTATTATTCCATTTCTGAGCGATTGTAATCGCTGACTGCGAGAGTGCCGCACCCGAACCGCCACCGCCGTAACCGCCGCCGCCGCCACCGGACACAATGACCTGCGCGCCGTTGAAGTAAGGGGCGAGATGATAGTAGGACAGATATTTATGGGTTCCATCGGGGCGTTGGAGAGTTTCATAGCTTTCCGCATTGAACCCATCGTGGTTATCCAACTGGTAGCTTACAGACATCACGCCGTCACCACCATTTCCTTGCAGACCATTAGTACCGGGATTACCTGCGGTCGAAGAGCTATAAAGCTCCTGCTTATTCTGGCTATCGAAGCTAAAGATGCTGTTGGGAGTACCGGTCAGCACGGTCGGCTTAGCACCACCGGCCCCACCAATACCATTACCGCCACCCTTGCCACCTTCAACAGTTAGCTGAATGCTCGGGTCCTGAGCATAATATTCACGTCCAATTGTGGCGTCACCACCGCGTGCTCGTTCCCCCGACCCGCCAACACTGCGTACGGGCGGGCGGGTCTGGTTTTCCGGACCAATCATACGAGCGTCGACAATTCCAGGGAAATGGTCCGGGTCAGGTTCCGTCGTGAACATTGTTGCCCGGGTGACTCCACCGCCACCGCCGCCAGCAACAGCGATGACCTCACCGTTGATGAGCAGAGCCGAGGAACCGCCACCCGAGCATCCATAAATCTCTTCCATAGGCTGCTTAGGATGCGGGCCGTGATCCCAATCAGCAGCCCAGACCCAGCGCTTGGTTAGCTTCTTCATCACGTCATCGGGAATCCTAGTGCTGGGAACTCCACCACCGTTACCGAAACCTTGGCCACCTTGGGAGCCTTCAGTCCGGTACTCATCTAGATTGTCAGCTCCGTACCCTCGGACTTCGAGCATACCGCCGCCACCTGCAATGAGCTCGATATATGCCGGACCCTGCACCCCGATAACTCCGGTTACTTTCGCTCCTGAGCCACCGAGAGAGCTGTTTTCAAAGCCTCCACCACCTGCACCACCGGTCAGTTCAAAACGGATCTTATAGAAGGTAAGGCGACTATAAAGAGATTCCGTTTCTTCCCTGCGGTTATACATATCAGCGCTGATAGACATGTAAGGTTTTTCTGACACGGTGCAATCCGGTTTTGAAGCAGCGTAAGCTGGCACTACTGCTGAAGCCGCAATCACGGGCGTTGCCCACGCGGCACCCTTCACGACCTTACGGCGAGAAATATGAGACATCACTGTCCTTCAAAGGTTGGTGCAACCGTCCCACTGCGCACTATCCGGGTGCGCGCCTTCCTGGGGTTGGTTGCATGGTGTTTCTTAGAGTTTTGATGCCCCAGCATAGACCTACATGCTGCGCATCAATGGAAAGTTCCCTAAGCCCGGCGGCCATGCCGTGTTTTCTAAAGAACTTACCCCCACTAGGCTACACGTTCCATCTCCGCGCTGTCATGATTATCGCGCCTCAGACCCAATATTTTTGCATTTTATGCATACAGAAGCCCCGCGAGCGCATACACACTCGCGGGGCTTTTCTCTACGTTCTATCCGCGTTCTAGCGTCGACCTACGAACCAGTCCGACAGCTTATCGATACGCGCCTGAATCTGCTCAGCAGAAGCCTGCGCAACCGCCGGGCCACCACAAATCTTACGCAGCTCATTATGAATCACGCCGTGCGGCTGACCCGAACGAATCGACCACGCCGCCACATTCTTCGCCAGCTTATTACGCAGCGCCTTCAACTGGCGGTGATCCACCACCGAAGGTGCCGCAGTCGCCGGGCGGCGTGCCGCGTGCTCACGCTGATGCGCTCGCAACAGCGTACCGACCTGTTCGGCATCCAGCAGGCCCGGAATACCCAGGAAGTCCTGCTCCTCCTCGCTACCCACGGCAAGGTTGCCGGAGGCGAACTCGGCACCATCGAACAGCACACCGTGGAAGGACGCTTCGGAGCCGAGCGCCTCGAACTTGCCGCGTGCCAGCTGCTCGGAGGCGCGCTCCTCGCGGTTTGCTTCTTCGAGCAGGTGGTCGTCCAGGCCCTCAACCATGGGGTCGATTTCCTGGGGTGTGCCGCGGTCGAGGGCGTGGTCACGTTCTACTTCCATGTCGTTGGCGAGCATCATCAGCTGCGGCACGGACGGCAGGAACACGGAGGCGGTTTCGCCGCGCTTGCGGGCACGCACGAAACGGCCAATCGCCTGCGCGAAGAACAGCGGGGTGCTGGTACTGGTGGCGTACACACCCACGGCGAGGCGGGGCACGTCCACACCTTCGGACACCATGCGCACGGCGACCATCCAGCGCTGCGTGCCTTCACGGAATTCGTCGATTTTTGCCGAGGCTTCACGATCGTCAGAGAGGATCACGGCGGGGTATTCGCCGGTAATTTTTTGAAGCTGCTCGGCGTAGGCTTTAGCATCCGCATGGTCGGTGGCGATGACGAGCGCACCGGCGTCGGGCACGGTGCGGCGAACCTCGGTCAGGCGCTTGTCGGCCGCCGCGAGCACGGTCGGGATCCATTCGCCGTTGGGGTCGAGGGCGGTTCGCCACGCCTGGGAGGTGATGTCCTTGGTGAAGCCTTCACCGAGGTTTGCCGCCATTTCCTCACCGGCAGAGGTGCGCCAACGCATCTGGCCCGAGTACGCCATGAAGATAACCGGGCGCACCACGTGGTCCTTCAGCGCGGGGCCGTAACCGTAGGAGTAATCTGCCTTGGAACGGCGGATACCGTCATTGTCGACCTCGTAGGTGACGAACGGAATCGGGGAGGTATCCGAGCGGAACGGGGTACCGGTCAGTGCCACGCGGCGGGTTGCATCGTCGAACGCTTCACGCAGGCCGTCACCCCAGGACAGCGAATCGCCGGCATGGTGAATCTCGTCAAAAATCACGAGGGTTTTCGTTGCCTCAGTGTTGCGGGCGTGCAGCTGCGGCTTATTCGCCACCTGCGCGTAGGTCAGCGCCACACCCTTGTAGTGGCGGCTGATGGTCACATCCGCGTTCTTGAAGTTCGGGTCAATGGGAATACCGACCTTCGCGGCGGCGTCTGCCCACTGTTTTTTCAGGTGGTCGGTGGGCGCCACAACAATGAGCTGGCGGACCGTGCCGCGGTTGAATAGTTCCTTGGCGAGGGTGAGCGCGAAGGTGGTTTTACCCGCGCCGGGGGTTGCGACTGCCATGAAGTCGCGGGGGTTGGTTTCGAAGTACTTCTGCATGGCTTCTGCCTGCCAGGCACGCAGGCTGACGGAAGTACCCCAGGGGGCGCGGTCGGGGTATGCCGGGGAGAGCTTCGGCTTCACCATACTGTCGAATAGTGTGGGTTCCTCTGCGGGTGCGCTCATTCTCTCCTTCTTCCTCGTCTGCCTCTGCTGGTTCCTTCCGCCGATTCAGCGCAGGGGCGCTTCTCCCCCATTTGGAGGTGGTGGGCGCTCTGGTGTTCCTAGTGCGCTGGTGTTCTTAGCGCTCTGGCGGTCCGGGCACAGCGAGGTTAAATTCTAGCACCACATCCGCGGGTTGGGCCGGGCTGTGGTGCAAGAATTTGGTGCTAGTCAGCAACGTCTCATGGGCGGTGTTGGGCCGTTGAGTCTGGCTGCTGCGTGTTATTCAGATGTAGTTATTTCAGTCGTATTGTCTGAGGTGTCTTGCTTGGCGCGTATTATTCGCCGGAGCCGTTGTCGCCGTCGTTACCGGGTGCGAGGCCTTCGTAGATTTCCTTGCACTGGGGGCAGACGGGGAACTTCTGCGGGTCGCGGCCGGGTACCCACATTTTGCCGCAGAGGGCGCGTACGGGTTCACCGGTCAGCGCCGATTCGAGGATCTTTTCCTTGCGTACGTAGTGGGAGAAGCGCTCGTGGTCGCCGGGCTCAGAAAGCTGGGTTTCTTCGCGTTCGAGCAGGGCGGTGCCGCCTGCGGTTCCGGGGCCAAAGGGGTCTTCGATGCCTTCGATCGAGCTCATGTTTCTCCTTGATGATGAGGTGGGATACATAGGGTGAGGGGCGCCGCTGCACGGTTGGGTGCTCGGCGCCTTCTCTATTTTAGTAGCTGTTGCGTGGTGCTGAGCCCACGGGCGGTCAATAAGGAGGCAGACCACAGCTCAGCCACAGGCTCTTAGGTGTTGCGGTGAGCTTCTTTCCGCTAGAATTTCGGGCGGCACAGAAGCATAGAAAAGGGGTTCCGCGCCAGGCTTAGTACCTAACACGGAACCCTTCTCGTTTATTCCTGATGCGCTGGAGCTTCGACTCTCGTTAGTTCGTTTGGAAGCGTGCCACGCGCTCCAGCATCTTGGAGCTGACCTTGTCGTAGCGGTGACCTCCCCACGCCACGCCACCCACGAGCAGTGCGGCACCAATCAGCAGCTGAATCAAGCCACCGAAGACGAGGGTTAGTAGATCTTGGGTCACGAAAATGTACACAATAACCGAAATACCGCCGGGTAGCGCGCTGAGCATCACCAGAATTACGGTGAGCATCAGCAGCAACTGATTAGCGAAGCCCTCATTGTTCTTCGGGTTCTTGAACGGGTTAGCACCCGGAGGCGCCACGGGCGGGCTAATGAAGGTGTCCATCACGCTGCCCATGCCAGCCGCTGCGGCGAGCACGCCCATCTGGTGCATCAGCACGATGGGGAAAAGCTCCAGGTGTCCATTTGCCGCTGAGGCGACGAACACCATCACCACCACGATTGGAACCATCAGGATGCTGTAACCCCAGAGACGGCCGAGACGATCGTCAATACCGCGTAGCGGGGAGAGCACGTGCAGGCTGAATGCGGTGTTGTCGTAGGAGACGAGGTAGCACATGTAGTAGCCGGTGAAGACGGTGCAGAAGTACATCCAGAATCCGAAGAGCTGCATCACGCCGCTATTGATAATCTGGTTAGCTTCAGCCGCGTTGACGCCGTTAAAACTGGCCCGACTTTCGAAGGAGCCTACAGAGCTCAGGAACAGGGGCATAGCCACCGTCATTATCAGGTAAAGCATGGCGGTGCTTACGGTCAGCAGCTGCAGACGGTTGTCTTTCAGAAATGAGTGCAGGGTTCGTGCCGCCACGGCGCCACGCGGGGTTGCGGGGAACCGTGCAAACAGACCCAAATCACCTGCGGCGACTTCGGTTGCGCTGGCGTGGTGGGCGCTACCGCCCACATTCGCCATGGAGCGTGCCAGGTTCTTACCCCACAGCCACCAACCGCCAGCCAGGTAGACGAGGGTCAGAGCCAGGCAACCAAGGGCGGCGCCCATATTGCCGGTCGCCATAAAGTAGGGCACCGCAAACGCGGACCCGAAGGGCGTCACGCTGAGCCACGGCAGGTAGGGCAGCACCTCTTCCCAGTGCTTGGTCAGGTAGGTTATCGTTCCACCGAAGATAAAGCCGGCACTCATCATCAGTAGCATGGCAACGATCATCAGGGTGTTGGCGATGCGCGGGTTATCATTCAGCGCCATGCCCAGGCGGTTGGCGAGACGAGCCCACACCATGAGGTTCGCAAGGCCGAGCACGCAGCAGATGAGGTACACAACCAGTGCGAGCGGTTGCGATATAAACGCGATAGCGCCCAGCAGCACGGCAATGATGCTGGCGATGCCGGGGATACCCACGAACCCGCCGAGGAACTGGCCCTTCTGCAGGGTGGAGGGCTTGATGGGGAAGAGCACGAATCGGCTCTCATCCAGGGTGCCGTCCAGACCGCTGAAGAAGATGGGGACGATAGCCCAGGCGAGCGCCACAACGGTGCCCACAAGGAGGGTTCCGAGCTGACCGTATTCGGGGACCTTCGAGTTAGCGATAACGTATGCGGAGCCGAGGCCGAAGAGCATACCGCCCGCGTAGAGAGCCGCAAAAATCAGGCCGATGAGTGCCCAGATGCTGCGGCGGAAGGAAGCGAGCACATACTGCCACTTTAGTGAGACGAGGTGCCCAACCATGACAATCCTTCCGAGGAGGTGCGGCCGCCGACCAGCTGCACGAATCGTTCTTCAAGGCTCATGCCGGCGCGTACTTCGTCGACGGTTCCGGCGGCGAGAATACGACCAGAGTCCATGACGGCTACGTGGTCGCACAGGCGCTGGACGAGGTCCATCACGTGCGAGGAGATAATGACAGTTCCGCCGGAGGCAACGAAGCCACGCAGAATGTCCTGAATATTGGCGGCAGAAACCGGGTCGACTGCCTCGAAGGGCTCGTCCAGAATCAGCACGGAGGGCGCGTGAACGAGAGCTGCGGCGAGCGCAATCTTCTTGGTCATACCGGCGGAGTAGTCGGCAACGGCACGGCCCGCAGCGTCGGTCAGGTCCATTGCGGCGAGCAGGTCCTTGACGCGGGAGGCAACGGTTTCCTTATCGATTCCGTGCAGGTAGCCGGAGTAGGTAATGAGCTGCTCACCGGTGAGCTTGTCGAAGAGGTGCACGCCGTCAGGCAACACACCCAGGTGCGCTTTGGCCTTGAGCGGGTCGGCCCACATGTCGATGCCTCGCACGTATGCGGTGCCTTCGCTGGGCATGAGCATGCCGGTGACCATGGAGATGGTGGTGGTTTTACCGGCGCCGTTGCGGCCGACCAGCCCGTAGAACGATCCGGAGGGGATGTCGAGATTGATGCGGTCGACGGCGACCTTCTGACCGAATGCCTTGGTGAGGCCGCGGATTTCGATGGCGGGGCGAGCGCCAGCCGCAGGTGCGGTCTGCGGGGTGACGGGTAGCTGCGGTGCTACCGACGCGGGAACTACAGCTTCCGGAGCTGCAGGCTCGGGGTTTGCGGCTTCCGGCGCTGCAGATTCCGGCGCTACAGCCTGGGGTGCTGCCGCGGCGGGTACTGCCTCTATTGCGATCTCTTGTACCGGGTTCTGCGGTGAACCTGGTTCTTGCGGATTCGGGTCGTGAGAAAAGTGACTAGTGTTCATATTTTCACCCTATCACTCTCATAGAAAGGTCCATAGGCTTTGGCGATAAAACCCGCGTATTACGCGTCCGTCATGCAGTATATGGACATTCCCGGGTGCTATATGTAGCGTCCTGGCGCGCTATCAGACAGGTTGAGTTGCCCGCTCTCCCCCGCCTCAAAGCCGCCAAAAACCGCACACACACAGAACGGGCTACCGCCCACCCCACAGCACGAGTGCTGGGGTAGACGATAGCCCGTCGGTATTCAAAACTCCAGATTCAAAGTTCCAGATTCAAAGTTTCAGCCGGTTAGACCGGCTCATGACGTTTCCCTAAGACAGCGTCTTTTAGAACAGCGCCATGGTCAGTGCCGCACGCGCCTTCACGGTGCGCGGGTCAGATGCACCCACCACGTCGAAGAGCTGCACGAGGCGCTCGCGAACGCGCGCCTTATCGTCGGGACCAACAGCGCTGAACAGGCGCAGCAGACGGTTGTACGCATCCTCCACGTGGCCGCCCACCAGATCCAGGTCGGCTACATTGAATGCCGCGTCAATGTTCATGGGGTCTGCCGCGGCCGCCGCGCGTTCGGTTGCCATGTCCAGGTCCTTCACACGGGCGAGCAGTTCGACCTGTTCCAGGCCGAGCTTCGCTTCCTTATCGCCGGGGTTCTCGGCAATTGCCTTGCGGTATGCGGCGCGGGCACCCTCCAGGTCACCGCGGTCGAGGGCGGCGACAGCTTCTGCGTGCAGGGGCGGCAGGGGCTTTTCATCTTCCGGAACGACCGGGTCGAAGCCACCGGGCAGCTGGTACTGTGCCGCGAGCTGCAGAACCTGGGAGAGCACATCGCCGAGGTCTTCTGCGCTGACCGGGCCGGTGTAAATCGGTGCAGGGCGACCCGCCAGAACGGCAACGCCCGCGGGCACGCCGCTCACGCCGAACGCATGGGCAGCTTCGGGGAGCTTGGTGACATCCACGGCGGCGCAAATCATGCTACCCGCAGCGGAGTCGACGAGCTTCTGCACGCCTTCAAGCATCTGCAGGGAGGAGGGCGAGTGCGGCGCGTAGAGCGCAAAAATCACGGCACCCTGGCTGGAGAGCTGCACGAACTTCTGGAACTCTTCGGGGGTGTTGACCTCGTAGCGCCAGGTGGGAGCGGAGGGGGCCTGCTCGCCAGTAGACTGTGCCGCTGCGTTCTGTGCCGCGTTGGGGCTCAGCTCCATAGCGTTGCGTACGGAGGCGGGAATCTCCTGCGCCGCACCGTTCTGTGCTGCACCACCCTGGGCAACGTTACCCTGCGCCGCGTTCTGGGATGCGCCGCGGTCTGCCGGATCAAAAATAATGCTCATCCTGGGCTCCTTTACGTTCTGTACCTATTGTTGCGTGCAGGCTAGATCCTTCACGCGTTCCTTCCTCTATTATCCCCACAATGCGCCGTTGCGAGCGCGCGTTCCCTGCCGCCTACGCTCTGAGCTCATGCCGGGACTAGCGCTTAGGCTAATCCTTGAACAGCGCGCAGATACCTCTCCCACTTGCGCTCCCCTGCCCTGGGATTCGCCCTTGGGCTTCACTGCTGACGCCGTAACAAAGTAAACCAGCCGGTAGAATGGCACAGTAGAGAAAAAATACCCGGAAATGTTCCGGAAAGGAAGAGCATGAGCGAGAAGAAACCCTCAGCAGCTCCCGAAGAGACGACATCGTCCCCGGAGACGCGCAAGAAGGAATCCCTCACCGATCAGCTGACGGAGACCTTCAGCGAGATAACCGAGAGCATTAGCCAGGTGCGTTCCAAGCGCCGCCGCGCGTCCATGCCTCCTACAGATACCATTCCGGTGGTCCCCTCCGCTTCTGAGGATGCGCCTCCCGCACCGAAGGTGGTCGGCAACGGCAAGACCTCGATGATGCATAACCCGGTCGCTTTTGGTTTCCTCATGACCGTGGGCGTGGGTCTGGCGCTCTTCGCCTACTACATTTTCAACAATGTGGGTGCCCTGGTGGGTTGGGTGACCGGCGCTATTTTCATTGCTCTGGGTCTGGACCCGATTGTGCGCCGCCTGGAGTCTTGGGGCATTAAGCGCGGTATCGGTGTGATTGCTGTGCTTGCTGGTTTTGCTGGCGCCGTGACCGGTCTGGTGATGTCGATTGGCCCGGTCATTAGCGAGCAGGCGTCTAAGTTTGTCCAGTACGCGCCGGGTATTTATCAGAACACGATTGATTCTGATTGGTACCACGAGCTTGATCAGCGTTTTAACATCAGCACCTGGGTGAATGAGAACGTCCCGAAGTTCTTGGAGTCGACGTTCTCCTCTTCGCAGGTCAATAGCTTCATGTCGAGCCTGGTTTCTGCTGGCTCCACCTTGGCGCAGAGCGTGACCGGCGTGATTATTGTGCTGTTCCTGTCCCTGTACTTCCTCACGTCGATGGACACGATTAAGGCGTGGGGTGTGCGTTTGGCGCCGGCGTCTAAGCGTGTGCGCGTCAAGTACATTACCGACAAGATTACTGAGTCGGTGGGTAACTACGTGATGGGCCAGGCGATGGTAGCCATTCTGAACGCCCTCTTCGCATTCTTCATAATGTTGTTCTTGGGCTTTAGCTTCCCGCAGTTGATGGCTTTGGTCGTTATGATTCTGGCGTTCATTCCGCTGGTTGGTGGCGTGATTGCGCTGATTTTGACCTCGCTGATTCTGCTGACTCAGGACTGGAGTCTGGCGCTGTGGTTTTCGGTGGCGTACTTCCTGTACTTGCAGGTGGAGGCATACCTGATTTCTCCGCGTATTATGGCTCGCGCTGTCTCGGTTCCTGCCGGTGTTGCGATTATTTCGGTGGCTGCCGGTGGCGCGCTCTGGGGCGTGCTGGGTGCGCTGATTGCTATTCCGGTGGCGGCTTCCATGCTGATTCTGGTGCGTGAGGTGTTCATTCCTCGCCAAGATCAGCTGTAGTCACCTCCCAGCTGTAGTCACCTCCCAACTGCAGTCATTTCTAGGTTCTCTACGCGCTCGTTGCTCTTCCACTGAGCAGGCATTTAAGACAAAAGGCGGCGGCTTTGGATGTTCTGTCCAAAGCCGCCGCCTTAATATTTTTACGCAGTGTTTTATGCCGAACCTTTAGAGCTCAGTGATTTCTTCTGCCACCGGGCCGCTGTACTCGGTGGGCAGCTCGGTGGGTACACCGGTCACGATGCTGACCACAGTGTTCAAAACCTGCTGTACGGACTTCTCACCCACCCACAGGTGCTTGCATCCCTCAAAGGGAATCACCTGAGTGCGCGGTACAGCCGCGAAACGCTCACGCGCCGCCGGAGGCTGCAGGTAGTCGTCGTGCTCAGGCACCAGCGCGTACAGCGGGTTCGAGATCTTGTTCCACTCGTCCAGCTCAGCCGGGTGCACGCGGTGCAACGGCGGGGAGAGCAGAATAGCGCCGGTGAACTCATTCGCGTATTCGGGCGCGTACTTGAGCACCAGCTCGGTGCCGAAGGACCAGCCGACCAGCCAGGGGTTCGGCAGGGCGCGCTCGCGTACAAACTTCAAGATTGCGTCGAAGTCCTTCTTCTCGGCAAAGCCGCCGTCAAAGACGCCTTCGCTGGTGCCGCGAATCGAGGAGGTACCGCGAGTGTTGAAACGCAGCACCGCAATGTTCGACAGCGCCGGCAGGCGGAAGGACGCCTTTTTGTACACGTGCGAGTCCATGTAGCCGCCGTGGGTGGGCAGCGGGTGGAAGGTCACCAGGGTTGCCTTGATGTCACCTTCGGGCAGGGCAAGTTCACCGACGAGGCGCTTGCCGTCCGCGGTGGTGACGGTGAAGTTCTCGCGGCGTGCAGGAAGCACGGTACGTGCCTTAATGGGGGTGGGTTCAGCGGCGGTGCTGAAGACGTAGCGGGCGGGATCGAACTCCTGCTCGCGGGTGATATCGGCGGTGTTGCTCATTGCGTTCCTTCAAGAATTGGATTCGAGAATATGGTCTTGGTCGAGAATGTAGTCTGGTCGAGATTGTAATCTTGGGCTGCACCTTATGTGCAGTGTTCAGCCTATTTGCGGCGGATTCGCCAGCAGTGCTGATGCCAGTGCCTGCGCTCATCAATCGCGCGGCTACGGCCCAGCGTGTGGCTTTCTTGCCACACCACCAGATGCGCTGTTCTGGGCGGAATCGGGCGGTAGCATTCGGGGCAGGTGTAGGTTTTTTGGGCGTTGACGGCGGGAATGTATTGCACCAGCCAGTCACCATATCGGTCACGTTCCAATCGGGGCGCAGGGTCGAGGATCCTGCTGATATCACGCCCTGCGGGTGCTTGACGGTGCCACTTATCGCTGGTGGTGCCGGATGCTCGCCTGCCGGGATGATTCTTACGTGCCATGAGCCCTATTCTACCGCGCCGCTCAGCTATCTCTACCTACCAGCCCTGCCGCTGTTCGCTCTGCGCTCTTCCTCACGCTGTGCTCTTCTTTGCCCCGTGCTCTTCTTTGTCCTGCGCTCTTCTTTGTCCTGCGCTCTTCTTTGTCCTGCGCTCTTCCTCGCGCTGAGGCGGCACTCCCCCGCTCTATGCCCCGCCCACCCCTACTGTGCCCCGTACCGCGGCCTGTACCAAGTACGGGTTCCCTAGCTCATACCCTCACCTGCTAGAGCCGAGCACTCGTACCTGCTAGAGTGGACGGATGCGTATTGTCATTGCTGAATGCTCCGTAGATTATGAGGGCCGCCTCCGCGCCCACCTGCCCCGCGCTACCCGCCTGCTGATGGTCAAGAATGACGGCTCCGTCCTCATTCACTCCGACGGCGGTTCTTACAAGCCTCTGAACTGGATGAGCCCTCCCTGCTCCCTGCTGGTGGCTGAGCGTGAGGACGTTCCGCAGAGCATCCGTGAGGACCTGGAGTCTGATGTTCAGCAGCTGTGGACCGTTCAGGCGGCTAAGAGCGATGACCGCCTCATGATTCGTATCTACAAGATTGAGCACGAGTACACCACCGACCTGGGCGTTGACCCCGGCCTCATTAAGGACGGTGTGGAGGCTGACCTGCAGCGTCTGCTAGCCGAGCAGATTCACACTCTCGGTGAGGGCTATTCGCTGGTGCGCCGCGAGTACCCGACCGCTATCGGTCCGGTAGACATCATGGCGAAGGATGCGCACGGCGTCTCCGTGGCGGTCGAGCTCAAGCGTGTGGGCGATATTGACGGTGTGGAGCAGCTGACCCGTTACCTGGAGCTGCTCAACCGTGACCCGCTGCTGGCTCCGGTGCGCGGCGTGTTTGCGGCGCAGACGATTAAGCCGCAGGCTCGCACCCTGGCTGAGGACCGCGGTATCCGCTGCGTGAGCTTGGACTACGACGCGATGCGCGGCGTGGACGACTCGGCTGACCGCCTGTTCTAAACGGCTCCAGCTAGGCGGCTACACATAGCTTGAGGGGCGCCTCCCGGTACATGGGAGGCGCCCCTTTTCTGTGCGCATCATCTTTCTATGCACGCTGTCGTTCTATGCACACTGTCGTTCTGCGCGCGCTCTTTCTGGGAACACTCTCTTTCTGCGCGCGCACTCTTCTGCACACACGATCTACCCCAGATACACCAATCGCCGGTGCCCCTCCCCTTTCGGAGAGGAACACCGGCGAGGTGTACACAGTGGTCAATTCCCCCTGCGGGGAACCGGCTTTAGATCTCTGCGTGCTTTGCAGCGATGGTCACGTGATCGTTCGAGACGGTCAAGAAACCTGCGTTGAGAATGGTCTTAATGGGCTCACCCTCAACAGGTTCAATGAGCAGCTCGCCGTCCTGTGCCAGCAACGTGCAGGTGGGGATCATGCCCGGCAGGATGCCGAGGTCACCGCTGACGGAGCGTGCACGAACGTAGTTCGCTTCGCCAGTCCACACGAGGCGTTCGCGGGAAACAACTTCAACTTTCAGAGCCATGATTACTTAGCTCCAGTCTGTGCCTTGATTTCCTCGTAGCGGCG
>ERZ773214.399-NODE-399-length-28947-cov-76.029662_pt1 | contig 28947 bp, 20 predicted proteins | sample MGYA00511238_ERZ773214 | MGnify/ENA primary metagenome ERZ773214 (study PRJEB29015, sample SAMEA2738157) | human oral metagenome | biome: human oral; feature: human-associated habitat; material: saliva | place: China | collected 2259 ... | reverse complement strand
TCTTCCAACCACCGAAGGGCTGACGCTGAACGATTGCACCGGTAATTGCACGGTTGACGTACAGGTTACCTGCCTGGACCTTGGAGAGCCACAGCTCGAGCTCGTCAGCATCCAGCGAGTGCAGACCTGCGGTCAGGCCGTAATCGGGTGCGTTCTGCAGCTCGATTGCCTCTTCCAGGGTCTCAGCGGTCATGATGCCCAGGATGGGGCCGAAGTACTCGGTCATGTGGTACTCGGAACCGGGCTTGACGCCTTCACGAACACCGGGGCTCCACAGGCGACCGGTCTCGTCCAGTTCCTTGGGCTGAATGAGCCAGCGCTCGCCCGGGCCGAGGGTGGTCAGACCGCGCAGCAGCTTCTCTTCCGGCTTCTGAACAACGGGGCCCATCTCGGACTCAATGTCCTGCGGGTGTGCCACGTGCAGGGAGCTGACGGAGTCGATCAGCTGGCGGCGGAAACGCTCGGACTGTGCCACGGAGCCAACCAGGATAACGGTCGAACCAGCGGAGCACTTCTGACCTGCGTGGCCGAATGCCGAGTAGACGACGTCCTTGACGGCGAGGTCGATGTCAGCGTTCGGGGTGACGATGATCGAGTTCTTACCCGAGGTCTCACCGAACAGGGGCAAGTCATCACGCCAGGAGCGGAAGAGCTCAGCGGTCTCGTAACCACCGGTCAGGATCAGGCGGTCAACCTCGGGGTGCGAGATGAGCAGCTTGCCTGCAGCGCGGTCAACAACCTTGACGAGCTTCAGAACTTCCTTGGGGACGCCTGCTTCCCACATGATCTCTGCGATCAGGGCACCGGTGCGAGCGGTGATGGTTGCGGGCTTGAAGATGACAGCAGAACCTGCAGCCAGACCAGCCAGAACACCACCGGCGGGGATAGCGGTCGGGAAGTTCCACGGGGGAACAACCAGGGTCACATCCACGGACTTGTGCTTTGCGCCGTCAATCTTCTCGAGGTCCTCAGCCAGCATTGCGTAGTAGTATGCGAAGTCGATTGCCTCGGAGACCTCGGTGTCACCCTGCTCCAGGGTCTTGCCAGCCTCAGCTGCCATAACCTCCAGCAGGTCACCGCGGCGCAGTGCGATAGCCTTACCGACCTTGCGCAGAATCTCTGCACGCTCGTGGCCGGAGAGCTTACCCCATGCCTTGCCTGCTTCTTCGGCTTCCTTGATCAGCTTCTCAGCCTCAGCCTCGCTGGTCAGCTCGTTAGCCTTGAGGGTTTCGATGCCCAGCTTGGTGGTCTTGGAGCGCTCGAGGATTGCGCGGCCCCACTCACGGTTACCGGCCAGTGCGGGGTCGGTGTCGGGGGTGTTCTCGAAGCGGCCTGCCGGTACGAAGACGTTGTCCTCGTTCTCGGTCAGACGGTTCTGGGTGCGCTTGGGTGCGGGAACCTCGTCGGTGACGGAGTTCAGTGCACGCATGAAGCGGTCCTCTTCGCGCTTGAAGATGGACTCGTCGGTTGCCAGGTCGAAGATACCGGACATGAAGTTCTCGGAGGAAGCGTTCTCCTCGAGACGACGGATCAGGTATGCGATTGCAACGTCGAATTCCTTGGGGTTCACGACGGGCACGTACAGCAGCAGGTGGCCAACGCGGCGGCGGATGATCTCTGCCTGCTGCTCAGCCATACCGATCAGCATCTCGAACTCGACGCCGTCCTTGACGCCGCGGTCCTCGGACAGCAGCAGTGCGAATGCTACGTCGAAGAGGTTGTGACCTGCAATACCGAGGCGAACGTTCTTGGTGTGCTCGGGGCGCAGTGCGTAGTCCAGAACACGCTTGTAGTTGGTGTCAGAAGCCTGCTTGGTGTCCCAGGTGGTCAGCGGCCAGCCGTGCATAACAGCTTCCACGATTTCCATGGAGAGGTTTGCACCCTTAACCAGGCGGACCTTGATGCCTGCGCCGCCAGCAGCAACGCGCTTTGCGGACCATTCCTGCAGGTGCTGCATTGCAGCCAGGGTGTCGGGCAGGTATGCCTGGAGCACGATACCGGCTTCCAGGTCCTTCAGGTGGGGCTGGTCCAGGATCTTGGTGAACACCTCAATGGTGAGGTCCAGGTCCTTGTACTCCTCCATGTCCAGGTTGATGAACTTCTTGGGGGAGGTGGATGCAGCCAGCTCGTACAGCGGGGTCAGGCGGCGAACAGCGGTCTCAACGACCTCGTCGAATGCCCAGTGCTGGTGGGGGCCGGAAACTGCGGACACCTTAATGGAGACGTAGTCAACGTCGTCACGTGCCAGCAGGCGCTTGGTCTCAGCCAGGCGGTGCTCTGCTTCCTTGTCACCCAGAACTGCCTCACCGAGCAGGTTGACGTTCAGGCGGTTACCGGTCTTGGTCAGCTCTGCAATTGCGTCGCCCAGCTTCTCCTCGGAAGCGTCGACGATCAGGTGACCGACCATCTCGCGCAGCACGCGGCGTGCAACGGGAACGGTGGGCCATGCGACCTTACCAGCCAGCTTGCCGCCGAAGCCAACAGCAGACTTCATGTACCAGGGCAGGAAGGAAGGTGCCAGGCCGGAAATACGAGCAAGGTTGCGGCCGGAGACGTTGTCGTCCTCGGGGCGAATAACGCCATCAACAAAGCCGACGGTGAAGGGAAGACCATTGGGGTCCTTCAGAACACCGGCGAGCTGCTCAGCCGCGAAGGTGGGCTTGATCGACTGGGACTCGTTTACCCACTGACGAACAAGCTGACGAGCTTCCAGAGCCATCTTCTGGTAGTGCTCAGATGCGAAAGGATGGGTCATCCTTGACTCCTAACTATCTTACTGTGTGCGGTGCACACCACGTTTGGCGATGTCTCTATTTCACCACAAAAGGGTAATAAATACCTCATTAGAAAAACTGAATGTTTTTTCCAAAATTCATTTAGATTTTCTTAATGATTGTGCGGTGAGGTTTTCGCCCGGTAACCCTCCGAACGCCGAGCCCAAAGAGAAGAAACGAAGACCATAGCAACATCGCTATCCATCCCTCTCAGGCTAGCACTTTCAGAACGCAAATACCGAACCCATTTCGTAACAATCGAACACTTCAAAACCATTCCCAAAAGCATCTTCGACCCTGAGAATCATCACGTTCACGCAAAATACCCGCCACACAAGCCAACATGCGCATCCAAGATCCCCGCCGTCTCAAAAAGAGCCGCAACAAAGCCCACGCGGTACCATAGACAAGAGTCCACAATGAGAGACGCACCACGGAAGAGTTCGGGAGCGCAACCCACCCGAACAACCGGGCGCATCAGGGAGGAAAAACGTGTCAATCTACGATATCCGACGCATGCAAATGCTCCTCGAAATCCAAGAACGCGGCACCATCATCGCCGCCGCAGAAGCGCTCAGCCTCACCCCCTCCGCCGTCTCCCAGCAGATTGCCACCCTCGAAAAAGAAACCGGCACCCCCCTACTGCAGCGCATCGGCAGGCGCGTACAGCTCACCAGCGCCGGGCTCATCATCGTCGACAGCGCCCGAAGCATCCTGCGCGAACTCGACCGCATGCAAACCTCCGTCGCCAACCTCACCGGCGAACCGGCAGGCATGGTCCGCCTCGCCATCTTCCAGTCCGCCGCCTTCGCGCTGCTACCGGAAACCCTCAGCTACCTTGCCGAACACGCTCCCTCGCTCACCCTGCAGGTACTGCAAATCGACCCCGAAACCGGCACCTCCCTGACCCGAAGCCGCGAATACGACATGGTGCTCTCGGAAGCCTACCCGCACCATCACATCCCCGAATACCCCGAACTGCACTCCGAGCTACTCACCGAAGACCCGCTCAGCCTCATCGTGCCCAGTACCTCCACCATCACCTCGATTGAGGAGGCGCACGCGCTGCCCTGGGTCCTCGAAATGGAGCAGAACACCTCCCGCAGCTGGGCACTCAATCAGTGCCGCACCGCAGGATTCGAGCCGGTCATCCGCTACAGCGCCAACGACATGATCACGAACTCCAACCTCGTCAAGGCAGGATTCGCCGTCACCATCGTGCCCGGTTTCATCCTCTCCTCCCTCTCCACCACCGAGGGACTACGCGTCGTGGAGCTGCCCGGCAAACCCTCCCGCAAAATCTTTACCGCCGTACGCCGAGAGTCTGCCGCCAACCCCGCCATCGCCATGGTGCGCGAAGCACTGCACCACGCCGTGCAGGTGGTATTCGGCGAACACGACAGGACCGAAACCGCATAAGAAAATCAACAGCCGACCATACCGGCACACTAGAGAACACAAAGGTCGGGGCCGTTCCCACGAACGACCCCGACCTTTCACTATGCCTTTTTGAACAGGCGCCTATATATAGAGGTATAAAAGCGCAGGCAGTGGAGCCGTTCCCCCACAGTGCCTATCCTTCGCAAGGGCTAGGACAAGTGCTAGTTCAGCGAAGCAACCACAGCCGAGCTCTGCACCTCGTAGAACGAAGACGACAAACCGGCCGCCGCCATATCCAGCACAGCGCTCACATGAACCTGCTTCAACGCAGAACCAGCAACACCCGAAGCCACCTGGTAATTCAGCTGAACATCCAGGCGGTGACCGCGAGGAATAGCAGTACGTAACTCCAGAACATTCTCGCTACCGGCACCAGCCTGGCCGGTCTGCTCGCTACGGCGCACCGCATCAAGATTCAGAGCATCCACAGGAGCCACCAGGGCCGAAGCACCCAGGCTACCCGAAGGCAACACCGCCTGACCCGAGGTCACGCGAAGCGTCACCGCAGGATTCAACAACAAACCGGTCTTCGAATCCTGCGCGCGAGCACGCACCATCAGGCGAGTACCCACCGGCAGCGTCGAATTACCCTCATTAATAATGCTCAGGCGAGTCGGCAGATTCCGGAAAGCAACAGTACGCGCCGGCTGACTCTGCATAGACACAGCCTGCACACCAGACGCCGCCTTCAACTCCAGGCGGATGCACGACTCGTTATAGCGCATCGGCACCTGCACCAGCGCAGAGCTCGCCGCGCTGCCATGCTGACCACCTCCGTGCGGTCCGCCGCCGCCGCGCTGCCCGCCACGCTGTCCACCAGGACGCTGGGTCACAGGGGTCACGCGAGCGCGCTTACCGCCCGAACGAGTTGCCGCCTCCGCAGCGCTCACGCCGCCAGCCACCAGGGCAGCCGAAGCGCCCGCAACCTTCAACGCGGTACGGCGAGAAGTGTTCATCAGATTATTCTTAGTCATTTGCTACTCCTCTAAGCCTTCGCGATACGGTACACGCCGCTAATCGTGCCCTGCCACCAGGTGCCGTAACGGTCAATCGTGCCCGCCATCTGCAGGGTGTCCCCACCGCCGAGTAACAGGCTCACGTGCTGAGGCAGGCGCTGCTCGTGCATCGTCTTGCCGGTTTCCATGTCCAGCGCAACAGCCCACGCGTAGGCGCCATTCGCCAAACCAGCCGGGCCGCGGCGACGCTCACAGGTGTAAATCAAGCCGTCAGCGGCGGAATAGCGAGGAACAGCCGAAGAGTACACGTCCTTGCGGTCCCACATCTTACGCAGACCGCGGTCGGTAATATCCCAACGCTCCATACCGGGAGCAAAAAGCGCGTTCGCAGGAACCGACGGCCCGGCACCCTCCGGGTACTTCGGGTAGGGGTAGCCGTAGGTGCTTGCACCGACCATCGTGTTACCCACACCAATCATGGAGTTCTCAGTGCCAGAGGTACCGGCAGTAAACAGGCCGGCGCTACCGACCTTCGCGCCGTTATCGGTGCGGTACACAATGACCGACTCCTGAATATCAGAGTTATCGGTCAGCATCACATAGTCCGAACCGTTCGGACCAAAGAACGTCGGGGAGGCGCCGGAACCCCACGCGAGCTTACCGGGCTTGCGGGCGCTACCTCGATCGTACGCATGCCACCACTTGAGGGTGGACGCACCGGTTGCGGTAGCGTTCAGCATATAAATAGCGTGCGAGGTCACCACGCTCACACCCTGGGGGCACGCCGAAATCGAGTTGTCGATACGCTCACCCGCAATCGCCGCCTTATTCAGGCGCATCGAACGAATCGTGCCGCGGGCAGAATCAATCACCGCAATATAGCCGTTCTTCGTCGCAACCCAAATGCGACCGGACCAGTCGGGCACCAAACCAACCACAGCGTCGTTGGCGCTCTGGGCGAGCATACGGCTCAGGTCAATACGCTCATCAACTCGGATGCCACGTCCGTCAGCAGAGTGGGAGAGGCGCAGCAGGCACTGAGAGCCATCCACCAGAACCATGCGGTCCTGCGCGTCAAGGTAGGCGTACACGCCACCGAGCAGTGCACCCTTCGGAATGTCCAGGTGCGAAAGTTCACGACCGGTATGCGGATCAAGGATGGAGAGCTTCGGGGTGATGAACTCGCCGTGGGCGAAGACCTGGGTGCAGAGCACCTGAATGAAGCCGTCGCGTCCAGCAAGAATCGTCGGGCAGGCGCCGCCGAGCTTCGTGCCGGTAATCTTCCAATTGCCTGCGCCGGGGCCCGCAAGAGGAGTAGCGTCGGAAGACTGGGCATCACCGTGCATGGTGGTAATGCCAGGTGCGCCCAGGTGCGGATTCGCCTGGGCGTTATAGGTGGGGGTCATGGTTGGTTCTTTCTAACGGTGAGTGGCGCACACCTTCAATGGAGTGCACTAATATGCGCTTTCACATGCGCAAACGTTTCACATTGTAGAGTCAGAAAGTAGTTTTTGACGACACTCAAGGGCACCTTGAAGCATCATTCAGGCAGCGCTTGAGAGCTTCACCCAGAAAGCTTCGCCCAGAAAGCCCTCAGCACTACCCTTTCAGATTCAAAGTGCCCTTATTAACCCATACCCGCGGACCTTCATGCCCGCGAACCTCATGCCCGCGGCGATTATTTCAGCTACTTCTCCATGAGCGCCTTTGCCAGCGCATCATCAAGAACCAAGTCGGTAATCGCACCCGTACGCAAGGCCCCACGCAAAGCACGCACACGGTGAGTACCGGAGGCAACGCAAATACGGCGCGGAATACGAGCCAGCTCCTTCGGAGTCGGACCGGACGCACGCTTATTCAGCTCCAAATCAGCCCAGGAGCCATCCTCACGCAGAAGAACCGTGCACATATCCCCCACAACGCCCAGCTCACGCAGCTGACGCTGCTCCTGCGCCTCAAAATAGCCACCCGAATACACGTGAGAAGGAATAGGCCCACCAAAAGCGCCCACACCAAAAATAGCGAGGTCAACGTTCTGCTGGGCATGCAGATTCTTCTGCACGCTACGCTCACGCCACATGGCGGTCTTCGTCTCCGCATAGTCAAAGAACGCGGGAACCGGAAAATGGATAACCTGCGCATCATAGGCGTTCACCAGCTGCCCCAGCAACGAACCCAGGTAGGGAATACCGGAATGATGAGCGTTACCCGCACCGTTGAGCTGAACCACCGTCACACCGGTCAGCGGGCGGCGCGGCAGGTGGCGGGAAATCTCAGTCATGGTCGAACCCCACGCCACACCCAGGCTCGTTCCGTTATCAACCAGGGAATCTAGTAGCGCCGCCGCGGTGCGAGACACCTGGCTCATACGAGCAATCGGGGTGGCATCCGAACGGACATTCACGAGGGTAACGCGCACCTTATAGCGTTCACCAATGCGGCGCTCCAGCTCACTGCGGGTACGGAAGGAATCGTCCAGACGAATCTGCACCATCCCGCTTTCACGAGCACTTTTAAGGAGGCGCGATACGGTGGCACGGGAGACCCCCAGACGGGCCGCGATAGCATCCATCGTCATGTTGTGGATGTAGTACAGCTGCGCCGCCTCGTAGGTATGGTTAGCGCGTTCGTTCATCGGCCACAGACCCCCAGTGAAAATCCGTTCATACTGCTTGGTTATTATTTCACCATTGGGTTTTACTAAATGCAAGATGAAACCCCACGCCGCGCACGCGGCACGAGAAGAAAGAGCACTACATGAGCTCCCAGCACATTGCACAGCAGTCCCAGCTGACCGCTGAATCCCGCGCCAAGGCACTCAAGAGCATGGTCAACGAAGAACTCGACATCCTGGTCGTTGGCGGCGGCATCACCGGTGCAGGTATCGCCCTTGACGCAGCAACCCGCGGTCTGCGCACCGGCATCGTCGAAGCAGGCGACTGGGCTGCAGGCACCAGTGCATGGTCCTCCAAGCTCGTCCACGGCGGCCTGCGCTACCTCTACAACCTCGACTTCAAGCTCGTGACCGAAGCTCTCACCGAGCGCGGCCTGCTGCTGAACAAGATCGCGCCCCACCTCGTGCACGCACAGCCCTTCCTGTGGCCCCTGAAGATGCCCGTCATCGAGCGCGCATACTCCGCAATCGGCATCGGCATGTACGACACCCTCGCATTCCTCGGCTCCCGCGGCAACAAGGGCGTCCCCTCCCAGCGTCACTTCACCAAGACCGGCACCAAGACCGTCTTCCCCGACATCAAGGACTCCGCATTCAGCGGCGCAATCCAGTTCTACGATGCACGCGTTGACGACGCACGCCTCGTCATCGACGTCGTCCGCACCGCTGCAGGCTACGGCGCACTGGCTGCATCCCGCACCCAGGTTGTCGGCTTCACCAAGGACGCATCCGGCCGCGTCATCGGCGCAGAGCTGGCAGACCTGGAGACCGGCGAGCGCCTGAACGTACGCGCAAAGCACGTCATCAACGCAACCGGTGTGTGGACCGAAGAGTCCGAGTCCCTGGCCAACCCCGAGGGCGGCCTGGAGGTTCTCGCATCCAAGGGTATCCACATCGTGGTTCCCCGCGACCGCATCAATGCAACCAGCGGTATCTTCACCAAGACCGAGAAGTCCGTTCTCTTCATCATCCCCTGGCAGCGTTACTGGATCATCGGCACCACCGACACCCCCTACACCGAGGACCGCGAGCGCCCCGTCGCAACCAGCAAGGACATCGACTACGTCCTGATGCAGGCTAACAAGCTGCTCGCTAACCCGCTGACCCGCGAAGACATCATCGGCACCTACACCGGTCTGCGCCCGCTGCTGCAGCCCAAGGTCAAGGACGGCGCAGCATCCACCAAGGTTTCCCGCGAGCACACCGTGACCGAGGTTGCACCCGGCATGAGCGCAATCGCAGGCGGCAAGCTCACCACCTACCGTGTCATGGCAGAAGATGCCGTTGACTTCGCACTGGGCGAGCAGGCTAAGCAGAACCCCTCCGTGACCGCAACCATCGGCCTGGTCGGTGCAGAGGGCTACCACGCAATTGCTGCTAACCGTGCACGCTACGCAGAGCGTTACGGCTGGGATGAGGACCGTATCACCCACCTGCTCGAGCGTTACGGCGCGCAGATTGAGGACCTCGGCGCTCTCATCGACGCTGACCCCTCCCTCGGTGCTCCCCTGGCTAAGGCACCCCAGTTCCTGCGTGCAGACGTCGTCTTCGCTGTCCGCTACGAAGGTGCCCTGCACCTGGAGGATGTACTGGTCCGCCGCGTACGCCTCGACCTCGAGCAGCGCGACCGCGGCCTGGCAGCAGCAGACGAAATCCTCGAGATTCTGCGTGCCGAGCTCGGCTGGGACGACAAGAAGGTCAAGGAAGAACTCGACCTCTACGCAGCCCGCGTTGCAGCAATGCGCGAGGCAGAGTCCACCTCCACCGATGCTGAGGCATCGGCAAAGATTGAGGCTGTCACCCCCGTGGCACCCCGCGTAAAGCTCTAATCCATAGAGTTTTCGCACACCTTTCGTAACCGCTTATTTGGTACGAACCGACCGTTCGCCCCTCACCGAACATGGGGCATCTCATAATTTCTCGGTGAGGGGTGGAGGGACGGTTAAATAACCGTTTACGATAAACCCCTGCACAAGAAGCAGAGCGCTAAATACGGGGTTAGCCCACCGACACGATCTGCTTCTCATCCAGGAACAGCTATCAACTTTTCGTAGCAACCGCTACACATTTCAGCACAGCGTTGTGCCCCGATCCGCCCGTGCGGTGAGGATGCACGGGAATACGCAAGCAAAGGTTCGCTTGCCTTCCAGACGCTTCGTCTTCAAGGAGCATCAATGTCTCTTCTTGCTTCCGCAGGAACTGTACTTGCAGCCGGTTCATCCGCTCTCGTGGATGCATCCGGTGCCCCCACCGCCCTCGGAATCTTCGCTTCCGAATTCTTCGGCACCTTTATCCTGATTCTGCTCGGTGCCGGCGTATGTGCCGCAGTGACCCTCAAGAAGTCCTACGCTAAGGACGCAGGCTGGGTCGTTATCACCTTCGGCTGGGGTCTGGCAGTGTTCACCGCCGTGTACCTCTCCTTCCTCTCCGGTGCACACCTGAACCCCGCAGTGACCGCGGGTCTGGCGGCAGCAGGTCGCGACCTGGCAACCGGTGTTCCCGCAACCGCAGGCAACATCGCCCTGTACATCGTCGCTCAGATGCTCGGCGCAATGGCCGGCGCAACCGCAGCGTACCTCACCTACAAGAAGCACTTCGATGAGGACCCGGGCGACCGCCTCGGCATCTTCTCCACCGGCCCCGCTATCAAGTCCTACGGCTGGAACGTGCTCACCGAGATTATCGGCACCTTCGTCCTGATTGGCTGGATTATCGCATCCGGTAAGACCCCCGCCCAGATTGGCCCCCTGGCTGTTGCCCTGGTCGTTGTTTCTATCGGTATGAGCCTCGGTGGCGCAACCGGTTACGCTATCAACCCCGCACGTGACCTCGGCCCCCGTATCGCCTACACCTTCCTGCCCATCCCCGGTAAGACCGGCTCCAACTGGGCTTACGCATGGGTTCCGGTTGTTGGCCCGATCATCGGCGCTATCCTCGCTGGCCTGATCGTTCCGGCAGTCCTGCCCCTCTAAACCTCTCCAAAACCCCCGTTCTTTTGTTCTCCCCCGTTCTTTAGTTCTAAGGAAAAATCAATGACGACTTCTCTGCACTCCGCAACCCTCAACACCGAGCGCAAGTACATCCTCTCCATCGACCAGGGCACCACCAGCTCCCGCGCGATCCTGTTCAACAAGGCAGGCGAGAACGTAGCGTACGGTCAGCTCGAGCACGAGCAGATCTTCCCCAAGGCCGGCTGGGTTGAGCATAACGCAACCGAGATTTGGCAGAACGTCCGCAAGGTCGTAGCAACCGCAATGGCAAACGGCGAAGTCAACCACCACGAAATCGCTGCAGTCGGCATCACCAACCAGCGTGAAACCACCGTCGTGTGGGACAAGAACACCGGCGAGCCCGTCTACAACGCAATCGTCTGGCAGGACACCCGCACCCAGGAAATCGTTGAAGAGCTCGCAGGCGAAGAGGGCGTCGGCAAGTACCACGACATCGTCGGCCTGAACCTCTCCACCTACTTCTCCGGCCCCAAAATCAAGTGGATCCTGGACAACGTTGAAGGCGCACGCGAGCGCGCAGAGCGCGGCGACCTGCTCTTCGGCAACACCGACACCTGGCTGGTCTGGAACCTGACCGGTGGTGTTGACGGCGGCGTTCACGTCACCGACGTAACCAACGCATCCCGCACCCTGCTGATGAACATCCGCACCCTCGAATGGGATCCGCAGATTGCTGCAGACATGGGCATCCCCATGAGCATGCTGCCCGAAATCAAGTCCTCCTCCGAGGTATACGGCTTCGGCCGCCCAACCGGTCTGCTCGCAGGCACCCCCATCGCGGGTATCCTGGGCGACCAGCAGGCTGCAACCTTCGGTCAGGCTTGCTTCGAGAAGGGCATGGCGAAGAACACCTACGGTACCGGTAACTTCATGCTTATGAACACCGGCAACGAGCCCGTCTTCTCCAACAACGGTCTGCTGACCACCGTCGCATACAAGATTGGCGACGCAGCTCCCGTCTACGCTCTGGAAGGCTCGGTCGCAATGAGCGGCTCCCTGATCCAATGGCTGCGCGACAACCTGCGCATGATTGAGAACGCTGCAGAGTCTGAGGAATTGGCTACCTCCGTTGAGGACTCCGGCGGCTGCTACGTTGTTCCCGCTTTCTCCGGCCTGTTCGCGCCTCACTGGCGTTCCGACGCTCGCGGCGTCATCGTTGGTCTGACCCGCTATGTGAACCGTGCACACATCGTGCGTGCGGCACTGGAGGCAACCGCGTTCCAGACCCGCGAGGTTCTGGACGCAATGAACGCTGACTCCGGTGTTGAGCTCTCCGAGCTGCGCGTGGACGGCGGCATGACCGCTAACGAGTTCCTCATGCAGTTCCAGGCTGACATCCTCGGCGTTCCCGTGATCCGCCCGAAGGTCGTTGAGACCACCGCACTGGGCGCTGCATACGCTGCAGGTATCGCCGTTGGTTTCTGGAGCGGCGAGCAGGACGTTGTGGACAACTGGGCTGAGGACAAGCGCTGGCTGCCCTCCATGGAGCCCGCAGAGGTTGACCGCCAGTACCGCCTGTGGAAGAAGGCTGTCTCCCGCACCCTCGAGTGGGTTGACGAGGACGTTCCGACCGCCTAATCGCAGCACCCGTTGCCTGACGGCACGGCCCATATACTGACGAAGCCCCGGCTGCTTCTGCCCCGCTACGGGGTTGAAGCAGCCGGGGCTTTTCGCTGTTTATGACGCTCAATTGCGCGTTTATTGCGGCGTAATTTCTACAAAAATTAGTGCTGGGGTACCGTTGGTTTTTGTAAATTCGGTATCGTCCGCCGATCACCCGACGCGGTGCTGTTCGTGAGGTGTCAGTACCGCACAGGACGCGTACGCGACACATTCATGCGCTGTCCTGACAGGTGTCGACGGTTCGCGCTGATACTTCATTTACGCTCCCGTCCGCCACGATGCTTCACGTACCGCGGCGGACGGGCTTTTATAAGCGGTTAAACACTTTGTGCCTGACCCCGAAGAGTCAGGCACAAACTGTTGAATCTCCAAAAGACTACATGCCGGAGGGATTATTCAGCACAGGGTTATTCGGCACGGTAGGAAGCGGGATGGTGCGGTCGTCCTCACCGCTACCCCCGGTACCGTTTTCAGCCGCATCCTGAGGTCGGGTAGCGGCCGCTCCAGTAGAGGCGGCGGGCTGACGATTCGGCATATCCCTCGCCACGATCACACGAGCGGGACGCAAAGTCCGGTCGCCCAGAATGTACCCTTCCCGCTCCACCGATACCACAGTACCTGCGGGGTAATCGGGTGCGGAAGGAACCACGCCCGAAACCTCGTGGATCGCCGGGTTGAACTTGCCCACCGCGTCGATGCGCTGTAGTCCGCGGATCTCGAAAATACTAACGATCTCATCGGCAACAGACTCGCTCAGCGATGCGCTCGCCTCCTGATTCAGCAGACGGTCCAGGGCATTCAGCACATCACGGAAGAGGGAGCGGTACGCCTCACCGGATGCTCGTTCATCACGCTCCTGCAAGCTAGCCTGCACGGAACGAATGAGCTGGTTCTTAGCACCGTCCTCGGCGATACGCTGCGCAAAACGCTGGTTCAGCTCAGCAAGCTGCTCCAGGACGCGTGCCTCAAAATCTTCAGTCACAAAAGGTGAGGTAGGTCGAGGCGCTTCCTCCTTCGCGGTGTCTTTCACTTCCTCATGCGTTTCCTCGTGCGGGGGCTGTTCTTTTGCCTCGCCGCGAACCGGCCACAGTTCAGGCTCAGGGACGACAGCGTCCTGAGGTTCATACGTTGACACGGTCACATCTCCTTTCACAGTTATCAATGATTCGGGGGCGCTCCCGCCATGAAGCAGCTACGGCTGACAGAGCGGGAGCATGAGGAAGATAGGCACTCTCCCCTGCGTTCTTTGACGGCTTTCCTTAACGGCCCAGCCTACTCAAGCTTCGGATGAAGATACCGAAAATCATCAGGATGACGCCCAGAATTCCCGTTGCAGTTCGAGTGGGGTCATACCCCTGCCCCGTTAAAGCCCTCTGGTTGGTCTTCCAATAGGGCGGGAACGAAGTGTAGAAAGCAAAGACTGGAAGAACGATGAAGGTCACCAGCGTCATGTATCCGTTGATCGTGTCGTAAGCAGCCTGGTTTGAAGAGCGGATCGCCCCCTGCAGGAGCGCCCAGATGACGCTCAGGACCAGAGACCCCGCAAAGAACGTCACCACAAAGCGCACCAGCCTTCCGAAGGTAAAGGGACGGCGGCGGGCAAAGCGCATGTTCTCTTCAATGTTCCGGTACTTCTGCATCAAATCGTAGGGAAGCAGGTACGCGTCCCGAACCTTTGAAAGGCTCGAACGAATCGCCTTCACCTGCTCTTTCGAGTTGATGATGGTTACCCCGTTGTAGATAACGCCGTGGGAGTCTGCCTCCTCCATGTGGATGAGGGCGTGCAGACGTAACATCTGCGGGTTATCGGGGTATGCCGCAAGTGCGTTGTCCGCATCCTGCAAAGCTTCAGCGTGCTGCCCCGCATTCCAACGACTTATGATGAAGTCGCAGATGTAGTCGGTGTCTTCCGGTTTCAGAGCCATCAGCTGACGGTTGATAGCCATGACACGCTCGTAGTCTCCGTCGCGTTGAGCCAGGCTACGCTCCATCATGAGGAGGAATTCCTCGTGCTCCGAACCGTAACGGCGCGCCTGCCAAATAGCGTGCGTGACATCTCGGCGACGGTTATAGTCCCAATCGCCCCACAGGTACGCCGCCGCCAGTTTCTCCCACGCTTCAACATCATCGGGACGAATCCGGTGCATTGCCTGCGCGAACTTTGCCAGAGAGTTCCAGTTCTCGTTTTCCCAGGCATAGCGCATGTCAGCGCGCAGGCGTTCCTCTGTAGAATCTCTGCCCGTAGAACGATGCTCCGCAGAAGGTCGGGGTGCGGGTCCTCGACGCTTCAGCGACTCATCGTAAGAGGCACGGGCAGAAGGATTCAGCAGAGTCTGCTCAACCCGGTCAAGTAATTCCAGGCGGTCCTCACCCTCACGCGCTTTGGCGCGTTCAGGGTGACTGGTCAGCAGGCGGTACCGCTTGCGTTGCTCACGCAACGCTTTCTCCACGTCCTCAGCCGTCGCGTTGTGTGGAAGGCCGAGAACCTCGTAAAAATTCTCAGTAGTCATAGATACTCACATCTCACCGGTGCTTCATCACCGGTGGTCATGGGTAGCGGGAGGCTAGTTCACCTCCATGCCGCCAATCTTGCGCTGCGCCTCCTGCACTTCTTCAGGTCGCAGGTTAGCCACACGCTCAATGTTGAAAGAGCCGAGAGAAGCATTCGCGGTCAGGTCAATCACCTCAACACGAACCGTCTGGTCCACGTCGTAGGCGTAGATGACCTTCAGCGGCGCACCCTTCGGGTAGGCGGGCAGGGAAAGCTCGCCGGTACCAACAATGGTCACCAGCTCGGGGTCGCGTTCCTCACCCTGAGTGACCTTAATGTCCAGGGCATTCTGGCCGTCAAGCAGGGTTCGGGTGTTCTGTTCGTGGGTGCAGGGAACCTTGGTGTTGCGCGGAATCACCACATGGTTAAACGTCGAACCGTCGGCGTTGTAGAGGATAATGCCCAGCGCCTGGCTGGTCACGTCGCTAATCTTGACGCTACCGCCCAGGAAGCCCTCAACAGTTGCCTTAGAACCAACCTGCTCCGTGCTGACCTCCACGTCGCCAGACAGGGTTGCCTGAACTGCAGCGCCGAGAGCGACCGCCTCATCAGGGTTAATATCGAGCTCAGAGGTCTTACCAGAGATGCGCTCCACCAGGGTTCGAACCGCAGGCATGCGAGTCGAGCCGCCCACCAGTAGCACCTTATCGATATCAGCCCAGGTCAGCTTCGCCGCGCTCAGAACGTCCTCGAGAACCTCCTGGGTACGGTTCAGAAGGCTGACCGTGCACTCCTCAAACTCCTCACGGGTCAGCGGCACACGGTAGTGCTGGCCCTCTGCAGAGAACTGTACGTTCGTCTTCGGAACAGTCGACAGCGCCTTCTTCGCAAACTCTGCCTTCTCACGCAACGCAGCGGTGAGGGAAGGATCTTCCAGAGCGTCCGGAGCGCCCTGCTCCATCAGACGCTTATTCAGGTATTCCATCAGGGCGTTATCGAAATCGAAACCACCCAGGTTACGGTCACCATCGGTAGCCAGAACCTCAAATTCGGTGCCGCTAATCTTCAAAATAGTGACGTCAAAAGTGCCACCACCCAGGTCGTACACCAGCACGGTGCCGTTGGCGTCAGCTTCCACACCGTACGACAGGGCTGCAGCGGTCGGCTCGTTCAGCACACGCAAAACGTTCAGGCCAGCAATCTGACCTGCGTGGGCGGTGGCGGTACGACGTGCATCATCAAAATAGGCGGGCACGGTGATGACGGCGTCGGTGACCTCTTCGCCCAGGGCAAGCTCAGCGTCTTCCTTCAGACGCTTCAGGATAATTGCAGAAACTTCCTCAGCGGTGTACTGGGTACCCGAAGAAGCATCAAAACGCCAGGTCGGGTCGCCAATAAAACGCTTGACGTACTGGACGATGTCCTCGGGGAACGCCGCTGCCTGGCGCTTCGCCTGCTCGCCAACCAGAGGCTCATCCGCGCCGCCGAAGGACTGGAAAAGCACCACGGAGGGGGTCACGGTGTCGCCTTCCTTGTTGCGAAGCACCTCAGGAACACCCGTAGGACGAACCACCGAAACTGCAGAGTTCGTGGTTCCCAAGTCAATACCAATTGCAATACCCATAAGTCATTCTCTTTCTACTCGTATGCTTGCCGCGGCAAATACCGCGGATGTATATGTGAGTTAGCGTTTCTTGTTATGTCTTCGATAGCCGGCGTCCGCGCTACGGCGTCGCAATACCGTGTCAGGGCTACGTCAGCGGTTCGGCTCGTTTCACCCCGTACCACCACGGCACGGGAGGCGCCGACGGAGAGTTCTTCTTCGCACGCTTCACGAAGGCTCGGTCATCGGACCAGCGGGCGGGGAAAGCCACCGCCATGAATACGTACGGGAACAGGATGACCTGTATAAGATCCTTGATCCACACAGATACCGCGATATCAGCCGGAATTGCGCTCAAACCAAGTAGCTCCACAAGCTGCGGAAGGAAAAGGTAATTCGCAAGGAAAAGCGTGACCATAGCCCCCATGAGGGTCAGGCGGCTTCTGCGTCGTCGGGCGGCAGATACAGCTCCACGAACCTCCTGTATAGCCTGCTCAAGTTCAGCAAAGCCGTTCAGAGGCAACCTCTTCAGCTGGGACAACCGCAACTGGGCTAAACGAACCTGGGCGGAACTCACCATCAGGCCCAGCGGTGAGCGCGATACAGCGTAAGGGTTGGGCCCGGCAAAACCGCCGTACGTGCAACGATAGATGTCGTACAGCAGAGCCCATGCGTAAGCCTGAACAATCGCCGCGTCACGGCGACCGGACTTGTACTCTTCACGCGCTTCACGTATCGCCTCACGGGTATGCCCTGCCCCTGCCTGCTGCACTATCGCCTGTGCTGCTTCCAGCTGCTGGGGGTCCGAGTCCCGCCTCTCGAGCTGAGGAAGAATGCGGTACGGAGTCCTCCAGGGCTCGTTCGGAGCGGGGGTACGTTGAGCCGGAGCCTCTTTCTTCGGCTTCTCCTTCTTCCGAGATGCCTTGCGCTTCTTCGGCTTTTCTGGCTTCTGGCTCTTCTGAGAAGGCTCGGGTGCAGCGGGGACAACCGGAGGCTGGTTAGGAACAGCTTGAGTCGGGGGTGTCGTCGCCGAAGGCTGCGGCGTATTCGGCGTGTCAGGTACACGCTGACGCAAACGCTCTAGCTCCCGCTCGTGCTCTTGCTCCTTGCGGCGCATCTCCTGCCGCAAACGTTCCATCTCACGCCGCATCTGCTCGGCCTGTTGCTGAGCGTCAAGGGCCTGCCGTTGCGGGTCCTCATTCGGTTGAACGGGTACAGTTTGTTCAGCCCCTGCGCTTCCACCGGCCGGGGCTGTCGGGGAGCTCTGAAGATTCGCGTCGTAGGCCGCACGAGACTGCTGATCCAGCAGGTGCTTCTCTGCCTCAGCGATCAGCTGCATCAGTCGTTCGCTCTCGTGACGCTTTTCTGCGTTCGGGTGATTCGCGCGTGCCCGGGCAGAACGACGCTTCTGAACGATTGCCTCACGCACCTGTGCTTCGGTTGCGTTCGGTTCAATCTCCAGGATTTCGTAGTAATTCTGCATGACGATAGCTAGTCCTCATCGCTTTCTCGTCGGTCTTCGTAGACATTTTACGGACGGTTTGTGTAGGGGTGCTTGAGGCCCGGTACCGAGCCTCAAGCTATAGGGTTCCGCCCCGACAGGTATGTGGCTACCCGTCACCTACATGATGGTCATGCCACCAATTCGCTTCTTCGATTCCTCCACCTGAGCCTCCTTCAAATTGGACACTCGCTCAATACTGAACGTGCCCAGAAGGATGCCGGAGGTCAGGTCCTTCACCTCCGCGTGAATAATCTGATTGCGATCGTAGCTGTAGGTGATGGATAGCGGTGCGCCCTTGGGGTAAGGCGGCATGCGAAGGGTCGCTTCACCCACTAGGGTGACAAAATCTGGATCCCTGTCATCTCCCTGAGTCACACGGAATTTAACTTCGCTCTGGTAGTCGTAGACGGTCTTGACGGTAGTCGTCTCATTCGCAGGCAAAGGAGTATTGCGGGGAATGATGATGCTGTTGATCTCATCCTTCTCGTCCTCGTCCAGCACCAGCACGCCTAGTCCCTGACTTGTCACGTCCTGCACACGCACCGGAGCACCAATGTAGCCTTCAACTGCTGAGCGTCCACCAAGGTACCCGACGGTCTCCTGGCTTTCCGGCGCCAGAAGTGCCGCCTGTACCGCAGCTCCGAGAGCCACAGCTTCATCGGGATTGATGCTCGTGTCAGGTTCTTTTCCGCTCAGGCTCTTGAGCATTGCGCGCACGGCAGGAACACGGGTAGACCCACCGACCAGAAGCACACGGGAGATATCCGACCAGTTCAGACGCGCTGATTCCAGGGTGTCGATGACCAGGTCACGGGTACGGCGCAGAAGACGCTCAATGCGTCGTTCAAACTCGGCACGCTCAATAGTGACTCGGTACGAGGCGTTCCCGGCAGCAATCTGTACGGTGGCAGTCGGTGCCGAAGACAGGGTCTTCTTCACCTGTTCCGCCTGTTCACGCACCACGTTAAGAGTGTTCAGGTCGTCGAGGCAGCTGGGACCTCCCTGCGAACGGACCTGCTCATCGATCATGAGCTGCAATTCGCTATCGAAGTCGTAACCGCCCAGTCGGCGGTCGCCGTCCGTTGCCAGAACCGTAAAATCGCCACCTGAAACGTTCAGGATGGTCACGTCAAAGGTGCCGCCGCCCAGATCGTATACGAGGACGGTCTCATGGGTATTTCCCCTGGTGGAGACGCCATAGGCGAGCGCCGCAGCCGTGGGCTCGTTCAGCACACCCAGCACGTTGAGCCCAGCAATTTCACCGGCGTGGCGGGTCGCTAGGCGGCGTGCATCATCAAAGTATGCGGGCACGGTAATGACCGCGTCCGTGACGGGGACGTTCATCTGCATCTCAACGTCTTCTTTCAAACGACGCAGAATCATTGCGGAGATTTCCTCCGAGGTGTAGCTGGAACCCGTAGCCGAGTCGAAACGCCAGCTGGACTCGCCCATGTACCGCTTAACGTGCTGAGCGACATCCGAGCCAACACGGCTTGCGTGTTGCTTTGCTTGAACGCCAATCAGGGGCTCATCACCAGCGCCGTAGTCCTGCAGCAGGACTACAGAGGGGGTCGTATTTGCCCCATCGCGGTTTCGCACAATCCGCGGCACGCCGGTGGGATCCACCACGGCAGCGGCGGAGTTGGTTGTGCCCAGGTCAATTCCGATGGCAATTCCCATCGTTTTTCTCCATCCCTCGTCGATTAGTGTTTATTCACGGAACGCCGCATCTCTGAGGCTCCGTATAGGTTGGCTCCGTATAGGTTTAGAAGGTCGTGTACGAGTCCCTACTCATGAACGCGCCGTGACCGGTTGTGTGATCCCAGCAGGTCACACCCTTTTCCGTCGCGCCGCAGACGATGTTCCCGCTGTACACGCTGGTGTTATACAGCAGCACAGCGTCAGTCTGGGTAAAGGTTTCAGGGGTTTCGTGAGAGGTCAGGCGTGCTTCTTCTGCGGTGAAATCAATCCACCAGAGGGGCTCGCCATCGGCTGCTACTCCGTAGGGCTTGTCGTCGTAGTAGTTCACGATTCCACACCCAAATTTTCCGTCGATATTCTGGCAAATAATATTGCCTGTCGGAGAGCGGAAGATCGGAGCGGTCAGCCCGTTACGGGTCGTTGAAGAAAGTAGCTCAACAGCACCGGAGGGGATGCGCTTCTCCCCCGCTCCGGGGTATGCATCGGCCGGGACCTTCCCCTTCTTGGGGGTGCTCGAGGAGCTGAACTGGATGCCGCGGAACAGGTTGTCTACGAATCCTCCGCCGCTACCGTCGGGGTGTGTGTACCCCCAGATGTTTCCGCATCCGGTCAGCAGGCAGGCGAGAGTAATGGCCAGCGTGGCACCCACGCCACGGCGAGGCTGCTTCTTCTTGTTGTCAACGTTCATTGTTCTTCCTTCCTGCGAGCCTTCCTGTCAGGGCTCCCGTAGAGCCCGACTAGTGTGCCGGGCTCTACGGCTGACAAGCGGTTACACGCCCCAGGGTAGTACCCCGCGACGAGCTTTCGTCAGCGCTTCACGTGCATCCGGGTCGGTTTCCATCTTCTCTTCAAATGCTCGGTACTGGTCGAGCACCATTGCGTCAATGACCTCACGTTCACGAGAGCCGAAGATGGGGGTAGGCAGTAGCTCTTCCAAGCGGCGAAGGACTGCCTGAGAAATAAGCATGGTGCCTTCGGTCTTGTAGAGATAGGGCAATGCGTAGCCCACGCGGAGTACCGTCACCGGCAAGCCCCATTCGTAATGAATGGTGAAGGCGAGGTTCTCGGTCAGCTCAGCGACCTCATGATCGAACGTGCCGCTCTGGAACTGTGCCGGATACGACACATCGTAGGGCGCACCGGGTTCGCATTCCACGCATCGACGGTAATGCTCCGAGAGAGGGATAGGCTGCTCATAGAGCTTGCCATCGGTGCGGTAGGTCGCGGTAGAGCAGGGGGTCTGCTCATACCTCTCGTCGTAGTCCAGAGCACCGGTCTCAAGGATGATAACCTTCGGGTTGTACGCGCTAAGCTGCGTCAACAGGCTGTTGAGGGCTTCGTCCCGCTGGATATCAGGCACCTGCCCGTAAACAAGCACGAGGTGATGGTCAGGGGTTACCCCCTCCTCACCGGGCAGGAGCATGTGCCGAATTCGCATTTCCAAAGCTTCGTCACTCTCGTAGAGTGCCTTATTCATCTGGTCAACACGGAAGGAGCGTTCCTCAGGCGCCATGAGGGCGACGGTACGCAGAGGCTGGCAGTTCGTCCAGCGGCTGTCCTTCGGGCCGCGACGGTAATCCACCAGACCGGGGTACACGCCAAATACAACGGTGCATTCGGCTCCTTCAGCCAGTTCCTGGACCATCTGCTGTGAGTTCATCTCCTGTTCCATGTTCTCGGAAGCGGATGCTTCGTCCTCAGCCGCGTTTTTGATGTCTACCTGAATATTGGGGTTGCGGGTGGCCTCGTACCATTGGGCGTTCGGGTCCTTCGAGAAGGTTGAGGTTCGGTACGCTATTTCGCCGTATGCCTCGAACTCGATTGCCACGCGGGTTGCCAGCTCAAAATCCCAAATAATTCCTTGGACGATATCCACGTCAATCGGTAGCTCTTCAACTTGGGGATATTCCTCAGCCGCCTGCATACGGTTCGCCTGCCAGGCGGTCAGGGCGTGGCTGCCTGCAGACATCTTGTAGGTCATTTGGTAGAGAGCCTCAACCGACTGAATGTCCTGCAGCAGTTCTTCTCCGAAGGGGAAGTACTCCGTCTCACGCAGGTGGTTCGTCAAAATCCACAGCATGTGCGATGCGCCCCAGACGTGAGGTCCCATACCCAAAATCTGCGGAACACTAATGCGGTAGATGTAGACGTTCAGGGTGCTCTTATTCCCGAATATCTCGGCGATTTCCTCAGCGCTCAGAGAGGAACCGATTTCCGGGGTGGACTTGATGAGCTCGTTGCCTTCAATGCAGGGGGTTTTACCGCGGCCATCTGCGGGAAAAGCCGAGTGGTCCTTCCAGAAAACGCGGGGCTTGAACGAGCTGTGCAGGCTGAGGTTAACGATCTCTTCACGCTGCCCCTTAGCGGTGCCGGGCGCGCCTTTCATAGGCACAGAATAAGTGGTGAATGATTCGTAGCCGGGCCCCAGCTTCTCATTGGCTACCCCGGTAAAGTGGGAGGCCAGCACGTACACCTTAGTACGGTTCCAAGTTTCGGCGGCGCGCAGTTTCGAAGCAAAAAGGGCGAGCTTGGCGTAGAACCCCTGGGGGTTCTTATCCGGCGCATCACCGGTTACCAGGTACAGTCGAGGCGTTCCGTACAGGCTGGACAGCGCATACTTCTGATTGGCGGGACCAAAGTCTGCGCCCATCACCAGGTGGCATACGGGAGGGTTCAGAGGAGGTACCGAGTAGAAGGGAGAGAAATCAAACCCCAGGTCTACGGTCCGGCATTCGGAGGCACTCAGGTGGAGCGCCTCCACGGCGAGGGAGGCGTTCGTCGGTTGCCCTGCTGAGTCGTTCAGTCCCAGGAAAAGAGCCGCGTAAGCGTTCTTGGCAGCGTGCGGGTTGTTAAGTTCAAGGGTTCCGCACTGATCGTGGGCACGGTATCGGTCACGGAAGTAAGCAGAAACGCGCTCAGCGCTGCCCCAATCGCCGGTGAAAGTCGTCATCTCGATGGCTCTCCTCATTATGACGGTACCGTCGCTGGCATCATCATATGTCGTATGGGTGTGGTTGTGTTCAGTTTCTTAATCATGCCACAGGTCCTCTTCACCGAGTGACCTGTATCGTCATCTACTCCTTAGCTGAGACAGTTATTCACACGTTGTGTGGGGTTGATCTAACAGAGTTTACATACCTTTGATGTCTACTTCACGCGCCGTATCATAGATATATAGGCTTATTGCTCCTGTTCTGGCCGCCGAAGATGGCGGTTGGTTACACATCCGGCACCTTCCGGTGCTCGTGAGAACGGAGAGATGCTCCGTTGGAAGGAGGGAGCGGGTTTTCCCCGCACCGATTATGGTTGATGTCCGCCGCCGCAAGCTTGCAATTATTGCTATGAACGTTTCGGTTCTTGCAGCTGCTCTCTCCTGGCTGTTGGTGCTCTTCTCCGTTATGTATTCTGCCGCCGCTGTGCCGTGGGCGCTGGGTATTGCCATCGTGCTGACTGTGATTGGTATCTACGCGCTGTACCGCTACTACTCAAAGTACTCGCATGTGCTCCCGAACGAGGACCCGGATGCGCACGATGTGCTCGGTCACGATCTGCACTCAATCCACCTGCCGCACCTGCACCACACGGAGGGCAACGCTGACGGAAGCCGCTAAGTAGCGAGATTCTCTGCCCCCTAGACAATGTAAATGTGCCGCCTCACCGATATTCGTGAGGCGGCACATTTACATTAAAATCACGGTTCAGAGTCCAAACCAACGATTATTTCTCAACGGTTGATTCAGCACTTCGACGCGCTGCAGCTTCGGCTTTGGCTAGTTCTGCCCTTTTATTCTCTTGGACCATCAGAGCGTTATATTTCCAGCCGGGGATTCGTTCAACAAGCCATCCTATCCAGAGGAGCGCCGCGGTAATGAGAGCGACAGGAATCAGGTAGATGAGGATGCTCGGGTTGCGGTTGTGGTCTGAGGTGCTAAGTGCGCTTAACTCCCACAGCATAAGGATTGGCGCACCCATCAAAGGCATCACGATAAAAAGGATCAAGGCATAGTAAATGCCCATCTTGCTACCGGGGTTGCCTCTATTCATACGAGCCTGGGTAACGGCTCTCTTCAGGCGCTTGTATTCCTCTAAGGTTGCGCCGTCTAGAAGCGAAACGTTAGGGATCTTTGCCATAACGTACTGTACGGCTTCCAGATCTGAGGGCGAGCAAATAAAGATATGCCCCTGGGACATAACGGTATATTCTTTCGCGATGTCGAGGCACGCCTGCGCGTAACGGTTATTGAGCTCTCGGCTCTGCGGGTTTTCCTTGAGCTGCCGGCGGATATCTTTCAGGTCTTCCATGTTTCTCCTTGCAATTTCAGTCATCGTTGAACCCATCGGTAAGGCACGAGAAACACAGGTCACCCCCACCCGGGGCGGGGCGGGGAAGCCGGAGTATTGAATTGCGGTGTATCGGTGTGTACTTCACAGAATGCCAGCTCTTCGGGCTCAATCAAAATTGGCGGGCATCCTGAGATATTTCAACGGCGGTACAAACGGTAGTGCATACATCTCATACATTGCGGTCAGTTATAGACAAAACCCGGTACGGGTACGGTACGGAGGCGCCCCTCCCCTATGATGGTTGAAAGGGGTATTTGCTCCTAATACCATCTGCAGTACACGCCCACGAGCCAACGAGGAAGAGCATGACCAAAGCGACCGATTCGCCGCAGCCGCCGGAAGCGTTCACGCGCTGGTACACTCGCTACTCGAGCCCCATCGGCGTGCTCTACATTGCCGCCCGCGCGGATGCGATTGTGGGCATCTGGTACGAGGATCAGGCACATTTTCCGCTCCCCCATGAGCTCGGTGAGCTGATTGAGAATCCCGGAACCTATCTGCGGGAGCACGGCACGGCGGAGGATGAAGAGCCTGCCGGCGAGTATGCTGCGGCGCAGTTGCTGTCTCGCGCTGAGGTAGAGCTTTCCGAGTATTTTGAGCGCAAGCGCACTTCTTTTACATTGCCGTTAGACCCTGAAGGCACCGATTTTCAGCTGATTGTGTGGGAGCATCTGAAGACTGTTCCTGCCGGGTACACCACCACTTACGGCGAGATTTCGCGTGCGGTTGGCCCGGGTGCTCCGGCGCAGGCTGTGGGTCAGGCGGTCGGCCGCAATAAGGTTTCTATTATGATTCCTTGTCATCGCGTTATTGGTGCTGACGGTAGTCTGACCGGTTACGCTGGCGGGGTTGAGCGTAAGCAATTCCTCCTCGATTTGGAGGAGCCGGAAGAGGTGCGGGAGGCGCGGCTCTTCTAGCGCCTGTCTGCTAGTCTTCGAGGCTTATGACGGGGTGGGGTATACACTGGGTGCGTACCCCACCCTTTTTCGTACCTGTTTTCGGTTTCATTGCCCTGCAACACGACACGTAATCGAATATAGTTGCGATTTACTCACGGTAGAGCTACTGTTTAAGTAGAACATGATTCCGAAATACTCGGATTAGCTCAGCAATATCAGAGAGGAGAAACCATGACCTCGCAACCCAATATTCCCGCAAACCCCCTCGAAAACGCCCCGAGCTACCCCACGTGGGTAACCGACGAACTTCTGCGCGACTACTACGACACCGAATGGGGCATGCCCATCACCGATGAGCGGGGACTCTTCGAAGCCCTGAGCCTCGAGGCTTTTCAGGTGGGGCTCTCCTGGCGAACAATTCTTGCCCGCCGCGAAGCATTTCGTCGCGCTTTCGAGGGTTTCGATCCCGAACGCGTGGCTGCCTTCACCGACCGGGATGTTGCGCGACTCCTCCAGGACGAAGACATTATCCGTAACGAGCGGAAGATTCGTGCGGTCATCTCCAACGCGCGGCTGACCCTTCGGATGCGTGAGCTTGCCGCCACGGCGCGTGACGCCTCCGCGGAGGACATTCATCTTCCCCTCATCGCACCCTCTTCTACCCTGACTAATACGGATAGCGTTGAGGCGCCGAATACTCGCCGCCGTCGAGTTCGTACGCTCAGCAATGAAGATCTAAACCGGATGCGCGAGCGCACCCAATCCGACGGCACACGTGTACCGGGCGGGCTGCCGGCGTGGCTGTGGTCCTTCGCGCCGAGGGAGACTATCGCGCCGCATACCCTGGAGGATATTCCTACCGATACGCCCGAGTCCGCGCTTCTTGCCAAATCTTTTAAGGCCCTGGGTGGAGTATTTTTGGGTCCGGTGACCGCCTATGCGCTCATGTGCGCGGTCGGCATGGTGGATGCGCACCTGGTGGGCTCGCATCGGCGCGGCTGTTCGGGTCTTTTCACCTAAGCCCTTGAGCCTCCTAAGTCCTTGAGCCTCTGCCGCGAAGGCGCGCGCGGGCAGAGAAAAACCGCGTGTTACTTCGGTGAAGTAAGCACGCGGCTTCTATACGTTGAGAGGTTCCGCTCTGAATTAGATCGTCGCAGGATTAGATCGTCACAGGATTAGATCATCACGAAGAGGAAGATCAGGGACAGCAGCGGCGGGGTCAGCTGAATCAGCGCCGGCTTGCGCTTATCCGGGGAGGTGAGGAACAGGTAGGCACCGGCAACCGCCATGGATCCCAGGCCTGCGAACATGAGTGCCACACCCACCTGCGGGGAACCGAACCAGAAAGCAAGCAGACCGGTTGCGGCAATCCAGGCGAGCATCAGGTTGTACAGGCCCTGGTTTGCCGCCATCTCCTTGGTAGACTCGGCGAATTCTTCGGTCATTCCGAATACTTCGCGGCCCTTAGGCTTGGTCCAGAGGAAGGATTCGATAATCCAGATGTACACGTGAATAGCGATTGCTACGAAGGCAAAAACGGTGGTGACCGTTGCGAGCGTCTGCATTGTTTTCCTTAATCAGAAGGTGTTCTATTAGGCGCCTGCCCCATTCTTTATTCTGGAGCATAACCTGTGGTGATGTGCAGAATCATGCAGAAGCAAGCACAAGAAGTAATTCTACGCCTCTTCCCGGCTTGGTGGAACCTCCGTGACTATGCATAAAACCCCTCGATTCGTCTTCTGCAGAGAAAAGTGCAGGGTTCTCCTCGAGGGGTTTCTTATGCGGGGTGACGCCGAATCTGGTATCGGCCTTTAGCCCATCATGAGCGACAGAGCGAAGGACCAGACGCAGACCAGGCCCAGCAGAATGGCGCTGTACTTAATGGACATGGAGGTAATCTTCGATTCCTCGCCGGCGCTATTTACTGCGGCCGCCGCGATTGCGATGGACTGCGGGGAAACGATCTTACCCATCACGCCACCGGCGGTGTTTGCGGCAACGAGCAGGGTCGGGTCAACAGCAATCTGGGCTGCGGTGGTGGACTGCAGGCCCGCGAAGAGCACGTTAGCGTTCGTCACGGAGCCGGTCACAAACACACCAATCCAACCGATGATCGGGGACAGCAGCGGGAAGACCGGGCCGGCTGCCGCGAGCGCCAGAGCGATGGAGGTGGTCATACCGGCGTAGTTCATCACGTTTGCGACGGACATGACCAGGCAGATCATGAGGATCGGCATCTTCAGCTGGTTCCAGGTGCCGCCGAGTTCTTCAAAGGCTTCGCCCCAGCTAATCTTCGAGGTCAGCACGGTAATGAGTGCCGCCACCAGAATTGCGGTGCCGGATGCGCCCAGGGTGTTCCATGAGAACATTGCGGTCACGGTCTTACCTGCACCGGTGACGATTGCCTCGTGGATGCCGGGGATGGGGAACGCCAGGGTTGCGGCACCCAGCGGACCAGTGGTTGCGAACACGGGCTTGAGCGCGGTGGACCAGAGCAGGATGGTTGCGGAGAGGAAGATGAAGGGGCTCCACGCCTTAACAATCTCAGCGCCGGTGTGCTTGACGCTCTGCTGTGCCTGAACTTCTTCGAGGCTGGGAGCGGTGGGTTCACGGTAAATGTGCTTGGGCTGCCAGGAACGCATGACGAGTGCCAGCGCCACCAGGGACAGCAGCGGCGGGATGATGTCGACCAGTTCGGGAGAGCCGAGCAGCATCAGAATAGCTGCCTGACCGCCGGAGAAGATGACGCCGGTCATGAGCGCTACAAGACCGACTTCACGGATGCCGCGCATACCGTCCTGGATGGCGACCATCAGTACCGGCACGATTGCCACGAAAATCTGCAGTACCGGGACCATGCCTGCGGACAGGTGTGCGGTGTCCAGGCCGCCGACCTTAGCTGCGGTGGTCACGGGAATACCGATAGCGCCGTAGGCTCCGGATGCGGCGTTGGCGACCAGCGCCAGCATGGACGCCTTGAGGGGGTTGAAGCCCAGGGAGACCAGCAGCGCCGCAGAGATAGCAATGGGGATGCCGAAGCCTGCCGCGCCTTCGATGAAGCCACCGAAGCAGAAGGCAATCAGCAGCACCTGGATGCGCTGGTCGTTCGAGATGGAGGAGACGGAGGCGCGCACGATGTCGAAGTTACCGGCGCGCACGGCGATGCGGTAAAGCCACACCGCCATGAGCACGATCCAGCCGATGGGCCATGCGCCCGAGAGGAAGCCGGAGAGGATGGAGCCAGCACCTGCGGTAATCGGCAGGCCGAAGACGGCGCAGCCGATGATGAGGGTGGTGCCGAGGGTCAGCAGTGCTGATTTGAGGCCGCTGAGCTTCAGGACGGTCAGGCCCAGCAGGAAGAGGATGATGGGTACTGCTGCGACCAGTGCGGAGAGCACCGGCGAGTTCAGCGGGTCATAGGTTTGCTGCCACATAGGGCGGGTGTTCCTTTCGGTCTGTGCATTGTTGCGGTTGCCTCTTCCGATACGGCTCCTGTGCTGTATGGAAGCGCTAGGCCGCATAAAACCGATGGGTTCCTCCCCTATGTGGTGGAGTGGCCCATCGGTGAAGCGTTATGGTCATCAGTTCCCAGGGGCTGAAGTTGTTCCCTGGTTTTAACTGAAAGAAAGCGGGATTGTTCCCGCTAACTAGGTGCTTGTGACTTTATCTGTCTAAGCTATCAGGTCTCCCTCACGAGTTCAGGATAGGACAACCTTAAGTGTGCACAAACGATATTTATGTGCATATTTACGCTCCCCGGTATTCGCCCCTCACCGCTCGCCTTCGAGCCATCAGCCACGCATCCCACCGCACGCCCCTAACAAGCCCCGATACTAACAAGCCCAGCTAACGTAAAAGCCCCCTCCTACTCAAAGTAGAAGGGGGCTTTCGCTAAACCGTGTCGCGGTACCTCACCTTTCAGGGAAG
>ERZ773214.397-NODE-397-length-29005-cov-70.765699_pt1 | contig 29005 bp, 22 predicted proteins | sample MGYA00511238_ERZ773214 | MGnify/ENA primary metagenome ERZ773214 (study PRJEB29015, sample SAMEA2738157) | human oral metagenome | biome: human oral; feature: human-associated habitat; material: saliva | place: China | collected 2259 ... | reverse complement strand
CCGAGGGCACGCACCGGGCGCGCCACCTCGGCGTCGGACAGCACGGCGGGGTCCGGGTTCTCGAACTCGCTTTCGCGCACTTCCAGGGCGAGCGCGCCCTGGCCGGGGGCGGGCAGCATGCGGGTGGGGTCAAGGTACTCGGTGATGAGTTCTTCCTTGCCTAGGCGCTTGAGGCCGGAGACGGCGAGCACCACGGCGTCGCAGTCGCCGCTGCGTTCGGTGCCTACGCCGTGGTCGGCGCGTTCGGAGGTTTCAGCGTTCTGGCGGAGTACGACCTGCTTGCCGGCGTGCTCTTCCAGGCCCTTGACGCGGCCGATGCGGGTGCCCACGTTGCCGCGAATGTCCACGATTTCGAGGTCGGGTCGCAGGGCACGCAGCTGGGCGGCGCGGCGGGGTGATCCGGTGCCCACGCGGGAGCCTTCCGGCAGGGTGTCGATGGTCAGGCCGTCGCGTGCCACGAGAGCATCGCGGGGGTCTTCACGCTTGAGGGTTGCGGCGATGACCAGACCGGGGCAGGGCGCGGAGGGCAGGTCCTTGAGGGAGTGTACTGCCATGTCCACTCGGTTTTCTTCGGAGGCGTTCTCGCCGTCGAGCAGGCGCTGGCGCAGCGCGGCGGCGAATACGCCGGTGCCGCCGAGGGTTGCCAGCGGGCCGGTGAGCACGTCACCTTCGGTTTTGACGGTGCGCAGGGTGAAGTCCACGACCTCGGCATCCGCGGCGCCGTGGTGCGCCTGGTGTTCGGCGTAGAGGGCGGTGACGGTTTCAGCAGCGATACGGCTTTGGGTCAGGGCGAGAGCAGACCCGCGGGTGCCCAAGATGTACTCGTGATGGCTCATATCTCTCCTTGTCGGTGATGTGTGTGATAGCCCGTAAGTGTGTGTTCTACCTGTAGGCAGTGCGGCTCCGACCCGCCCGCACACCCCGGTTAGGGGTGGTGGGGCGAGCCGGAGCTACAGGGGGTGGTGTTAGTGGGAGCAGCATCCGCCGGAGCCGCATCCACCGGAGCGGCTGGCGGGAGCTTCCTCAGAAGCGGCGGTGTCAGCACCAGCTACGTACTCCGCAATGACCGGCTTCGGCGCGCCGCGACCGGGCTTGCAGCAGCCCGGTTCGCACTCGTCGAACCAGCCGTACTGGCCGCTCGCGCTCGGTGCGAGGACGCTCTCACGGCCGGGGCGCAGGTCGGCGGGAACACCGTTTTCCACGCGCTCCTCAATGAGGCGGCGCAGCGACTCCACGTACGCCGGATGCGTACCGGGGGTCGGGGTGCGTACCGCGACCACGCCCAGGCGCTCGCAGGTGTCCAGCGCCTCGGTGTCCAGGTCCCACTTGACTTCCATGTGGTCGGAGACGAATCCGAGGGGCACCAGCACGACGCCTTCCACGGGGGCTTCGCCGTCCTCTCCGGGGTTGGCGGGGGTAGGCAGCGCCTCCAGGGCGTCGTTGACGTCCGGTTCCAACCAGGGCATGGACGGCGGGCCGGAACGAGACTGGTACACCAGCTCCCACTCGACGTTCTGCAGAAGCTGAGGAGCCTCATCTCGAACCAGCGAAAGCACGGCGCGAGCGACCTGCAGGTGCTTCTCCACGTAAGCGGAGCCGCCCTCGTAGTTCACGCCGCGCGGGCCCGCCTCGTTCGCCGCGGAGGTCGGCACCGAGTGGGTGCAGAACATAATCCGCAGGCGTGGATTGAGCGAACCGCTATCGCGTGCGGCAAGCTGCTCACGCACCGTTGCCAGACCTTCCTTCAGCCCATCAGCGAAAGCGCGGGAGAAGCCGGGCACGTCAAAGAACTGACGGATCTTACCCACGTGCACGCGACCTTCCAGCCCGAGCTGCTCGATCGCCACGCCGTAGTCTTCACGGTACTGGCGGCAGCTCGAGTATCCGGGATAGGCGCTGGTCGCCAGCACGAGCACGTTGCGGTGGCCGTTCTCGTAGGCTTCGGAGAGTACGTCCTTCACGTAGGGCTTCCAGTTGCGGTTCGCCCAGGTGATCGGGATGTGCGGGCCGCGCTCGGCGAGCGCCTGCTGCAACGCGGCGAGCAGGGCACGGTTCTGCTCGTTAATGGGCGAGACGCCACCGTTGGCGCGGTAGTGGGTGGCGACCTCTTCGAGGCGCTCGTCCGGGATGCCGCGGCCAGCGGTTACGTTGCGCAGGAACGGGATGACGTCCTCCTGCCCCTCGGGGCCACCGAAGGAGGAGAGAATCACCAGGTCGTAGGGGCGTGCCTCTTCGGCACGTTCACGGGTGATGCTACGTTCGCTTCGGTAGTCGCCGAGGGTCTGCTCGTTGAGCGCGGCGGGGCCGTTGGAGGCGGTGTTCGCCGGGTCGGTGCGGTTGGGTACCACATCGTCCGGCAGGAGTGTGCCGTTGAGGGTTACGCCGTCGTTCGGCTGATGGCTCACGCCAGAACCTCTGCCACTTCGTCTGCGCCGATGCGGCGGCCGGTGTAGAAGGGGGTTTCCTCGCGCACGTGCAGGCGTGCTTCGGTGTTGCGGAAGTGGCGCATCATGTCGACGAGGTCAACGAGCTGGGGTGCTTCGAGGGCGAGGACCCACTCGTAGTCGTTCATGCCGAAGGTTGCCACGGTGTTTGCCAGAATCTGCGGGAAGTCGATTGCCTTCATGCCGTGGTTCTTGAGCATTTCTGCGCGGCGTTCGGGGTTCATGTAGTACCAGTCGTAGGAGCGTACGAAGGGGTAGACGCAGACCCATGCTTCGGGTGCCTTGCCGCGTGCGTAGGCGGGCGCGTGGTTGCGGGTGAATTCTGCTTCGCGGTGTACGCCCATGGTGGACCAGACGATGGTGGTGCCTGCGAAGAGTGCGGTGCGGCGGATCTTGCGGACTGCTGCCTGCAGCTTTTCGGGGCTCTCGCCGTGGGTCCAGATCATGATGTCTGCGTTATCGCGCATTGCGGAGACGTCGTAGATGCCGCGCAGGGTCACGCCGTCGGCTGCGAGCTGCTCGGCGACCTTCTCGAATTCTGCGCGTGCTTCGTCGGTGTTTGCCTCTGCCGGGCGTGCGCCGGAGCGTGCGAACACGGTGTAGAGGGCGTAGTGCAGGGTTTCGCCTTCTTCGCGGCCGCGGCGGTTCTCGTCAGCTGCGGAGTGCTGAACAGCGTAGCCCTTGGGCGCGCCGCCGTAGCCGTGGCCTGCGTGGGTGTAGCCGCCCTGACCTGCGCCGTGTGCGCCGCCGTGGCCGTGTGCTGCGTGATCGTGAGACATTGTGTGTTCCTTTCTTCAGCGAGGGTTCGCTGTGCTGGAGGCGCGGCTTCCGTAGCTGCGCGTTTTCTCAATTTTTTGGTCTAGTTACTGGCTGAGCTGAGTTATTGGCTGAGCTTCTGCCACCGCTGCGCCGTCTACTTGGCGGTTGCGGCTTTCGGGGAGGTGACGCCTTCCCAGTCCTGTGCCGCGTGGTAGATGAGGCGGTCCATCTGCTCGTAGGTGTCTTTGACGGTTAAGACCAGGCCGGATCCAGCGGCCCAGGAGCCGACGGTGCTGAGGGTTCCGAGTTCGCTAGCGCGTTCACGGAATTCCTTGACTCGGTCGCGGTGGCCGGGGGTGGAGGCGGGCAGTACGCCGCGCCAACGCACCACGTCCGCGTCGATGAGGTTGCTGCGGGTGAGGGCTACATCCATCATGCGGGTGGCGTCGCGCAGGGCGAGGGTGATGAGCTGTTCGTCGGCGAGTGCCACTTCTGAGAAGCGGGCGTCTTCGCCGCCGCGGCCGTAGGAGAGGCGCACAACGTGGCGTCCGGGGCCTGCGGCTTCTGCGACCCACTGCCATTTGGCGGTGGCGTGAGTGAGTGCCTTGGCGCGTACGGCGGTTGCTTCTTCGGAGACGAGTAGGCCGGTGCCGCGCGGGTGCTTATCCAGGCCGGGAGCGTCAACGACGAGGGTGACGAGAGCAACTTCGGGGCCGGGTTCCAGGGCGGGTAGCGCGGTGGAGACGTGCGGGCCAATGAGTCGGGCTACGGTCGGGCCGTCGGTGGCGACTACCAGGTAGTCGGCGTAGAGGGGGGTGTTTTCGCCGTCGGTGGTGTGGCGCTGGATGATGAACCACTGGCCGGTAGATTCGTCGCGGTCTACGGCGATGACGTCGAATCCGGTGACGATGCGAACACCGGCGGCGTAGAGCTCCTCGACGAGGCGTTCGGAGAGCTGGTTCATGCCGCCGACGATACCTGCCACCTGAGAGCCTGCCGGTGCTGCGGAGCGGAAGGCTGCCGCTGCTGCGGAGAGGGAGCGGTGCTTGCGCAGTGCCGCGCGCAGGCCGGGGATGGTGGCGTCCACGTCGAGCTTGTCGGGGTGGGTGGAGTACACGCCGGAGACGACGGGGGCGACGAGGTTGTCCAGGACCTTCTGACCCATGCGGATGCGCACGAGCTCACCGAGAGTCTTTGCGTTTTCGCTAGCGGATACGGGCAGGAACTTGTCCACCTGGGCGCGGCGCAGGCCGTTCTTGCCGATGACGGGAATGAGGGACTTGTCGTTGACGTTGCCGGGGATGCCCATAATGCCGGTGCTGGGGGTGCGGCGGGCGCCTTGCGGCAGGTATAGCCAGGAGCCGTAGGAGTTGGGGGTGACGATCTGGTCGCCCAGGCCGAGTTCTTTGACGAGGTCGCTGACGATGGGGCTGCGGGTTGCGAAGGATTCGGCGCCGGAGTCTAGGAGCAGGCCGCCGACTTCGTGGGCGCCGACGGCACCGCCGAGGTGGTGGCGCTGTTCGAGCAGGGTGACGCGCATGCCGGCTGCGGCGAGGCGGCGTGCGGAGATGAGGCCGGAGGGGCCGCCACCGATAACGATGGCGGTGGGCACCTTCTCGTTGCGGGTGAATGCTCGTGCGGTCTGGGGCCCGGTGGAGGAGGGCGCGGTGAAGGAGCTGGCCTGTGCGGTCCGGTGCGGTGCCTGGTTGGTGTGCTGGCCCATGGTGGTTCTCCTTTGGTCTGCCTGCAGTGGAGTTGCCCATTGCGGTAACGGGTGTGGTGGTTGGTTCGGGGTGCAGATGTTCGGTGCAGATGCCGGGGGGGTGTCCGGCATCTGCGCCGTCTATTTATCGTTATTTATCCTATGCCTGCGCGGTGCGTTCGTGGATATACGCCACGAGGTCGGTGAGCACCTGCGGGTCGGTGGTCGGGGGTACGCCGTGGCCGAGGTTGACCACGTGCGAGGGGGCGGCGTTGCCTTCTGCGAGCACTTCGTCTACGTGTGCGTAGAGGTTTTCGCTGCCTGCGGCGAGCAGTGCCGGGTCGATGTTGCCCTGCAGGGGTACGGCGCCGTTGAGTAGGGCGTTCGCTGCGGACAGCGGCAGGCGGTAGTCCACGCCGATGACGTCTGCGCCGGCTTCGTGCATGGCGGGCAGCAGGGCGGTGGTGCCGGTGCCGAAGTGGATGCGCGGCACGCCGTATTCGCGCACCATATCGAGGGCGGTTGCGGAGTGCGCCTGCACGTAGCGGCGGTAGTCGCCTTCGCCGAGGGAACCAGCCCAGGAGTCAAAGAGCTGCACGGCGGATGCGCCAGCCTCAATCTGCGCGCGCAGGAACTGGCCTGCGGTGCGGGCTGCCCATTCGGCGAGTTCGTGCCAGGCGGCGGGGTCGGCGTGCATCATGGTGCGCGGGCGCAGGTGGTCGCGGGAGGGTCCGCCTTCGACCATGTAGGCGGCGACGGTGAAGGGGGCTCCGGCGAAGCCGATGAGCGGGGTGTCGCCGAGCATTTCTACGGTGGCGGCGACGGCTTCGCGGATGGGGTCGAGGTCGCTGTCTTTGAGTTCGGGCAGGGCGCGCACCTCGTCGAGGGTGCGTACGGGCTGGTCGAGTACGGGGCCCCTACCGGGCACGATGTCGACGTTGACGCCCGCGAGCTTCATGGGGATGACGATGTCGGAGAAGAAGATGCCGGCGTCGACCTTGTGGCGGCGGACGGGCTGCACGGTGATTTCTGCGGCGAGGTCGGGGGTGAGGCATGCGTCCAGCATGGGGATGCCTTCGCGTACCTGGCGGTATTCGGGCAGGGAGCGGCCTGCCTGGCGCATGAACCAGACGGGTCGGTGGCTGGAGGGGCGGCCGGTGAGGGCGCGGAGCATGGGCGAGTCGGCGGTGGTGCCTGCGCGCAGGGGGTGGTTTGCGGGTAGGTGTGCGAGCTGCTCGTCGGTGAGTAGGGGTCGCTGGGCGTCGGTGGGGTGTGCGGGCAGGGCGGGTGCCTGTGCGGCAGCCGATGCGGTGCCCTTATCCGATGCGAGAGTGGTGTGCTGGTTTTCGCTCATAGTGTCTAGTGTGACAGGTTTATGAGGGCGTTTTTACGACACTATGTCACGGCGACTTTTACCTAAAGGTGGCTTCCCTAGTGGTGAGGGACACCTTAGTTCACACCCGTTAGGCTCCTGCTTGCCATCTGTTTGCGCCCGTTTACGCGGAGATTTGCGCGGCGAATACGCAAGTGAAGCACCAAATGCACCCCTTCGCATTCCGGTGAGCTCTCCCCTACCTGCGCTTTTGAATTGCCACCAGCACCCCGACAACACCCCGGCGGATACCCCCGCCTCCTGTCCGCTATGTGGCACCAACTAAGCCACGTGGAGCCGTGAACTTAGGTTCTGTGAGCTTTACAGGGGCTTAGTCGGCGTGGTTATGATTAATCTCTAGTGAGTACTTATGCATTTGTGGCATCGCACCACACCGTTGATTTGACCACCGTCGCTGCGTTGAGCGCCGGTGCCTCTGGCGTACCCGATGTTCTGGCGGCGGATATCGCACGTCAACTCGGTGTTAAGGGTGCAGTAGTTCTTGCCACCTGTAACCGTCTTGAAATGTATGTTCAGCTGCACGTCTCTGCGCATGTGCACATGGTTCGTGAGCTGATTGTTGATTCGATTGCGCAAACCTCCGGCCTGGACAAGGAACTGGTCAATACCAGTTTCGACGTGTACGCAGACGAGGAAGCGGCACGCCACCTGCTGACGGTCGCCTCCGGCCTGGAGTCTGCCGTGGTTGGCGAGCGTGAAATCGCCGGTCAGGTGCGCCGCGCCCTGGCTGCCGCGCAGGCGAAGGCACAAGAGGACGGCGTCCCCCTTCCCGGTGAGCTGGTTCAGCTGTTTGCGCATGCGGCGCATACGGCTCGTCAGGTAGGTCAGCACACGGCGCTTGGCGCCCAGGGCCGCTCGATTGTGTCTGTTGCCCTGGATCTTGCGGATGAGGTTGCCGAGAAGGACTGGTCGACCCGACGCGCCCTAATTTTTGGTACGGGTGCTTATGCGGGTGCAACCATTGCGGCTCTGCGTGAACGCGGTTGCACCGATATTTGGGTCAATTCCCGTTCTGGTCGTGCCGCCGAGTTCGCGGCAAAGCGCGAGGTTTCTGCGGTGCCGGTGGACGGCATGGAGCAGGCGATGGCTTCTGCCGACGTCATCATTGGTTGCTCCGGCGGCTCCGACCCGCTGCTTCCCGAGCAGATTCCGGGCGGCCACCACACGATTCTTGACCTTGCTCTTTCACGTGACTTTGATCCGTCGGTCGCTGACCTGCCGAATGTTGAGCTGATTACGCTCGAGTCGGTGCGCCTTGCCGCCCCCGAGGAGACCGAGGAATCCGTGGCGACGGCTACGCGCATCGTGGAGTCTGAGCTTGCGGCGTTCCTGTCCCGTCAGCGTTCCCGCACGATTGACTCCGCGATTGTTGCGCTGCGCTCGCACACTATGGATGTGCTGGATTCCGAGCTGGAGAAGGTACGTAACCAGTTTGGTTGCGGTGCGGCGACGGAGCAGTTCGAGCTGGCGATGCGCCGCATGGTGAAGTCCCTGCTGCACACCCCGACAGTGCGCGCCAAGAAGCTGGCGTCGGAGGGCCGCGCAGAGGATTACGTGCAGGCGCTGGAGACCCTCTACGGCATTCAGGTGGAGGAGTCTTAGGAGTCTCTCCCTCCCCTCTTCCCGGCATTTTTCGCGCGCATTTTCACGCGTGACGCGGCGAGTATTTTATTAGCCTATTTTATTAGCCCCGGGCGAAGTACCGCCCGTTCACGGTGCCGATGGGCGCATTCACGCTAGAGTAGATGCTAGATAAGATAAGTTCCCATACCCGGCGCGCGTTTGACGGCGCCGGACTATTCTGCGAGGAGACTCATGGAAATCAAGATTGGCATTCGCCACATTGCTCGTGAAATTATTGTTGAGACCAGTGAGGCTAAGGAAATCCTCATGGAGAAGGTCTCGAAGGCTATTGAGGATGGCTCGCTGCTGCAGATTATGGACGATAAGGGCAACACCACCCTGATTTCTGGCGCTCAGATTGGCTACGTTGAGCTGGGTTCTGACGCTAAGCGTCACGTTGGTTTCGGTATCGGTGCCTAATTAGTTCGGTAGCTGTTTACCCTTTAGCTTGAGCTTTCCCCCGCATCCGTCACGATGCGTAACCGCGCTTTATGCGCCGTACGGTTACGCCGTGCCGAATGCGGGGGTTTGCGTTTTAAACCGCCCGCACAAAAACCTCGCGACACCCGGTTTTGGGGCGGTATATCGCCCATCACGGGCGCACACCACAACCGGCCTGGGGTGCGCCGGAAGCAAATCCGGGTTAATATTGAGGGGTTAAGTGAATGACCGGTCGTACCCCTTTCAAGACCCCGAGGCTGCACCGCCTTCTCATCATGAATAACCATGAGCACTAACCATGTGCATTGACCATGCGTGCAGGCGGCGTCTCGGTAAGAATTTCCCGTGTAAGAATTTCCCGCGGCCGGCTTTCGACGCCCGCCCGTCACCGCCTCCACTACCGAGGCGCTGGCTGGTACACCCCGTTTCGGGGAGAAACACACCCCGAGCAGGGGTAGAAAGATACGGTCCAGTGACTGAAACGAACACGCAGGAAACCACTCAGACTGCAAAGTCCTTCGCCGACTTCGGCGTTCGCCAGGATATTAGCGACGCCCTCGCGGCGGTTGGCATTACCTCCCCCTTCCCCATCCAGGAACTGACTCTTCCCGTGGCTCTGTCTGGCCAGGACATCATTGGTCAGGCGAAGACCGGTACCGGTAAGACCCTCGGCTTTGGTCTGCCCACCATTCAGCGCGTGGTCGGCCGCGACGATGAGGGTTGGGCTGATTTGGAGTACCCCGGCGCACCTCAGGCGCTGATTCTGGTTCCGACCCGCGAGCTTGCTATTCAGGTGGGTGAAGATCTGGCGATTGCTGCGAAGCTGCGCAACGCCCGCGTCGCCACCCTGTACGGTGGTGTGCCGATTGAGCCTCAGGCTGAGCTGCTGCGCCGCGGCCTGGAGGTTGCGGTGGGTACCCCCGGCCGCATTATCGACCTGTACCAGCAGGGCTTCCTGAACCTGAAGCAGGTCAAGATCGTGGTCCTCGATGAGGCTGACGAGATGCTGGATTTGGGTTTCCAGCCGTCGGTTGAGAAGATCCTCAGCTACCTGCCCGAGGACCGCCAGACCATGCTGTTCTCCGCTACCATGCCCGGCCCGGTCATTGCGATGGCACGCCAGTACATGACCAAGCCCATGCGCATTAGCGCCGCTGACCCCGAGGACGCCTCGAAGACTAAGGCGTCGATCCGCCAGGTAGTCTACCGTGCGCACCACCTGGACAAGGACGAGATGATTGGCCGCATTCTGCGTGCTACCGGCCGCGGCCGTACCGTCATCTTCACCAAGACCAAGCGTGACGCTGCCCGCGTGGCGGAGGAGCTGGTGAACCGTGGCTTCGCTGCCGCTCCCCTGCACGGTGACCTGAACCAGGTTGCGCGTGAGCAGGCGCTGAAGGCTTTCCGCACCGGCAAGGTCGACATTCTGGTAGCGACCGACGTGGCGGCTCGCGGTATTGACGTTGAAGACGTGACCCACGTGATTAACCACCGCGTGCCCGAGGATGAGAAGACTTACCTGCACCGTACCGGCCGTACCGGTCGTGCGGGTAATGAGGGTACCGCCGTGACCCTGGTTGACTGGGATGACCTGCCGCGCTGGAAGGTCATTAACGACGCCCTGGAGCTGGGTGTTCCCGAGCCGGTTGAGACCTACTCTTCCTCTGAGCACCTGTTCCACGATCTGAACATTCCGCTTGGCACGAAGGGCCGCCTGCCGCGCGAGGAGCGTGTGGCTGAGGGCATGGGCGATGAGTTCTTTGAGAGCGCCCGTGACTCGCGTGATGGCCGCCCGGCTCGTTCTCGCGGTGGCCGCGACGGTGGCCGTTCTGGCGGTCGTGACGGCGAGAAGGGCTCGCGCCGTTCCCGCGGTTCCCGTGACGGTGGCCGCGAAGGTCGTTCCGGTGAGGGCCGCGGCGAGCGCCGTAGCCGCTCCGAGGGCCGCAAGCGCACTGAGCGTTCCGACCGTTCCGAGCGTGCAGAGCGTAACGAGCAGGGCGCATCCGAGCGTACCGAACGCTCTTCTGAGCGTTCTGAGCGTGCGCCTCGTCAGCGTCGCCGTACCCGCCGTGTTGAGGGTCAGCCTGTGGAGGGTGAGGGCCGCCGCCGTACCCGCCGCCGCGCTGAAGGCTCGCGTGCTGAAGGTTCTCGTGCTGAGGGTTCTCGCGGTAAGGGCCGTGGCGCTGACCGTGCTGGTTCTGAAGGCTAGGGCCGGGGTTGGGTATTTCAGCATCCCCGGCGCCTGCCGCGCCCTCCCCTGCCGCTGAGGCACACCCCGCGGATTCGGCTGTTTTCGATCCGCAGGGACCGTCGCTTCTGGTGCAGGCAGATAACCTGGAGTATCTGCGTGAGCTGCCCGATGGTGCGTTCACCGTGATTTACATTGACCCGCCGTTCAATACGGGTAAGAAGCAGACGCGCCGCACGTTGAGCGCGGAGGCTTCTGAGAAGGGTGACCGCACCGGCTTTAAGGGCAAGAGCTATTCGAGCACCCTGCAGACTCTGGCGAGCTATAACGACTCGTTCGAGGATTATTGGGCGTTCCTAGCGCCGCGTATTGAGCAGGCGCATCGTCTGCTCGCACAGGACGGCACCCTGTACCTGCACCTGGATTGGCGTGAGGTTCATTATGTGAAGATTATGTGCGACATGATTTTTGGTCGTGAGAACTTCATTAATGAGCTGATTTGGGCTTATGACTACGGTGCGAAGTCTACGCGCCGCTGGCCGACGAAGCACGACAATATTTTGGTGTACGCGAAGGATCACCGCAGCTATTACTTCAATACTGCGGAGGTTGATCGTGAACCGTATATGGCTCCCGGTTTGGTGACTGAGGAGAAGGCTTCTCGCGGTAAGCTCCCTACGGATGTGTGGTGGCATACTATTGTGTCGCCGACGGGTAAGGAGAAGACGGGTTATCCCACGCAGAAGCCTACGGGCCTGTTGCGTCGTATGATTGCGGCGAGTTCCCGCCCGGGTGATTGGGTGTTGGATTTCTTCGCTGGTTCTGGTTCTACGGGTGCGGCGGCGGCTCAGCTGGGTCGTAAGTTCGTGTGTGTGGATCAGAATCCGCCGGCTATTGAGGTGATGGCTAAGCGCCTGGGCGTGGATACGGTGTCGTTCGCTGAGTATCGTGGTGTTCCGCGTGGGGCGAGTGTGCTGTTCACGCCGAAGCGTACGGTGGGTGTTCGTGGCGGTACGAGTCGTGATGCGTTGACGGCGGCGAGCCGTCATGCGCTGAAAGCTGTGTTGGATACGCTCACGGAGACTACACAGCCGGTTGAGGGTGCGTCGTGCCGGTTTGTGCGTCACCGGTCGATGGATGCGGTGGATAAGAAGATGCGTATTGATGGGCGTGATGAGTTGCGTCGTCAGCGTCAGCATCAGGCGCGGGCTAAGGCTCGTGCGGCTCGTGCGGCTACTCAGATGGATGCGGCGGCTGCGGGTGCGGTGTTGCAGCATCATGCATCGCGTGAGAGCGTCTAGGCTGTCTTGTCTGCGCATTCGTGAGAGCACGCGTTAAGAGTGTGGGGCGGGTTCCTTGATGAGGAACCCGCCCCATTCTTTTGTGTTGCCCTAGTGTTCTGTTCTAAAGTGCTTTCTCTTTATAAATGCTTTAGATGCGCTTCGAGTATCAGCTATGCGCAACAGCTCAATAGCCTGTATATGAGTGGCTTGAATTGTCATGCATCGAACCACAGTTCGTCAACAGTCGCAACGTCGCTAGGTAAATACGTTCGGCCATCCTCAGTAAATTTCAGTCAGGCATATGCCCGATGTAACTCTGAACTGTAGGGGAGGCTGTGGCGATATTCCTGCCAAAGGGATTCCAAAATTGTGCTTTGTATTTCTTTTTAGTTTTAATTTAATGTTAAAAATCTTTAAAGTAATAGATTTTATAGGCTTCATTAATATGTTGAGGAAAATTGAAATATTTACATGAAACTTGAAACGAATTTATGTAAAAATCATAAAATTTCTTGCAAAGATAAGAAAAAGAGATACACACTAGAGGTATCTTCTGCAGCACAGCACGGTGCTCCATGCAGAAGATAGCCGCCCACTAACGTCACTTCGTCGTGATGAGGGGCGAATAATTCACTCACATCTAGGAGACATCGATGTCTGAATATCATGCGCCATCACGGCGCGCCCTTTTGGCAGGAGGAGCTCTTGCCGCAACCACTGCAGGAGTCTCAGCTTTCTCCCCAGCCCATGCGGAGCAAGCAAATAAGCCTGAGGAGTTTATGACTCCTGCCCCAGAATGGGTAAAAAATACCCAGAAGCGGCTAGACGAGTTCAATAAGCGTCTGCAATATCTCACGTACACTGATACTGCGAGGGAGTACACAGCCCATAATCTTGCGAAGAACGGCCTTCACGTTAATGTTCTGGATTACTGCGTAGACCCCACGGGTGTAGAAGACTGCACCGATCAGCTGAATAGGCTGGCAGAGCGCCTGTATTGGCTCGGTGGAGGGTCAATTGAGCTACCTGCCGGTATTTACAAGGTGTCGCACCCCTTCATTCACTTGCTCGATAAGGTGGAGTTTTTCGGCCATGGAATGTCTACCCGAATTATTGCGACACCCACAGATAAGCTTGATGAAGCAGTTCGTAATAAGAATCGAGATGAATGTTTCGGCGTTTTTCATACGGGAACTTATCGTGAGCGGGCATCTCTGAAGGTGACAGATAACCGTCCGATGCGTTTCGGAGTGCGTGATATGTGGATTCGCACGAACCCTCAAAAAGGGCATATCAACGTAGATCAACTTAGGGATAATACGCATACTAGGGCACCGCTAGCCCATGTGGCAGGCATTATTCTACACACTGAGTTTACGGGTAAGCCCAATGACCCTGAGGCTGTCCCTTCCCTCTCTAACCTAGAAATCTGGGATGTAGATATGGGTGTTGCGATTTTGGGGCTTCATGACCGCGGTATGAAAGTCGATAAAATCCGTGTCCGTAAGTCATTGCGCCAAGGTTTGCTGGTTGGCAAACCTGTAGGTCATCCGTTGCGCCGCATAGATGACAATAATCCTGGTGGCGCAGATAATAAGTTCCTTACAGTAGATATCTCTGATGCCAATCTTTCAAATAAAAACTATGCCGGAATTGAAATCTACGCCTCCCAATGCAAATTCTTTGGGTCAACCAGTTGGTACAACCGTCGCTCTATACAAAAAGATTCTATCTACGTAACACGGAAAAAGGACCAGTCCGACGATCAATATACTGCCAAGACCGGTGCTGGATGGTATGTCGCCGGAACGCGTAACCTCTTTCAAGGATGCACGGCACAAGAGAACGGCGGCCACGGATGGTTCGCCCTCATGCCGCGGAATAACTATGTAGGCTGTATCGGTGAATCCTCCAGCTGGCATGACGCAGTCTCAGATAAAGCACATAACCACGAGGCAGCAAATTGGTATATCAGCTCATGGGCTAGCGACTGCACCTTCACAGGAGTACGCTCAGACAACCCCTACGGGCCAAGCCAAGAAGTACCCCTAAAAACAATCCTCGCTTCACTGTGGGGCTTCTATCTTGAAGGTAGTGTTAGGCGTCTGAATATTATTGGAGCAAACGCATACGACCAATGCCACATGGACTACGAAGACAAGAACAAACCTAAACCCAAGGCGCTGGAAGGTGCATGGAAGTTTTTTATTAAAAATTCCCTGAAACCACCCTACAAGATTGAAATTAATCAGTATGTCTATAAATCTACTGAGGATTCAGCAGATATTTCTAACAAAAAAGATTTTCCAATCACTGAATAAAAATTACTAAAATGTGCGCCTCATCTAACAGCAGGTGAGGCGCACATAGCTTATTTAAATTTAAAAGATTTATCTGCCAGACGAATCACTTCGAAGGCCTGCTCATACGTAGCATAAGTCCACCATTCAAATTCATCATTAGGTGATACGATACCATACTGTCGATACGATACGTTCTCAATAGAATCTTTATTATTTGGATTCTGAAGACCATAGTATAACCAGGTGTACGCCTTATGAAGCTCCGAATTATATGGCATATTCGGCCATTTTTCCTTCCAAGGAGTAGGGGGGAAATACTTCTCAGGGTTATATGCAGCTACCGTTACTTTTGGACTACCCGCCAGCCGATACACCATCAAGGCAGTAGCAGCCTCACTAGCAGGGGTATCGTAATGGAAATTCCCATCACTCCAACCCCAGGTAATGCCCCGCTCACGAGCCCACATCACCACAGGAAAACGCGGATCATCAGTCTTAATATCACCATACGGTGATTGAGCCGGAAGATTCTTCACCTCGGGAGAACCCGACAGGCGATACAAATACTCCACAAACTGGCCACGAGAAATAACACTATCTTTCTTGACCATTTGGTGCTTCTGACGCTCAGAAATCAGACCAACACACTGTGCCCAACTAAAGATAACGCGACGCCCCAACTCGCCATCTTGCCGATAATACTCATACTCTGCGCGGTCGTTACAAGTCACTGCCGGTTCATCCGGTTGCACAATAGGGGTCACCTCGTGAGGCTTCAAATGCCCGGTGGCATACGCCGGAACACTGCCGCACACCATGGCACCAGCCAACAGTACCGTGCCGCCAGCCTGGATAGCCCGCTTCGTAGGACGGGCGAATAATTGTCGAAGCATCCTAGCTCCTTCGTGAACAGAGGGACACAATCTTTGTGCACCCCAATGAGTAGAACGTTCTCAGCGTATCAAAAATCCTAACCTTCAGGTAGAGATTTAGAGAACATGCAATGAGGTGAAAACAAAAGAACGGGGCGGGCTCCTTATTGGGAACCCGCCCCACACTCTTTCGTCTTACTACTGGGCCGCCAACTGCTCGCGGATACGCGCCACCGTCACCGCATCCGTCGTGTTCTCACCCAGCAGGTTCGGCTTGCCCGCGCCGTGGTAGTCGCTCGAACCGGTCACCAGTACCTCACGGCCCGCCGCGCGCTGACGCTCAATGAACTCCAGCAGACGCGCCCGGTCCTCCGGGGAGTTCTCACGGTGATACACCTCCACGCCCGCCAGGCCAGCCTCCACCATCAAACCCAGGTACTCCAGGCTCAACGCGGGTCCACGCATCGTACTCATCGGATGCGCAATCACCGGCGCACCCCCAGCCTCACGCACCAGGCGCACCGCCTCCAACGGGTCCAGCGCATCCTGCGGCACATAGTAGGGGCTACCCGTGTACAGCAGCTTCGCAAAAGCCTCAGAACGATCAGCAACCACACCAGCAGCAACCAGCGCATCAGCAATATGGGGGCGGCCCACCGCCGCGTTCCCCTCCCCCACCTGCGCCAACACGTCATCCCAGGTCAGCGGGTAGTCAGCGGCAAGACGGCCCACAATAGCCTGCGCACGGCCCTCACGGCTGGCGCGAATCGCCTCCACACGGTGCGCCAACTCCGAACCCACCGGGTCAAAACCATAAGCGAGCAGATGAATAGTCTTCGTGCGTGCGCGGCCCTCACCATCGGTGTAACGGTAACGGCAAGAGAACTCGGCACCCGGCAGAAAATCCAGACCGTACTCACCTGCCAGCTGAGCCGCCTGCGCCCAACCAGCCGTCGTATCGTGATCGGTCAGCGCAAACCCTGCCAACCCGGCGCGAGCAATCAGCGGCACCAGCTCGGTCAGGCTCTGCGTGCCGTCAGAAATAGCGGAGTGAATATGCAGATCGTAACGCCCGGCACGGTTCAGGTGTTCAGGCGCGCCCGATTCAGCGGGCTGCGGTGCCTGCTGCGCATTAGGTGCATTGTTTCGGTGTTCTGTCTGCGTCATATTCTCTCCTTCCCCGCCCCTGCTAGTTCGTCGCTACCTCAGCGGGGTTTTAAGGCATGTCATCTACTCTTCTGATTCAACCCTACCAATATCGGCGGCGCAATATCGGGTACCCGGTCGCAGGTCAAAGATATATTCTGCTCCACCGCGCCCTCTCTTATGGTCAAAAGCGCTAAAACACCTGCCCACCTGTAATGAAGAGGCTATGATTAACCCATGACTGAGAACAATGAGAAGAGCACCGAAGCTCAGAAGACTGACCACCGCAGCACCCCCAAGGCGTCTGCGTTCACCGAATTCATTGCCGCAAACTGGGCACCTGCCGAAGATGACGGCTACACCCGCGAGCCCGTAGCAGACTACGCAGCTGAGCGCCGCGCCAAGATTTCCAAGGCATTCCCCGGCGAGCGCCTCGTCCTGCCCGCAGGCCCGCTGAAGGTCCGCTCCAACGACTGCGACTACCGCTTCCGCCCCCACTCGGCGTTTGCGCACCAGACCGGTCTGGGCATCGACCATGAGCCTGACGCTGTGCTGATTTTCGAGCCCGTCGAAGAGGGCACCGGCGACAACGGCTCCAACCACGAGGTCACCCTGTACTTCCGCCCGCTGGCTGGCCGCGACACCGCAGAGTTCTACGCGGATGCACGCTACGGCGAGTTCTGGGTTGGCCCCCGCCCCACCCTGAAGGAATTCTCCGAGCGTTACGGTCTGCGTACCCGCGATCTGTCCGAGCTTGAGGTTGCTATCACCAAGAACGCCGGCAATCAGGGCCTGGGCGGCGTGAACATCCGCCTGGTCCGCAACGTTGACCCGGCTGTTGACGCGCTGGTTGACACCTCCCGCTACAACACCGGCGTGGAGCTGGAGCAGGCTGACAAGCTGGACTCCGAGCTGGCTGTGGCGCTCTCCGAGGCTCGCCTGATTAAGGACGCTATCGAGGTTGAGAACCTGCAGCGTTCCGTTGACCTGACCGTCAAGGGCTTCGAAGAGGTCATCCGCTCCCTGCCGAAGGCTAAGGAGCACCACCGCGGTGAGCGCGTCGTTGAGACTGCGTTCTTCTCCGTGGCACGTACCGACGGTAACGACCTGGGCTACGACACCATCGCAGCGTGCGGTAACAACGCAACCATCCTGCACTGGATCCGCAACAACGGCACCGTCGACGACGGCAAGCTGCTGCTGCTGGACGCAGGCGTTGAGGACGACACCCTGTACACCGCAGACGTGACCCGCACCTTCCCCGTAAATGGTAAGTTCACCGAGGTTCAGGCGAAGGTCTACAACGCTGTGCTGGAGGCTGCTGACGCCGCATTCGCTGTGGCTAAGCCGGGCCGTAAGTTCCACGAACTGCACGACGCCGCGATGGAGGTTCTGGCTCACCGTCTGGAAGAGTGGGGCCTGCTGCCGGTTTCTGCCGAGGTTTCCCTCACCATTGAGGGCGGTCAGCACCGCCGCTGGATGCCGCACGGCACCAGCCACCACCTGGGCCTGGACGTGCACGACTGCGCGCAGGCGAAGGCTGAACTGTACATGTGGGCTGAACTGGAGCCGGGCATGGTCTTCACCATTGAGCCGGCACTGTACTTCAAGGAAGAGGACATGTCTATCCCCGAGGAATACCGCGGTATCGGTATCCGCCTTGAGGACGACGTGCTCTGCACCGAGGACGGCAACGTGAACCTCTCCGCTGCGCTGCCGCGCACCGTTGAGGGCATTGAGGAGTGGATGGCGAAGCTGGCGAAGTAAGCCTGACTCTTCACGCCACCAGCACCGGTTAGTGCCGGTTGTATGTGCATAGCGAAAGCCCCTCACCGATTCGTTTGGTGAGGGGCTTTCGCGTATCTTCTACGCTACGTATCTTCTATGCCTGTTTCCCGCCGTGATGGGCGGCTACCGCCGTTGCGGGTTCGGTTATTCGGAGTCCTTCGAGGAATTACCGTTCGAGGAATTACCGTGCAGGCCCTGCGGTCGCGGGGTCGGACGCTGCGGCTTGGGCTGAATCAGCTTCGCGTATTCTTCCGGGTCGTCCACGCGCAGACCGTACCGCTGTGCCGGGCGCTTCTGCGTATCTGACTTCTGAGCGGTCGCCTGGCCGGTACTTGCCTGTTCGGCAGACTGTGCGGGCTGAGCAGACTGTGCGGACGAGGCGGGCTGGGCGGGGGCAACCGGTGCGGGCATGTTCTGCGCCGCGCTCTGAGCCACCGCGTTCTGCGCAGTAGTATCACGCTCGGGCAGGTTCTGGTTCGGCGCCGGCTGGCTACCCGCCTGCGCACGGTACGAGGGTGCCTTCGGCGCGCCAGTCGGAACCGGCGCACCATTCATCGAAACGGTGCTCTGAGCGGCACGAGCCTGCGAAGCCTCCGGAGCAGCCGCCGCACGCGCAGCCGCAACCGCCGCCGAGAAGCGAGGATGCGCACCCAGCACGCGGCGCGCATCCTGAGCGTACTCCGGCAGAGCGTACATCACGGTACGCGAGGGAATCGCCTCGGTACGCATCGGGTAACGAACACCCCTGCCGCGGCGCAGAATGAACATCTGCCACAGCACAAACACCACCACCGACAGCGGCACGTACCTTAGCGCCACCGACGTAAAAGAGTCACCGGTCAACGTCAACAGCACCGAAAACACCAGGCCCATCGACGCACCCTGAATCGCCGAAGAAATCAGGGCACGACCATAACCGGGCTGCACCGGGTACTCCACCTGGCGGATACCGTCATTGACCAGGTACAGCGCCGTCACCGGATAATCCTGCTCGCTGAGCACATCAAAAGCGGCGAGCGCATCATCGTGACGGACGAAGGAGGCGATCGCCTCACCGGCGGGCAGGGGCTTGCCCTGAGCCTGCGCCAGGCGCGACGCCAGATAAGAAGAAGGCGGGGTCGAGGGAATATTCGGCAGGTTAGAAGTCATGGCTCCTATTCTACCGCCCACCCCACCCCTGGACCCGGTGGGCAGTCAGCTCCTCTACAGGCGTAGCAAACACCTGTTCAATTCGGCTTCTCAAAGTGCGAATCCCCGCGGCGGAGCGTACCCTAGAGAGGTGAGCAATTCGAAGTTCAGCACCCCCAGCAAGATTTACATCGCCCGCCTTTTGGGCCTCGACGTTTTTGACCCCTTCGGTGACCGCCTCGGCCGTCTCCGCGATGTTGTCGTGCTCAAACGCGGCCTGGGTGCCTCCATTGCCGGCGCCCGCCCCGCCAAGGGCACCGAACCGATTGTCGTCGGCATCATCGTTGAGGTGCTCGGCAAGAAACGCGTGTTCATGCCCATGACCCGTGTGCGAAGTATCGACGCTTCACAGATCATTTCAACCGGCCTGGTGAACCTGCGCCGCTTTGAACAGCGCAACTCTGAGACTCTCATCGTCGGTGAGCTCTTTGACCGCCGCGTGCGCCTGCTCGACGGCAGCGGCGACGCCGTCATTGAGGACGTCGCCATTGAGCAGCGCCGCAACGGCGACTGGGGCGTAACCGAGCTGTTCGTTTCCCGCGTCAGCTCCTCCTCCAGCACGTGGCGCCGCCGCTCCAAGGAGACCCTCATCGTCGACTGGGACGAGGCGGTGCTCTCCACCGACGTGGAACCGCAGGCGGCAACCGCGTTCGTCGCTAACCACGAGAACTCCAAGCCCGCCGACCTTGCAGACGCTATCCACGAGATGAGCGATAAGCGCATGGTCGAAATCGCCGCCGAACTGCAAGATGAGCGCCTCGCGGACGTTCTGCAGGAGCTTCCCGCCGAGGACCAGGTGCAGATTCTGTCGCACCTGGACGACGAGCGTGCCGCGCAGGTCCTCGAAGAGATGGAACCGGACGACGCCGCCGACCTTCTCATCGAACTGGACGACGCCCAGCGTGAAAAGCTACTCCAACTCATGGAACCCGACGAAGCAGACGACGTGCGTCGACTGCTCGAATACGACGAAGGTACCGCCGGTTCGCTCATGAACCCGGTGCCGATCATCCTCTCCCCCGAGGCGACCGTCGCGGAGGCGCTCGCGCACATCCGCGCCGAGGAGATCCCTCCGGCGATGGCGGCTGCCGTCATGGTGACCCGCCCGCCCCTGGAAACCCCGACCGGCAAATACTTGGGTCTGGTTCACATGCAGAAGCTGTTGCGTGTGCCGCCGAGCGAGCCGATTGGCCACATCCTCGATACCGACACTGAGCCTGTCTCTGACCAGGCAAGTTTGGAAGAGCTGGCACGCGTGCTGGCAACCTACGACCTGACCATCGTTCCCATTGTGAACGAATCGCACCGCCTGGTAGGCGCGGTGACCATCGACGACGTGCTCGATGCGCTCCTGCCCGAAGACTGGCGAACTTACGATGATGGAACTCCCGTACGAAAGGTAGGACGACGCTTTGCCTGAATCGAACCGCCGCGACGCAAACCGTACCGAAGAGAACCCCCGCATCGATAAGGCGCGCATTCTCAAAGACCGCCTGGAGAAGAAGTACGCTGAACGCAACCGCGAGCGCGGCGACTCCCGCCCGCAGCGTAGCGACTCGCAGCTGAGCACCCCCGGCACCCGCAAGCCGAAGCTGTTCACGAGCCCCAACCCGGACGCTTTCGGCCGCATGACTGAGGCGTTCGCACGCTACATGGGTACCCCGCAGTTCCTGATGTGGATGACCATTTTCTGTGGCGTGTGGCTTGCCTGGAACTCCCTGGCGCCGGAGGAGATGCAGTTCGACCCGCGTAGCCTGAACTTCACCCTGCTGACCCTGATGCTGTCTCTGCAGGCTTCTTACGCTGCTCCCCTGCTGCTGTTGGCGCAGAACCGTCAGGATGACCGCGACCGCGTGGTGGCGTCTGAGGACCGTAAGCGCGACCAGCAGAACCTGGAGGAGACCCAGTACCTGACCCGCGAGATTGCTTCGCTGCGTATTGCTCTGCGTGAGGTTGCGACCCGTGACTTCGTCCGTAGCGAGCTGCGTGACATTCTTGAGGAACTGCAGAACATTGCGCAGGAGCAGGAGCGTCACGCTGAGCAGCTGCAGGACATCAGTGAGGACATTGAGGACCTGGAGGAGGCTATCGACGATATCGACACTTCCGAGGGTGAGGAGAAGGACGCTGAGGAGCAGGGCTCCGAGGGCCAGAACTCTGCGGGCACTGACTCTGAGGGCGCTGGGAACGCTACCGAGCAGCCCTCTGACAAGGCTGAACGCGCCGCGAAGGACTCCGTACAGGCCCCCCACCGCGACGAGGACCCCCACCGCGGCGATTTGAGCCAGCCTCAGAGCCGCGAATCCCAGCAGGCACAGCAGCAGGCAGAACGCGCCCGTGAGGGAGGCGCCCGTGACCGCTAATTCACCCCTGCAGGATGCGCTCTACGCGGCGCTTTCCCGCGTCGAGGACCCCGAACTGCGCCGCCCCATTACGGAGCTGGGCATGGTTGAGACTGCGCTCGTGCATCCTGAACTGGATGAGCGCGGTGAGCCGATTCCCGGCCGCCACTGGGCTGAGGTGAAGGTTCTGCTCACCATTGAGGGTTGCCCGCTGAAGAACACCATCGAGCAGCAGGTTCGTGACGCCGCCGCCACCGTTGAGGGCATTGAGCGCGTGCAGCTGCAGGTGGGTGCGATGAACCCGCAGCAGCGTTCCGCCCTGCGTTCGATGCTCAAGCCGGAGCGTTCCAACCCGTTTACCGCCCCCGGTTCGCTGACCCGCGTGTTCGGTGTGGTCTCCGGTAAGGGTGGCGTGGGTAAGTCCTCCATGACCGCGAATCTTGCCGCCGCGTTCGCTTCACGCGGGCTTGCGGTGGGCATTATTGACGCGGATGTGCACGGCTTCTCCATCCCGGGTCTGCTGGGTATTACCGACGCCCCGACCCGCCTGGATGACCTGATTCTTCCGCCGACCGTGGACGTTCCCGCCCCCGCCCAGCGTTGGGGTGAGCAGAAGGTCAGCGGCGGCTTTATTCGCGTGATTTCTATCGGCATGTTCCTCAAGGGCAACGAGCCGGTGGCGTGGCGCGGCCCCATGCTGCACCGCGCCCTGGAGCAGTTCATCATGGACGTGCACTTCGGCGCCCTGGATGTGCTGCTGCTCGATTTGCCGCCTGGCACCGGCGATATTGCTATCTCCATGGCTCAGCTGCTGCCGAATGCGGAGCTGGTGCTCATTTCCACCCCGCAGCACGCCGCGGTGGATGTGGCGGAGCGTGCCGGTACCCTGAGCTTGCAGACCGGTCAGAAGGTCGTGGGCGTGGTGGAGAACATGGCTGCCATGACCCTGCCGGACGGTACCGTGCTCGACATGTTCGGTTCTGGCGGCGGCCAGGTGCTCGCTGAGCGTCTTTCGGAGGCGCTCTCCTACCCGGTACCGCTACTCGGTTCCGTCCCGCTGGATGTGAACCTGCGTACCGGCGGCGACGAGGGAACCCCCGTGGTCTGGAGCCACCCGGATTCGACCACCGCCGAAGAGATTCAGTCCATCGCCTCGCAGCTACTACACTCAGGCAAGTCGAGGGCGGGTCAGAGCTTGCCACTCTTTGTCTAAAGATTCAGCAATCTTATGGCTGATATAGAAAGAACCCCGCACCATCACGGTGCGGGGTTCTTCCGTTTCAAAACCTTAGGTTGCGTCCACGTCGAAGGGGGCGTATGCGCCTCGTGGAAGAGCACGGCTCTCAGCCTTCTCCTTCTCCTTCAGCAGCGCCTCTTCACGTTCCCTCGCCTCACGCTCACGTTCGGCGTCGTCCTCAGCGAATGCCTGCTTCACAATCACGCGCGGATCGTACTGGCGGGGGTCGTACTGGCGCCAGTTAATATCTTCCAGACCCGTCTCGCCCAGGGCTTCCTTGAAGTCGTCCTTCGCGTCGAACGCCATGCGGCGCACCATCTTGACGAATTCACGGATCTGTCGGGCGTATTCGGGCATGCGTTCGGGACCAATCACCACGAACGTGATGATGGCCAAAATAATCAACTCGGTGCCACTAATACCAAACACAGAATATAGATTATCAGTTCCGAGCCAGCACCGCCGAACCCGCGGCGCTTTCTGGACGTGTCTTTAAGCTCTGGACAAGCAGAAGGCGTACGCTACAGCGCTGCGGAGGGGTATTGCGCCCACGGCTAAGAACACCCCATCAGCGGTTTACGGCGGATAATCTCCACCGCCGGGTTAAAACGCTGCGGCTCCAACCGCAGGTACGCCCGCCTCCCGAACGCAAAAGACCGCCGGCAGCGCACCGGCGGTCTCCAGTCACGATATTCGGTTTACGGCGGATAGTCTCCGCCGCCGGGGAGCTGCTTCCAATGCCACAGCCAGCCCACCCAGCCCCACTGCGTACACGCACCCGCCACCAGTAGCGCCCAACGATACGCCCGCGAACGGCTCGCCGCCGCCACCACAATCACCAGCGGGAACAACGGCAACAACAGGCGGAACGTCGACGACTGCGGATTCAAAAACAGAATCAAATACGCAAAATAGCTCAGACACCACAGGTTCAACGGAGTCGCCAAAACCCTACGCGCCAACGGGCTCAAACACAGAGCAATAAAGCCCAAAATCAGCAGGGTCAGCAGCACCGGAGCCGCATACCCAAAGTACAGGTAACCCTGCGAAAGCCACGGCTCAATCGGCGCCAAATGGGTGCCGCGCCACGCCGTCTCCGTGGCGGTGTACGCATCCACACGGCCCGTAGCCCACCACGCAATCGCAGGCCACACCAGCGCACACGCACACACCACCAGGGCGCTCACCAGCTGCCCCAGATGACGCACAAACGCCGTACCCATACCCGACTGGCGGCTCGAACGAACCCAGCACGCAAACCACCACAGGCCAGCAGCCGCGCCCAGGGGCACACCCACCGGGCGGGACAGGCACGCCAACGCCGCCACAGGAACCAGCAGGCCGTAGCGCCCCTGAACCAGGCACAGCAGCGCACCGGCGAGGAACACCAGGTTCAGCGACTCCGCATACGGCACCTGCAACACAGGGGCAACCGGCAAGAACGACACCAACGCAACAGCCCACATGGACAGCGCAGAAGGCGACTCCTCACTCGTAAAACCGGTCGCCTTCAACGACGCCTCAAACAGCAGGTAAATCACCCACGCCGCCGCGAAACCGGCAAGCAGAGCAACCGTCGCCGCCACCGGGTAATACCCGATGCCCGTCGCACGACTAATAGCACCGGAAAGCTGCGGGAAAATCGGGTAAAACGCCCACTGATTCTGCTGAACCGCACCCGTTGCATCCACCGGCAGCTGGCTCGGGTAGCCCTGTACCGCAATCTGCTCATACCAGCCGGCATCCCAGATGCTAATGAACGACAAATAATCCAGGTGCTGACCCCACGGGCTGCGTAGCTGCTGCTGACCGACCACGGCAAACACAATGAAGCCCCACACGCGGGACAGACCATAAATCAGTAGCACCGACAGCCACGCGGGCAGGGCACGCAGACGCTCCCACACGCGGTGCAGACGCTCACCGGCGGCGGTGTACGCCCAGGTCAGTAGCTCGTCAAAGGACTCACCCTGCTCTTCCTTCGCGGAGGAGGTGCGAGGTGCCGAGTCAGCGGAGGAGTTAGCGCGGGCGGGCGGAACAGGGCTAGTGTGCGCAGAAGGAACACTCACAGACGCTAATTCCCCTCAGTCGCCGAAGACACACCCTCAGTCTGAGGACTCTTTCGCTTCTCCACGAACTCGTGAGCGCTCAAGGTGCTCTCCGCATCATCAGCCAGCGGAACCGCGACGCGACGCACGGAATTCTGCTCAACAGCAGGCTCAGCAGCGCCCTCAGCGGATTCTGCGGTTGCTTCAGCATCACCGGATGCCGGCTCAGGCTCAGACGCCTTTTCGTCCTCGGAAGCGCCGAAGAAACGAACCGCAGTCGTCAAATCCTCCACGCGGTCGAAAGTGCCCAAGCCGTCACGGCCCACGCCGCTAAAGAACGCGGCACCGGGCACAGCACGCTCACCGCCGAGCGCCACAACGGAGAGCGCCGCGATGCCCACAATCAGCAGGGCAAGCAGAATCAGAAGAAAGTTCATGTCAATCTCATATCATGCAGGACCGTCAACCCCTGACGGTCACCTAAATTCAAATAGTAGCGCCGGCACCGGCAGAATCAGCACTGTGACTAGTCCTCGTCGCGGTCGCTGAGCAGCCAGGCACGCAAATCCGCGTGGCAGCGGGTCAGCTGGCTAAAGCTCACGTGCTCATTATCGGTGTGTGCCAGCAGTGCGTCACCGGGGCCGAAGTTCACGGCGGGAATACCGATCTCGCTCAGGCGCGCCACGTCCGTCCAACCGTACTTCGGCTGAGGTTCCTCGCCCACCGCCTCAATGAGAGAAGCAGCCAGCGGGGTGTCCAGGCCGGGGCGTGCCGCCGGGGAAAGATCCACAAAATCCAGCTCATATCCGGCGAAGACCTCACGCACGTGGGCGACCGCCTCATCCAGGGTCTTATCGGGCGCAAACCGGTAGTTCACGTGCATTGCCGCCGCATCAGGAATCACGTTACCGGCAACGCCGCCAGAAATCTGCACCGCGTTCAGGCCCTCACGATAATCTAAGCCCTCCACGGCAATGGTTTTCGGCTCGTAGGAGGCGAGCGCCGCCAACGCCGGCGCCAGGGCGTGAATCGCGTTCTCACCGCGCCAGGCGCGTCCCGAGTGGGCGGCTAGGCCGCGGGTGCGCACGAAGAAACGCATGGTACCGTTGCAGCCGCCCTCAATGGTGCCGTTGGTCGGTTCGAGCAGCACACCGAAGTCTGCATCGGTGATGAGTTCGCCGTGGTTGCGGATTAGACGCGCCAGGCCGGAGAGTTCGCTGGCGACCTCTTCGTTGTCGTAGAAGATGTAGGTCAGGTTGTAGTCGGTGTCCTGCGCGGTCAGCTCGGCGGCAAGCTTCAGCTGCACCGCCACGCCGCCCTTCATATCGGTAGCGCCGCGGCCGTAAAGCACGCACCCGTCTTCCTCTTCACGCACCGTGGCGGGCACGGTGCCCAGGGCGCCCTCAACGGTGGGCAGGGGCACGGTGTCCAGGTGACCGGCAAGGATAATGCGGGTGCGCTCGCCCTTAGCGCCGGGCAGCGGCGGGAATTCGGTGCGGGCAATGATGGCGTCCCCGTCACGGGTCAGGTGCAGGTGCGGGCAGAACGACAGCGCCGTGTGCACGGCGTCAGCAATCGTTCGTTCGTTACCGGAAACCGACTCGTAATCCAGTAGGGCGCGGGTCAGCTCGGGCATGGACACGTCCAGGTTCAGCGGTGGCTGCGGGACCTCGTGAGGCTCAGAGTTATTGGGGGAAACGCTCATCCTTCCACCTTACAGGCTCGCCCGCGCACATACCCGCGCATGCAACACCCATATCGAGCATATGAGACGGTCTTGAAGGGGCATCAAGCCCCAAAACTATAATGGAAGGCATGTCTGAAAACACTCCCCGTTACGCCTCCGGCGTCGCACTGGTCAATGTTGTTGTCTCTGGCGAGCACGCCGGCACCGTCCTGGATGCGTGGTTCCCCGCTCCCTCCCTCACCCAGACCCCCGACCTGTCCATCGCGGACGAGCTGGAGGACCTGGCCGCTGAGCACCCTGCGCGCAATGCCCGCACCGAGGTGCGTACCGCCTCCATCAACCTGGATGAGGCACCCGAAGACGCTCTGGACGCGTACCTGCGTCTGCACCTGCTCTCCCACACCCTGGTTCGCCCCAACGAGCTGAACCTGGACGGCCTGTTCGGCACCCTGGCGAATGTTGCGTGGACCAACCAGGGTCCGGTGCTTGCCGCCGAGTTCCAGAAGCTTGCGATCGGTCTGCGCAAGCTGGGCCACCTGAGCGTGAGCCACATTGATAAGTTCCCCCGCCTGGTGGATTACGTGGTTCCCGCCGGCGTGCGTATTGGTGACGGTGACCGCCTGCGCCTGGGTGCGCACCTGGCGTCCGGCACGACCGTGATGCACGAGGGCTTCGTGAACTTCAACGCCGGCACCCTGGGCACCTCCATGGTTGAGGGCCGTATTTCTCAGGGCGTTGTGGTGGGCGACGGCTCGGATGTGGGTGGCGGCGCATCCACGATGGGTACTCTCTCCGGCGGCGGCACTCAGCGCGTGTCTATTGGTGAGCGTTCCTTGCTGGGTGCGGAGTCCGGTATCGGTATTGCCCTGGGTGATGACTGCGTGGTTGAGGCTGGCCTGTATGTGACCGCTGGTTCGCGCGTGAGCGTCCTGCTGCCCGGCCAGGAGGCGCGCGTGGTGAAGGCTGCGGAGCTGTCCGGTGTGTCGAACCTGCTGTTCCGCCGCAATTCGATTAGCGGCGCGATTGAGGTTCTGCCGCGTGCGAAGAACACCGTGGAGCTGAACGAGGCACTGCACCTGAACTAGTCTGCACATGGACTGGCACGGGTCGGCCGTAAACTTTGGGGGTCGGGATGCGTAAAGCATCCCGGCCCCTTTTCTGTGCCCTGTGTTCCCTCGTCCGCCGCTTTCACAGGCTGGGCGCGAATCCACGACGGCTACGATGACCGTTTTCAGGGCGTACGGCTCGGGCTTTCGCTAGGCTGGTAGTACCGGGTACCGCGCACCCGCCATGACTGACCACCTGTACAGTTCAGAGAGGAACTCAGATGCCCGAATCAACGAAGTCAGAGTCGACGATGAGCGAAACCTACCAGCACTTTACGCGCCTCTTCCCCTACCCGCACGAGCGTATTCCAACGGGCGCTCCGGCTACTGATGCCATGGCCCGTTACGATGAGCTAGCTAAGCTGGGACGCGCGGAGGGGTTCGTCCCCTTCTTCCTGAATCTGAACGATACGGTGCTTGAAAGCATGGTTATTGCGGTGTCCCTTGAGCACGACATCATTGACGATGTTGAGACTCTGACCCCCGAGCAGGTGAGCGCCTACACTCGTGCCGTCCTGCAGCGTTACCGTACCGCCCGGGGTGCCGCCTCCGCCGAAGAGTACGGTAGCGCAGTCATTGCTCAGCAGTTGCGCCGGGTTATGGACGATGGCGAAGATGCTAACGAGGTCGATCCTGACGAATTCAACCTCAATGAGCTTGTTGACGAGTTTATGGGCTCCGATTTTCTGCCCGATGAGGAGCCCGAAGATGAGGCCCCGATTCTTTCTGCTCTGCTCTGCTACGAGCTTGCGGATGAGGAGCAGGGCGAGATGCTCCTGCTGCAGATTCCGACCGATGACCTCGCCGATATTCCCGCGTACCTGCCCTTCGGTGGCTGGAATGACTGCCCGGACGCCGAAACGCAGCTGGCGTTCACCCACTATTGGCGTGAAAAGTACGGCGCAATCCCGGCGGCTCTTGACAATGCTGATTGCCTGGAATTTCTGGTGGAACGCCCCGTGGCCGATCCGTTGGAGGCGAAGAAGGTGGCGGTCGAGCAGTTCGCGTTCTGTTCCGATCTTCCGTTCCAGGTGTTTGAGGATTTTGAGCAGCTGACGGAGTTTATTCACCAAAGCTGCCAGTGGTATTTCTGGTGGGATTAGAGGTCAGCTCAGAAATCAACTGAGAGGCGGGTTCAGGCTGCGGGTGGGGGCGAGTGTCGACACACCTAAATAACGCCTCCCACGTGCTCACACCAGAGTGCACAAGCGCACAGTGTCCCGCAGTACTTACGCCCCGTGCACGGCTGTACTATTAGATACAGCTCAACAGCTTTTGTCCCCCATCCGGAACGCTTGTTCCGGATATATAAAGCCCGAAAGGACATCATGAAGGTACTCGTTACCGGCGGCGCCGGCTACATCGGCTCCCACACTGTACTTGAACTGCTCAAGGCAGGTCACGACGTCGTCGTCATGGATAACCTCGCAAACTCTTCCGAGGAGTCCCTCAAGC
>ERZ773214.388-NODE-388-length-29320-cov-86.612985_pt1 | contig 29320 bp, 28 predicted proteins | sample MGYA00511238_ERZ773214 | MGnify/ENA primary metagenome ERZ773214 (study PRJEB29015, sample SAMEA2738157) | human oral metagenome | biome: human oral; feature: human-associated habitat; material: saliva | place: China | collected 2259 ... | reverse complement strand
CCCTGGCAACCACCCGCTGGTTGGTAGCCATCCTGGAGACTCACCAGCAGGCTGATGGCTCTGTTGTGATTCCTGAGGCTCTTCGCCCGTACATGGGTGGCGCCGAGGTCATCCCCGCAGTAGCTGCTGAATAAAGGATTCCTGCTGGAGTGAGTCTCCACTCCGGCGGGGGATTTGGTGCCTCGCGCGCTCGGAATCCCCCACCTCCGTCCCACCAGCAGGCAGATGGCTCCGTACGTATCCCTGAGGCTCTTCGCCCGTACATGGGTGGCGCTGAGGTCATCCCGGTAGTAGCCGCTGAGTAAGGGAAAACCCCGCCCGCTGAGTAATCTCATAACCAGCCGAAAAACCCGCTCACCGCGTAAACGGTGGGCGGGTTTTCGCGTATCCCGGTAATCTAAGAACTATGCCTCTATACCGTAAACTTCTTGGTGTTTCTGCGGCGGCGGCGCTGACCGCCTCCGTCACTCGTGCCCGCCGTGAAGCGCGCCGACGCGCTATCGAACTGGGTGCGCCCTTCGGTGTTCTGCCGACCCTGCCCATCGGTGAGGCGCAACGCGTGGGCGTGGTGTACAACCCCAGTAAGCCCGGCGCTGCGGCGGCTATCGAGATTCTGGAACGTACCCTCGCGGCGAACGGCCACCCGCAGCCGCTGGTGCGCACCACCCGCGTGGACGAGCCCGGTTCTGAGGCTGCCCGCGAGCTGATCGCTGAGGGTGTTGACCGGCTCATTGCTGCCGGTGGTGACGGCACGGTGCGTGCTGTGGCGGCGGCGCTGGCGCATCATGAGGGGACCAAACCGCGCCTGGGTATTCTGCCGATGGGTACCGGTAACCTGCTGGCGCGTAACCTGTATATTCCGGTCAGTGACGTGGCGGCGTGTATTGATATTGCGCTCAACGGTGCAGGTCAGGCCGTTGATGCGATTGAGATGACGACGACGAGCGCCCCCGGCGAAGAAACCGAACACACGTTCTTTGTAATGAGTGGTGCCGGCTTTGATGCGCTGGTCATGAACGACACGAACGAGGAGATTAAGGCGAAGTTCGGCTGGGTTGCATACGTGCAGTCCGGCATGAAGCATATGCTGGGCAGGTCGCATCCGGTGCGCATCAGCGTGGACGGCGGGGAGCCTCGCATCCTGCCCATGCGTTCGGTGCTGGTTGCGAATTGCGGTCGCCTGCAGGGCGGTATTCGCCTGGCGGATATGACGGATGTGCACGACGGCAAGCTTGAGGTGATTGTGGCGTCTCCGCGTGACCTGGTGGAGTGGGGCCTGCTGATGGCGAAGGTGATGCGTCGCACGATTCTGGGTTCGCCGCGCGTTGAGCTACCGGTGATTCGCCACCTGGTGGGGTCCGAGGTGGTGCTGGAGTTCCCGGATGGTGCGCAGCCGGTTGAGGTGGATGGCGATCCGGCGCCGTCGGCGCACCGCATTAGCGCGCGGGTGCTGCCCGCCGCCGTGGAGGTGGCGGTCCACCCGGACGTGCTCTAACAGGTGTGGTTTGCTTGCTCGCACCCGTTTTAAGGAATTGCCCAGGTGGGTGACGTATTCTCAGGGGAGTTGATGTATACACCGAGTACGTCAGGAGACAACCACCTATGAGCAACCAGCCCGCCCTTCAGCACACGTATCTTCCGCATCCCGCGGATGGGCTGCAGGAGAAGCCGCGCCGTGGCTTCTGGAAGACCATTCTGCGTATTACCGCCTGGGGCATGTACGTTGTGAGCGTGCCCGTGTGCCTGGTGGTGATGGGGGTCGTCATTGTTGGCCTGGTGCTGCTTGGCAGCTCGATTGATAACGTGATTCTTCACTTTGTAGTCATGCTGGTGATGCCTTTGGTGGCTCTGGTCCTTGGCTGTGTTGGGCTGTATTTCTTTGGTGTGAAGATTATTGGTGGTCTTTTCACGTATTCGCGGGCTGATAGTGAGGTGGAGGACGGCGGCGAGCGCTTCGTTCGGGGTACGTACGAGTTCTTTGCCGATATTTTTGCGGGCCTCCCCGACATTGACTTCTTCTGACGGAGGCGGTGTCTAGGGTCTGGGTGGAAGTTGGTTCTGCACCCGAAATACTTGTATGTGACCTGGATAATGAAAAAAATCGCCGATTTTTTCACTATTTTCTGAAAATCAGAGGGGATAGTGAAAAAATTGGCGATTTTTTACACTATTTTTCTCGCCGTCCAGTCCGGTGCAGTTCTCGCTTCTAGACGCTGTGAGTCGGCGAGAATCCCGATAGCTAGAGGACTAAACCTCAAACGTAGAAACAGGGGAGGGGACGCACCGGAGTGCGTCCCCTCCCCGTGTAGAGCTTGCTACTTTCCGTAGCGCCTAGTAGTGGTAGTGATAGTGATGGCGGGGGGCCGAGGCGGCCACCGCCGTAGCCGTAGTCGCCACCAAAATGCCGGATAGCAGAACGTTGGCCCTGCGCTGCTCGTACAGCTGCTTGTCCATCATGTCCTCCACGATAGCGTTGTGAATTCGCGTCTCGCGGGCCTGCTCCTCCATGCTCAGGCGCACCCACAGCTGGTGCCTCTCCTGCTCGTACAGGTTCAGCGCCTCCTGCAGGGTGTAGGTGCGGCCCTGGCGAACGTACTTGTACAGGGTGTCCGCCGCGTTTGGGTATAGGTAGTCTTCCGGGAACCAGTGGGAGAAACGCTCCATGTACTCGTTGTGCACCTTAGAAAGCTCGGCGATGGCCGGCTCCTCATAGTCGCTCCACACAGAGTCGTTATGCGCGCGACGCTTGTTGTTCTCCCGCTCGACCTTCGCCGCCGCCAGCGGGTATGCGACAAAGTACATCAGCGACCACCAGAGAGCCGCAATCACAATCGCCGAGACAATCGCCGGCACGTGAATGGTGTGCCACGGAATATCGCTCGAGTGAATCTGCGGGTTGGCGTACAGGTAGCGTAGATAGGCGATCAGCATGATGATGGAGCTGGCAAGGTACGTCCACGGAATCAGCTTAAAACAGGCCACGAAGAGCCGCTTGAGCTTAATCCGAGGGGGCTCAGGTACGGCGGCAACGTATGCCTTCTGCGCGCTCTTCATCGAATCGGCCCAGGGCGCGGCGCGATCTACCAGCTGCTTGATCTGGCGGAGGTGCTCCAGCAGGTCCTGACGCTGATGCATCTGCTCCTGTGGAATCGGCGAGTTGGTGGAGGGGGCTGGGATGGGAGCCGGACTACTGGCCGACATGGGGGTCTGCGACATCGGGGTGCCCTTTTCGTAGTGTAAAAGTGTGTATCTGCGTGCTACTCGTGCGGTGCGGCGAACGTGAGGAACCTACGCGGCCGTCCAGGTGACGTACTTGTCCTTGGCGAATTCGTCGGTCACCTGCGGCTGCTCGGCGGGTACCCACAGGGCCCAGTCGCCGTTGTGCCACTCCATGGTCGTCTCAAAGTAACGGTAGGTGCCTGACGGGGTTTGGAAAAGAATACGGATGACGGCGCGTTCCGGGGTGTACGACATGTAGCGGTACCCCATGATGCGTACGACGGTGCGGGTCGTCGTGTCCTGCAGGCGGTCCTTGGTGATTTGCTCCGCGCCGGGGCCGATGACGGTCGGCAGGTACGCCTCCGGGCTGTCATTGACGTGGATGAGTGCCCACGCGGATGCGTACAGGGCACCCTGCGCCGAGTGCTCAAAACAGCTACGAATCGGGGATTCCACGACGGGGCCCGCGGTCTGCGAGACGGGGCCTATCCATCCCGATTCGGTGGTCACCCACTGGGTGTCCGTCGGTGCGGTCTTCAGAACGGTCTTGTCTGCGGATGCGCCGGCCCCGCAGGTTCCGGGTTCGGCCGCAGCCTGATTGGGGGAGCCCAGATGCTCGACCGGGGAGGCCCCGCCTCGCGGCACCATGAAGAGCAAGATGGCGAGGACGATGAGGCCGAGGATGTAGAGGAAGACGTAAACTCCGCGTGGGATGCTCGAATGGGGGGTTTGCTGCAACGTGTCTCCAATCTTTGCGCTCCCAGCGGTGGGAACGTGGCGTGGCCCGGCCCCTTGGTGCCGGGGCTACTTTCGTAGAGTGTGGAGTGAGTGAAGACGGCGCGAGGCTCCGCATGCCAATCCACGGTAGGAATTGATGATTCCGGATGGACTGTTGGTGCCCCGGTACAGGTGTCAGATTTACCCTATCACGCCTGCCGTCAGGGCGCTGAGTGAACGGTCGTTCTCTCATGAAGAGAGCGTAGAATACGGCAAAAGGCGCACCCCGTGGGCGCGCCTTTCTGAGGCAAAACCCCTGTCTGACAGCGTGGTGGCTTCTATATATTTCACCACCTGCAACCCAGGAGGGCCCATTCATCCAACCTAGCAACTCGGGGTCACTAGTGCCGCCTTCAGGTTTTTGATGCACCATCGACTACCATCTGTCGGAAACCAGTATCCAGAGGTTTGTCATGCCGGGCGGCACCCTCCCCAGAATGACCGTGGGCAGTGCCTGTTTTCGGCACCTGGGTTAGGCTGGAATATACGAGGTGCCCCACAAGAAAATTGGTGAGTGGGGCCGCCGCCGGCGCCCTCGGGAAGCAGAGGGCACAAGAAGTGAACTCTTCCACCGAACCCGGCGCAACCGCCAATGTAACCGAGCGATACCAGCCTGTCGACTACCTTCCGGAAAGGGGATAACCGTGGAAGACAACACCCCCGACTTTGATGCGCTTTATGAGTACATCACGAATAACGGTTCTGAAGTGTTCACCCCGCTAATTCGCGCAGAAGAAGACCAAGAAAAGCGTTATTTCTACTACTCTCTGCAGGACTATTCTCTGCAGCAGAAGCAACGCGTCATCATCGCTGATGAGAAATTCGTCATCTAAATTGTTGAAGAGCGCTCTCCGCCGCACCAATACCTCCCACCCTCACAGTTAAGCCGTGAGGCCGACCTGTGAAGGTCAAGAAAGGAACATACAGTGTCAGATTATTTTGACCTGCACCTGCGCTACCCCGAACTATTCGAGCCGCTCACCGAAGAGCAGCGCCGCAACGTCATGCAGCCCCTCGCCTCATCCTGGCTTGAGGGCGACAACCCCACCCGCGAAGACGTCGCGCTACTCATCGACTACGAGCTCGGGCGAATCACCGCGGAAGAATACGACCGGCAGGCACTAGCGAAGGCGCTCGCCTACCAGACGCGGACAAGCCAAAACGCGGGTCAGCAGAGTGCAGAGGAGGGCGAATAGCCATGAGTCAGCGGCAGAACTGGGAGGCGTACTTCTACCCCGAACCCTACCAGCACGTCATGCGGAATAAGCCGGGCATCAAGGACCCCGCGGCGCTTTCGCTCTACGAGCACCGCATCATCACCCGACGAGGCTACGAGCTCACCAAGAACCCCGAGCTCATCGCCCACACCTTCGACGCGGAGCACCTCAAGGCCATTCACCGCTACCTCTTCCAGGACGTGTACGACTGGGCGGGGGAGTACCGCACCGTGGACATGTCTAAGGGCGTGAGTGCTTTCGCGAGCGTTCAGGACGGGCCCTTGAGCATTGACCGGTACCTCGACTACGTTTTCACTACTAGCCGCGCGACTGACTGGGCGAGCCTGAACCATCAGGAATTTGTGGAGGTTGCCGCCGCGATTTTTGCGCACCTGAACCATGCGCACCCCTTCCGCGAGGGTAATGGTCGTGCGACCCGCATTTTCATGGATCATGTGGCTGCGCGTAGTAATTTCCGGTTTGATTATGCGCGTGCTGGCCTTCGCGGCTGGCACCAGAGTTCGATGTTTAGCGGCCCGGATCGCGGGTATTTTGAGGTGCATCCGGAGGAGCTGCATCAGCTGTTCAGCATTATTACTGTGCCGCGTGACGCCTAGTCAGGGTGCTAAAACACTTCGGGCAGATGCCTGATGAGGGCATTAACGCGTGGATGTCCGCCACCTTATTGGTAAGGTGGCGGGTTTTCCCCGTATGCGCGGGGATGAGCCCGACAGACACGCTTATATGTTGGATTTTGGTCAAATTGTTGTATATTTGCCTCGTACCCAATTTCGGTGCAAGCCCGAGAAGGCAACTGTCAGCCGACGTTGGCTGTTCATTATAAACGGTTGAGCTCGACCCAAGCATGCCTGAAGCGCACCGACTTCTCGGGTTCATCCTTATGCAATTAGGGGCCCCGCGTCGCGCAAGAGATGAGTATGCGAAAGCAGCAAATCTTGGGGATGATGAGGCTGTCCTGGACATGCTACGCGCATCATATGAGGCGGAAACACCTGAATGGACTGTGCAAGCCAGATCCCGCGCCGCGCAGGCGCAACTCGATGCGAAGTCGAAGGCTGAGGTAGAGCTTTTGCTCATGCAGGCTCAGACTGCTCTCGATCCGAGCATAGATGTCCAGGTAGCTCTCAACGACCTCCAAGCCCGTTTTCCGAACGACGCACTTATTAACGAGGCCGTACACCTGAACTCGAATACCGAATGACTGGAGAAACGTAATAGTAATCAATCACAAGCGACGGGGCGAAGCACAGGGCGCTCCTAGCCTGCATCTGAGAGACATGCCCATCGAGCACTTGTATGTGCGCTATCAAAGGATAGCGCGGAACCTGCCGAGACGGATCCGCTGGCTTGCTTTGGTATTCGCGCCAACGAGCACGAGTTTCACCGTCTTCACCGCTGGCCTACTGAATATTGCAGGGGCTCTGATGATTACGGCAGGTATCGGCCGGGTAACGTCAGGTGAGAGGACCCCAGGCAGTGCTATTTGGTTACTCATCTTCGCTTTCCTGGCTGAAAGCCTAGGGTACTGGGTGAAGGAACGCCAAGAGCTTATTCTCACGATCGCGGTTCGACAGCTTACATACCGCCGTTTCCGGGACATCTTTGGTAGGTCATCCCATCCGCCGGAAGCTCACGGGCATGTTCTCACATACCCAGCACAGATCAGCCAGTTTGCCTTCGTTGTTGATTTCGCCGTTTCAACCGTTCAGATTATTGCCTTTCTCGCGGCTTCGCTCGCGCTATATGGTGCAAGCGGCGCAATCGCTGCGTTGCTCATCACTGGATTGGTATTCGTCAGCGTCCGTCTCATCAACTTGGTGGGCCGACTATGGGAACAGTACGTCGCTCTAGAGGGAGAGCGTAGGCAGTGGATCCAGCGTATAGCAAACGCGCTGCCTCGAGGGCAAAGCATCCCCAGCTGGGGTACCGCCCTGGACAAGGTCGCTAGCATCCGAAACACCGAAGAGCAGCTTCTGCACAGACGAGTCCCGTTGCAGATCCTGAATGGATTCCTTGAACGGGGAGCACTAACTGCGGTGCTCGCTGTGGTTGCGGTTCTCGGCGCGTGGCTCTGGCCATCCGCTCGTTTCGGTGTTGGAATTATTTTGGCAGCCCGCTACCTGTACGCAGCGGTGCAGAACAACATCGTAAACTATCGGGTTATTCGGCTCGCTGTGCCAATGATGCGTGAGCTCGACAAGCTCGAGTCGTCTCCAAATTGCACGGTTAAACAGCAGGACTTGGTGGGGCAGCCTTCAAATTCTAGAGAGGTGCTTGCAGCTACGTCTGAGCGCGCTGAAGCATTGCGCACATCCGTGACCACCCCCGATTCTGCTTTCGTACCACGCAACCCGGAAGTGTCCCATTCGGTGTTGTCAGCGTGGCGAGCTTCTGCTTCGCCACATCAGGTATCCCGGTTCACTAACCTCGCTTTAGATATGGGGCTCACTGAGGATGTGATCGGGCGGTTCTGGCAAGACGCAGCAACCTTGTCGTCAGGAGAGAGACACCGTGCTGCTGTCGCAATCGTTTTGGCAGACAAACCGGACTGGCTAATTTTGGACGATACGTTCGCAGCGCTTGATCCTGTAACACGAGAAGTTGTTGCCGAGAGGATCTTAGAGTGCGTGCCAACGTGCACACTTCTGGCAAGCTCGGAGGAGTACGTACCGAGTGCCTTCACCCCCGGCAATGATGCGAGGGTAGACCCTCTTGAGTTGCAGGCTCATAGCCCCGGGGCAGCTAAGGGGGTAGATGCTGGTTCGACGGATGTGAGCGAGGGACAGGACCTTCCTGACCCTGAGCCGAAGCGTGCCACATTCCGACGATCGGCCCTGTTGTTGTTTGGACCGCATTTGGTGTGGATTACGTGTGGCGCCCTACTCTTGAGCGGATCCGAAGTTGCTTTTGCATTGACGATTGCTCACAGTGATGGGCTGTCTGCTCAGGTTGCTGGAGTGTCAGCTGCTTGCGCACTGGCAGCAATTGTTGGGTCCGTCATGTTCTTTGGTCCGCTCTACTGGGCTCCCATCGCTAGGCTGAGCGATTTGCACGACCGGATTATACGCAGGCTCGATCGATTCGCTAGTCCTAGAACAAGCGGTGCGGTCATGGGGCGGATGGGTGAAGACTTCTCCGACCTTCAGATGTCGGTGCCTAGCGCCCTGGGTTCGGTATTTATGGTCATTCTACAGACCTTTATGCTCATCGGAGGTGCAGTGGCTGGCGCCCCGCTGTTCATAATTGTTGTGTTGGCGGTAGCACCCCTAGCGATGCTTGCTATGCGTCAGGGTTCAAAGTGGATTCTTCCTGCCTCGACGACGGCTGCCAATCGCCGAGGTGACTTCATCGGGGTGGTTGGTGCCCAGGCTGGCTTACACGCTGCGCCCGTCAGTGCAGGGCTGCGTCGGGCTGGAGAAGAAGCCTACGCTCATTCGGAGGCTGCATACGTCAGCAGCTCGATTCAGTTGGCGAACGCCTACGCACTGCGTACGGGACTGATTCAGTTGCTAGTGTCGTCACTGAATGTTTCTGCAGTGGTATTGGCACTGATGGTCGAAGGATCGAACTCAGTGGTTGCTCCCGCAGTCGTAATATATTTTGCAGTAACTCTGTCATCTGGCATCCAATCTACGGTGGAGACGCTGCAACAGGTTGGTGTAGTCAGCTTGACTGCGGAGCGTGTTCGGATGCTTGAAGAGTACCGGGCCGACCGTTCTTATCCGCCCGTGCGGTCTGCTGACCTGGCTCTGCTTGAGAGTGTTCTTGACTCTGGGTGTTCTACGGTTGCCTTGATTGGACCAACTGGCGCGGGGAAGTCCGTCATGCTTGATGCTCTATACCGCCGGTATCCCCAAGGCGAAGTGGTAATCGTACCAGATATCGATCCGTTCGCATCTGAAGCATCGAATTCGAGCGGGCTCATGCTTGCGCGTTCCGTGTTACGTGAAGGCGCTGCCCGGCTTGTGTTGCTTGATGAGACCTTGAAGGGTCTCACTCCGTCAGAGGAGCGCGCTGAGCTCGAATCGATGGCGTGTGCTATCGAGGGCAGTGACAAGCAGGTTGTGATTGTCCTTCACTCGCGCTCTAACCTTGATTGTTTCAAAGAAGTGGTGAATTTAGATGCGTGAGCTGACCCAAGTACTACGTTTTTCTCCAAGAACTATCGAGGACGAAATGTGAATCTATAGGGCCAAACCTATAGCGTGGACCGATTCGTCGGTGGCACTTCTGAACGAGTACGGCGCCACACTGTGCACATCTGACCGTGAGGCGACACCGCTGGACTTACCCGAGGCGGATGAGATTGTATTGAGCCCCGACGGTGTGATGTACGCATGCTGGTTTGAGAACGAAAGCTTTCGGGTCCAGGCGTATCGATTTGAAGCTGAGACATTCAAGCCTGCTGGGCAACCGTGCGTGGTAAATGTTCACAGCCTACACGGTGAGGACCTTGTAGTTCTCGGTATCCCTGGCGGTGTAGAGCTGCGGCTGGACACCGCGGAGCAGTGCCAGAGAATCTGGACGATCTCGAACGGCGGTGCAAGAAGGAACCCAGCGACGGTGGACCCAAGACCCAGGGGTGAACTGTTGTTCAGCTCCGGCACGGTCGCAGGATTCGTGGAGGACCTTGGTGGGGGAGAGGCGGTAGGATAATGCCTGATTCAGTAGCAGGAAGAGCGAATAGTTGCCGGGTTGAACTTTGGGCGGTGGCGATGTCGGCGCGGAGTGCTTGGGTGAGGGCGAGGTCGTCGGGAGTCTCGCGGATTGGGGAATAGAAAAGGCACCCCGTAGGGGTGCCTTGGTGCAAAAGCCCAGTCGGATAGCCTAGTGGTTTCTATATATTCTGCCACCTACAAATCCTCAGAGCCCATCCATCCAACCTAGCAACTTGAGGTCGCTAGTGCCGCCTTCAGGTTTTTGATGCACTACCAGTCTAACATTCCTAAAACCCGGCAGCCCATGAGCCGGTCATGACTGCGGAAATAGAAAAGGCACCCCGTGGGGGGTGCCTTTTGTGCAAAAGCCCAGTCGGGCAGCCAATGGCTTCTATATATTTCACCAACTGCAAACCCTCAGGGCCCATCCGGCCAGGTCCAAAGCGTATGCTATGGAGCTAGTTTCAAGTTTTTGATGCACTACCAGTCTAACATTCCTAAAACCCGGCAGCCCGTGGGCTGGTCATGACTGCGGAAAAGGAAAGGCACCCCGTGGGGGGTGCCTTGTGTGCAAAAGCCCATCTGGACGCTCAAGGGTTTCTATATATTTCACCACACTGCTATTCCATTAGGGCCCATCCGGCCAACCTAGCAGCTCAGGGCCGCTAGTGCTAGTTTCAAGTTTTTGATGCACTACCAGTCTAACATTCCTAAAACCCGGCAGCCTCGCGGATTGGTCATGACTGCGGAAAAGGAAAGGCACCCCGTGGGGGGTGCCTTGGTGCAAAAGCCCAGTCGGATAGCGTGGTGGCTTCTGTATATTTCACCACCTGCAGATCCTCAGGGCCCATCCGGCCAGGTCCAAAGCGTATGCTATGGAGCTAGTTTCAAGTTTTTGATGCAATAATATTATAGCATAGACACTGAACTTCCGGAAGGTCTTATCTAATGGCGAAGAACCCGCTAATGAGTAATTTCATCGAAGCTCTTGGACGCGATAATGAGTATTTTCAAGATCTTCAAAGAAACCCTGATGCAGAACGCATTGCTTTTATCGATGAAACTTTCGTCGAACCATCCTATGACGACAACGGAAAGCTTCATCCTGGCTACTACGCCATCGCTGCTGTCGTCGTCGAAGCCGACGACATCGCTAAGTTCCGCGAAGACTACGCTTCCTCTTTCGGAGGCATTAACTACTGGCACACCACCGACGCAGTCAATAACCGAGGTTTAGAAGAAGACCCCGACCCTGAAAATCCTTCCCGCAAATACTCACCGTGGCATGTTCACAAAAATATCCGGCCCATGCTCGATACCCTGGGCCGCAATACCAAGGATGGTCAGAACATTGTCACGCTCAATTTTAATATCCCCTATACTGATGACCCTGATGAGCGGCAAAGACTTCGTGATGCTGCCCGAGCTGAAGCTATCACTGCTCTGACCACGCACCTCACCCATGCTGACCCGCCCACCACTACCTTCGTTTTTGAAAAAACTAAGGCAGGTGATGACAAAGACATCGAAACCCTTAATCGTCTTGAAAAGGCGGGCATTATCCCGCGCATTAACAAAATTTTTGCCCATCCTAGTGAAGAGCCTCTTCTCTGGGGCGCGGATCTTCTCGCGTGGGCTTCCCGACGCCTTCTCAATGAAACTACTCTCTCATGGCTCGACGACGCTAAAATCAAGGCGCGATTCCTTGACTCACATGTACAGACTGAACTCAATGCCCTCAACGTTCGGCCCCTCAACCAGCCTTCACCCCGCATGAAGCTATATGATGAGGGCACCTACCGAGAAGCAGGAACACCAGGCACCCGCGCCGAAATTGAAGCAACCTTCCGCGCCGCCGAAGCCAACGGTGACACCGTCTCAGCTGGTGTCGATCCAAAGGAACGCAAAAACATTGCCTACCGCAACGCTAAAGACGAGGCTATGGGAACGCCCATGCCCGCCGAAAAGGAAATCGAGCTTGCCGTCGGCCGAGGCTATCTCACTGAAGGGCAAGCCGAAAAGTTCGATGCCGAGGTAGCTACCTCATCTGAGCAGATGGACCCTGAAACTCAGGAGTTCCTCGAATTCTTCGCCGCGCTCAGGAAGGGAACAGAAACAAAAACCCCTGTTAAGCCGGAGCAAATTCAGCAGGCGGCTGCACAACAGCAAGTACACCGCCCGCAGATAAACCAATCCCACGGCGGAGTCGAACTCTAGTCCAAAGAGAATATGCACAATGAAGAGGGGGCTCACGACAAAACTGTCGTGAGCCCCCTCTATCAGTTAACTCAGCAAGTCAAAGACTCCCCGCGGCGGGTCCTGAATCGGGAACGCCTCACGAGAATACCGTGACGCATTATGCTCCCCATCCTCGCAATACCTAAACGGGCCAGTCGAAGACATCAACACCGACATGTGGTAATCCATGTGGTCACGCCACCACGCCGAAAGACCCGTCGGGTCCTCACGGGCAGCCTCCCACGACAGCCACAACGCCGTCAAACGGCACACCGCCTCCGGGTGCTTCCACCACTGGGCACACCAGAACGTGTCCCTGCTGTTGACCTTGCGGTTCATCACCTGTAGCAACCAGGAATGTACGAACTCACCCGCATTCGGGAAAATCGTTGCAGGACCCTGCTCCTGCTGAACTTCGTTCTCGCCCATGCGTTACGCACCTCCATTCGCCAGCTGCTGTGCCGGGTCATACTTCGCCAGTGACGCCTTCACCGCCGCAGCATCCGGGCCGGTGTACCACGGAATCGTCTGAACCATCGTCGCGGGCGCACCGGACGCAAAGACCACCGCACGGCCACGAGGCAGCGCCGCCAAGTCAGACACATCCAGGATCTTGTCCTTACGATCATTATCGACACTACGAGATGAACCCGACTGGCGGCTACTTGAGACCGAAACATTGCTGTAGACGTAATCACCAATCAGCTGGCTCAACTCGCCCAGGAACTCGGTCTCAGAGACACCGCCACCGTAGACCTTGATGTTCGCCGCGCTCCAGAGCTTACGCATGCCCTCACGACCCCAGACAACCACACCCTGAGACCAGGACTGCAGAATCGTGCAAATCACGATACCGCGCGAGCCATAGTGCGAGTAAAGATTCGGCAATTCGCGCCAACGGCACACGTTCGCCGCCTCATCCAGCATCGCCACCATCGGCAGACGCAAACGTCCACCCAGCGCGACCGCCAGCTCTTCAGCAGCCTCAACCACCGCAACCGTCAAAGCAGTCACCAGCGGGCCAGCAGTACCAGCACCCTCCTTCGACAAAAGGAACAGGGTATTGCGACCACGCACAAAGTCACGGGCGTTAAACTCTTCGCGCCTCTCGCCCTCTTCCGGCGGGGTCACCCACTTAAGCACCGCCGCCGACGTCAAGCAGTTCGCCATCTGACGAGCCACACCGAACACGCCGCCACGCTGCTTATCAGGAGCAGAGATAATGCCGTCAACGTTCTGCGCAATCTGCGGGTAACCGGCATCCTTGAGGATTCCGACCGCCTCATCATCAGTCTCACGGGTCAGCCAACGGTAAACACGGGTAATGGGCTGACCGTCCTTAGCGGCCGCCAGCAAGAACGCCGCCAGCAGATCCTTCGCGGCAGAGTCGAAGAAAGCGTCCGTGCGGGCGCCTTCCTCACGCGAGCCAGAGGCAAAATGCTCCGCCAAATTCTGCGCCTTCACCTCATCAGTCACATAGGAGAGCGGGTTCCACCACCAAGTTGCCGGGTGAGCGGCCACAGCCTGCGGGTCAAAGATCCACACGTCACCGACCTGCTCACGCACCCCACGGGTAGCATCCACCACATCCCTCTTATTTGAGGTGACCAGTACCGCGCCAGGGGCAGCCAAGATACCGGGGATAGCACGCGAGGTGGTCTTACCGGTACGAGGACCCCAAATGTCCACGCACACGTTCTCCCAACCGGAATACAGCATCTGGCCCGACAGGGTCTTGGCAATCGGAAGACCCGGCGAATCCACACCCAGACGGCGGGCGTCATTCAACGCCGCCTTCTCACGCATGAACGCAATGTCGGCGCCAGAGCCCATCATTGACCCGGCCTTATCCACGCGCGTCGAGGGGGTGCTGTTCGCCAGCTTGCGCCACCAAAGGCCTACCGCACCGCCCAGTAGCAGAACCGCCACCACGATAGAGACCACCGTGGATGCCATAGACCAGGGCGCGGTTCCACGAATCACGCCGATCATGGCAGCGACCGGGTTCCATACGGTAATGCTCTGACCGGTCAGAGCGGCACCGACCGCGTAGCCGGAGTAGAAGATAATGCCGGCGACCAGGATGAGGGCGATAATGCCCCAGATAACGAACGCTTCGGTGTTGAAGCCGCGCTTATGCGGAGTGCTCATAATAGCCGTATCCTTCCGGGCTCGGAATCAGGTGTGCAGACTCAGCAGGGGTCTGATTGTGCTGCGGGGTGGGGGCAGGTGCCGCATCCGTGGAGGAGAAACGTACCGGCGGCTGCTCAGGTTCCTGCTGTGCAGAGGTCTCTGACAAGCCAGAAGACTGTGCAGAAATATTGAAATCCTCATATACAGATTCCTGTATTTCTACATTTCCGTATGTGCCAGCGTTACCAGCAGGCATACCCACCAGTGCGTTCGTCACCTCATTACCACTAGCCACATGCACAGACCCGTCACTATTACCCCAACGCTTGTTGGTGTTGTTCATATCGATTTCGACCTGAGTCAGACGCACCATCACACTAATACCAGGGCGTCCACCCACCTTCACCATGAACTTACCAACGCCAGGTGCCTGACGGGGCGCACCATGCGCCGAACGATTCTGAGCGAGACGCGACCACGAACCAGGATCAGCCCAAGACACCAGACGCGCCGCCTCCGCCTGACTCAGAGGCATCACACGACGTAGCTTCGCCATCTCAGACTGCGGCAAGGCGCCAGTAATCACCAGACCAGAGCGCTCAACAAAACCACGAGCCTTCTCACGCTCAGACTCAGTAGCCAACGCGTCCAGGTCACTCATCGTGTGCGTGATCATCGCCTGACCCACACCGTCACGACGATTCAGACGAGTCAGCGAGTCAATACGATCCACCATATCCGCACCCGCACGCAACGCACGCCACAGCTCATCGAGAACCACGAAATAGTTACGGCGCGGCGCCAAACCCTCATCAGCCAGCGTATGCGCAATCTCCACCGACGCAAACGTCGTAGACCAGCACGCCAGCAGAGCAGCAGCCTGCACGTCACGGTGAATATCAGAAATCTGGCTAATATCGAACACAGCCGGGCGGTCCATCGCCAAACGTGCCGTAGTCGGCTTAGAGAACATATCACCAAAGCGGCCCTGACCATTCAGAGACATCAGTGAGGACACCAGCGCATCCGTCGCATCTCTATAGCGGCCCTCATCGCCACGGTCCAGCGCCACATCCTGCAGCGCCTGCGGGCGAGCCACAATCACATCCAGCAGATCCTGCACCACGGGAACACCCTCATGATGCTCTTCCAGATACGTCAGGGCAGCATCCAGAATCGTCTCCTCATGCGGGGTGATGTGGCCCTTACGCAGAATCGAAATCAGCGCAGAAAGCATCTGAAGCTTGCGTGAGTGAGCGTCCACCATCAGACGCTCACGAGTCTTCGGGGGAAGAGAATCAGCGATGGTACTAAGCTCGCCCGGGTCCAGAATGTTCAGGTGTCCACGGCCAGGGGCCAGCTGAATGACCTGGCCGCCCATCGCGGTGATTTCGTCCACATAGTCAGGCTTGAGGTCACCGGGAATCAACGGAACAATACCTCGGCCGTTCATACCCAACAGCATATGACGGACGAACGTCGACTTACCGTAACCGGGAAGACCCAAGATAAACACCGATGGGTTATTAATAATGCCGTCCACAAACCACGCAATCGGGTCACAACCAACCGGCGCATTCGTATCAATATCGATACCCATAGGGGCACCAGAGAACGGGGTGGACGAGCCCGCTGCAAACGGCCACATGCCGCACACCTGACGGGTAGAACCACGCCACTCGCGAGGAGACTCAAACAGGTGCGATCCGCCGCCACCGGGAATCATGTACCCGCGGGAGCGGCCATAGGCATCCGAGTGAGCTTCAGTAGACGAGACGAAGAGAGACTTGAGGGACGAGAACAGGCCAGCTCGGCGCGGAGCTTCCGGCTGGTCAGCCTCGGCGGCGTTATAGGTGACGACTCGACGACGACTCATCAGAACCTCCATACAGAAAAACAGAAAAGCATATATACAGAAATGCTGATTTACAGAGACCTGGGAATCTGCATCCACAAATCCCCAGGTCTACGCAACATCACAAGGGCTACAACGCCGACTTCACCGATTCCGGCAGAACCGTATGGCGACCCAACACCACACCCAATGGCAACGTCGCAGCAAACACCGCATCATGAGCACCCCACGCACGGCGGAGCATGATACGACTCGACGGAGCAAGCTCCTGCTCCACCACGGCTACCGCATCAGCCATCTCTGCAGGAGTCTCAACCGTCGCGCACACTACCAGACCCACATAGGTCAAACCAGCACCACGCGCCTCATCAGCTGCCGTCGCATTAGCCGCCTCCAGCTCAGCCGACAGACGGGCCGAGCCATTACGAGTCGAGGTCAAACGGGTGCGGGCGGTGTTCTGGTCCTGCTCAACCATCGCCGCGGTCAACGCTGAATCCACCGGACGATACAGCATCGTCACGCGCTTACGACCAATCATCGCGTGCGGCTCCAAAAGACGCGCAAACACGTTTGAGAACACGGCACCTCGCGGAGCCTCACTCATCGTCCAGCACACAGACAGGCCTGAATCATGCCGATAATGGCTCCACTCAACCACCGCGGTGCTCGGACCAGCAGAGGACAGGTCAATCTCCGGACTCTCACCCACATAGGCAGCCTCATCCAGCAAGCGAGATACGGCTGGATCATACGCAGTACGCACAATCTGCCCAATATCACCAGCCACCATCGGGGTGGCCACACCCGCACCGGTAGCTTCCAAATGCGAGCACCAGAAGACAACCTTGGAGGAAAGGTCACGGAGCATCTCATCCGGGGTACGGCGGCGCATACCCGCACGAGCCGCAGCCGAGAAGCTTAGGGTCACCCAAGCACGGGTCTCAGAGACACCCGACGGGTAGGTCTGAGCAGCCTCCGCCAGCATCTGCGACGCAATCGGGGATGCCGTATTGGACATGGACGACTCAATCTCACGGCGCAGACGGATACCTGAACCGGGGGAGGTCTCCACGGTCACCGAGGCACCTACCAGACCGACCTCACGGCCCAACTCGGCCAAAAAGCCGCCCCAGTTGGCGACCCACTGGTCAATATCGGCCTGGTCGACCATGGCTGCACCGTCAGGCTCAACCGCCAGAGAGACGGAGAAGATACTAACGGCAGGCATGTGAATCAGCGCAAAGGGGCGCCCCACGCTGTCGGTACCCTCATAGGTCACCGCAGAGGAAGCCACACCGGGCAGGCGGAACTCATTCGTGGGGGTAGCGCCGAGCGGACCCGAGCGGAAGATATTGAGCTTCCGGAAGCGAGCGAACATGAAAATAAGCCTTTCGGAGAGGCGCTCCATGAGCGTGTACCCGTGCTTGTCTTTCAGAGCGAAGGAGCCCAGGAAAAGCGCGAGGATAACGCCGATGATGAGGCCGGGGATAATACCGGCCAGACGCATGACGAAGATGGTGATGATAATGGTGACAAACAGCAGAGCAGTGGCAAGGCCGGAGAGTCTACCAATACCGGCACGTTGGGGGAGCCTCCAGTTACCGTATGTGGGCTCAACATACTCAGTATCAACGTGCACCGCTCGATCCTCCCTCCGGTTTCTTCTGCTCGGGCTGCGGCGGCTTAGGCTGCGGATTCGGCTTTGCTGAGCCGCCGGATCCACCGCCACGAGCACCACCGCCCTGAGAGGGAGCAGGCCTATGAGAGCTTGAACCACCCTGCGGAGGCTGCTCACCAGCAGCATCATGGACAGCAGCCTGCACAGCTTGAGTACCCTTCTTCGCGGCTGCTCCAACAGCCATCAGAGCCAGAGCAGCTCCACCAGTGGCCGCACCAGCGGCAGCCGTACCAGCGCCCTTAGCAGCTGCGGCACCGGATGCACCACCACCAGCACCACCAGCGCCACTTGCACCAGCAGCGCCACCACCCTTAGCGGCCATACGCGATCCCATGTTGACCGCGCCAGATGCCGCACTACCGACAGCTGCACCTGCGAACATTGCGCCGCCTGCCGAGGCGGCACCGACTGCGGGCACAATGAGGCGCATCATGGCGGGCAGAGCAAAGAGAGCAGCGACCATGAGGACAAGACCACTCATAAGGCCGACGATTGATTCAGCCGCGCCATTCAGCTTTCCAGTCATCGCGCTACCGGTGACTTTGAAAGCAGCGGCGTAGATTGTTGCGGCCACGGGCTTATAGAGCACAAAAGCGATAAGCCACGAGGCGTGTTTCTGGGACCACTGCTTACCCCACTGGGTATTGGTTGCAGAGTAGGCCAGCGGTAGAGTACCAGCCAACAGCACGGATAGTGCTGAGCGAACGATAAGCAGACAGACCTGGATGAGAGAGACGATGAGAACGATGATGCCTGCAACGATAACAAAGATTTGTAAATCTCCCGCTGCCCGAGACATCAAAAGTGTCTTCAAGCCTTCAGTGAATCCACCCGAGACTGAACGGTCAATCACCCATCGCGAGTAGGAGTCACCGACCTGTAGGAGAATGACTACTGCTCCGAGGCCGGCTGAGGATGCCAGCAGGGCTCTGATGAGAGAGGCTATGAGCTCCGTGAGTGGCTGGCCTCTGCGGGTCCATATCATCTGCCCCGCAGCATAGAGGACACTGAAGACCATGAGTGTGGACCAAATCCACCAGGTGTTCCCCTGCAAGAATCCTACAGGATCCGAGGGATTGCCCTGGGTATCTCCGAGAGGGATAGTTGGGACAGACACCCAAAAGGTGCCCATGGTCTCAATAGCCGATGCCATGGAAACGGAGACTGCACTCGCAATCTGATCCAAAAACCCTTGTCCTGCGGTTTTAGCGAGCTCCTCAGTTAGACATTTAAAATCACCGATAATGCACATTATGCAGTCCCCCAGCGAATGAATTTACTGGTGTCTGAAACTCGCGCAACGCTCATCGGGTTTTTAGAATCTCCGTCCGGAGCCCGCAGGCGCCAATCGCCATCCTGCCAAACCATAGTCAAATCTCCGCTAATCCAGTCAGTACCCACTTCAGGGATAACAACAGCCACACGGACAGTCGCACGTTCAGGGGTATAGGAGAGAATCTGATAGCCAGCTACCTGATATGGGGTATCAGAAGTCGGCTTTTCCCAGCCATTTCGGTCATTAATAACGTAATGCTCGTACGTGTATTGAGAGACGGTAGGATCATTCAGCTGAAGCAGAGTCCAAGTCGCCGCATAGAGTGCACCCTCAGCAGAGTGCTCAAAGCAGCTACGAATCGGGGAATCCACCATAGGCCCAGCAGTCTTAGATGAGGGACCGGTCCAACCTGAATCGGTGGTTACCCACTTAGTGCCCTTCGGGGCAGCATCCATCACAGACTCATCGTCCGAGGCGCCAGCACCACAAGAGCCAGCCGCAAGAGATGACGTGGCATGAGTCAACTGCTGCCCGGAACCCGCTGATGCACTAGAGCCACTCGATGCTGACGAGCTCGAGCCGCCACGTGGAATCAGCACAATCAACAACAGGACCAGCAGCACGCCAACACCGGCGATAATGCCGATACCCCAGCGGGGAATGGTCACGCCAGACTTTTTCTCCATGATGTCTCTCCATGTCTCATCACCCCGGATTTCGGGGTACACCAGATAGCCCTACCCAGTGTGGGGAAGAGCTTGAGTGAGTGATAGTGGGTAATGGGGGGATAGGAGACCCAGTGACGGGTCTCGCTTGAGATTAAAAGGGTCACGGGGTGCGTGAGCGCACCCCGTGCAGGGCTTTTAGCCCATGAACATGCCGACCAGACCGCTGGCTGCGGAGGCCAGGATACAGCCACCGAACACCCAACCGAGGCTGGCAGCGTGCTCGCCGCCCTGACCGCGGCGGTTGTTAATCATCATCGCACCAGCAGTCACCAGCACACCGATAACAGCCAAGGCGAAGACGATCCACGCAATCCACTTAACGATGGTGGTAACGCCGTCAGAGCCGGGAGGCGCCTCGCCAGCACCCGGATCAACCGGGCCAGCCAGCACAGCAGCGTTCAGGAAAAAGGAATTTGCAGCAGCGAGCATCTCGCGCCTCCTCGTGGTTGTAGGTGTGTGTAACCCCCAGCGCTGGGAGTAAAAAATATTACCGGTATCAGCGATTACCATAGCACATGCACCTGATGCACGTGCCACGCGTTGTCACTAGTCCACCGTATAGAGCCTCATGCCTCGACACCGTGTGCCGTAGCTAGTGATGAATAGCGGACCCATTCGCCACTTGTGTACACCTTTCATCCCAGTATCACGGGTAATTGACCCACCCCAAAACCAAGTTATCCACATGACGCACATCATGTAAAAATATTTCCCGCGCGCGCAAAAATAGCCCTTAATGTGTTAGGGGCGGTGGTTAACCTGACTTTAGATTGCCATTCGATACAACACCCTATTGTCACGCCTGGTCCCCGCGCGAGCGGGGATGAGCCTGCGCTGACGGCGCTGTTGGATATGGTGCGGGTATGTTCCCCGAATGAGCGGGGATAAAGTTTTAAATAACGCATATACAGATATGACCAGCCAGCTGTAAAACCCCTACAGCCCCTGTTAAAATGAGATGCGAGGCCACCCCCAGGGGCGGCCCCAGGGCACACAACATCACTCACACCAACCACACATACCTCTCCACACACCAGGAGCCAAAAAGCCATGCAAAAAAGTGCCCTAGTGGTCTCCCTACCTATCATCTTCATCTTCGGACTCATTCTCTCGTTAGTTCTCGTTATCGGTGGGTCAAGCGCGGATGCTTGCACCACCGGCAAAGCAAAAACCGGCCAAAACGCCGTTTCTGCACCAGACCCCGCCCCCGTCACCAATATCGGTGACCGAGGTGACACCATCAAGACTTACCTTCCAGAACTCCAAGAAGCCTCCCGCCTCAGCGGCTTCCCCATCTCCCTTCTGGCAGCCACTATTCAGCAAGAATCCGGCTGGAACCCCAACGCTGTTTCTGAAGCCGGAGCCATCGGACTTTCTCAATTTATCCCTGACACCTGGGCCTCCTTCGGAAACGGGGAAGAGCCCACCGACCCCCGCGCCGCAATCAAGGCCATGGGTCGATATATGGCATACCTCAAAACCACCCTCCGCAATGCAGGTGTCGAGGGAAATGAAGTCGATAACGTCCTCCGTGCGTACAACGCCGGCCCTGGTGCTGTCATCTACCAAACTGGCGGGTACAACGACCCAGAAAATATCAAATACGCCCCAGCTATCCGTGACTACTGGCCTCAGTACCAGACCCTCATCAAGGACCTTGGTATCGACGACTACCCTACAGGCGCCGAGCAACCCTCACTGAGCAATGCTGCTGCCAATAACGCAACTCCTGAATCCACTGGCAGTGCTTCCACCTCAGCATCGGCAGGGAAGAACGATAAAAAGGCATCCAGTAAAGGAAAATGCAAGGATAACAAAAACCAGAAATCTTCAAATACAGAAAACCAGAAATCTGGAAATACAGATAAATCAGGCGACGACTACCCCTGGAAACATCTCCCCCACTGCTCCGACGACTACACTTATTGCCCTGAAGTAACCGATCCCACTAACGCGTTCCCCGGTGAATGTGTAGCCTTCGCAGCGTGGCGCGTCGTCCAACAAACCGGTGGCAATGCCGACAACATCACCTTCCACTCCCCCGGCAACGCCGCCGAGTGGCGAGGGTACTGGATTGCCCAGGGCTGGGAAATCGGAGATAAACCCGTCATCGGCGCCGTCGTCTACTACAACTCTGGCGTAGGCGGAGCCAGCCGATATGGACACGTTGCCATAGTGAAAGAAATCCGCGATGACGGCACAATCGTCGAAGAAGGCTACAACGGAGACTACGCTCCCAATGACCACCAGTACTACACCCGAGTCGTACCAGTTGATCGCCCGAGTGCATACCTCTACATCCCCAGCCACTAAGAAAGGAAGCACCATGACCCGCAAACTCACCGCACTCACCGCATCCCTCACCTTGCTAGCTACGGGTTGCTCCGCATCCACTGACAACGCCGCCCCTACCAGCTCACCCGTCGCAACCTCCACCTCCAGCACTACCACTGCGTCCGCGCCTACGCCCAGCACCGCAACGCAGACTCCCACCGTCACCGAGGTAAACCCCACCACTGCAACCCCGACTGTGAGCCTCGACCCCTCACCCCTAGCAGGAACCGGCGGCGGCCGCCAGCAACCCTCCAGCGTCCCTACTCTCAACACCATCACCGACGAGGACCGTGCTCGAGCAATCGACGCTGCAAAAGCAATCGTCACCGCATACACCAGTGGCAAACCCTACAAGGAGTGGTCTGCAGATCTCTTCCCCCTCATCGATGCCGAACTCCAGAATCAGTACAACCAAAATTTGCGCGTTGACCTTCTAAAAGGGAACGTCACAAGTGCAGAACTTGTTGATGACCCCACCCTTAAGATTCCCGGAGGAGATAACCCCTACTGGCTCACCGTCCATGTGAAGGTTGATGGAGGAATTAGCCCCGCCTACTACGTACGCCTTCACCGCACCGCTGAGCGACCCAACAAGTGGAAGGCCTCCCACATCCTTGAGCCCCAGGCCTACAACACCTTCGTCAACAGCAAGACCAAGAACAAGAACTAGAATATGGACGCTCTCGACTACCCCCGCATCGACGCCACCGTCTCAGCTGACGGCCTCATCCAACTTGAAATCCAAGACCACGCCCCCCGCACCTTCCAGGACGCAACCACTAAAGAGGCCCTAGGACAGGTGTGGAACCACTGCGCCCGCCTCGCCCAAACCCTCGGCCGCGACGTCAAAATCTATGTCCAAGAAGGTACCAAGACTAGCTACTACACCCTCACTCCAGAAGGCGAGCCTACTCTCCAAACTGTGACCGAGGAAGTTGAAAAACCGTCCATCTGGCGACGTAAAGTAATCCTCATCCCCGCCGCAGCCCTCCTAGCGCTTGGACTCGGCGGCGGAGCCTTCGCAGTCGTCAACGCCCTCAACCACCCCTCAACCACCTCAGTAGCCGCCACCCCGACCGGAGTCACCATCACCCTCGACAATGGAACCTACACCACCGGCGCCCTCAGCGGCGATGGCCAGCGTATCTCCTACATTGACGGATCTACCCTCTACGTCGTCGATGCCACCAAAGGCACCCTCGTCAGCCAGACAGACCTAACCAAAAACAAGATTGAAGCTGCAGGGCTGACTATCCACCCCACCGGTGACGGTTTCCTCTACACCGCACCCGGTAGCTACTTCATGTGGTCCGGCGGAAAATTCTCCAATATCAACACCATTACCACCAAAGCGCAAACCATCATCACCCGCGCTGGGGAACCCGTCATCATCTCCCGCAATGACCCCACCCCCGGAAGCGTCCAAAAAATCAGCGTCAACGGCACCGAACGGTACCGCTCCCCCGCTGAAGGCGCAGCCTTCATTGCCACCTCTAAAGGCAACGGAATCTGGGCGTCTACCCGCGGTAACGGCACCATCATCACCGCAACCGCCAACGGTGCCGAAACCGGAGCGCACCCCCTAGTAACCCCCACCGAAGGGGCCACCTTCACCCGCTGGGTAGGAGCCACCGCCAACGGTGAGATCGTCACCCTCTGGCATGCCCCCACCGGGCAAGACATCCTCGCCCTCCAAGCCCCGGAATCTGACAGCGTCAGCCGCACCATCGCCATCACCGGAGCAGCCGATAGCGTGAAGATTGACGGCACCGGCACCATCGCCATTGCAGGAGACCAAGTCCATTACCTCAGCACCGAGGGGTCCTATGCTCTACCGGCTGTGCCGACCAAGGTCACAAGCCGGCCCGCGGGAGGATTCAGCCTCGAATTCGGTGACGGCACCACTGGTGATGCAACCTCCAGCGGCTACATTACCTCCACCGATACCCCAGTTCTTGGCACAACCGCAGACGGACACCGCGTCACCGTCAGCCCCGACCACCACAGCATCGTCATTAACCCTTAATCAAGAGGAGTAAAAAGTGTACCGCAAGGCTCTCATCACCTCCCTCACCCTCGCCGCCGCAGCCGGCGCCATCAGTTGCACCGCAGCGACCGCAGTAGAAACACCCACCCAGAGCGGCTCCATCACCATCAGTGATAACGGCCAGCCCAACCGTGACCAGACCCGCTCCCTGACCGTTGCCCTCATCACCAAGAACGGTGCCGGTAACGCAGCCACCACACCCGAGCTCGTTACCGCATCCCCTGCCGAAGCGGAAACCCCCGCTGAGGAACCTGTACAGGAAGCGCCTGCAGAAGCACCAGCTGATACTCCACAGCAGGAAGGGACAACCCCCGAAGCGGAAGCGCCCGCCGAGCCTGGAGCACCTGCACAGGAGGCGACTCATCCCGAACCTCGCGAGGAAACCCCCACCGCCGGTGAAGTTGAAGTCGTCATCGCGCCCTCCCCTGAGCCGACCCATGAGGTTCCTGAAACGCCGGGCAATACCGACGTGCCCATCAACCCCTCCCCTGAACCTACTACCCCGGCACCTGAAACCCCGGGGAACACCGATGTGCCCATTGCACCTGAGCCTGAACCGGCCCGTAGCGAGCACGATGAAACCCCCGCCGACCACCAGCCGGCTGACGACACCGCACCTGTTATCGAACCGGAGCCCGAGCCTTCAACTCCGGCACCCGAGGCTACTGAAACCCCCGGCGAGGTTGAAGTCGTCATCGCACCTACCCCCGAGCCGAGCCAGAAAGCACCTGCAGATACTGCAGGCAATGAGGCACCGGATAACTCAGAGGTAGTCAGTACCGAGGTGCCCATCGCACCCGAGGATGCCCAGGCACACTCCCGTGCAACCTCAGATACTGGAGACCACGCAGTAACCGGTAGCGACGAGGTGGGCATCGCTCCGCAAGCACCGGGCGCCAAGACACCCAAGAAGGGGTCGGAAACTAAGCCTGCTACAGATGCGAAATCCCCCACTTCGGTGCCGTCTGCTCAATCCACGGCGCCGGCTACCGCCCGCGACGAGTTGGCTTACACCGGTATCAGTGCCGAGACTGGCGGAATCGCAGTCGGCGGTTTTATGCTGATTCTCACCGGAGCCGCTGGCGTGTGGTCTGTACGCCGAAAGGCCTCTAATGCCTAGCATATAGCTGAGTGGGGGTGAGTGAATCGTAACGGTTCACTCGCCCCCTTTAGTTATGTCTTGACAAGGGATAATTCTGTATAGAAATAAAGAAATATTGAAATCTTCATATCCATATTTCCGCCTCAAAAGAAGAGGTGCAGGTGGCAGGCGTAACCTATGGGCCATGCCAAGTTGCTTGAAGCTGCAGTACATCATGCGCGAAAGCGTAACCAACGTATCCTAAAAATACCCGTAAGGTCATTCTGATAGATTTAGAATGACCCCGCGATACACCACCGATAACTACCGATAACTAAGGAGACCTACTCATGGCCGAGTACTTCGACCTTCCTGAGCGTTACTCAGATTTGTTTGAACAGCTCAACGATAAGCAGAAGCGAGGTATTACTCAGACTCTCGCGTCAGCATGGCTTGAAGGCTACACCCATTCTCGCGAAGAAGTAGCTCAACTTATTGATTTGGAGCTAGGACGAATCACCTTTGAAGAGTATAAGCAGAAGACCCTGGACAGGATTGCTTCTCGCCGAAACTTGGAAGAATCTGAGTAATGAGTGGTCAGGATGCATGGGCGGCGTATTTTTTCCCGCCACCTGATGATCAAGTCATGCGTAATATTCCTGGTATTCGCAATGAGGGAGAGCTAAGAGAGTTTGAATACAGTATGACATCTGCAAGGCAGAGAATGCTGGAGGAGAACCCCAGCCTTGTTGCGCATACTTTTGATGCAGCACACCTCAAAGGGATTCATAAGTATCTCTTCCAGGACGTGTATGACTGGGCGGGGGAATATCGTACTGTCAACATGAGTAAAATGTATTCTGTGTTTGCAGATGTCAACAATAAAGAAGTCGACCGATATTTGGCAGAAGCATCCCAAAAAGTGCGCTCAACAGATTGGGAAAAGCTTAATCGTGTGGAATTTGTGAAGGCGGCATCTGAAGTTTTTGCAAACCTAAACCAGGCTCACCCCTTCCGTGAAGGAAACGGCCGAACCAGTAAAATCTTTATGGAACATGTTGCAGCTCTGAGTAATTTTGAGCTTGACTACGATCGTGTCAGTAAAGAAATCTGGAATCAGCAGTCTATGTTTAGTGGTCCAGATTTTGGGCACTTTCAGGTGCGCCCTGAAGAGATGTACCCGGTTTTCAATGCCATTGCTGTACCGCGCGAAACCTCACATGAGACTCAACTCGATGCTGAGGATGAGAAGTCTCGGCAGATTTACCAGCAGATTATGAATGGCTTCACTGGGCCTACTGGAGCGAATCAGCAGCAGACACCCCAGACACCCAATCACGGCTTAAACCGCGAATCCGGCTATGGACTCGGAGACTAAAGAAGGTGGGGGGCTCGAGATGTATATCTTGAGCCCCCCACCTTTGCGTGTTTTTAATGTATGCGACAACCCGCTCTGCGTACGCGCCGAAGCGGCCGCAGGCTCACACCTATTCTTAGGCGACCACTCTGAGAACATGCGCGAACGCGCGGCGCGCGGCCGTGACAACCTGCACGGACTCGCCTTTCTTCACCGGAGTCGAGCGGTATGGCGCAGACAGGCCGGTCTCAGAATGAGGCACCGCGTCGAGGTCCTGAACCCCCAGAGCGAGGCATCGAGCTCTAAGGAAGAGGTATGGGGTGAGAAATCCAGTAGTGGATTTCTCACCCCATACCCCTTCACCGTTCTCAGCAGCACACGAGACGCTGCTCTGTTAATCTGGAAGAAAGCACCGATACCCCCGTGAGGTCAACGATGAACATTCACCCCTTCGACAACCACAGCACTGACATTGAGCAAGAACTTGCCCGTGAATTGCAAGCTATCGCCCGGCAGATTCGCCAGGCGCTGCAGAACCATAAGCAGCAGGCCGCTCGTGCAGAAACCCAGGAATCTGTGAATGCAGATGTGCAGATTCCTGCATCTCCGTATGCGCGGCTCTGGGAAGAATCATGGTGGGCTACCGCAACCAGCCGCGACCTAGCCGAATGGGCCACCGCGGCAGATCAGGAAGCACCCTACCGCGCTGACGCCGCCGCAGCCTACCACCACCTCGACGATAAGCTACGGAACGAATACGGGCTCACCCTCGCCGACTACCTGGCATACCTGAAGGAACACGGCTGGGAAGAACGCTACGAACAACACCAGGCCCAGGAACGAGCTGAAGAACGGGAGAATCTCTCCGATTCTGAGCGTCAGAAGGAACTCGACTCTAACGACCCGGCTGAAGCTCAAGAGCACGAGAACCAGTCAGAGCAGGCTCATGCCCAGGCTGGTCATGAGTGGGATCAGGCTGAAGCCCGCGGTGAGCGTGCCGCCTACTACGAGGCCCACTACGATTCAGAAACCGCACACGCGGCCAAGCTCAACGATCAGTCCCTCGGTACGCACCCGCACCAGGCTGTAGCCGCTGCGAAGTCTCGAGGACCTCAGCAGCAAGTCAAGCCTGCCCGCGCCGTGCAGCAACAGGTGCATCAGCAGCACGAGCTATCCCACTAAAAATGTTCTCTTAGTAGGTGCGCTTTGCCAGTTCACGACGAACCGACTCACGCACACCCGCATCCTCAACCGACGCCAACACCGACGCCAGAGCACGCGAGAGAATATCCTCACGCATGAACGGCTCCACACGAGTCTCCTTGTACACCGGCACCAGTGCACGCGAAAGCATCGGGATGAAGTTCGGCTCAGCCCAGGACGGCTCCAGCGCGATCACGCGTGCCAGGGCGGGGGAGTACTCTTCCATCCAGCGCTGGAAGTCCTCTTCGTTGGAGAAGTAGGATCCGTCTTCCTTCAGCTCGAATGCCTGGGGGACTTCGGTGTTGGCGTCCTTTGCCTCATCCAGTTCGCGGGCGAAGTCGGAGACACGTTCGCGTAGGGCTGCCATCTGCTTGAACTGCGCGGGGATATCCTCATCATCGAGGGCGGCTACGTAGTTTTCGACTTCGCGGTCATCGGGTTCGCGCAAGGTGGTGCCGGGGGCGGGCAGAGTGGGGAACTGGTAGCCGTTTTCGGTGAGGTGGTTTGCCTTCTCTTCGCCCTTGACGGCTAGTTCGATGGCGGTGTTGAGTAGGTCTTGCTTTGCGTCGGCGTCGATGGGGTAGCGGCCGTACTGGCCGGGGGTGTACTTCTTGAGCAGGTTGTACAGGGCGATGCAGCGCAGGCGCAGGTTGTAGAGGAAGCCCTGCCAGTTGCCGATGGTGGCGAAGCCTTCGTTGATGAGGGTGATCATTTCGTCGAGGGGTTCTTCGTCGGCGAGTTCGGCGGTGAGGCTGTCGAGGAGGTGGTTGATGCTTTGGGCGGTGGCGATGTCGGTGCGTAGTGCTTGGGTGAGGGCGAGGTCGTCGGGGTAGGAGATGTAGTGGCCGCCGTCGATTTGGATGAGGTCGGTGTGGGTGATCCATGCGGGGGCGGTGGGGTTGGTGTTGATCATGGGTGTTCTTTCTGTTGTGGTTGGTGGTGTGGTTGTTGTGTTCCCTTGCTTCGGTGCAGGGGGTATAGGAAAGGCACCCCGTGGGGGGTGCCTTGTGTGCAAAAGCCCAGTTGGGCAGCCAATGGCTTCTATATATTTCACCAACTGCAAACCCTCAGGGCCCATCCGGCCAACCTAGCAGCTCAGGGCCGCTAGTGCTAGTTTCAAGTTTTTGATGCACTTCTATCAGTTTAGCATTTGTGAGGTTTTGCGGCTGGAGGTTTGGTCACGGCTACCGAAAAAGAAAAACCCCACCAAACCCGCCGCGCGCGGCGCCCGCAGAAGTGCGGCGTAAGACACTGCACCCGCTGTCTCGCACGTACGCCCGAAAAGTGCGAGAATGGAGCGAAAAAGAAAACTACGAAAGAGACACTTTCATGCTTATTCTCGTTGTGAACGCTGGTTCTTCCTCCCTGAAGTACCAGGTGCGTGACACCTCCCTCCCCGAAGCAGAGCAGATGCTGGCCTCCGGCCTGGTTGAAAACATCGGTACCGACGTGCCCAACCACGAGGTCGCATTCGACATCATGTCCGAGAAGCTTGAGC
>ERZ773214.379-NODE-379-length-29577-cov-10.454847_pt1 | contig 29577 bp, 21 predicted proteins | sample MGYA00511238_ERZ773214 | MGnify/ENA primary metagenome ERZ773214 (study PRJEB29015, sample SAMEA2738157) | human oral metagenome | biome: human oral; feature: human-associated habitat; material: saliva | place: China | collected 2259 ... | reverse complement strand
GCGAAGGCTTCGGAGACGGTGAAGTCCTTGTACACCTCGATGAGGCGCTGGTTGTTGATGACGAGGAGGGCATCGACGCTCTCGCGCATCTGCTTGACCCCTTCGAGTGCCTGGAGGATCTTAGCCGTACCCTCAAAGAGGAAGGGGATGGTGACGATACCGATAGTCAGCAGGCCTGCCTGCATAGCGATCTTGCCGATGACGGGTGCTGCACCCGTACCCGTACCACCACCCATACCAGCAGTGATGAAGACCATGCGCGTATCGCCCTCGATGAGGGCATCACGGATAGCCTGCTCACTCTCCAGAGCAGCTTCCTTAGCGCGCTCAGGCTTGGCACCAGCACCGAGACCCTTGGTGACGGTGGGGCCGATCGTGATCTTGTCTACCACAGGGCTGCGGTCGAGAGCCTGGGTATCTGTGTTACATAGGAGGAAGGACACCCCAGGGACGGAGCCACTGGTGCACATCTTCGTGACAGCGTTACCACCACCACCACCTACGCCCACTACCTTGATGAGCTGCTTGATCTGACTTTCGCTGTATCCGTAGTTGATACTGCCTCGTTCTATTGTATCCATGTCGTCTAAAGGTATGGGCTAATAATCATCACCACCATCACTCTCACCGAAGAGGCTGCTAATACCCTTCGATAAGCCACTCTTGAGGCGCTCAAAGGCCGACGGACCCTTCTCCTTAGGCTCGCGCTTCTCTTCGTGTCTGTAGGACTCTTCGCGGTAGTCGAAGAAGTCGTCTTCATCATCGTCCAGCGGGAGGTGCTGGGCTTCGCTGATGGTCGTGTAGGTGTAGGACTCTTCCTCCTCTTCCTTGGGCTGGAAGACGGGCTCAGCAGGCTCGCTGGAGCGCGTCGTGGGCTGCTCCTGAAGGAGTGACTCGAGGGGACGGAGTTCGTACGTCACACCGGGCTCGCTGGCCTGAGCGGCGAGGGCTATCTCGGTGATATAGTTTGTGAGGAGGTTATTGTCGACACCTTCCTCGTAGATGTCTCGGCGGAGAGAAGCCTTGCGGTACTCGGGAGAGAGCTTACGCAGGGTCTCGAAGAAGTAGTTGGTCTTCGTCACGCCACCAGCGAAGACGAAGCCCTTGGGTATGCTCTCACCGCAGCCAGCTTCGTGGATGATGCTGACCACATTGTTCAGGATCTCGAGGATACGTGCGCTGATGTAGCGGTTGACCTCGAGCTGGCTGAAGTGCTTCGTAGAGCTACCGTCAGCAGAGGTAGCGATGATCTCCTCGGTGCGGGACACGGAGAGATTCATCGAGCCCTGATTGATCTTTAGGTTCTCAGCGTCGGACTCCAGGAGGGGTACGCTGAGCTGCGTGAGGTCGCGCGTCACATTGTTCCCACCGAGAGGCAGGACGAAGAGGGCGACAGGGAAGCGCTCCTGATAGATAGCGATAGAGGTCGTACCACCGCCGATGTTGACGTAGGCACAGCCGAGGGCCATCTCCTCCATCGTCATCGTAGCGGCTGCTTCGGCGATAGGGGTGGGGAGGATACCCAGCAGACGCAGGCGCAGGCGATCTTCGATGGTCTCACGGACGTTGACGATGATGTTCTGTCGGGCTACGATGAGCAGGTACTGGGCCTCGAGACGGCGACAACGCACACCTCTGGGGTTGGGCTCGCGCTTGCCATCACAGCGGTAGCGAGGCTCGGTGACCGAGAGGATCGTCATGCCGGGATAGCTGGCATCACTGACCTGGTCCTTGAGGGTGAGCAGGTGCTCGGGGGTGACAACGCTACCTTCTTCACCGAGGTCGATGAAGGAGTCATAGCGCTCGGAGCGCATAGAGCGGCACTCTAGCCCCACGTACACGCCGGAGATAGTGGCCTCATCGGGTAGGTTAGCCCTCATCGCATCGATGAGCATATCGATGCGCTTAGCGGCCTCCTCGATGTTGTGTATAGAGCCCTGACGTACACAGCCTGCCGTGGGGATACGGTGGGCGGCGATGGGCACGACGCGTCCCTGTGGGGACTTCGTGGCGAGCATCCCAGAGAGGGAGGTGCTGCCTATGTTGATGACGGCGTATATGCTATCCCTACGATCGTTCATTTCTTCTGTGGCTTGTTAGGTTTGCCCTTCTCTACTGTGGCGGGCTTATTGGGTTTCTTTGGGGTGGGGGCTTGCTGAGGTGCGGGCTTCTTAGGGTCCTTCTTTTCGGTCTTTGCCTTGTCGCCCGGCTTGCTTGCGGGCTTATCCTTGGGCTTGTCCTTCGGGGTTTCCTTAGCCTTATCGCGGGGCTTCTCTACAGCGGCGGGCTTCTTCGGAGTGGGAGCCGCAGTGACCGCTGGCGTAGGCTTGGGGTCGGGATCGGGCGTAGGTGCAGGCGCTGGTGCAGCGACGACTTCGCCTTCTTCGTCGAAGGTCTCACCCTCGGGGGCATAGCGGCTGCGTGCGATGATCTGCTTGCCGTAGTCGAGGTTGACGTAGCTGAAGGCATTCATCCCACGCTTGGGGAGCACGCTCTCAGCGAAGATACGCCACTTACGGAGCTTCTCACTCCAGTTTGACTCACGGCCCATGATGACGCGTGTCGTGCCGATGCGGGGGATGAGGACGATACCGTCGGTCTCATCCACGTAGACCTGACCGAAGTAGTCGGTGAAATAGGGATCTTCGCGCAGGGCGACCATGAGGTCGTAGACGGGGCCCGTAGCCATCTTGAGGTCTACAGCACCGCTGACGATGGGGAGATAAGCCGCAAAGGTGGGGTTCACCGTGATGGTACCCTTGCCCTGCGTGACGTAGTAGCTCTTACCCGAGGCTTCCTGCACGATGTAGAGGGGGTGCTTCTCCGTCAGGCGTATCTGCACGGAGGAAGATGAGGGGGCGATGAAGGCTTCAGCACGCTTGTAGATAGGCATGCTGAGTAGCGTGCGCTCGATCTTTATGAGGTCGATCGAGTCAAGGCGCTTCCCACGTAGCTGGATACCACGACGGGCGAGCTCATCGGTGATGCGGTCGCCGGTGAGGAAGAGCGGTTCGCCACCTGCCTCGGTCTTTACCTCGACGGTGACAGCTTCGCAGCGGTCGGTGGAGGTGACGCGTGGGGAGCGGATGAGTAGGTACGCGATACCCCCTATCAGTGCGACTGACAGGAGGAGCAGGAGGAGGTTGCGTACGAGGGCTCTATTCTTCATAGCCTGCGGCGGATCTCATCTGCTACCTGGGGCACCAGGCGGTCAATATCTCCAGCGCCGACCATCAGGATGACTTCGGGGAGCTCCTGACGCTTCTTGAGCTCGGGGAGCAGGCCTTCCTTGGGCAGGACAAGCACATCCTTATGCTTCATCACGTCGGCGATCATCTGCGAAGTGACGCCTGGGATGGGGAGCTCACGAGCGGGATAGATATCGAGGAGAATGACTTCGTCGAGCTGGTCAAGGCTCGCGGCAAACTCCCGATAGAAGTCCTGCGTACGGCTATAGAGGTGCGGCTGGAAGATGCCGAGGATCTTGCGGTCGGGGTAGAGCTCACGCACCGAGCGGATGCTGGGGTCAAGCTCATTCGGGTGGTGGGCGTAGTCGTCGATGAGCGCGCATCGGGGATCATCGATGAGGCGGTCGAAGCGGCGATAGACCCCACGGAAGGAGGCGACACCTGCGGCCAGCTCCTCGAGGGTAGCTCCACAGAGGTAGGCTACGGCCATAGCTGCTACGGCATTCTCCACATTGATGAGGAGGGGCACACCGAGCTCGACGTGGAGCGTACCTGCGGGGCGGCCTTCGATAGCGGGATAGTGCCAGTCGAAGAAGAGATGCCCATCATGGGTCTCAATGGCGTCGGCACGGAAGTCCGCTTCGTCGGCTCCCGTGGTGTAGGTGAAGAGGCGCGTCCCTTCCTTGAGGTGGGGCGTCACGGGGATGCCCTTCTTCATCACCAGAGCACCCTCTGCACTGACGAGCGAGGTGAAGTGCTCGAAGCTCTCCCGATAGGCCTCAGGCGTGTGGTAGATGTCGAGGTGGTCGGGGTCTGCGGAGGTGATCACCGCGATGTATGGTGAGAGATGGTGGAAGGAGCGGTCGAACTCATCGGCTTCGATCACGGCATAGTCGCTGTGGTCGGAGATGAGGCAGTTGGTCTGGTAATTATTCGAGATACCGCCGAGGAAGGCATGGCAGTCGACGTGGCTCGAGCGCAGGAGGTGCGCCAGTAGGGTAGAGGTCGTCGTCTTGCCGTGGGTACCAGCAACGCATAGCCCGCGCTCACGGCGGGTCAGTTCGCCGAGGAGCTCAGCACGCTTCATCACACGGTTGCCCTGTGCGCGGAAGAAAGCCAGCTCGCGGTGGTCGTGGGGAACGGCTGGAGTGAAGACGACGAGGGTATCCTTCGTGCGGAAGGGCTCGGGGATTAGCTCGGGATCGTCTTCGTAGTGGATGGTAGCACCCTCTTCGCTCAAGGCGTGTGTGAGGGGCGAAGGCGTCAAGTCATACCCTGCGACGCTATCTCCCTTGCTGAGGAAGTAGCGCACGAGAGCGCTCATACCTATGCCACCGATACCAATAAAATACAGCTTCATGCACTATCTCTATTTTACCATTTTACGCAAAGGTACAAAGAAAGTAACACCGAGCGCCAGCGTACTTATATAAAGCGGGTAAAGTCAGCTCCTCAGCAAGGCGAGAACATCGACTCATACCAGTTCCTTTTTTCTCTGCGCTTCAGTTTCTACTTAGCTGAAATGTATGCAGTGAAATAAGTCCCTGCTTGCCAGAGGTATCTGCTGGAGGATATACCTCTCTTTATTGTACCTTTGTGTACCACAACTACTTCACATTAATTGGCTACATGGGTAAGAAACGATTACTATCGCTTGATGCGCTCAAGGGCGTGGCGATACTGATGGTCATCTGGGGGCATTTCTATCTGTTTGGAGATGTTGACGTGCTCAGCACGTCAAGCTTCCTACATCGCTTTGTCTTAGCGGTGCATATGTCTGTCTTTGTCCTTATCGCGGGCTATTTGTCTCAGCGGAAGGTGGACAGCTTCTCTTCGCTGAAGCGGTTCTTCCAGGATAAGTTTGTACGTCTCCTTTTGCCTGCTCTCCTGTGGTATCCCCTGTGGAGACTGTGGCACGATGGGCAGCTGGAGTGGGTCGGTATCATGGGAAATCAATACTGGTTTACACTACACCTCTTCATCTACTTTGTCCTCTTTCTCATTCAGAGAAGTATTGTAGACTCCCTTCTTCGGCTAACCCCAGAGAAGCAAAGGAAGTGGATAGAAGTGGGGCTACACGTTGCGCTGACGATAGGCCTTTATTACTTCGTTCATGATGGGTTGTTCCGCTTATCTCCAAGGATGGGAGGCATGCTCCATCCCATAGTGCGCTCTCGCTTAGAATGCCTTTATCCTTACTTTGTGATTGGGTGGCTAATCGGTCGACTGGATTTGTTGGAGTGGTTGCGCTCTCCTCGAGTCGTGGCTATTGCCTTTATCGCTTTGGTCGTGTGTCTTGGGGATATGATGGAGGGCAGGGATGCTAAGACCTATATGGAGAACTATTTAGCTTACGGGCTGTGGGATATGTATCGCCTGATGGCTCTCTCGTTCTTTGTGGTACTCCTGAATGCTATGCACGCTGTGACGGAGCGAGGGGGACGTCTGAGTAAGTGGCTGGTGCTCTTAGGGCAATGGTCGCTCCCCATTTACTTCATACATTACTTCTTCCTGCCAGCAGCACCTGGGATGCATGCTTGGCTTTGTGAAGCCCTTCCATGGTATCGTCTTTCGATGGAGCTGGCGATAGGGGGGATAGGTACGTTTGTTGCCCTTCTTCCCACTTTGGCGGTGGTCTACTGCATACGCCTCAATCCGTATCTGGACTTCGCCCTCTTCGGGGAGAAAGGACGGCTGAAGAAGTAGGCGATACGCGCTCCGAAGAAAATAATCATAGCCCCGAGGTGCTCACAGCGAGCACCTCGGGGCATTTATTGGATTCATTGAGACCTCTGTTTCTTGTATCTTTGTATTATACAATGACTTTATACAAATAATAAATGGGTAAACAACGACTCCTCTCCCTTGACGCCCTGAAGGGCGTGGCGATACTGATGGTTATCTGGGGACACTTCTATCTCTGGGCAGATGTTGAGGTGCTCAGCACGGCAAGCTTTCTACATCGCTTTGTGGGTGCCGTGCATATGTCTCTTTTTGTGCTGGTGGCAGGCTACTTTTCCCAGAGAAAGGTAGACAGCTTCTCTTCTCTGGTACGATTCTTCCAAGATAAGTTTGTACGTCTCCTTTTGCCTGCTCTCCTGTGGTATCCTTTCTGGAGACTATGGTATGTAGGGCGGTTTGAATGGGCTGGTATTTTGGGCAATCAATACTGGTTTACACTAAGCCTCTTTCTTTATGTCGTCCTCTTTCTTGGACAGCGCAGTGTCATAGATTTTCTGCTTCTGTTGGTCCCTGTTCAGTGGAGGAATGTGCAGAAGTGGATAGAAGTAGGACTGCATATTGTGCTAACGATATTGCTCCATTATCTTGTTCTTGATTGGTTACTTCGTTTGTTCCCTGGTATTGGTGACTTTGTTCATATGGTACGTACCCGATTAGCTTGCCTTTATCCTTACTTCGTGATCGGGTGGCTGATCGGTCGCTTGGACTTGCTGGAGCAGTTACGCTCCCCACGCATTGTCGCTATTTCATTTATTGTTTTTGCCGTGTGCCTTGGGTATATGATGCAAGAGGAGGATTGGAGTAGTTATAGAGCTAATTATTTGGCTTATGGTCTGTGGCATATGTATCGCCTGATGGCTCTCTCATTCTTTGTCGTGCTCCTGAATGCCCTGCACGCTGTGACGGAGCGTGAGGGACGTCTGAGTAAGTGGCTGGTGCTCTTAGGGCAATGGTCGCTCCCTATCTACTTCGTGCATTACTTCTTCCTGCCAGCAGCGCCAGGGATGCGTGCTTGGATTTGTGCGGCTGAGCCGTGGAATCGTGTCTCGATGGAGCTGGCGATAGGATCTATCGGTGTACTTGCTACACTCCTTCCCACCATAGCTGTCATCTACTGCATCCGCCTCAATCCTTATCTAGACTTTGCACTCTTCGGTGAGAAGGGCCGTCTGATGAAGAAGTAAGTATTGCTCTATATCCTAAAGCACATAGCCCCGAGACACTCAGATAGAGTGCCTCGGGGCTATGGCTTTTACGGGAAACGTCCACTTACTCCGCCTTACCTGAGCCTATGTAGTAGTAGGCGCAGTGGGGGAATTCGTAGGCGTCAAGGCCAAGGTAATCTACCTCCATCTTATAGAGACGGCTACCATCTTCTTCGTACTTCTGCCCGGGGGCTATACGAATATATGCCCTTATGTAGAAGGTCTGCAGATCCAATCCCAGTGTATTCTTTCGCTTCTCAAAGCTCTCTGCTCGGTCAGTGGGGACGCTGATGAAGGGAACTTTCTTCTTATATGTTAGGAAGGGGTGGATCGGTAGATCTCCCTTTGTAGCGAGGAAGGGTAATGCATAGCCAAGACGCTCATCCCATGGATAGCCCGCGCGCACAAAGTCGTATCCCTTGGTGTGGAGCTTATGCCGCACGTAGTAGACCCGATTGAGATCGAACTTCTCAACGGCTGTTTTCAGCTTCTCCAGTAAGGTTGCTCGCTGTCTCTGATACTCGAAGGGGTTGCTTGTTGCATCCGCTAGCTGCTCTGGGCTTCCCGTAGATTCAGCGTACGCCTTGATAGCGTCATCCGTATAGGTTAGGCAACCCGCCTTGATAAGTGCGGGTATATAGTCCTCTTGGAGTAGCTCTACAGCCTCAGGATAGAGCGTTTTGTGCTCTATGGGGGCCGTTATAATTTCCCCCTTTTGTATGGCATGCTCGGGATAAACGATAAGGCTATCCTTGGGGAATTGTGGCAGGCTTAGGAAATATATGATCTGTGGTTGACCGATGGGATCTCCGAAGAAGTCCTTCTCTGCTGGGATGATGCGCTTCTGGAGCTTGCCTTTTGCGAAGGCGGGGATCTTCATATCCCCCTTACTCCAAGCCATAGTTTGGTACCCTTCGCCCGGCTCATACGGCAGGCCGATGGTGAGGCTATCGCCCACGTGGAAGGTGATCGTAGTGACGGATTCTTGGGCAGCAATGGATCTCGTGCCAAGCAGAAGAAATAGGATGAAATAGAGGTGGTTACGCATGTCAAAAATCCTGTGTTTCTGTGAGTTTATACTGGGAGATGATGTCTTTTCTTAGGGGTAAAGTTACTCTTTTTCCGTGGGGTGCGGGAGGCGATAGGTCGAGTGCGAAGCGATGCCCTTTCGTGCGATATGACCCGCTGTGACAAAGGTCTTTAGCTCTGAAGAGGCGGCCGTCGGGGAGAGCCCCGTGAGCTTCACGTATTCGCTACGGGTGAGGATGTGGTGGGTGTGTAGATAGCTGAGGAGCTGGCTAAGGCGCCGCTCACGACCCTCTTGAGGGCGCGTGTAGCTGTGATGCGGGGCGCGCTGGAGCCTGCAGGTTCTACGGGTGCGTTGCACGAGCCTGCGGTCTGCGTGGAAGCGCACATCGGCGAGCTCCAGGCTGGCGGCATTGCGCGTCGCGGTCTCTTCGCCCTTGGGGGGAGCAACCTCCTTGCGGTAGCCGAGCTTGGGGCGGAAGCTCCCCACGCCATCGATATGCACGATATAGCCGTCTGCGAGCCTCTTAGAGAGCTCTTCACCGAGAAGCTGGAGTATGCCTTCAATTTCGGCGCGTGAGAAGGTACAGCCCTCGGCCATACGCTCGGAGAGATCCTCGGTGCTGAGTTGTCCTTCGCTGATCAGGCGAGGATGCTGGCTGGGATGCTTCCCAAGGCCTTGAGGGACTTGCCTCATTGTGTACTTTGCCATTGTCGTGTCGTGTATTGGGGTACTTATCTTGCTGATAGGAGAAGCTCTCTGCTCTTCCTGAGGCAAAAGTACGGCGGGGCGGAAAGAAAGGGCGGCACCTTTCGTGCTATTTGGTCGGCTATGTGCGTAGTCCTATCATCTACGTGCCTAAATCCAAAGATCCGCGCACGTGGATGATAAGACTACCGACGTGGACGGAGCTTATCTCCCGCTGCTTCGTAAGAAGTGCACCGCTGGGGTCGGGGAGTACTTGTGTTGGGTGGGAATTTTCCCTCAAGAAGGGGCTACTTGCTCCCCGTAGATGTGCGGGGCGCAGTGAGCTGCAAGAGCCGCGTATATACGACACGTCCCGACAGTCAGATGACTGCCGGGACGTGCTGTATAAAATGATGGGGTAGGGGAGACCCTTACTGAAGGGCTACCCAGCGCACAAGCGCGAAGTCCATACGATGTGGGAGCTCGGGGTGTGAAGGCAGGATACGCAGAGCGCGCTTGTAGTGCCCAGGACGAGCCTGCTTGAAGCGGAGCTCATAGACCTCACGTGAGCCATTGCGCTCGACGAGTGTCAGGGCTGTCTTCGCTACGAAGCGGAGTCGACCCTGAGCGTCTTCGCGTGCGTCGACGAGCTCGACCTCAAGATCCGAGGTAAGTGCACCCTTGTCGAGGACAAGGCGTACCGTCTCTTCGTCGCCCGTGTGGCGCTCGTTGGACATATATGCTGCGCTCTCGGAGCACTCGACAGAGACGACCTGCATGCTATCCCAAGCCTCAGCGGTAGCACGCTTCCACTCGGTGAGTTCGCGGGCGATACGGTTCGAGTCTGCGTGCAGGCGAGCAGAGCGCTCGGCGAGCTTCGTGTAGAAGCGCTCGTAGTAATCGTCCATCATGCGGCGCATGGTGTAGTGAGGAGCGATGAAGTTCATCGAGTTCTTCATCGTCTGTACCCAACCATCGGAGTAGGGCTTGCCATCGCGCTGGAAGTAGAGGGGTACGATCTCCTTCTCGAGAAGGTCGTAGATTGTCGTAGCGTCGAGCTTGTCCTGCAGCGACTGATCAGCAAAGGTGCGCTTGTCGGTGAGCGCCCAACCAGCACCCTTGCGGTAGCCTTCGTACCACCACCCGTCGAGGACGGAGAGGTTGAGGACACCGTTCATCTCGGCCTTTTCGCCCGAGGTGCCCGAGGCTTCGAGAGGACGAGTAGGGGTATTCATCCAGATATCTACGCCAGCGATGAGCTTGCTGGCAAGGCGCATATCGTAGTTCTCGAGGAAGATGATCTTCCCGAGGAACTGAGGCAGGCGGCTGATCTCGAGGATGTGCTTGATGAGGCCCTGACCACCACCATCGGCGGGGTGTGCCTTACCTGTGAAGAGGAACTGTACGGGGTACTTGGGGTTATTGACGATACGCTCCAGACGCTCGAGGTCGGTGAAGAGGAGGTGTGCACGCTTGTAGGTAGCGAAGCGACGACCGAAGCCGATGATCAGAGCGTTGGGGTTGATGCCTTCGAGGACGGATACCGTCGTCTCGGGGTTGCCGCTGTTGCGGATCCACTTCTCGCCGTAGAAGGTGCGGATATGCTCGATGAGACGGAGCTTGATAGCCTGGTGCGTCTCCCAGATGGTCTCGTTGGGGAGCTGCTGGATCTTTGCCCAGGTAGCTTCCTCGGTCTGCTTCTTGAGGAAGTCCTTGCCGAAGTGCTTCGTGTAGAGCTCCTGCCACTCAGCAGAGGCCCATGTGGGCAGGTGGACGCCGTTGGTGACGTAGCCGACGTGCAGCTCTTCGGGGAAGAAGCCCTTCCATACGGGGGCGAACATCTCTTGCGAGACGCGGCCGTGCAGCAGGCTCACACCGTTGGCTTCCTGACAGGTATTCAGTGCGAAGACGCTCATGGAGAACTTCTCGTTGCTCTCGGGATTCTCACGGCCGAGGCTGATGAAGTCGTGCCAAGAGATGCCGAGACGCCCAGGGATGTGGCCGAGGTACTTGCCGAGGAGCTCCTCGTCGAAGTAGTCGTGACCAGCGGGGACGGGCGTGTGGCAGGTGTAGATCGAGGAGGCACGGACGAGCTCAAGAGCTTCGTCGAAGGGAAGGCCTTCGCCCTCGACGTAGTCCAGGAGGCGCTGTACGCTCATGAAGGCGGCGTGACCTTCGTTCATGTGGTAGACGTCCTTCGAGATGCCGAGGCGGTTGAGGAGGAGCACACCACCGATACCGAGGAGGTACTCCTGCTTCATGCGGTTCTCCCAGTCGCCGCCGTAGAGCTGGTGCGTGATGGGGCGATCCCATTCGCTATTCTGTGGGATGTCGGTGTCGAGGAGGTAGAGGCTGATACGGCCGACGTTCACCTTCCATACGTGGCTGTATACGGTGTGACCAGCATAGGGCACCTCGAGGATGAGAGGCGTCTGCCCGTCCTCTTCGAAGATCTGCTCGATGGGAAGCTGGGTGAAGTCCTGAGCTTCGTAGTTCGCCTGCTGCTGCCCTTCGGGGCTGAGGCTCTGGGTGAAGTAGCCGTAGCGATAGAGGAAGCCGACGGCGGTGAGGCGGACGTTGCTGTCGCTGGCCTCCTTGAGGTAGTCACCAGCGAGGACTCCAAGACCGCCGGAATAGATCTTGAGGATATTCGTCAGACCGTACTCCATGCTGAAGTAGGCGACGGAGGGACGTACTGCGTCTGCAGGCTCGTTTATGTAGGCCTGGAAGTCGGCATAGACTTCGTCCAGCTGCGCCATGAAGTCCTTGTCAGCGACGAGGGCTACCATCTCCTCAGCGGAGAGCAGGCGAGTGAGCGTGATAGGATTGCCTTCGGTCGACTCCCAGAGTTCGGGAGAGATACGGCGGAAGAGATTTTGTGCCTTGGGGGTCCATACCCACCAGAGGTTGTGGGCGATCTCGTCGAGTCTACGCAGCTCAGCGGGCAGCTGGGCATAAGCATAGATGTTCGTCCAGACGGGATCGTTGGCGCGCTTTGTTACGATCATAAATATATTCCTTCTTCTAAGCAATCGAGACAGTCGGTCGACTATCCTTTTTTTACGGTGTAAAGGTACTGATAATAAACCACTACCCCTTACTTTACGACAAGATCGTAAAGCAAGGGGTAGTGGTATCTCTGTGAAGTGGGGGTGGGGAGTGCCTATTTCTTCGCAGGGGTGAGGCCGAGAGTGGCTGCTTCGCGGAGCATAAATTCGTAGGCGGGCTCGTATTCGTTGGGGATCGTACCGTCGAGGATAGCGTCCTTGATAGCGTCCTTGATGAGCCCCACCTCGCGGCAAGGCGTGAGGGCGAAGGTGTCCATGATGAGCTGGCCTGAGATGGGTGGCTGGAAGTTGCGGATGCGATCCTTCTCCTCGATGTCGACGAGCTTCTGACGAACGACCTTATAGTTGTCGAGGTACTTGCGTACGCGCTGGGGGTTCTTGCTCGTGATGTCGGCTTCGACGAGGAGCATGAGGTCGTCGATATCATCTCCCGCCTCGAAGAGCAGACGGCGCACAGCGGAGTCCGTCACGCCCTCATCGACGAGGGTGGCGGGGCGCATGTGCAGGTCGACGAGCTTCTCCACGTAGTGCATCTTGTGATCAAGCGGAAGGCGGAGGCGGCGGAAGATCTTCGACACCATCTTCATGCCGATGAAGTTGTGGTTGTGGAAGGTCCAGCCGAGGCGCTGGTCAAAGCGCTTGGTGCGGGGCTTCCCGATGTCGTGGAGGAGCGCTGCCCAGAGGAGCCAGAGGTTCATCTCGTGCCCAGGGCGAGTGGTGGCGAGTGCCTTGGCCATGTTGTCCACGACCTTGTAGGTGTGGGTGAGGTTATCCTTGTGGCCGATGCCGTCGCGCGTCTCGGCGCCCTTGAGCTCGAGGAGCTCGGGGAAGACAAGCTTCATCAGTCCGGTCTTCTCGAAGAGCTCGAGGCCGATGGATGGGCGAGGGGAGAGGAGGATCTTGTTGAACTCCGTGGCGATGCGCTCGGCGGAGATGATCTCGATGCGCCCAGCGTTTCGCCCGATAGCAGCGAAGGTGTCGGGGTCGATGAAGAAGCCGAGCTGCGAGGCGAAGCGTATGGCACGCATCATGCGCAGCGGGTCGTCGCTGAAGGTGATGTCGGGGTCAAGCGGTGTGCGTAGCGTGAGCGCCTCCATATCGTGCAGGCCGTCGAAGGGGTCGACGAGCTGACCGAAGCGGTCGGCGTTGAGGCAGATGGCCAGAGCATTGACCGTGAAGTCACGGCGCTCCTGATCTTCCTCCAGCGTACCATCCTCGACGAAGGGCTTGCGACTGTCGGGTGTGTAGCTCTCGCGGCGAGCGCCTACGAACTCGATCTCCAGGTCGCCCTGCTTGACCTGTGCCGTGCCGAAGCGAGCAAAGACCGAGATGTGTGCACCACGCCCGAGGCGCCCCGCTACCGCCTGCGCCAGGTCGATACCGCGCCCGATGGAGACGATGTCGATATCCTTCGAGGGGCGGTAGAGGAGGAGGTCACGCACATAGCCCCCGACGATGTAGGCGTCTACACCGAGTTCGTCCGCGGCTTCGCCGATGAGGTGAAAGAGGGGGGTGTCTACCTTGTCGTAGATCTCATCTTCCTTTTCGTAGAGCAAGTCTTCGCTGAGCATCCTTTCTTAGTTGGGTTTCTTCGGCTGCAAAGATACGGGTTTCTTGCGTGGGGGGTGCGTTCACCCACGCTTTGCGAAAGAAAAACATCGGGTGCGGTTTCACGTGGAACCCGCATCCGATGCCCTCTCGCGCTTTCGCGCGCGTACGTATATAATATGCTTAGGGTTCGATGTCGTGGAGCACGCGATCAGCATCGGTGATCTCGCGAAGAGGGCGGCAGGGATTACCGACGGCGATGACGCCTGCGGGGATGTCGCGCGTGACGACGCTGCCTGCTCCGATCACGGCACCTTCGCCGATGGTGACGCCACCGAGGATCGTCACCGAGCCACCGATCCATACGTTGTCACCGATCTTTACGGGTTTGCCTTGCTCGTAGCCTGTGTTGCGCTCCTCGGCGAGTAGCGGATGGGTTGGGGTGTATATGCTGACGTTCGGGCCGATGAAGACGTGGCGGCCGATGTTGATACGCCCCGCGTCAAGCGCGGTGAAGTTGCTGTTGACGAAGCTGCCCTCTCCGATGTGGACGTTCGATCCGTAGTCAAAGAAGATGGGTGGCACGAAGTAGCAGTGTTCGCCTGCCGTGCCGAGAAGTGAGCGGATGATCTCGCTGGCTTCTTCGTACTGGTCAGGGTGCAAGGCATTATAGCGCTGGATGAGGTCTTGTGCTCGCAGTCGCTCCTCGTGGATCTCGGGATCGATGGCGCAGAAGTATAGCCCTGCTTGGCGTCGCTCTCTCTGGGTCATAGTGCGTGGGTTGGTGTGGTGATGTGTGGGTGGAGTGAGTGAGTGTTCCACGTGGAACACGCCTCTGTTTTCTTCGATTTTCTGCGGTGCGCTTCGCGGTTTACTCGCGTGCCTTGCTGTCGAGCCAGATGGTCACGGGGCCGTCGTTCGTCAGAGATACCTGCATGTCGGCACCGAAGCGTCCTGTGCCGATGGGGTGTCCGAGTCGCTCCTCGAGGGCGCGAATGACCTCGCGGTAGAGGGGCTCGGCAACCTCGGGACGGGCGGCACGGATGTAGGATGGGCGGTTGCCTTTCTTCGTCTCCGCCATGAGGGTGAACTGCGAGACGGCGATGATATCCCCGCCGACGTCGAGGATGCTGCGGTTCATCACCCCATCTTCGTCGTCGAAGATGCGCAGCTGTGTGGCCTTCTTCACGAGGTACTCGATGTCCTCTGCTGTGTCGTCGGGGGAGATACCGATGAGGATGAGCATGCCGAGGCCGTGGCTCTCGGCGACGGCTATTCCGTCGATGTGGACGGCTGCGGAGCGGGTGCGTTGGATGAGGAAGCGCATGATTGTGGAGGGAGGCTTTGGGAACGAAGGATGTCTAATGCTTCGTGTTTCTTTTCTTTAGGAGGTATAGGAGGTATATGATGATTATAGGAACAGTACAGAGGAGAACAAAGATTATCTTGATGTTGAGCTCTGCGCTATCAAGATCGGTGAATTCACCGTATCTACTGTAAAGAACACACGCTGTGTGTAGGCTGAAAGCCATCCACCAACAGACTATGGTAGCTTTTCCTAAGAGTATACTTCCTCTGTTGTCTGTGTGAAATTTGGCTTCCTCTGTGTGAAACAGATAACTTAGGGTGTATGGGCTTTCTTTAGGCATGCGATAGTCTTTCGGTATTTCGAGGGTTAGTGCCTGTTCTATCTGGCGAATCCTTTGCTCGTAGATAGAGGTGCGAGCTTGGCTTTTTTTTGCTTTCTTTAACCATGTGATAGAAGCAATTAGGGCAATGATAGCGATAAGGCAAGAGTCTATGATCAGGCCGTTATACTTTGTGAAAAACCAACGCAAATGGTAGATGTTATCGACCTGGGTGGAATAGTCTGTGATGAGCTTAGTTGTAATAGATATGTAGAGTAAAGCAAGGACAGTGGTTGCGATGGTGAAAAAGATGAACTTCTTCCACAGGTCTTGTGCTTCAGCTTTCCGGAGATCATAGAGTTCTTTTCGGATTTCCTTTAAGGAAATGTGTTCGCTGGACTGAGATGGAGTCTGAGGGGTAGTTGTTTCTGACATGTCTTTTGTTATTTAGGGGTTATGAAATATTAGTTTTCGGGGTGGAAGGCGGTGTAGATGATGCGGGCCTTGGCGGGACCGATGACGGCGGTGAGGTCGTCAAGGCTTGCGGCGCCGATGGCTTGCACGCTGCGGAAGGCCGTGAGGAGCTCGTCCTTCGTCTTCGGGCCGATGCCCTTGATGTAGTCGAGGCGTGAGGAGAGCTGGCTCTTACTGCGCTTGTCGCGGTGGAAGGTGATGGCGAAGCGGTGCACCTCCGCCTGGATCTGCTCGAGGAGACGGAAGGTCGGGCTGTGATGGCGCACGGGGATCTCGTCGAGGGTGTCCGTGCCGAAGAGGAGTCCTGCCGTGCGGTGGCGGTCGTCCTTCACCAGCCCCGCTACGGGGATGGCGAGGCCCAGCTCGGCGAGGGCTTCGCGTATGGCGCCTATCTGCCCCTTACCTCCGTCGGCGAGGATGAGGTCGGGGAGACCTTCGCCTCCCGCCTCTTCGCTCAGACGGCGGTAGCGGCGTGTGACGACTTCGCGCATGGAGGCGTAGTCATCGGGCCCTTCGACCGAACGGATGTTGAACTTCCTATAGTCCTTCTTCGACGGGCGCCCGCGCTTGAAGACGACGCAGGCGGCTACGGGGTCGGAGCCTTGGATGTTCGAGTTGTCGAAGCACTCGATATGTAGGGGGAGCTTGTCCAGATGTAGGAGGTCCTTCAGCTCGGTGACGATCTGCATGAGGCGCTGGTCGGGGTTGAGCCGCTCGGCACGCTTGTACTTGTCGACCTTGTACTGGCGGACGTTGCGCTCGGAGAGCTCGAGGAGCTTCTTCTTGTCGCCACGCTGGGGGATGGTGATCGTCACGCTGGCATCGTCCTGCCACCCGGGGTCGAAGGGCAGGATCAGCTCCTTGGCGCGTGAGGCGAAGCGCTGGCGTAGCTCGGTGATGGCGCTGGCGAAGAGCTCCTCGCGCGTCTCGCCTTCGATGAGGCTACGGTACTCGATGGTATAGACCTGCGTGACCATCCCTTGGGTGAGGTGCATGAAGTTCACGTAGGTCGCGCCGTCTTCGTCCTCGTCGAAGCTGAAGACGTCGACGTTGTGGATGTGGTGCGGGGCGACGGTGTGCTTGACCTGATAGTTCTCGAGGTACTGAAGGCGCTCCTTGTAGATCTGCGCTTCCTCGAAGCGAAGCTCCTCGCTGAGACGAAGCATCTCCTCACGATAGAGGTCGATGACGTCACGGAGGTTCCCACGCAGGAGGCTCGTGATCTCGCGGATGTTGTGCGCGTAGTCCTCGGCGGTCTGGTAGCCGACACAGGGCGCCTTGCACTTCTTCATGTGGTACTCGAGGCAGACCTTGTACTTGCCCTGGGCGATCTTGTGCGGGGAGAGGTCGAGGTCGCAGGTGCGGATAGGGTAGAGGTCGCGCACCATGGCTACGGCGGCGTGTGCCATACCGACGTTGGGGTACGGGCCGAAGCGCACCGAGCCATCGTGGGCAGGGCGGCGCTCGACGCGGACGCGGGGGAAGGGCTCGTGGCGGATGACGACCTCGGGATAGGTCTTGTCGTCCTTGAGAAGGATGTTGTAGCGGGGCTGATGCTCCTTGATGAGGGCGTTCTCGAGGATAAGGGCCTCAGCTTCGGAGCCCACGACGACGTACTCGATACCGCGGATCTGGCGCACCAGAAGGCGGGTCTTCGAGCTGGGTACGTCGCGCTGGAAGTAGCTACTGACGCGGCGACGCAGGTTCTTCGCCTTCCCGACGTAGATGATCGTGCCCTCCTGGCCGATGTACTTGTAGCAGCCGGGGGCTTCGGGGAGCGTAGGGAGGATCTTGCGTATTTCGTCGAGCGTCATCGTGTCTTATCTGAGGGAGGTGGGGCAAAGTCGCCCCCAATACAACAAAGATAAGGGAAAGATGGCGCGCTCCCGCTCCCGCGCAAGCCGTTGGCTCACGAAGCGCCTAAAGACGGGGCTTCTTCGCCGTAGGGTTAGCCCTTTGGGCAGGGAGTACGGCGGGGGAGCTACGGGAGGGACGGATACGTCTTGCGGAAGGGGGTGGTGAACCTATATAGGTCGATTTATCACCCTGTGGTAGGGGGATGGTGCAAGCAGCGCCTATCGTAGATATAGCTATAGCGAAAGGCTGTCACGACAAGAAGAGGAGAGGGATATGCGAACCAGTACTGGTCGACGAAGTGACCAGTACTGGTAACAGATATCAACCACTACTACTTCGCGCTGCGACCAGTACTGGTCAGCCGAGTGACCAGTACTGGTTACTTTCCCCTCCTTGTACGGGTGTGTGGTATGGGGCTGTAGTACAGTATGTTGTGGTATGCTCGCTCGGAGAGCCTTTTCCTAGCTGAGAAAAAGAAATCTCCCCGAGGAGTGGGAGGCGCATCCTCGGGGAGATCCTAAAAACACAAGTAAGAAGTGAGCCTATCAGAGGGCTACTTCGTGGGGCGGGGGCGAATGACGCTCAAGAGGCTGACGTCCGAGGCGTAGTGGAGGTCGAAGGTGCGTAGCTCCTTCACGCTCTCGCTGGGGCTCGTGGGGAGCTGGAGCAGGAGGAGCTTCGTCAGGTCGTGCAGGAGGGGGCCCGAGCGGCCTTGGTCGAGGTAGGAGACCATCAGCGCCTTGAGGTCGGGGTGATAGCCTACCTGCATCTTGAAGCCCTGGCGGTTGTCCGCCTCGGTGCGCCCCGCGATAGTATAGAGGAGCTGGGAGGTGAGGCCCTGTACTTCATTTGCGGGACGGCTGGTGTCAATGGTGGCGGTGTAGACACTGCGCTCCTTGGCCTCGGCACCGTTGAGGTTCGGCGTACCACCCGAGTAATAGATGCGGTGCGTGGCGGGGTCGATGGTGACGCTGCGGCCGATGGGTTCGCTGAGCGTGAAGATAGCGAGGACCTTCCCCGTGGCGAGGTCGAAGAGGTAATAGCGGTTCGCCGTGTCGCGCAGGATGACCTGAGCACCCATACGGAAGATATCCTTGATCTGCGCTCCCGAGAGGGCAATGGGTACCTTGCGAGCGGCGGTGCTTCCCTTGTCGAAGGCGAAGGCCGCGGACTCATAGCGTACGAAGAAGTAGCCCTTATCCTGCCAAGATGCTGCGCCCGTGGGGTAGCCGAAGATGCCCGTGAGGGCGGTCATCTTCCCCGTCTCGGGGTCGAGGCGGTAGAAGTGCTTCTTGTCGAAGGAGAGGTAAGTCGTGCCGTCGTCGAAGGTGAAGGAGTGGCGTACCCATTCATCGCCGTCGGGCTGGGTGATGCGTAGGTTCTTCGTGAGGCGCATCGTCTTGCGGTCAAAGAGGAGGAGGCGTGAGGCGTGCTCGCTGTCGTCGGTGAAGTCGTACTTCGCCATATAGGCCAGATAGTCGCCTGCTTCGCTCAGCGTGCCTTCGCAGAGGTAGCCTTGGCCGTCGTACTCCTTATTGAGCGGGGTGGCCTTGTCGGAGAAGACGGGGAGGAGGGTCTTCGCCTCGCGATCGAGGAGACTGAGGCTGGAGGCTACGCCCACGCCATCGGGCTGGCTCGTCAGGACAGCGGCAAGGCCTTGGTTGAAGATCAGGGTATAGCCCTCATAGTCCTTGTAGGCGGGCGGTGTGGGCTCTGGTGTCGGTGTGGGTACAGGCGTTGGTGTCGGCTGGGGTAGGGGCGTAGGCTTATCACCGCAGGCCGTGAGGAGGCTGAGGGCAAGGGCTACGCTGTAGATGCGGTAGTTCATAGTCGGCGTGTATCTAAGGGTCGGAGAGGAAGAAAGGCGAGGCAGCCACGGGTGTGGTACTGCCTCGCCTTTGCTTATAGGGGGATTACTTGAGCTCCTTGACGGTGAAGCCGTGCCACTTGCCGTCGGTGAGGGTATAGGTCTTGAGGTGCTCAGGGGTGACGTAGAGGACGGGGCTCTTCAGCTGACCGAAGGCTACGAAGCCCTCCTGAGGATAGTCCTCATAGGCCTTGGTATTCACCTCTGGCTGTGCGCCGAGGATGAAGGTCACACCAGAGTGCTTGTAGTTGCCGTGGAAGGCACCGCTACCGATCTTCTTGGCAGCAGGGATGCTGACGTAGGTGATCTTCAGACCATTGCCACTGAAGTTAGCGCCACCCGTGAAGCAGACATCACCGATCTCCTCGAGGAGGGGGAAGTTCACAGCCGTCAGCGAAGCGTTGTCGGTGAAGACTGCTTCGCCGAGCTTCTTCAGCTTAGGTAGGTGAGCGAAGTTGAGGCTACCCGTCTCGTTGAAGGCGAAGCCACTTACCTCCGTCACACCTTCGGCGTAGATCGCCTTGAAGTTCTGGAATCTCTGCGTGAAGACGCCATTGTCGATACGCGTGATGCTCGAGGGGAGGACGAGGACGCCATTGCGACCCTGACCAGCGAGGTAGCTCTGACCGGCGCTCGTGATGCTCGTCAGTACGCCGTCCTTGACCTTGAAGTACTTGCTGTCGAGGCTCTCGGGGATGGTGATACCATCGAGCTTAGCGAAGTGGTGGCGTGCGATGAACTCGAAGTACTGCAGGAAGTTCGGGCTCTTGCTCTCATCGAAGACGAGGACCTTCTCCTCGGGCGTGCCCCAGAAGGCATCTTCAGCCGTGCCGTAGGTCTTGTCGGTCTCATCGATAGCCAGCGGTGGACGCTGTGCACCACCGAAGTCAACGGTCATAAGAGCGGAGCAGCCCTTGAAGGCTGCCTTACCGATCTTCTTCACACCAGGGGCGTGGATAGCCGTGAGCTTCGTATTGTCGAGGAAGACGCCATCAGCGATCTCCGTGACGGTAGCCTCGAGGGTGACGACACCATCTGCGGGGGTCTTGTCGATAGGATAGGTGACGAGTACGCCATCTTTGATCTCAATCTCGGTGCCTGGGATGGGTGCACCGTTGATGGTCTTGAAGTGGTGCTTCTTCGCGAAGTCTGCGAAGTCAGCGACCTTGTCTGCGGGGACGATGAGGTCCTTCTCTTCGGACGTGCCTTCGAAGGCATCATCGCTCGTCGTGGGGACAGTAGCGCCGAGCTCGAGGCTGGTGAGTGCCGAGCCCTTGAAGGCAGCGTCACCGATCTTCGTGAGCTTGGGGGCCTTGACGGTCTTCAGCGTCTTGTAGCCCTCGAAGACCTTGGCTGAGATCTCGGTGACTTCGGGGAGGGAGACGAGGCCCGTAGCTGCGATCTCCTTCTCAGGATAGGCTGAGAGGACGCCGCTCGTGATCGTGATACCGCTCTGAGGTACGACGGGCGTGTCGGTCTTGCTACATGAGGCGAGACCCAGGGTGAGAGTTAAAGCAAGGGGGAGAAACTTCTTAATCATAGTTGTGGGTTGGGGTGAAATATAGAGGCACGCCCGCCCTCGTGCTGTGAGAGCTAAGGGCGGGTGTGCGGGTGGAGTTACTTAGGCTCGTTAGAGAAGCCGTAGCCAGCCTGCTGAGGCAGGAGGAGCTGCAGCGTCTTGGGATAAGCGAGGTATTCAGCGGGGATCTTGCCCGTGAGCTTATTGCCTGAGAGGACGAACATCGTGTAGCCGTAGTCGGGCAGACCGTGCAGGCCAGCGTACTTAGCTGCATCGGGCAGATAGCGCTTGATGCGTGCAGGGATCGTGCCCGTGAGGTCGTTGTCGCTCAGATCTACGGAGATGAGCAGGCTCTGCTGTGCGCCACCGAGGTCCGTGGGGATCGTGCCTGAGAGCTTGTTGCCCTTGAGGTCGATGACGTAGATACCCGTGAGGTGTGCGAGCTCAGCAGGGATCGTGCCCGTGAGCTGGTTGCCTGCGAGGTTGAGCTGCTGGAGCGTCTTCAGCGCACCGAGAGAGGCGGGGATAGCACCCGTGAGCTTGTTGCCCGAGATATGGATCTCGCGGATGCTCTTCAGAGAGCCGAGGGAGGCGGGGAGGCTTCCCGAGAGCTCATTGAGGCCTGCGGAGAAGTACTCGAGCTGAGCGAGTGCGCCGAGGGAGGCTGGGAGCTCACCTGAGAAGTGACAGCCATAGAGGGAGAGGTACTTAGCGCTCTTCAGTGCGCCGATCTCCGTGGGGAGCGTACCCGTGAAGCCCTGGAAGGAGAGGTCGATATAGCGTGCCTTCGTCAGCTGACCGATCTCGCGGGGAAGCGAGCCGGTGAGGGTCTTCCCGTTGGGGCGGTGCTCCTTGGCGGTAGCGGGATCACCATTCCACCACATGCTGAGGTCGTAGCGGCTATTGCTGAGGTCGAGGGTATCGAGCTCGGTGAGCTTGCCGATGGCGGGAGATACCTCGCCCGTCAGGCTCGTGAAGCGCAGACGCAGAGAGCGCAGGTGGGTCAGCTGATAGAGCTCGGCGGGGATGGTACCCGTGAGCTCGCGGTTGTACTGCAGCTGGAGCGAGCGCAGAGCGGTGAGCTGGCCGATGCTCTTAGGCAGGGTGCCACGGAGCTTGTTGCCGCCGAGGTAGAGGGCGGTGACACGAGGTGCGCCTGCGACGTCGCTTACCTGGACGCCTGCCCAAGTAGCTACGGGGCGAGAGCTATTCCAGTTGTTGGAGTGCGACCAGTTCATCCCGTCGAGGCTCTTGTAGAGGTCTACAAGGGCGAGGCTGTCGGTCTGGATCGACCCCGTGATCGTCTCGCCTGCGGGGAGCTCCGTAGCGCGAGCGCTGGTGTTGCCAGCGGGCTGAGGCGCATCCTTTTGCTCCTTGCCGCAGCTGGTAACGACTCCACCGAGGGCGATAAGCGCGAGGGTAGAGAGGAGAGTTTTCTTCATTTTCAAGTGAATATTAAGTGAACTAATTAGGATAAATCATCGGTTGGCCCCAGTGCGGCTAGCCGCATTAGGGATGAAGAAGAAGCCTGCGGGGAAGGAATTTACCTTCTCCTTCAGAAGGAGCTTCGTGCCGTCGGCCTTGAGGACCATCGTCACGTTCTTCTTGTTGTAGGTGCTGAAGTCCTCGAAGGCTGCGTAGTAGAGTTCGCCCGTAGCAGGGTCGACGCCGAGGCTGTTGTAGTACACATTAGCGGACGTACCTACGCCATCAATAGTTTTGACATCGATGATCTGAGAGGTCTTGCTCGTAGCGAAGTCGTGGCAGTAGATGACGGAGCTTTGACCCGTGAAGTAGAGCTTGTCGCCGTGAGCGAAGAAGGCGGAGGAGGCAGACCAACCCGAGGAAATGGACTTGTCGAGGATGTGCTTGTCGAGGGCGACGAAGTTGTCAGGGGTGGGGTCTACCTTGAGGATCGCATTGGGGCTCGTCGTAGATACCCAGAGCTTACCATCGTGGCTGACAGCGATGCCCGAGGGCTTGGCGGGTGAGAGGTCCAGCTCACGGACGACCTGAGTACCCTGGATCATTAGCACCTTGCTGTCGGAGGTGAGGGCGAAGAGGCGCTCACCGATCTGTGCCATACGCAGCTTCTTGGCCTTGCTCGTACGTGGAATGGAGACGAAGCCGCCATCAGCCGTGCCACGGTAGATACCATTGCGATCGGTGCGTAGGTAGATCTGGTCGCGCAGGACAGCGATGTGCGTAGGCCACTGCTGTGCGAGGGTCTCGTCGTTGTAGACCTTGACCTTCTCGAGGGAGTTGCTACGGGCTATAGTTAGCAGGCCTTCACCGCCGTTCTTGGGGCCATTCTGCGAGATGATATAGACCTGGTCATTCCCGAAGGCGAGGTCTTGGCAGACATTCCCGAGCTTCGTGCCATTGATGTGGTAGTAAGCCTGATCGATGACGAGCTTCTTGGAGGGGTGAATATAGGTCAGTGAGCCCGTCTCATTGCCGAAGTTCCCTTCGTTGAGGAGGAAGGCGCCTTCGGAGAAGCGGGGAGCGACGGTGTAGGTGTGCTTAGCGCTCTTGCCGTCGACGGTGAGCGTGACTTCATACTTCCCTGGGTGAGCGGTGGTGAAGTCGAAGGTAGCACCTTCGGCAGCCTTCGCGCCGTTCACTGCCCATACGGCTTTGGCAGCAGCGTCCTTCGCTACACCAGCGACGCTCAGGTGAGCGGTGTCGAGCTGGTAGAACTCTAAGGTGCTTGCCACTCCGTCGATCGTCAGACCCGAGGGTGGATTAGGGCTTGGCGTGGGATCGTCCTTCTTACAGGAGGCGAGGCCAGCGATGAGAGCGAGGCTGGCGATGAGGATCTTCTTGTACATAGTGGAGGAGGTTAGTGAAGTTAGTTAGGGATGTCTTCCTTGAGGACGTGGAGGTCATTGACGCCAGCGATCTCGGTGGAGCATTCGCCGAGCCAGCCGTTCTCCTGATTTACGCCCGTATATATCTTGATGAAGTCGACACCAGGGAGGTGGACCTTACGGCCCTTCTTGTCTACTGCCCAGTCGATGTCGATGGTGGAGTCCTTGCGGTCGTTCAGTTCGTTGTCGGCATAGCCGTAGCGGAACTTATACAGCACATAGTACGTGCCGACGCCGCTTTGGTCTTGGGAGTTCTGTGGGAGGCGCGTACCGCGGAAGGTGAGCTTATCGCCCTTGATCCACTGAGGGAAGTAGGGCTGTGCGTGCCACTGGTTCTTGACCTTGTAGCCGGAGTTCCCCTTGTTGTCCTCCCAGCGGATGTAGGTACCCCAGCCGTCCTTGGACTCGGGCTCCTTGGCGGGGCGGTGGTAGGTCATCTCGAAGTCGCGGTAGAAGTTGAGGTCTGCACCAGGGACCTTCGTCTTGACGAGGGTGTACCAAGGCTCCTTGGTGTGGTCGACGTGGGCGCTACCCTCGATCTCATACCACTCGTCTTCGTCGGGGCGGCCATTGCGGTTCGCATCGTAGGCGACCATGATGACGCCTGGCTCACAGCTTCCTCCCTCGTAGGCTTCCTTGTTGGCGTTGCCGAAGAAGGCGTTGCCAAGGACGCGGAAGTCACGCTTCCCAGGGACGTTGAGGATCGTATGGTCGAAGCCCACGACGATGTAGCCACCCCAGCCACCGAGGGTGACGAGGCCGCGCTGGTTATCCTTGAGGTACTCGAGGGCCTTGCGGTTCATATCCTCCTGCGTGTCACCCGCCTCATATTCGGGGAGGGTGTTGGTGAACTGGCCGACAGCGGGCATATACTCGAGGACGCGGGTGACGTAGGGCGTCGCATTGGGATTGACGTCGGGCTTGGGGAAGACCGGCTGTGGCTGCGGCGTGGGGGTAGGTGTAGGTGTAGGCGTCGGGGTATCGCTCTTACATGCTGCGAAGGAGAGCGAAGCGATGAGGGTGAGCGCCGTGAAGGCGCGCTGGATATACTGAGGTCTCATTACTGTTGTGGAGTTGCGGGTTTGAGGGGCTGGAGTTCGTATCGGGTGAAGGCGAAGTGCGCGGGGATATCGCCCGTCTGTACGGTCCACTTGCGCTTCCCTGTCTTGAGGTCGTAGCAGTGGAGGCGCCCTGGAGTCACATAGTTCTTAGCGTCGGTGACGTAGAACTCTCCCTGCTCTCTATTGACAGCGATGCCATAGGGGATCTTGATATCCTTCTCCGTGCCGTCCTTGATGAAGTTGCGGTCGATGACCTCCTGGCTCTTGGTGTCGATGACGGTGTAGCTGATCGTGTTCGCCCCCGTGATGTAGCTCCACTCGGTGCTGTAGACGAAGAGGGAGTCACCGGCAAGCGTCATGTTGGAGCAGGAGACGTCAAGCGTCTTGGTGACCTGCTCGGTCTTGGGGTCGAAGACGAAGATCTTTGAGGGGACCTTGTAGTAGTCACCGCGGGAGGATACCCAGATCTTCCCGTAGTTATCCAACTCTAGGCGGTGGAGGTTGATCGCCACATCGACCTTCTTCTCCTCGGTGAAGGTCTTCAGGTCGATGATGGAGATAGTCTTGTCGTAGTTGGGTACGCGGTAGCCACCGGAGTTCGCTACATAGAGCTTATCTCCGTAGATGACGAGCTCGTCGGGCTGGTAGCCTACGGGGCACTCCGCTACGACTTTGAGGGTGGCGGTATCGACCTTCGCTACATAGCCGAGGCGTGCATTGGGATCGATCTGGACGGGGCCAGCGTAGGAGCTGACGTAGGCGAAGCCATCCTTGAAGGTGATGTAGCGGCAGTTGGGGATGGAGATCTTGCCGATGTGCTTGGCGGTGCGTACGTCCATGACCTCGATGAGGTGGGAGACATTGATGACGGCATAGAGGCGGTTGCCATAGATCTGTAGGTCGTTACCTACATCACCGAGCTCCTTGACGACTCCGGGATTGCGCTCCGCATAGATATTGCGGGTGTACTTACCGGTCTCGTAGTCGTAGTAGTCGAGGGTGGACTTATTGGAGCCCATGTTCGCCTCGTTGAGGAGGAAGAAGCCCTTAATCGGGCCAGCAGGTTCTGGCTTCCCCCCTTGCTCTTCGGTAGAGGGGATGATCTCATCCTCCTTGCGACAGGAGGAGAGAAGGACTGTTGCCCCAGCGAGGAGGCTCAGTAGGAGGTGTTGGATGCGTAAGACTTTCATAGGGTGTATTCGATCTTGACCTTGGCGTGGGTGCCAGGCATAGGATAGGAGCGCACGACCTCGTACTGCTGGTCGAAGATGTTGCTTACTTCGGCCGTCAGGCGCAGGCTGTGGCCCCGGAGAGAGAAGGGGCGGGAGAGCGTCAGGTCGCTGGTGTACCAGGGGCGGATATAGTTCTCGCGGATGTTGGCACTGGCATCATAGCGCTCACCCGTGTAGATGAAGCTGTAGTTCAGCTCCCAGCCACGCCAGCCGAGGGTGACGATGGCTGATCCGCTGTGCCAAGGGATATAGGGTATCTGCCCTCCATAGTAGCTGTCGGAGGGATCGGTGAGGTCTTGGGCCTTCTGATAGGTATAGGTGAGGCGGGTCGAGGCGGTGACGGCACCTATCAGCCACTGCGTCTCGAGGGCGAGGTCGATACCGCGGATGCGGACATGCCCGAGGTTGACCATCGTCCACTGGAACTGGTTCGAGGTCGGCATGGCGATGATCTTATCATCGACATAGTTCAGATAGCCGTCTGCCTGCACCTCCATGCGGCGCAGAGCTCCGCGCTGGAAGGCCTTCGTGTAGACCACGCCGAGGTCGTACTGCGTGGTGTACTCGGGGCGGAGGTACTTATTCCCGATGAAGGTATAGTACAGGTCGTTGAAGGTCGGCATGCGGAAGATCCGCTTGTAGAATCCACGCAGGCTGAGGTCGTGCTGACTCAGGGGCTTGTAGCTGGCGATGAGGGTGGGTGTCCACTCGCTCTTCTCGGGGGCTTGTCCGCTCTTGGCCTTCGTCCAGTCGTGGACGTAGGTGTGCAGGAGGCTGGCCTGTGCCTTCAGTCCGCCATGGCTGTAGTCGGCTGCCGCAGCGGTGAGGAGTGTGAGGCGGGTGGGGTAGGCGAAGGCGTAGAGGTCGGCCGTGAGGCTATTGTACTGCGCATCGGAGGCCAGTGCCACGCGCCAGTCGTCGCCGAGGCTGAGCTGATGGGCGGTGGAGAGATAGCCCTCCTGCTGGTGGTAATGGTTGTCGACGTACATCGTCGTCACATCCAGCCGTGGGTCGGAGAGGTAGTGGAGGTAGTCGTAGGCGTACTTCGCATTGGCCAGCAGGGTGTACCCGCCGAAGGTCTTGCGCAGTGTGCCTTGCGCCATCACGTCGGTATCCCACTGACGGTCTTCATGCTTGAACTTCCCCGGCTCTTCGCGCACGAAGGCCCCTGGGTAGCCACGCTCCGAGCGATAGAGATAAGCCTTGGCGCGCCACTCACCTTCGTCAAGTCGTCCGAAGAGCCCCGTCTCGAGGCGCAGGGAGTGGACATCGCCGTTGTGACGAACGGACGTCGTGTCGTAGCCGTCCTTCTTCTTGTAGGTGAAGCGGTAGCGCCCCGAGGTATAGAGGTATTCGCCACTCATCGAGAGGTCGAGGCTGGGGGAGAGGCGTTGCTCGTAGAGGAGGGAGGGATTGATGGTGGAGAAGGAGCCTACCTTGAGAGCTGCCTTGAGGTTGGTCTTGCGCTGGGGGACAAAGGTAGGGCGGCGCGTCGTCATGTAGAGCGCGGCTGCCGAGGAGAAGCTCTTCGCAGGCTGGAGGATGGTGCTACGCTGACCATTATATATGGAGACGGTCTCCATGTTGTCGAGGGAGAAGCGCCCGAGGTCTATCTGCCCGTTCTGCGCATTGCCCAGCTGCAGGCCATCATAGAAGACGCCCACATGCTGGGAGCCCATGCTACGTACGTTCACCGTCTTCAGCCCCCCGATGCCGCCGTAGTCCTTGATCTGGACACCCGCGAAGTAGCGCAAGGCGTCAGCTACGCTCACGGCACTAAGGCGCTGGAGGTCGCGCCCGCCCAAGACTTGTGCGGGGATGACATCCTTCGGGATCAAGCGCTCCGTGACGACCACGCCCTCGAGGACGTGGATACTGTCAATATGCCCAGCAGCCCAAGCCTTGGTCAGAGGAAGGAGCAGGAGGCACAATAGCAGGAGCGCACGCTGTCTGCTATGATGAAGTTTCATTAAGTCGGTTTCAGTTAGTAGTCAGAGGGGGAGCCTGTCATGGTAGCGTCTCTCTGGCACCAGCTATTGGGTACAAAGGTAAGGCTTTTGGTGGGCTTGCCCGCAGGAGTGCTACGAAGCGGTAGCATGCGGACTTGTGGTATGAGGTGCAAACCACTACTCGTTCGTAGTACAAACCAATAGTGGTACGGGTGCATATCACTACTTGTTCGTAGTGCAAACCTATAGTGGTTCGTGCGTCGACCAATATTGGTTGCAACTACCTCCCCACGGTGGGAGTGGGGACGCAAGCAGCGGAGGCGGTCGCTTCGCTCTGCGGGCGCACCTGCGCCTTTAGCCGCCATTCCTTTTGGTAGATATGCAGGGTGTTCTCAGCATCCTTTATGTAGAGCCTATTCCCTGCCATCTGTAATGGGAACTGTGCAATCAGGTGATTACCCGTAGACATCTTTTCTTCCAATGAAATGATATCTCCTATCCAGATGAACTGGCGAGCCTTCAAGTCGAAGATCCCAGCACAACGGTAGCCATGCGCCTCCCAGTGTCGCTGTGCGATGAACGTAAGGCAATCTCCGTATAGTCGTGCGGCATCGAGAAACTCAAACGCCTCTCGTCCAGAAGAATCTACTTCTGAGAACTCATAACTCTCGATAAACTCAGCTGTAGTAGCATTGAGGATATGTATCCCCCAGTTGCTGATTGTTATGATAGCTTTATCCGCCTCGCGAAAGAAAAAGTAAGCGAAGCCTCTGACATATGTGTAGGCTGGATTTGCTTTGTCGGAGGCTGCCGAGGAGAACTGATGTATAGGCTTACCCGTCTCCAGATCCAAAGCTATAAGTCTTGAGAGACGAGTACATATCCAAAGCATCCCATGCGTGAGCCCAAGCACCTTATCAAGATTATCAGGTTCACCGCTACGAGGACGCAGGGGTAAGTCAAAGGTCCAAAGCACCTCGCCAGAGTAGTTCAAACGGCAAAATGCCCCTTTAAAGCGAGTGTAACCGATGACAATACCATCCACTTCATACAGCCAGTAAGAAACATCTTGAGCTAAGAGCTTCATTCCATTTTGTGGAGATAATATATTCCAGTAATCTTCTCCCGTTTCATGGTCAAAATGATTCATTCCAATATAGGCGCTTTCTCTCTCAAGAAGGTGGGTATCCCTCTCAAATACCTTGAGCAGCGTGTGCCCCGAATAGAGCTCAAAGCGCCCACAGCCATACCACACATAGACGTATTCACCAACAGAAACAATATCGAGAGCAGGCTCCTCTTTCTCAAGCAAGACACCATCAATATGGAGGTAGCCATGCCCATTCTCCTTATAGGAATAGTCTCCCGTGACGGGGTTAAGACCCTGCACATTTTTGATTTGGGGAATCTCTTTGTAGGCTATCATTGTCGTCTGAATAAGCTATTTCCTTTGGTGGATATGGGGGAGTTCGCCGTCAAAGTTAGCCCTTTCAGCGGGGAGTGCAGCGGGGGAGCTATGGGAGGGAAGGATACGTCTTGCGGAAGGGGGTGGTGTGAACCTATATTGGTCAGCGGGTTGACCTATATAGGTCGTCATCGTGACCTATATAGCTTCGTCGTCGGATCTATATAGGTCAGCCCGCCGACCAATATAG
>ERZ773214.375-NODE-375-length-29846-cov-3.440838_pt1 | contig 29846 bp, 37 predicted proteins | sample MGYA00511238_ERZ773214 | MGnify/ENA primary metagenome ERZ773214 (study PRJEB29015, sample SAMEA2738157) | human oral metagenome | biome: human oral; feature: human-associated habitat; material: saliva | place: China | collected 2259 ... | reverse complement strand
TGATATTGCACACAAAAATAGAATAGCTTTTAAAAACTTTTTCATATTCTCCTCCCAATTAATTTAATACTTCTAGTAATTTTGTTAATTCTGCTATTTGTTGTTCTTTGTCTGCTATCTTTTGTTCTAGTTTGTTGTAGTATTCATCAAATCTTTTTAACAACTTTTTGTACTCATCTCTATGCCATCTTACTTTTGAATCTTCTTTTAATTTAGCATAAAGTTCTTCTCTTCCAAGTTGTCTTTCTTTTAGTTCTTGTACTTCTTTTTCAAGAGTTTCTTTAAAGTGAGTATACTTTTTTAAATTTTCACATTCCTTGCATTCTACTTTTTTTCTTTTTAGTAAATTATTATATGTTATAAAAAAAGAATGCCCATTAGGACATCCAATTTCAAATTTTGTTCTATTATTTATATATGGAGTCTTTCTCTTTAAGCCCCACATATCTAAATAAGAATCTATTGTTTTCTCATTGATTTTTCTCATATATTATCTTATTGAATTGATTAAATCTTCCCTGCTGATTGTCTTTCTTTATAGAAAGAGTTCCCAGCAATTAAAGAGGTTTAAAGCGAGCATTATAGTCTACCCGCATAATTTATTTTGTCTAAAGCATCAGATAACTGGTTTGTTTCCTTGGTAATTCCATGAACACCTTTTCTTACCTTGGCAAGAGGTGTCAATCCAAAAGCTTTAACCAAAGTGTTGACTGCCTTAGTCGCATCATCTTTGTTCATATCACCAACATTGGCAAGTATCATAGCTTTTCTTGCGACCAATTGTGATGATTTCATATCCCCCATACCAGACTGTATAGATGTTGCTAAAGAGTTTTGTAGGTCAGAGGAACTCATACCAACCTGTTTACCAGTTGATATAGCCCACTTCTGAATATCCTTTAATTGCTTTTTAGTTCTTACATCAGAAGCGTCTGCAACCTTTTTAACATTAGTCATAGAAGCGTCTAAGTCTTTATAAGTCTGAACCATAGCCCCTAAACTGTGTCTTAAAGCTGCCCCTGCTAGATACCCTACAGATGTTCCTAAGAAGGAACTTTTAAAGTCATTCTTAAATCTGTCAACAGAACTTCTATATCTGCTTGCAACTGTCATTTGGGTATTTAAAGCCTTAAGTCTACCCATATAATCACTAGAACCAATATCTTTGGCATTAGATAGGTCAACCATGGCTTGCCTATACTTATTTATCTGTTTAGGCTTAAGATTTGTTTCAAAAACCGACAATCTATTAATTAAGTTATCAAGTTTTCCTAATCCTCTTGCTTTGACTTCAGTATTTCCTAACTCTGTATTAAATAACCTTAATGCTTTTGTAGTTCCCTCTACAGTTGAGTGTTTTGCAGATTTAAGTTTGTCAGATAGGTTGGATACTATGGAATCAGCTCTTTCTTGTGTAACAAGATTAGACATGCCTCCTAACTTATCTTCAACCTTAGAATATCTTGTTCTAGTTTTTCCTTCTATTTTATCTAGCTTAACTATTTGATTTACATAGTCAGAGAGAGCATTGATTCTTCTTTCGTTATCCCTAAGATTAGAAGAAGTCATCGCTCCCTTGTTGATATCTCTTAATATTTTATCGTTTATTTTGTTGGCATTAGCTTGAAATGATTTTGCAAAGGGATTCTCAAAAGTATCAATTGTTTTTGCTATCTTTTGAGCAGACTGTTCTGCTTTAGCAAACCCTTTAGCTAAAGACCTTGTATCTTTATCAAAATTAAAACCACGATTAAGAGCCTTTACATAACTAGCATAACTTTTTCCTTTTTGTTTTAGTCTATCACCTTCTGCTTTAATACTTCTTTCTGTTGCCCTAAGCTTTTCTAATGCACTTTCTTTTTCTGCTTTGGTAACAGCGTTTTGATATTCAGCTTCTTGCTTTAATCTTTTTCTGTGTAGGTCGTCTAAAGCCTTAGTTTGCGACTTATTCACTTCCCTAACAGCATCTTTTTCAGATTTAGTCCTCTTTTTTTGCTGTTTATCATAATTTTTGCTGACATCACCAACATCAAGTTCTAATTTTTTCTTTAAATTTCCTTTTTCTAAGGCTTTCAGTTTAGCCTTTGCTTCTTCCGTACTAAGGTCTAAGCTAGACCTAATTCTATATTCTGACAAATAATCACCCCTTATTAACTTATTGGAACACCTAGAGATTGCATTTTAGATAGGAATAAACTTTTCCATTGACTCCCAGCCCAAGCGTTCCATTCTGCCATAATGTGAGTCTTTTTATGTCCACCTTTTGAACCATACCATGTTCCGCCAGTTTCAAGACCATCCATAGGGAAGAAGGGCGGTCTACCTGCTATAAGAATTGATTGCCATGACCCTAAAGCTGGACTACCAGTATTTTCTATACCAACCTCAATTAATGATGAGGACGCTGCCAAAATATCGACTGCATTAAATAGCTGTCCTGTTATCCCATCAACCTGTGAAGTTAGTATCCTTTTTCCTTCTTTCTTTCCCTCTGTTGCCATAAAGCGAGCTGTTTGTTCCATACATTTTCTTATGTGTACTTCGCAAGCTTCGATAGAATCGAAAACCATTTATATCACCCTACCTATTTTGTTTTAGTTGGCGATTCTTCTACTTCATCTTTTTCCATATCAGCCAATATGTTTTCCATCTCTGCTTTATTTCTTTCTAAGTTATTCTCAATCTGTTCATTGATAAATAATAAGTTATACATATTCAAGCATTGATTCCATATTATAGTTAGGTGCAATATAACCTCTGATAAAACTATATCTTTAGTGTCAAGAGCAATATCGTCATCTACTTCTATGTTTGTGAAGTTATCAAGTAGCAGTTTGAATACTTCTTTTTCATTTTCTTCTTTACCATCTAACACTTCATTAAAATGAGTAAATAGAACTTCTATATTCTCAACATTAGGATTTAATATGTAAACATATTCCGTTTCTTCTGCACCCACAACTGGTATAATCGCCTTGTATTCTTCGACCTTGTTTAATTTGCTTAACTTAACTTTTTCCATAATTTTTCTCCTTTAATTTAAACTCTAATTTCTAAATTACATTGAATCTCAATTTTTGCATTTCCAGTAATCTTAATATCGTTCTTCCCTTGTTTAATCCCTATCCAGTTTCTATCAACCATATGGAATAGATTGTTGCCCTGTGTGTCTGTTACAACATACATAGCATTATCTACAATGACTTCTTGACCTTCTTTTAACCCTGTAATCTTTAATGGACTAGACCCTTGTATGGATTCATTGCTTATGGTTAAATCTCCATCTTTGGTCGCTCTAATCTTGATAAGAGGGTAGTTACGCTTTTTGCTAAGAGAAGTATTGTTTATAGTGATGATTGCTTCTTCTGCAACATTAACTTTTTTCCTAATCTTCTTGATAGGATGTTTATAATAAGGTTGAAACTCTATCTCTAAGATACCTTTTAGCTGGTGATTCCTTTTCTTCGTTACTTTAGTTGCCATAAAGTAAAAGTACAAATCTGGATAATCATAAGACTGGAACTCACAAAACTTATCCTGTACCAACCACGCTAAAATTCTTTCTTCCCAATCTTCTGTCCAAACAGCCCCAATATGTTCATCTTCTAATAAACAAAACTCTATACTTATAGGCTCTGGGGTAGAGTCCTCTCGTACATAAAAGGGATTACCACCAAAAGAACTTTCAGCTCTCAATTTATTTGAAAAAGGAATGCCATAGTCCATTAGTATTTCACTATCTGTTGTGTTTACTAGGGCAATGCCTTCTGTTTTTGAGTTTCTTCCGTCAAAAATAAATTCGTCAGAATGAAATATCACCTTTATCACCTCGCTTTGAAATCTTATTCCAATCTCTGAACTCTTATCAGAAATCCGAATAAAAGTTCAAGAACATCAAAAAAAATTACCCTACCCAAAAAGGGTAGGGGTCATTATATTATTAAACTACTTCTTTAGCTTAATGCTAGGGTCTAGCTGTGAAACTAGAGAAGATATACTTGCGTTTGAGTCATCTATGAATGTCAACACACCATATTCACCATTTGTATCTGGGAATAGGTCTAGTTCCATAGGGAACTTAGAAGGGTTATCAGTAGATAGAGTCAACTCAACATTCTTCTTAGCCTTCGCATTAGGTATGCTTAGGTGAAGTGCCATCATCTTACCTTCATAACTCTTGGCAGCAACATCAGCTTCTATCTTAAAGTTAGGAGCGATATCCTTAGTAGAAAGCTTAATCATCTTGATTTTTGCCTTTTCTTCCATGTAATATACAAGGATAAGGTCATTTTCCTTAACAGTTTCGTCAGTAGTGAAGTCTATTTCAGTATCATCACCAACAACACTAGCTGTTAGCTTAAGTTCCTTACCAACAATTTCCTGTCCGTCAGTAGGGTCTAACTTGAATGCACTTATAGAGCCTTCTACCGCCTTGATTTTTATAAGCTTAGCTTTCTTATCAGCACCAGCAGTAACTTTCTTAACCAAACCTACTTTGTGTCTTTCAGCAGTTTCTACATCACTAGAAGCCATTATTGCCAAATGCTTAAACTGAATAACTTCAAATTCCATCTTCAATTCAGCAGTTTCCTCACCAGCAAATGCGATTGACTTAGCTCCCTTTGCCTTTGCATAAACTGAATCAGCAGAAATCTTTAATTCAAAAGTATTCGCATCTTCTGAATATAAGAAAGGCTTCTTTGTAATAGCATTAATCATTAATATATTCGCAGCGTCTTTTATTGCAAATTTCATTATTATTACCTCTTTCTTTTGTAAATTTTTATATAAAAAACAACCCTAATAAATAGAGTTGTCTATATCTAACTTAGATTCTTTTTGCCAGTCCACTATATCCTCTAAAGAGAGTCCACTCATACCAGTTGTTATAACCTTTATACCAATATCAGAGTTATCTTTTAATCTTCCTATTTTGACAGTAGAGATTAATTGGTAATAAGTCCAATCCAATACATCTGCGTAATTCCTATTATCGTGATGAACTACGATATTAATATAGTCGCATAAGTGCATAGTGTTCTTTTCTCGTCTTTTTTGTTCTTTCTCTTTGAATTTCTTTATCAATTCTTTTTCTCTATCACTACCAGTTTGCTCTTCCCAAGGGTCATCTTCTGTTTCGGATAAAGTCTTTACATCTATATCAAAAAACCTTAGTATGATTTTGTTTAAAATTGCTATATTGTCCCTATTGATTATAGCCTTGTCCTTAATAACTATAATAGTATGAGAGTCCTCGACTCCAATGGTAATATCTTTCTCACTACAATCAAAAAAGAGCATAAGCATTGTAAAATAAATATCGAAAAAACTATATCTTTTTTTTCTATCTATGTAAACATCATTGTAATATATTTGCTTGTCTTTCTCATATTCTTCTGCAATTATCCCTCTCGACATCTGTTCAAGGGGATTTAGGCAGTCAATCCTGGAAAAATTCATCAAATCTTCGTTGTTATCAAGAGTATCATATATTTGATTGAAGTATTGTTCAATCATTATAAATGGGGAGAGCATATCGGAATCTCCAAATGGAAGTTCTACTAATTGTCTAACAGTTGGTTGTTTAATCATTCCTAAATCGTATGTTGATAAATCTATATCTAATCCTGCTACCAATCTATTTTCTAACATTATATTCCTCTGTTGATGTTATCTGTTCTGAAATACATTAAGTAGCCATTGTATTCAATCGGCAAATCTTTTGTCTTATACATATTTAAGAAATTGACCTGTCCTATGCTTTCAACCCCTAAACCAGTTAGGAGTCCTATAACCAACTCAATTACTGCTAACACTCTCGACCCATTGACTGTGTTATCACAAGCTTGATGTCCACAGACACCAATTTCAATGATATTCTTTAAGGTCTTGTCATGTGAGTGTCCCATTTCCTTCCAATTTTCTTTAGCGTAAACACTTACGCTTACCATAATATCTGATTCTCTTTGCAACTGTTCGATTCTTCTGTTCATAAAGACTTTCTTTTTTAACTCTTTGACTGGGTTCTTTACAGTTGGTAATTCCTTAATATCAGTATCCAATACATTGTTGTAATAGAGAAGTTTGACTATGTCCTCATCACTCATTAACTTTGAGTAAATATCGGCGGTAACTTTGTTTGCATATCCTATTAGTGCCATGTCTACCTCCTCAATGTAACTGTAATCTCATCAATCAACTCATTAGAGGTAAAGTCATAGACACTTATTTTCATCTTCTGTCCTATAAGCTTAAAGTCGAATGAACCTCTAATAACAATATTTGATTCTGTTTGTGATACCAAAGTAAATGCGTCTTTATTTTCAATTTCCCATCTAGCAGTTTGGTGTTTGCTTGATAACTTAATTGTGTATTCTATTTCCTCACCAAGAGTAACTTTTGTTTCTCCTTGAATCTTATCAAGAGGAATCTCTGGTGATTCTTCGTTATCATCAACATATCTACTGTTGTAGTATTTTTCATTATTAGCTAGTAGAGTAGAGGAGTCATCACCATTAATGATAGCTGTCTGTAAAACTAGGGATTTAATCAATCCATTGTATTCAAAATCATTTATATGAGTGATTCTAAATGCAGTTCTGTGAGTCAATAAGACTCTAAATCCTTCGCCTATACTTCTTGTTATAGGATTAGAACCATACCATATCTGCTTTTTTGAGTCCATATGAGACATAAACAGACCATCTGCAACACCATCTGAATACATGGTTAAGTTCTCAACTGATGTTGGAATTTTATAAATCTCACCTTCATATTTAATAGAGAAGTAGTTATTACACTTTCTCATTATGAAGTGTTTTTTTGCACCTACTGGTTGATGCTCTTGAAATGTTATTAGCCAGTCGCAATTATCGAATCTTACATAACAGCCAACTCCAACATTTAAGTCCAATTCTGTAAAGATTTCCTTTTCATCAAGAGATGTCTCGTCATTATTCGCTACATCATTGATAGCGATTAGGGCAGTTTTAGTCTTATTGGTTATACAAACCTCATCAATGTCTGTTACTTGTAATTCCTTAGCTGTAACAGATGTTTCTAAATATTTTCTAAAGCCATCTTTAGCCCTCTGTAACTCAACATCTTTTATTGATTCTAGCTTTTTATTTCTAAGGACTCTATTTTGGTAGTCATTCATATAGCGAAGTCCACAAGTCATTAGTTAAAACCCCCAAACCCATTATATGAATAGTCAATAACATCTAATTCAAAACTTCTTTTGTTCTTCTCATATAACTTGATAACCTTGTCTAGCATATTAGCACCAGATAATTTCTTAAAATCACTATCTGTTACCATCTGTCTAAGGTTGTCTTCTCTATTAAGCTTAGGATGTAGCCAATAAAAAATCATTCCTTCTGCTAAAATAAATATTTCCTCATTAGTCAAGTCTGCTTCAAAATATCCATTATCATAGAAGTATATCTTGCTAGGTTCTGCCATTGGAATCTCAAACTCAATTCTATTTGTATTAAGATTCCAGTCTATTCCTTTTTTATATTCTATTCCTGTTTGCTCACCTATAACCTCAATACCTTCTAAATGATTTTCTGGTATTTCTATCTCACTTTCTCCTAAATCAATGTACATTTCAGAGAAGTCATATCCTAATATGGTTAAATCCTTTTTACAAGTCTTGAATTTAGCGATTGCTCCAATTAAATATTTATGAAGTTCTCGTCTTGCGACCTCTGGTCTTAACAAAGCAAATAATTCATCATCTATTTGAGAAAGAAAAATATCGTAAATACATTCTACTTTTGTCATGCAAACCTCCTCAAATATTAGTATTATTCAAACAAATATCCTTTTCCAGTTATCCCTGCAAGGATATTCTCTTTATTCCTGTCGTTTACTTCTCCTTCAGTTCTAAGATATAAGTATCTTGAGAATACTAAAAGGAGAATACTTGTAGATAGCTTCTCACAAAATTCAGAAAACTCATCTAAGTTTGAGTCTATAATTAGTCCGTCTATATTAGTAACATCATAATTAAATGGGGCATAGGCAAAATCTAGTCCTAATGTATCTATTATTTCCTCAAAAGTGTACTCGTCATCTGTATTGTAAAGCGTTACAATTCCTAAAGACAATGACCTAAGCATTTCCTTAGATGTACTAAGCATTGAAAGTACAGTTTTAAGACTTACGATTTTTGTGTCCCCGCTAGCACTCCACTCAAAAGTTTCTCTTGTTCTAGGGTCTGTGAAGCAAGCTACCCCTGTTGTTAAATTTATTAGCTCAACAGTTATAAAATCCTCATTCTCATTTAACCATCTTTTGATTTCAGCATTTTTTGGATTTGAACTAGTTGAACTCTTAATTGCTTTTCTCAATATTTTTGCCATAATTTTCTCTCCTTACCTTTTATATAAAAGGGGGAGCTGAAACGCTCCCCATATAAACTAAATATTAGGCTATCTTATAAGCACCATATCTATTAGTTACACCTATGCCTAAGTGTAATCTTCTTACATAAGTCAACTCTAGCTGTCTGTCAAGTCTAGCAGTTGGATTGTCTAGGTTGTCTATAACATAAGCATCACCTTCAAAACCACCGTAGATTATCTTATCGCCATTAGGGATAACGAATAGAGTATCGTTGGCTATAGCGAATGACTTAGTATCCTTGTTGTAAACGTTTTCTAGTTCAACGCACTTAACACCCTTGAACTGTCTAACATAACCAACATTTCTTACATCATCTGAATCAACAGCGTATGCAGCTATTGATGGTATCTTAGAAAGGGCAAGCTTAGAACCATAGATAACAGCACCTTCGCCAACCTTTTCACATAATTCTAGTAACTTAGCTTCATCAACAGTAGTGTGAGTAACCTTAAGTTCAGCAACACTAATATTGTCATAAGCCTTAGAGAATACCTCACCTATCTTTTCAGCAACTCTCTTGTTGAAAGAAGCAATAACCTTATCAATTAGAGCATTTATATCTATTCTACCTAACATAAATGCGTCATATTCAGTATAAGTCTTTAGACCTAAATCGAAAGCAACTGTTGGGATATGGTTGTTGTACACTCTTTCCCTTCTGATATTGTCATTTGATGCAGCCACAACAGATACATCAAATAGCTCTGGAGTTTCAGCTATAAACTCTGGCTTTTCACCATAAGCAGTATCTTTAAATACCATTATATCCTTGAATACTTCTCTACTTATAGTAGAAGTACCCTCTGTGATTAGGACTTCTAGGATTTCAAAAAATTCATCCTTTATCTTGTTAAAACCTCTATAACTTCTATCTCCACCAGTCTTTGCATCAAACAACTGTCTTAGAGCGTCATTTGCATCTATTACTGTGCCATCTTCTTTAGTAAAAGTCTTAACTTTATTCTTATAAATATCTAATGCTAGTGTCTTTAAATCTGTATTCATATCTATATCACCTCACTAAATTATATAAACCTTATCTCAACAGACTTCTGCCCATTAAGAACTGGCTTACCAATTACATAACCAATAGCGTCTGTTCCATCAGCAGACTTTTCTACCTGATGTCCGTTAGCAACTGGCTTAACAGCATCTCCAACCTCAACAGCACCCTTAACAAAGTCTTCTGCTACAGCTATTTCTACACCAAGCTTTACTGGTATAGCTCTGTAAACACCATCTTTAGCTATCTTTATATCTTCTTCCTTTTCAAGAGCAGTATAAGGATGGAATGTTTCTGTGATTACAGCGATTTCAAGATTTTTCGCAGCAAGCTTACCAGCCTTAAATACATCTCTTTCTTTTTCGTTCTTATCTTTTGTTATTGCAACAAACGCTCCATTTTCAGTTGCAGTAGTTTCAGCGAATCTTACTGAAATTGGTTCAGAAAATGGATTTTTTGTTATATTTACTAATGCCATTATTGTTTACCTCCGTAAATTTTATTATTTATAACCAAGAATATCGTCTAGCAATCCATTGTAAAGATTTTCTTGTTTATTGTTTTTATTCTTTTCATCTTCCAACTTAATTCCATTGAAAGAGAAGTTTGCCTTATCTTTTTTACTCATAGCTCTCTTACCAGCTATTACATATAATTCTTTTTCAAGGTCAGAAACCTCAATCTCAAAATTAAGAGTCTTAGCCTTTAATTCTTCAATAGCTTCATCTTCTATAGCGAATCTACTCATTAGTTCTGCAACCTCGTTTTCTCTCTTAGCTGTCTCATTAACCTCTTTGTATTCTTGTAGAGAGTCTATTTCATTTCTCATTTCTTGTAGGGTAGAAATAAAGACCTCTTTTAACTCATCAAGACTCTTTATCTCTATATCGAACAATTCATTGAAAATAGAGTAGTCTGGCTCTGTATTCACTATTGGCTCTGGGTCTGTTACAGGCTCATCTGGTTCTACCACAGGGTCTACTACAGGTTCTTCCGAAGTTACTGTAGGTTCGGTTGGTTCTGTAGTCGGTTCTCCTTTTGGTTCTTCTGGCTCAACAGTAGGTTCAACTGGGTCAACCACAGGTTCGTCTGGGTCTACAGTCGGCTCTGTTGGTTCAGAAACAGGTTCTTCGTCTCCCTGCTCAAAAGAGAATACATCATTTTTAGCCTTGTCTATAAATTCTTGATAATCTTCAAGATTGCCAAAAAGTTCAATTCTACAATTTTCATCCATACCAGGTGTTACATCATCCGACAAGATTGTAACCCCTAGATAATCAAACTTAGTAATGTGGAATATTGAGTCCATGTCGATATATCCGTCCTCAACAGATAGTTCCACACTCACACACTTACCATTAGTTTTTTCAATCAATTCAAGTGTTTCGTTTGAATAATCCTTGTAGATATAACCAGTACAAGTGGTATATATCTTGCCATCTTTTGAAATATATCCCACCTTAGTTGATTCAGGGATAATTCCTACAGGTCTTTCAAGATATGTAGTCTTTACTCCATCATCACTAAGAGTGATTTCAATTTCATGTCCTGCAAAGTCATACTCACCATTTTCATCTTTTCTTATATAAGCCAAGATTGGTTTGTTTTTTAAGCTAGGTTCTGCCATCTTAATAGCGTCCATGTTTATGTCTGAACTGTTTCTATTCAAGTTATCATGCAGTAAAGTTAGCTTTACAGGTACTAGATTTGAACTTATTGGCTCTGTAGATTGAGAAAATAGACAACTCATGTTTGCTCTTTTTTTCAAAAATCTGCACCTCCAATTTATTATTATTTTTGAATATAAAAAAAGTAGGGGATAACCCTACAGGAATAGCTTGTTAGTATAAACTAATTTCTTTTTTGTTTCTTCTGAAAGCTCGTTGTATTTTCCTAAATTTAAAAATAAATATAGTGTTTTTCTTTTTTCCTGTGGATACTTGATTAATTCCTTGTATCCGGCTTTTATCATATCTTCACGATTTTCAGATATTACATACATTTTCATTTAACTCCCTCCTAATCTCCTTGCTCACTTATAGAGGCGGAACTAGGATTTTCAGCATTTGAAGGTCTACCACCACTACTAATTGTATGTGATGTTAGCATTGGACTCATATATTCTTCTAAATCAAGTAATGATTCACTATACAGAATATTAAGAGATTCCAATGGGCTAAATCCTTGTGTTGCTAAGTATTTCTTTTTAGAACCATAAACAGCAAGATTTTCTCTTTCTGTCTGTATGGCTTTTTGCTTATTGTAGTAGGAAGTTTCAATAAATTTGACTCTCCAACCACCTTTTTTAAACTTTTGTCTAAGCTCATAATTAAACCATTTTTCCAAAAGCCCCTGTATTTCAATAGGAACAAGTGTATCTATGATAGAGCTTAGGATAGTAGATTCATTGGTCTTAGAGTTGCCATTAAATAAGTCATCTGAAATACCTGCATTGTCATATACAGCCTTCTTTATATTATTTGAGTGCTCATAGGTCTTTAGCTTGTTATCTCCCAATGGGATAGACTTTAAGTCCATAGGAGTAGATACAACAGCAATACCCTCTGGTAAAACACTCTTAATTGCCTGGTGATAAGCGGAGACAACGTCTCCAATCATTACCATTTTTCCATCTTTATCTTTTGGGATTTCTTGATGTAGTAATTTGTAATTGTCCAACTTATTGTTCAAGTTATCTAAGGCTTCTGCGTCTGCAAGATTCATTAGTCCAGCAAACAGGTGTATATAATAAGGCAACCCTTTACTTTCCCATTGATTTAACTGAAAGCCAGCCCCACTATCACCAACTATATAGTAATTGTCAACAAAATCATTTAATTGTTTCTTATCACTTGCTGTTTGGAATCTTTGTCTTGCATTAATTATTTCTTCTGGGAAGTAATCTATTTTATCATCTGTTATCTTCGATACATCAATACCATATCTAAAGATACCAAACTCGTCTAAGACCAACATCTTGCATATCTTTTGTGGTATTTCTTGTATCAAAATACCATCTCTAGTTTCTCTCTTGTAGATGTATACCTCACCATTTTGCAATAGCCTTTTAGTTAGCCATCTATTTAAAGTCTTTATTCCATATCTTTCTAAGTATTGAGCGACCTTTAACTCGTCTTTCCATATAGATTCTTTATCTTTATATTTAAAACTGTCAGTAGGGTAGATGTAATGGTCTTGTGTCAAGATAAGGGACTTGTAGTTTATAAACTCTTTTAGCATACCATTAAGTTGAGTCATCTTTACAGAAACATCTTGCAATGCGTCTACATTTGAAGATGGGTTATTTAATAGTCTGCTTAACTGTGCTGGAGTAATGTTTGATGGTCTATAATAAGACTTATTTGCTTTTTCAATACTTCTTATTCCAGCAGAATCCATAACTCTTGATGCAAACATTATATGTTCATCTGATATAGACCTATCTACAGTTTCCTTATCTTCGGTCTTTTCAACTTCTTTGTTTTCCATTTTCTCACTTCCTTTCTAACAGAAAAAGATAAATTCATCTACTTTTTTCTCTGATTTCCTTTTTTCCTCTATAATTTGTTCACATAGATAATTAGCGTATGCAACGCTCGAATATCTATCTTTTCTTGCTGTATTCTTTTCTTTAATCTTAATCTTACCATTCAGTACATCATAATCAAGATTTACCAACTCCCCAACAAGTAGAGTAGTTTGAGTGAATGGTAATAAGAGTTTTGCTTGTTCTTCTCCAGATAGAGAAGCTAACCCTATGGTCTTACCAAGTAACTCTTTTATATTTATCTCATTGTCTGGCAATAAGAATTTCTCACTTAAAAAATCTGATTTTAGCTTAATTGCCATCTCGTGATTTGAGTCTAAAGAAGCCTTCATAGCATACATTAAAGCTATAGCACCATCGTCATCTAATTCTCCAAAATCACAATCGCCATCTCTATTATACGAAGTCCATGCTGGATAGGTTATTCCTCTTTCATTGTCATAAATTTCTTTTGTTAACTCATTAAATACTGTCATACCAACACCATGGGCATCTATAATCATTCTGTCGCAGCCAAAGTCATAGAATAGCTGTTTAAGTCTTAACGCCTGAAACTCTGCTTGAAGTCCATTATATGATTCCATACAAACCAACTCTTTTTTCCATGTCTTTCCGTTAGGTATAAGCCTAACAAGACTGTAAATAGAGTTGTCATTGATTTTACCTGCTTGTAGAGCTATATCGGCTGATAAGACTCTTATCTCATCCTTAACTCTAGGAATTTCCCAAGATTTTACCTTCTTATCTTTTTCTGCCACCCATTGAGTAGAGTCTGGGGGGTAAAATGCGTCTGTAATTCTTCTACACTTATCTATTTCATCAAGCTTAAAGAAAGCATTAGAATTTTCTCCAAAGAATACCGCTTCTGTTTCCATAAGAAAACTTACAGCATCCATTGTCTCTCTTAAATCCTCAACTCTTGCTTCGCTCATGAATCCTTCTCGTAACGAGGTGGCAACTGGCACACTTATAACGAATGAGGGTTTTCCATTAATCATATCTTTAATATTCTTGCAAAAATAATCTTGATAAAAATAATGAGCTTTTAACCAGGCAGATGTCAGATAAATTGTCTTATTCTCATATTCTGAATAGGTACTCCACTTAGGATTTTTCCTATAACTATATTGAGGTGTATTATTCAAGAATGGAATACAAACCTTTTCAAGTATTAACTTTTCAACCTGGACTGCTTCATCTACTATAAGTATAGTAGCTCTCTTACCTCTACGATTCGCACTTGCGTTAGTTGCTAAAATTGTAGAACCATTTTTAAAAAAAACTATCTTTTCTTCTTGTGGCGATTTAAATTCCTTAATTTCTTTTCTAAGCATTACAGACATGCCACATAATTCTTTTTCAATCTTAGTATTTATTAGTTCCATAGCCTGACTCTTTGTGGCACAAACTATAACTATATTTGAGTTGGGATAGAGAATAGCCATACAACAGGCGAATACTGCTGTTAAGAAAGATTTTCCAACCCCTCTCGTTCCTATAAAAACGCTATTAGTGTTCTTGTCAAACTCATAAATAATCATTTCTTGAAACCATCTTAGTCTGATTCCTAGATAATCTTGAGCGAACCTGTGAGGGTTTTCTCTCCAAAACATCACCCACTCTTTAAGAGATTTTCTATAGGCTGTTTCTTTGTTAGAAGGAATAGTTCTTCTTTTTTTTGTTTTAGAATGGAAATTCCACTCTTGTTTGTTCTTAGCCATTATTTCAACACCCCTAAAGATTTGTACATAGTAGAAATCATCTCTTTTTGCACTAATTCTCCAATGCCATCTGTATCAACCCATTTACTGTCTTTGGTAATGAGTGGTGCGTTTTCAGTAATGCCCTTAATAAACATTCCAACCAATACCTCATCTGATTGAGCAGAATTATCCTGTGTTGGTTTTAGTTTAGCGTCATTCATAATCTTTTGCTGGATGTTGGTAATATCATTTACTGTCTTTTGGTCTCCAGCTTCCCTTGCTTTTCTTATCGCCAACTCATTTAAAGAGTAGTGCATATAAAGATTTTTCTCTATAGGAGTAGTCCCAGAGAAAGTATCTAATAATTCATTGTACTGATTTTCCAAAAAGTATAAATCAGCCTTATCGTATTTTTCTCCCCATCTTTTTATAACATCTTTTGTAACTTTGAATTTACTTATTTCATCATCAATTCCTGCACTCATAAGACCACCTCTTTCCATAAGTTTAGTTATGGACTCAACTGTGTCTTTTTTGTTAGAAAATGCTCCCTTTCTTCCGACCTTATTCATTATCCCATCCATATAATTTTGCAATGTTAAGTCTGGGTCTTTACTAGAAATTATCTCTCTAGCAAGGTCTATATAGAATGGAAAGTCGAAATTCAAACATAAGTGCATTAATGCAAGGATATAATCTCCTTCATACATGACTATTAATTCCCTATATCTACTGATTAGACAAGTCTTGCAAATAGGGAAGTATCCGTCTGAATTGTAAAGGCTATTGTTAGTCCAGTAAAATTCAGCCATTATCTTATCTTCCTTGCAAGCACCACATCTTGTGATAGAGGAATAGTCTGGATTTATTTTATCTCTTGATTGTTGTTTCATTTTCTCACTTCCTTTCTATGCAAATAGGGGAGTGGATAACTCCCCATCATCACATAGGGGAGAAAAAAATTATGTAACTACCCAAACAGAGCTTGGATAGCATCCTAAAAGCACCAAACCTTGATACTCTTAGGATGAAGGGCATAAGCCCAACATTTATATTAATTAGATTTATTCATAAGACTTATATTATAAGTACACAATCTTCCATCTTCGTTAAAGACTAAGAACTTCTGAACAGGCTTTGAGTTCTTCCTGATGTTATAAGCATATTCATCAGTACCACTAAACGAACCATTAACCAAAACCTCTGATTGATTTACAGTAAATTCATTAGCATTGTGAAAATGTCCCATAAATACATAATCTGGAACATTGCCAGTTAAAGCTGTTAGACCTTCAACTACTGTTTGAGGCTTATCTTTATCTCCGTGAACCCCAACGCAAGTGTAACCCTTTATAGTTACTGGGGAAAGCGTTTGCCCAACTGCTGGAATTATAGTTAGGTTCGCTATATTCTTAGTTCTTTGTATGATTAACTCTTGTACTAATGCAGAGAAACTATCTTCATTTAAGTTATCATCTTTCTTGGGTAACATTCTATCGTGATTACCCTCTACCATAGTAAAGGTTATTTTGTCTATTTTCTTAGCTAATTCAAATAGAGTAGTGGATAGCATTTCAGAAGCACCTATGACCTGTCCTGCTACATTAATTCTATTCTCTAACCTTAGATTGTTATGTATATGACCAGATATTGTATCTCCTAATTCAAAAATATACAAGTGGTTGATTTTATGTAGATTACAATACCTCACAACATCATTTATCACCTGATTCATTCTTTCTCTAGCTATATCTGGGTTATATTTATTTATAGGTGAGTCAATGCCTATACCATAATGTATATCAGACAATAGTAGGATTCCAACATTCTCATTTTCTTTTATATCTGTTGATTTAGCTATCTCTAAAGGCTTTTCATAAGCTAAAAGTTCTAACTCATCTCTCATTATATTAACAAAATCTTCAACCCTTGCTAAAGCCCTAATCTGTTTATTAGCTAAAGTTCTTTCATCTTGTATTTGTTTTCTAGTTTTCTTTAACTCTAAAAGCTTTTCTTCGATATCTTCTATATCTTTTCCTTGTCTATGTTTTCTACCTTCTTCTTCAAGGTACTCATCATACAATTTGACCCCATACGACATCTTTCTTAGGTGGTCTGGTGCAAAATTAAGACCAGTAGCTTTTGATATATCTTCCCATGACTCCGACCTCTCTCTATTGAGTTTTCCAAGCATGAGATTTATAATCTCTTTTTTCTCCATAAATTCTTCTCCCATAATTTTTTCTCATAACTAAAGAGGGCGATAGCCTTAACTATCACCCTCAAATATATTGTATATTACTTGTTATCTTAACTAAAACTCTTTGTCAAAACCAATTGTCATAGAAACACCATATTCTCCTATGTAATCGTCTACAAAATCTATAACAGAAATCTCATTGATTATGTTCCCATTCTTATCTAGTTCCTGAAATATTAGTTCTTCTCCAATTCTTTCTAGCCTTCCCTTGGCTGTTGATGATTTAATTGTTTTCTTTGCCATAATTATTCTCTCTCCTTAATTAATTCTCTCATAAACCAAGAACCTATATCTATTACCTTCATCAGATATTAGGTAATTGGAACTTGATTTGACTCCCGATACGAAAACTCTCTCAAAAACCATTTTATTAAGAGACTTTTACTTTGTTATACATCGCTATATAACTTTCTTCTTAAATCAGAGTTATAAGAAGTTTACAACTCTAATAAATAAAAGACTTGAACTCCCGTGTATCGAACGGTACTAATAAATATTTATAACCTAGATAGGTTTACTGCTGCATTAAAATCACGATTTATCTTAATACCGCAACAATCACATTCGTAAATCCTATCATTTAATCTTAAATCAGATTTCTTATTTCCACAAACGCTACATATCTTAGAGCTAGGGAAAAACTGATTTGCTAATTGAAATCCTATACCATAAAACTTACACTTATACTCTAACACACGCCTGAACTCATAAAACCCACATTGAGATATTTCTCTTGAAAGCTTTCTGTTTTTAAGCATATTAGAAACCTTTAAATATTCAACAACTATCTTACTTGGTTTGGTTTTCACTAAATAAGCTGTTATTTGATATATGTAATTACGTCTAATATTAGTTAGCTTTCTATGTGTAATTTGTATTTGAGTTATAACTTTTCTTCTATTATTACTACCTTTCTTACACCTAGACAACTTACGATTAAGTTTCTTTAACCTCTTATACAAGAGCCTACAATATCTAGTTTTATTGATATTATCAAAAAACTGATTGTCACTAGTTGTAACAAAAGTTTTTATCCCAAGGTCTATACCTAAAGGTCTGTTTTTACTAAAATCTTCTTTACAATCTTCAACCTCATAAGAAAAAGTTATATACCAATATTTATTATCAAAAACAACTCTTGGTTTTAAATACTTATCTAAAATGGGTATTTGTTCTACAGTTTTTACACTACCTATCTTTTCTATATGGCATCCGTTTTGTGTTTTATGAAAAGATTCGTAGTTAACATAGAAACTATCTTTAAAGCTTTTCTTTTTAAAGTTAGGTTTACCAGCTTGCCCCTTAAACATCTTGTTATAAGCATTTTGACAATCCTTACAAGCTTGCTTTGGTATATTAGCTGAAACCTCTTTTAACCAAGAATATTCATCAGTCTTTTTAAGCAAGGTTATTTCTTTTCTAATAGTTTTTTCATTAATAAATCTATCAGATTCATTATTTCTTGATAACATATAGTTATAAGACCATCTAGCTGTGCCAGCAGACTTCTTTAATAAGATTACTTGTTCAGGAGTTGGTAATAACATTATTTTCTTACTTAATATCATTATACTTCACCTGCTTTATTAAAGAAGCTGTCTTTTTACTTCTGCTATCATGTAAATGTTTGCTATCATAAGCCACCTATATTGCTAGCTCAAACTTTAAGTTAGGTTGTACTGGATTGTAATTCTCTAAAGTAAAGTCATCTATGGTAAAATCGTAAAAATTAGTCTTTTCTGGATTTAAGACTAACTTAATCTTAGCCCCATCTGGTTGAGGTTCTCTAGCTATTATTTCTCTTGCTTGTGGTGTATGCCTATCGTATATATGAGCATTATTTACATAATGACAGAATGTTCCTGGCTTTAAACCAACATGTCTTGCTACCATCATCTGTAATGCTACATACTGAATTTTGTTTATTGCATTTGCTACCAATAAGTCTGATGACCTCTGTATAAGAGTCATATCTAAATAACCATCTCTAACAGACCATTGTGTTTCCATTGCACAAGGAAATAGTCCTGAGCTTTCCTCAAAGTCTTGGTACTGGTATAGGTTTATTATATGCCTTCTGCCATATGGCTCATTTATAAGACCCTCAAGAAGTTTATTCATAAGGTCATATCTCTTGACTGTTGCTCCATATCTCTGACCGATAGTTCTATTTCCAATATCCCAATCATCCCACCATGTAATACCATACTTATCTCTAAGTAGGTCTAAGTCATTGCTTTGGTCTTGATATATCCATAGAATTTCCTTGATGCCAGATTTCCACGCTGTCTGTCTAAGTGTTACTATTGGCAATTCTCCTTTAGATAAGTCAAATGATTCATAGACTTGATTTATAAATAGGGTATGAGATGGTGTTCCATCAGCATACTTAGGTCTAACTTTTTCACCTTTTGTCGAACTACCCTCATGTAGTATCCTTGAGCATAGCCATTTCAAATTACTGTCTGCTATCGTCATATTTTCTCCCTCTCTCATTTATTGCTATTGGTATCGATGATGGGACTCGAACCCATGACTCCTTGATTAAAAGTCAAGTGTTCTACCAACTGAACTACACCGATATATTTTAATTGGTTGCAGATAGAGGAGTCGAACCTCTAACTTTGGATAATGAGTCCAACGAGTTACCATTACTCTAATCTGCGATATTAAAGCTGTGCGACGGAAATTCGTTTCCTTCGCAAAATTGGTCGAAGTGGGAGGATTCGAACCTCCGACCTCATGAACCCAAATCATGCATGCTACCAAACTGCACCACACCCCGACAATTGGCTGGGGATGAGGGACTTGAACCCACGAATACATGAGTCAAAGTCATGTGCCTTAACCAACTTGGCTAATCCCCACCACTACATATATCAACTACTAGGAGGTCAATTAATATACTATAGTGTACTTATATACACAAATTAGGGCTATATACTTTATGTTGTCTTACTGGACACTTATTTAGCATCATTTTCTTTAGAAAGGAGGAAAGTATATGAGAGGGTCTATATAGCCCTAATCAGTATATATAAATGAGTCGAACCTGCAGCCTTGTGGGAACTTTGAGTCAATTATATTAACACTCAAACCAATAACCAAGGATTTGTACGAACTTTGTTATTTATAACTTGACCTTTAGTAAATTGAAATTTGAATCTTGAAGTTTAACCTTTGAAGTTTGACCTTTAAACTTTTATCCATTTAATCAGATTCTCAAAATAATCTAATCATTATACTTTACGTAAAAGCCTATGTTTTCTTCAGAAATTAACATCTTCTTATTTGACTCAATAACCCCTAAGCCAAGTGGGAATATAAGTTATAAGTTTTCGCAAGTCCGACACACTATTATTTAATTGTTTACACTATTATTCAATTATTCACACTATTATTCAATTATTAATCTATGCCTGAACCTCTATGGTTGTCAAGGCATTAGATGTAGATAATACAAAGTCTACATTCAATGTGAAGTCATCAATGAACTCATGTAGTTCAACCATAGCCTTAGTTGAATCTATGGCTTCAACCATTTCATAACCATTGTCTTCTTTGTATCTCTTGATAATGCTCTCTAATTCGCCTGACTTTGACTTTTCCTTATCACCAGTCATTAAAGAGTTAGTCATAGTAGTAATATCTTTATCTACTGTCTTATTCATCTTCTCAAGATTTTTCATTACAACAGTTTTATTATCGTTAATAGCCATCAGCAATTCAGAGTACATATAAATGTTAGACTTTAAATCAATAGCTTCTGCTACTGTCATTTCTTGACCTGCTATTACCACACTAGTTGTGGCATTAGACAAGATTATAGCCTTGCTGATATTGTTTCTAAGAGTGATTAAATCTCTTATCTTCTGATATTCAGCCTTTTTGTTTTTCTTGAACTCTGTTTTCTTAGTTCCATTTTCAAGCACATCTTTACTAGCTTTAGCCACTACAGCAATCTCAAGGTTATCTGTTAGCTTTTCAATCTGCTTTGCAAGAAGTTTCTTTTTAGCTAGTGCTTCATGGATAGTCATCTTCATTGTTGTTGTCATAATTATAATTCCTCCTCAAAAATACTCAACATATCTCTAGGCAATTCCTCTTTAGTTACCCCTAATAATTTAGGTGGTTGACTGGAATCATACCTAGTTCTCTCTTTAATAGCCCTCTGAAATTCTTCTGGGACTCTAACCTTTAGCTTGAGATAAGGTCGACTCAATTTAATCTCCCTATCTCTAACATCTCTATATATTACAGGGTCAACATGTTCCATATTGAACTTGACCCCAAACAACTTAAATGAGTAACCAGACATCAATAACTCTTTAATAGCGTATTCCATACTATCAAAAACCTTATACATATCTCTCTCACTAAGCTGAATATTGCTATCTTTTCTTATCATATCTCTGACATACTTGTTTAGCATCTTAGGAGGAATTTTTTTCTTTTCATATTTATACATAATTTCACTCCTTTAATAACCCCTTCTATTAATTTAATAAGGATAACTACGAAAAAAATTAATCTAAAATTGCATTTTTGTTCGTTTTTCCTTATATTTTAACTAATTTTATGGGATTTTTCCTTATTTATTATGGATTCATAGCATTCTTCACAAAAAAACCTCTTGCTTTCCTTCCTTTTCTTCTTCATCTGGGATTTAAGCTTGATACACCCACAATCTGAACAGACCTCATATATACCTTTAGAAATATTCAAGTAGTACCAGTCTTCATAATCCTTGTAATACTGTTTAGATATTTTCTTGGTTATAGAGTTGATTATCTGTGATATATTAGGGCTAGTAGTCTTAGTTATCTCTGCTATATCCTTAATAGACACTCCTAATCTATACATATCAAGTATCTCTACCTGCTTATCTGTTAGAGAAGTCCTACCTATCAAAGATTCTAAATCCATTAATATTATATTTAATTCGCTATTTATATCATCTACATAGTCCATTGTGAGCAAAGCCTTAATGGCTTTAGTATTCATCATATCTAAAGCGTTCCAGTCTGGAGAACCATTGTCCTTTAGTGGTGCTTTAAACTTAATAGGTCTATGTTCAGACATATATACATCAAGCATATCTTTCTTGATAGTAAATATATGCTTATTGATTAGCTTTAGTTTCTTTAATTCATCCCCCACCAGGTGTTCAGCATTACTTTTACATATAGCATACCTAACCTTCCTGGTCTTGAGATATTCAAGAAACTTATTGTACTCTGTTAGAGTCTTGCTTTCTCTAATTATCTTGTCTGTCAACTCAATATCCTTAGACTTTTTGAAGTTTTTCTGTCTAACAAATATAGAGAAGTCAACTTTATCTTCTCCCTCTTTATAAGAGAGTAGAGATTGTCTTTTTTGTTCCTCTTGTATTGCTCTCTGGAACATCTCTTTAGTGTGATACAATCTTAATTTAGGTTCATCACTCTTTTCTTTCTTAAGAGCAGGTGAGTTTAACAAATATGTACTGATAGTTTCAAGAGTTGTAGCAGGGTATGAATCAGTATATAGGGAATCGTTCTGATTCAAACAAGCCTTAACTGATGAAGAATCAATACCAGTTTGCTCATCTACCTTTTGTTCAAAGAGATTTAGCCAAAAGTCATCTGCAAACTCTACACCATTTACTTCTTGTATATTCAATATCTCTTTAATCAGAGATAATCTTTCTTCGTATGTTTGTAAAGACCAATCTAACCTAGACTTTATTTCTATATACTTAGATTGAATCGTATCTACTTTATTCTTTTTACTCTCCAATCACATATCGACCTCTCATTCATCTTATTATCGCTCAATCGCCACTCGGCTCTAAGCATTTTTTAAACTTCACTACTATATGATGCCATATTTAATGTTATTTTACAGGAACTTATATCTAATATTGCTATTCAAAGGGATATTTTTAGCAATTAACCCCTGTAAACAAGTATTAAATGCAGCATTTTAGAAGTATTCATTTATTAAATTGTAGTCATTATTCATACCTTTTATTCTTAACTAAGGGTAAGAAATGTAGTCAAATAGGGATGTTTTCAATGTTTTTAAGTAATTTCAACTACAAGTTCTCTTATTTTAGTCCCTCTGGAATCAAATCTCTGTTTCCGTATGAATATGGATAAGTTAAATTTAAGGGAATCATTGTCATTTAACTTTCTATATATATTATACCACAGGTTTTCTGAAATCGGCACAGAATAGAGAAAAAAGTTTAATTTAATTAAAGATACCTGGGCAATAGGGGAGAAGTGGTCGCTCAATCGCCACTCGGCTTAAATGGATGGAAGTGTTGTGGGAGAATGGGTTGAGGGGATTAGGGATTAGGGATTAGAGGGGTGATTTTTGGGAGGGGGAATGTTGGGGAAATATATAGTTTGTTGAGTAACATATAGGGCTGGAAGCCTTGCAATACAAGGGCTTCAAGAAAACTACCCCGCCCTATTTTTAATTTTACATCCTAACAATTAAAGGATATAATTGACTGAAAAATAAATACTAATTATTTTCTAAAAAGGCTGTAAGCGTTGGAATTGCTAGCCTGAATAGATTTAATTTGCTGGAGTTGTAAAAAAAAGTTTAAACTTTGCTTTTACTCTAAAATTATTTGAGTTGTGGATAACCTGTGGATAACTTGTGAATAAGTGCCTTGAAAAATCAATCATTACATTTGATAATATTTTAGAAATAAAGGAATTACATACAACTGTACTACTCACCTAATACACTTAATCATTGTACTAATACATCAATACAAATAAACAATTCCACTAAAAACAACCCTTAACAACAACAATAAATAAATATTCACTTAACTGTACTACTCAACTAATACACTTATGCTTAACCTATTGTATTAATACAGTAATACAACTAACACAACATACATATACATACACTACATCAACTCATACACTCAACATATACTTACCACCACTTCAACACTCAACAAACCACTTAAACAATAAACCAACTAGACCAACTCACCTAACCACGCTAAACTAACTAAGAATAAACCAATCAACGCTTAACACTTAACTATATAAGCTTATACAACTATACTTAAACCTAATCAAACCATTGAAAATACTAAGCCTAACGGCGTTTGAGTGGTAATAATACATTAGGCTTAAGTTAGCTTTTAACTTAATCTTTTAAAGTAATTAGACTTCATAGACTCACTCACTCATATATATGCTGCTTATATATCCTATATCCTATATATCTACCTTGACCATCTCACCTTTTACATCACTTCAAACACCACATAAAATTGCCTTCAAGTCAAGTAATGGTAAAGGCTGACGCCGTTTGAGTAGTATATTATCTTCAATATAAGGCAAAAATTAAAGCTAATTTTAGACCTGCTACACTTATATATATAGTCAAGTCAAATATATCTTTTTTTCTTGTTCCACGCCAAAAAAAACATATGCAAACAACATATACTTTTAAACCACAATTAAAAAGCTAGTAATTGCAACACCTATGCACAATACTAGCCTAATAATTACAGTATATCCGACTTACTTTTATAAAGCGAATCGTTGAAATCACCTTCACGACCTACAAGAAAATCCAAAGAAACATTAAAAACATCTGCTAATGCTATCAATGTACTTAACTTTGGTTGAGTTTCGCATAACTCTAAGCCTTGATAGCTTCTATTGCTTAGTCCTGCTTTTAAAGATACATCTTTTTGTGTCAAATTGCTTAACTTTCTTAATTCTTTTAGTCTATTTGCTAATTTATCCATGTATTTTTTACCTCTTTACTTTACTTTTATCTAATTTGGATCCGAATTATTGCCTTTTTCTGAAATATTTATTTCAATTTTAAATCATAAATCTTTTTACATCAATGTATGTAGCTGTCAAAAAAACTTTTTCAAAAAAAATAAAAAAAAGCGTTGACGCAATAACTTGCGTATGATACTATAGAATCAAGAAAGGGGGACGCAAGAAATTGCGACACAAGCCTACAAAAATATTCGGTGGTAGGCAATGCACCTTGAAAATTTAATAGTTTAATATTTCCGGTAACTTGGAATTTATGTAACCTTTGCCAAGACCAGACTATGGAGCAATACATAGGTGAGCGAAGGACTTAGATTACTAAGCGAAGGGGAAATATTAAATATTTATTTATAGCTTGCTTTTAAAGTGCTTAACCTTAACAATTTAAGTATTTTAAAAGTAGGCTATAGCCTACAGAAGGGAGGTATAAGCCCATGAAAAAAGGTAAAAAGAAAGGGAAGGGCAATCTTGATACAGTCGCCACTGTATTAAGTATCATCTGTCAATTGGCTGGTTTGTTGATAACTATTATCGATAAATTAATCGATTGATAGAGCTTTACAGCTTGTAAGGTGTAGAATCCTACACCTTTACAGGTTGTAACCTTTCCCTTCAAATTTACCTTTATCATAGGGTTAAAGCACACTATGAAAAAATTAAACATTCTTAACCTAGCTATTGCAATTACTAACTTGTTGATACTTTTACTAATTTTCTTCAAAAAAATTTAAAAAAAGTATTGACAAGTACAAAATGTACTTTTATACTAGAGTTAAGCAAAGTACAAAATGTACTTTACAAAATTAAATCGTCAAGTGTAACCCTATAGAATTTAGCCAATTCAATTAACATGTCTATTCTAGGTTCACGGGTTCCGTTATAGTAATTTTGTAAAGTACGAGGGTTGACAAGTAACTTATTTGCAACTTCTTTGATAGTTAAATTATTTTCTTGATTTAATCTATTTAAGTTTTTAGCTAAATTGTTCACGTCAACACCTCACAAAAAATTATACCAACTATATTATAACACAAATTAAGAGAAAAGAAAAGAGGTAAAAATCATGACAAACTTTAAAATCAATATAAAGGGTCTAATATTAGACCTTCAGGAAATGAAGGAAATAAGAATTGAGGACTGGAGCGAATACGAACCGGGTAAATCCTCAAATGGTGGTAACTATATTTACGGTACTACCTTCAAAAAAGAGGGAAGCAGATGGAGCAGGATTGACTGGTCTAGCTGTGAACTGCTTGACAATGAATACTCTAAGTCAAGCATAGGCGAATTAATAGCATTCCTTGCCTATTCAGGTGAGGAAGTAGAGATAAATATATTTTAGATAATTATAATTTATTAGTGGAGGTAGAAAAAAATGAACAACTTTAAAAAAGATTTTGAATTGAAAATATGCATATGGAATTATGCAGATTACAATAACGGCGTTGAGTCGTGGAAATGGTTTGATATGGACGAAATGGAAGAAATGGAAGACTTCATCGGACAATTTGAAGAAGCCTTTATCTGTGACTATGAATGCAGTCACAAACTACCAGTAAATAACCATACAGATATATCAAGTGTGTTGAACCTTGTCAATTCACTTGACGAAATAGAAGAGTCTATAGAAGAGCGTATCATTAGAAGTGATATATACGATATGGGCGAATTTGAAGAAGTTTTCAGAGACTATACTCCAACTCAACTAGCAACTGTTATCCACTTTGGAGAATATAATCCTATGGATGAATATTTCACCTTTGACGGATACAGTAATATAAAAACTCTTAATACATCTCAATATAAAGAGTTAATAGCAGATATAGAATCAGACGTATTAAGTGAGTATCTGTAAATCAATATCAGTCTTAAGAAGAATTTACAAATGATGGTAAAAATAGGGCTATACCAGGCTATAGCCCTGATAATTGAAAATGATAAAAATAATTAAATATGGAGGTAAAAAATCATGAGAAGTTGGAAGAAGTTTAAAAATTATGAAGTGTTGATTGACGAAAACAAATTAATCTGTGCAACTGGCAAAGGTCGTCCACTATATCCATATAGATGGAGCAAGCAGGCTAATGCATGGATTAAGACGGTAGGCGTTAACTTTAATACTTTTAGAAGTGGATATAATAAGAATTACAATTTATTTTAAATTAAAGTTGTAATTATAAAAATAATAAAATATGATGGAGGTATAGAATTATGAAAATGAAGAAACTAAGAAGACAATATTTAAATACTATGAATGTTATTGATAAGTATATTATGCAGGGCTATCAGGATTTAAAGTTACATGATGTAGCTTTTGAATGTGGAGTAGATGAAACTTTCAATCAATACTGTATGGATAGATACGAATTGTTCAGGGAAGACTTATACAACTTAGACTTAACAACTCACCAGGTAGGAAGAAGTAGTAGCTTTATAGTATCTCCATACGATACAGATATATTTGAAAATGATAGAAAAAATGTATTAGAAAATTGCATGGTGCATTGTGCAAATATTAATGGTTACTTAGATTATATTATACTAGATTACCTACATGGAGATATCAAGCACAATGTAATGATACAAGAGATAGAAGATTATCCATTCGATACTAATGAGGTTTTAGAGTGGGTATATAATAGCTTAATTGAGATTGAAAATGATGTAAAAAAGGCAATAGAGATGAATAATAACATAGCGTTGTTCAAAAAATACCAGGTTGAGGATTATAAAGGGTATATGGAGTCATGCTTAGAGCTTGAACATATAGTATAAGAAATGGAGATTGCAAATGATAAAGAAAATATTAAACATCAGAATAATAAACTGTGTACCTCTAGCCTTAGGGCTAGCAGTGTACAAGGCATGGAAAAATGCAATTGCTGTATATCCACTGGATGGAACAATCCTAATGATAATCCTTAGTGGACTAGCTGTAATAGTCTACTTGATAGTGATTGCAATATATGTATAATTTTTAAATGATGAAGACTTCATTGAGAAGAACAGAATTGTGTATGATGAAGATACTGATGAATATGTTCTACAGGGTAATAATTAAATTTTAAATGATGGTAAATTTGGAGGTAGAAAAATGGAAGTATTAGCAAGAATGGTAGGAATCAAACCTTTAGACGCTGATTACATAAGTAGTCTTTTAGATGATTTAGATAAATTAGGGTTAGACTATCCTAACCTTATAGAAATAATAGATTATTGTGGGTTTGCAGATTTAACCAACGATATTATAGCAGAATGTTTGTATCTGATAACAGAAGATTTTATAAGCAAGGTGAATGATTATTTAAAAGATGATGATATAACTTACGGAATACATACAAACTATATGAGTTCTTATATAGACTTATGTGTCAATGGTATTCATGTAGATGAATATATAATCAGGAATACCTATGTAGATGAAGGAGTGGAGGAAGCGTACAGAGAGCTAAAAGAAGCTTTAGCAGAGAATCAGTAGATTGCAAATGATGAAGAATTTAGAAGGGAAGGTAAACTTAAATGATGGAAATACTAAGACAAATACAAAAAGAGAAAGAAAAGGTTTTTAGCGACAAACCTTTCACCATACAACTTGCTGCTGACGGAACAGAGCCTGGAATGTTATTGAACGCCATAAAGGAATACTATGGGAATCAGATTGTCGCAGCAGATGGTTTTGATTGCGATATAGTTACAGAAGATGGTGTCTATATAATGGTTAGGTTTGTGATGGAAGGATTGAATAGGCAATGGCACAGCATTTACATATCAAATGATAAAGAATATATAAGTATTAAGAAGTTGGAGGTAAACTAAAATGATGAGAAAAATGGCAGAGCTAGAAATACAGCTATCAGAAGAATTATATTCAGAATTAGGCTTAGACTTAAACAATATCGAATCAGACTATGATGAAGAAATACTTGCTACCTACATACTAAAAATAGGTGGAGAGTGGAAGAATGTAATGGTCTATGATAATATGTTCCTTAAGGCTATAATCACAAATGATGGAGAAATCTATACCAACACTAGCACTTGTGGATTGTCATATGATGATATAGTTAGATATAATGTAGGATTTGAATTGTAAAGAAAGGGGATTGAAAATGAACAAAAATATATACTATATACCATTGTTTAGAGAAGTAAAGCAAGGCAAGTACATGCTATACTTGTTTGATGAGATATATAAGAAGAATGGAGAGCTATATGATAACGATATGAATGCGTTTGTAAAAATTGAAGATACAAATGTAACTGTAGAAGATATACATGCAGAGTTTAGATATAGGGCGAAAGATATTCAGAGCTGGAAGAACAAAAATATATCTCATGTAGATTTTAGCGTTCAGGTTTATGAGTGGGATGATGAGGAAGAAACATATACACCTTGCGATTTTGAAGGAGGAATTGAAGAAGAATCAAGAATAACTGGATTTTCAGAAGATGTATTGTGGTGTGGTATGAGAGTAGAAATACCTAGATTTGGCAGCATACTACTAGAAGGTGAAGTAGAGGAAGAAGATGAAGATGAGGAGGAATTTTAAAATGATGAGTAAAACAGATATAGAAAGAATAGTAGATGAAAGATTGGCAGAAATGAGAAAGCAGATGATAGAAGAATTACAGGGTCAAGTTGAGAATGAAGATAGACTTAAGACTATATGGGATTTAAACATAGAGGATGGAGAAGAATATTATGCCTTATGGGCTGATGGAGATATAAACACTAACGACTTTACATCTCACCTGGATGAACAAAAGAGAGATATGGGCAATGCTTTTTTAACTAAGGGAGAAGCAGAGTTTGAAAGAGAGAGAAGAAAAGTTGAGACTATCATGAAAAAGTATAGTAGACCCTTTAAAGCCGGAGAAGATAATTATTGCATATTATATTTTCATGATGATAAAAAGGTTGACGTTGGTTCTTATTTATTTACAGATTATGGTATGCCTTGTTTTGAATCAAAAGAAGCAATCGAAAATGTAATTGATGAAGTAGGTGAGGATAGGCTGAAGACCTATTGGTTCGGAATTGAGGATGATGAGTAAATTATAATATATTGAAAAATAATTATATAAAAGTTGAATATCAATAGTATTTTAA
>ERZ773214.374-NODE-374-length-29894-cov-9.337210_pt1 | contig 29894 bp, 19 predicted proteins | sample MGYA00511238_ERZ773214 | MGnify/ENA primary metagenome ERZ773214 (study PRJEB29015, sample SAMEA2738157) | human oral metagenome | biome: human oral; feature: human-associated habitat; material: saliva | place: China | collected 2259 ... | reverse complement strand
AGAATAGTTACTGTAGCAGATACAGTATCATACTTAGTAGTGGATTCATCAAAGTATGAATCAGGTGTAAGAGAAGTATACCTTGATGGAGTTAAGAAGGACTTCTCAAGGGTAGATAATGGACAGAAGATAGTTAAGAGAGAATTTGATGGTTCTCACTCAAAAATCAAGGTAGTTTTGAACAATAATATGGTTCTTGAAGAAAATATCTCTGGCATATATAAGAAGTTCCCTTACAAGTATACAGGTTCAGGTGAAAATTCTAGTCCAGAAGTTGTAATTGGACATGCTGTAATGGCTGTTTGGGACTACCATAGTATTGCCAAGGATGCAAATGGAAAGGATATAACTTACCCAACAAGAACTACTTTTGACGTGGACTATGCTACAAAAAAGGCTGTAGATGCTGTGACTACCCCTACTCCAAAGGATTCGCAGGGGTCAAACAGCTCAAACAACCAGGCTGCAAGTAGCCTACCCTTCTTTAAGTATGGTGAAAGTGTTGTCTTTGAATACGACTATTTAAATAAGGACCAGATGGTCAAGTTTAACTCTTCAAGAAAGATATACCTTTCTGAAAATGGAGTCAATAAGAAGCTTAATGTAACAAAATCGCTAAGTGGAAGCAAGGGTAAGCTTGAAATACCAGCCCAGGTAGCAACTTCAAATCTTAAAAAGGGTGAAAATGAACTAGTAATCGAGTTTAAGGATAAGTCAACTGAAAAGATTAAAATTTTCTATGATGACAAGAGGCCATCAGCTTCATCTAACACTTCAGGAAATACTAGCCAGCCAGCTAAGGATGTAAATCCAAATCCAAGTGAAAAGGCTGATCCTAGAGTTTTTGATGACAAGAGAGATTTAGTATTCAAGTACAACCTAAACAATAACGAAGAAAAGAGTAAGTATGAACATCTAACTAAGATTAGCAAACTTTATACACAGCCAAGTTCGGAGGCAGAGCTTAGGGTAAGAAAGTCTACATCTAATGGTTTTGGACTTGTGACTATTTCATATAATTCTTCAAGACCAATACAGAGGAATGGAAAGCACCTGCTGAAGTTCTACTATGATAATAGGGATGCTGAGACTGAGACTATATATATCAAGGATAAGGCCCCAGAGGTTATCTTAACAGGTGATTCAGGTGAATATGTAACAGGTAAATCTACCCTATTCAACCTTAAGGGCTTCTCGTATATATTCCAGCAGGATACAGGTATCCAGGCTGTATATTTAAATGGACAAAAGCTTACTAGAAAAAGAGTAATAAATCCAGATGAAAACTACGAATACCTAAGGGCCAAGGGTGAAGACGTTGCTGAGAATGAAGCGGAGAACCCATGGCATGTGGTAGGGGAGTCATTTAGAATAAAGAATGATGGTATTAAGTACCTTAAGAGGGGCGTAAACTACCTAACTCTTCAGTATGATGGATACCATGACAGTAACTTCAAGTTTGTTTTAAATTCAAATCCAAATGAGAAGAAGCCAGAAGATACACCTAGAACTAGGACAACTAGGGCAGCTAGGGCGGACGTAGTTACATCTGCTACAGGAGGAGGAGTATCTAAGCCTTCAGTTGGAGGAGATGGTGGCGGAAGTATTAATATGCCAGCCAAAATAGCCTTCAAATTTGATATGGTTGCCAATGCCTTCATATTAGAAAAGTTGTCATATGATGTAGCTAGTGCCAAGAAGCTTGGTGATGCATGGGAAGGTACATCTAAGGAAGTAGCCCTAATGAATGGAAGCATAAACAAGAGGGTTGTTTGGGACAGGTACCTAACATATGTTCACAACAACAAGCTAAATAATGGGGTCTACAAGACTTTTGCTGAATACTACAACAACAAGGATGTATACTTATCTCAGAATGGATACAATACAGTCAAGTATGCCTTGGAAAATGGATTTGGTGCCCCAATATACAATATGAATGTATATGAAGGCTCAAATGAAACTTCAAATCCAGAAAAGTCTACAAATGTAAATGTAGATGTAAGATTTAGGGCTGAAGGCTATACTGATAGAGTGATGAGGGTAAATGACGAAGCCAAGTTCGATATCCAGGGCCTAGGTGGACCAGAAGTTACTAGTGTAGATATAGTAAAGCCAAACAAGGAAAGGCTAGCACTTAATAGCAAGGACTACAGCTACTTAAAGGGGCTGGGGATGCTATCTATAAAGGCTCAGTATTTTACTGAAGCGGGTGAATATACAGCGGTATTCCACTTTGACGGAGCTAATGATACTGAAATTGTATTTACTGTAGAAGAGTAGAAGACTGAATACAGATATAAGAGAACAGCTATTTGTAATAGACCATAGAAAAATATATATTTCCCCCTCGGTGATGTCATCAGGGGGGATTTTTTGTACAAAAAGCCTTGAAGAATAGGCCTCTAAGATGGGTGAAATATTTTAAATATAAATAAAGTTTTATAGGATTTAGGGGACCTTTTTATACAGAAATGATTGATTTTTTTTCTCATTAGATGTATAATAACAAGAATGTGTGCAATGTATGTACAAGGAAAGGAAAACATATGGAAATATCAAAATTCAGTGAATTACAAATAAGTGAAGAAATAAAAAGAGCTATAGAGGATCTAGGCTATGAGGAACCATCTCCAATCCAGGCCCAGGCCATACCTAGTATGATAGAAGGTCATGACGTAATAGGCCAGGCCCAGACTGGAACAGGAAAGACAGCATCCTTCAGTATACCGATCCTAGAAAATATTGATAAAGATAATAGAAAACTACAGGCAATTGTATTGTGTCCAACTAGAGAATTGGCTATACAGGTGTCTGAAGAGGTCAGGAAGCTTGCTAAATATATGCAGGGTATACGTACCCTACCAATATACGGTGGACAGCCTATAGACAGGCAAATAAAGGCCCTAAAGAGTGGTGTACAGGTAGTAATAGGTACACCGGGGCGTGTAATTGACCACATAAACAGGAAGACACTAAAGTTAGACCAGGTAAAGATGGTTGTCTTGGACGAAGCAGATGAAATGCTAGACATGGGCTTTAGGGAGGATATAGAAACTATCCTATCAAATGTGCCAGAAGAAAGACAGACAGCCCTATTTTCAGCTACTATGCCTAGGCCTATCTTGGAGCTTACTAAGAAGTACCAAAAGGACCCTGTCCATATTAAGGTTGTGAGAAAGACCCTTACAGTTTCAAATATCAAGCAGTACTATATAGAAACTAGAAAGTCTAACAAGCTTGAGGTTTTAACAAGGCTTCTTGATGTGTACAATCCAAAGCTAACGGTAGTATTTACCAATACTAAGAAGGGTGCAGATGAGCTAGTATCAAGCCTTCAGGCCAGGGGATATGGGGCGGACTCCCTACACGGTGACCTAAAGCAGGTTCAGAGAGATATAGTTATGGACAAGTTTAGGGCTGGTACAATAGATATACTTGTGGCGACAGATGTGGCCGCCAGGGGTATAGACATTGATGACGTAGAGTGTGTGATTAACTACGAGCTACCTCAGGATGACGAGTACTATGTTCACAGAATAGGTAGGACAGGTAGGGCAGGTAGAGAGGGTATAGCCTTTTCTTTTGCCTTTGGTAGGGAAATGAGAAAGCTAAAGGATATAGAGAGATATACTAAATCAAAAATTGTGAAACACGATATACCATCAGTAAATGATGTAGAGCAGAAGAAGGTTAGCCAGTTCTTTGAAGGTGTAAAGAAAACTTTAGAAGAAGGGAATATAGCCAAGCATGTCCAGTGGATAGAGGACTTCTGTAACGAAGAGGACTATTCTATGATAGATATATGTGCTGCCATCCTAAAAAATAGCATGGGCGATGAAGAAATGCAGGAAATCGTAGAAGAGGCACCAAGGTCTAGGAATAAACATAGCCTTAACCCATCAGATGTAACTAGATTATTTCTTAATGTGGGTAAGAACCAGAGAATACTAGCCAAGGATATACTAGGAGCTATAGCTGGTGAAACAGGTGTAAGAAGTAAGTTCATAGGGAATATAGACGTATATGACAAGTATACATTTGTAGATGTAGACAAGAACAAGGCAAGAGAAATAATAGAAAAAATGAAAAACAGGAAGATAAAGGGCAACAAGCTAAATATTGAAAGGGCCAACAGGTCTAGCCGTTCAAGAAGAAAGAAGTAGGCCTGGCCCAAGTAAAATAAGTCTAAACAACAAGATACAAGTAAAAAGGAAGTCACATACTGCGGCTTCCTTTTTACTTGTATCTTGTTCCTTTTCTACAAAAAAATAGCATTGGGAGAGAATTTTTCCTCTCGCCAATGCTAAATATTATACTGCTTTAAATTTTAACCTACTCTACTGGGCTCCCTGACCAGAGGCCTGTTGCTGCCTATTATATGCACCTTGTTGCTGCTGTCTAGTATAGGCGCCCTGTTGTTGCCTATTATATGCACCCTGAGCTCCCTGCTGGACACCTGGGTTAGCAACCTGGCCATTCGCACCCTGTGTACCCTGCTGACCAGTTTGAGTCTGAGTCTTCTTCTTAGTAGTCTGGGTAGCAATATAGCTGTACCTGTCAGGCGCTGTACCGTCTATAAAGGCCGCCAATACACCGTATGATGTACGACCACCATCTATAGGATTTATAGTAGTCATATACACATTGTCAGGCTTTGTAAATGTCTTGTACTCTAGGTTCTGGTGAATCCTATTCATAATCTTTGCCCACAGCCTAGATGATGTCATTGCCGCACCACCCTCGATACGACGTCTCTGCATGATTGTTCCATCCTCATTCTTGACACCGGCGTCATCTCCTATGTAAGTTGAGCCTACATAGTATGGAGTATAGCCGACAAACCAAGTATCCAGATAGTTGTTGGTAGAACCAGTCTTACCTGCTACCGGTATGCCAGAGCTTAGGGCTGCATTGTTACCAATACCCTCCTTGACAACGGCCGTTAGCATGTCTGTAATAACATAGGCTACATCAGGATCTACAACCTTATGCGTCTTAGGCGTATTCTTGATAATTAGCTCACCATTGTAAGTAGTTATTGTAGTGAATATTTCTGGCTCTATGTAGACACCATTGTTGGCAAGTGTGCCAAAGGCTGCTGCCATCTGTAATGGAGATATACCTCTAGTCAAACCACCTAATACCAATGAGTTGAAGTGACGGTCACTACGCTGCATTCCGGCTTTTTTCTCTTCCTTGAAGTCAAGTATAGAGGTAATACCGAAGTTTCTCAAGTAGTCCATCATTACATCTATAGCATCATCATAGGTTGGTCCCAGTAATTCACCTGTCTTGTAGGCGATTGTATTTGAAGATAGGGCCAAGGAATGTCTCAAGCTCATTGAACCATAACCATTGGTAGTAGTCTCTGGGTTGTCTGCCCTATTTTCCTTAAACCTATAGCCACCCCTTGTATCTGACATTAGAGTAGACTGGGTAACCTTCTGAGTGTCTATAGCCGGTGTATAAACTGATAGAGGCTTGATAGCAGAACCTGGCTGGTAAGGAGTGATTGCCCTGTTAAGAGTCTTCCTTGCCTTGATATTTCTACCACCTATTAGGCCCTTGATATTACCTGTCTTATAGTCTATAACTACACTTGCTGACTGAGGCTCGCTTAGTCCATTAGCTGCTACAGTATCGTTAGGGAAGTTTGAATTAACTGCATATTCAGCTTCGATCGCCTTCTGTATCTTAGGATCTATAGTCGAATTTACTATCAAACCGCCATTGTAGTACATATTTCTGGCTTCTTCTTCTGTCTTACCCTGTTCCATTAGGGCGTCGATTACATCATATTCTATTAAACTCTCTACAGAGTTTGCTATTTGTTCATTTGAATCAGGGAACTGGATGTTGATCTTTTCGTTAACTGCTGCAACGTACTGCTTTTCAGTTATTACTCCTAGCTCCTTCATCTTGCTAAGTACAGTTTCCTGTCTAGTCTTAGCATCTGGGTTATTTATTGCCTTTCTGACAAGAAGGTCACCACTCTTCAACTGTTTGTAGGTATCCTGGTCTACTAGGTCCCACTCATAAAGCTTTTCGTACATAGACTTTTCTGTTGAATTTGCCCCCTCTAGTCCTTCTGTTGGAAGGAAGAAGATAAGCTTGTGGTCTAGGTCAGACTTAGACTCGTCACCAGTTATTCTTGCTGATGTATAAGGAGCATACTTAGATGGGTTCCTAGTTACACCGGCTAGCATGGCTGCTTCTCCCAAAGTAAGGTCCTTTGAGTGCTTGTTAAAATAGCCCAAGGCACCGGCTTCAGCACCAGACAAACTCTTACCAACGAAGTAGTTGTTTAGGTATGTTTCCAAAATCTTGTCCTTGCTGACTGACTTACTCATTTCAAGCGCATAGTAGATATCTTTGATTTTACGGCTCATTGTCTGGTCACTACTAGTTAATAGTATTTTTGATACCTGCATAGGTATTGTACTACCACCCTGTTTTTTACCGATAAGAGTCTTAACCACAGAACGTCCCAGACCCCAATAGTCTACACCATTATGAGAGTAGAAACGCTCATCCTCTATGGATATTATGGCCTTCCTAAGGTAAGGTGACATATCACTTAGAGGGATAGGTGTCTTCTTGTACTGGGAAGGGGCTGTAGACATGGTCTCACCATTTGCATACTTGATAGTAGTGGTCTGGTGGGTCAACTTGTCAAGCAGGGCCTCATTTACAGGCTTTACATCCTTTAGGGATGCGAATACAAAGCCAAGTACAAGGGCAGATGCGATTATGAAGAAGGCAATTACGCCACCTATAATCTTTTTCTTTCTCCTTGACCTCATCTTTCTCTTAAGTGTTTTTGAGTTCTTACTCTTAGATATATTCTTTCTATTATTTTCACTTGTATTTGCAGAGTTTTTATTGCTATTTCTGTTTCTAGTACTAGACTTGGAACTCGGACTAACAGCCCTAGTTTTTGTCTGAGGATTACTAGAGGTAGAAGACCTTTTTGAATTTGTTGAACTAGTTCTTGTCTTTCTTCTATCAGAACTGCCATCTGTCTTTGAACGTTCTGACGGCAATGTTAAATCAGAATTGCTCGAAGATGGTCTGCGAGTAGAAGACTTGCTAGACGGACTAGCCTTTTTTCTTCTTATCTTGTTATCTTCAGGATTTTCTTTTTTCATGTATTATTAACCCCCTTACTATCTAATAATTATACTTTAAATATGTGCATTTTACAACATTTTTGCTTGAATAAATCACGAATTAATAATATTATATAGTAGTGAATCATGATATAATAGCTAATAATAAAACCATATTAAAGTGATAAAATTTGCAATAAAATTAGAAAGATTAGGAGGAGTAGATGTTAGTTGTAGAAAATGTTAGTCACGGCTTTGGTGCCAGGACTATTTTAGAAGATGTATCCTTTAGGATCAGAAAGGGAGAGCATATAGCCCTAGTAGGTCCAAATGGAGAAGGAAAGTCTAGCTTTTTAAATATAATCACAATGAGGCAGATGCCAGATGCTGGAGACATAAAATGGTCAAACAGGGTTACAGTTGGCTATCTAGACCAGCATACTGTGTTAGAAAAGGGTAAGACTATCAGGGAAATCCTTAGAGATGCCTTTAAGCATATGTTTGACCTAGAAAAGGAAATGCTAGAGATATATGACAAGATGGGCGAGGCCAGTGATGAGGAAATGAGCAAGTACCTTGAGGATACAGCTGAAATCCAGACTATGCTAGAGCACAGTGGCTTTTATACTATAGATGCTAAGATACAGGAGGTTGCAAACGGCCTAGGCTTGGGTGAGTTAGGCCTAGACAAGGATGTTACAGACCTGTCTGGAGGGCAGAGGACTAAGGTTCTTTTGACTAAGCTCTTGCTTGAAAATCCAACTATTCTAGTCTTGGACGAGCCTACTAACTTCCTAGATGAAGAACACATAATCTGGCTTACAAGGTACCTACAGGAGTATGAAAATGCCTTTGTATTGGTATCCCATGATATAGAATTTATCAACAATACATGTAATGTTATCTACCACCTAGAAAACGGAGAACTAAACAGGTACAAGGGTAATTACGATGAGTTTGAGAGACTAAATGAAATAAAGAAGCGTCAGGAAGAACAGGCCTATGAAAAGCAGGTCGAAGAGAGGAAGAAGCTTGAGGACTTCATAGCCAGGAACAAGGCTAGGGTTGCTACTAGGGGTATGGCAAATTCTAGGCAGAAGCAGCTAGATAAGATGGAAATCCTAGAGAGACCAAAGGAAAAGATTAAGCCTAGCTTTGCCTTTAGAAATGCCCGTACCTCAGGTAAGCTGGTATTTGAAACAAGTGACCTGGTATTGGGTTATGATGAACCGCTGACTAAACCCCTTAATTTCAGGCTTGAGAGGGGTAAGAAGATAGCCCTAAAGGGTATGAACGGTATTGGTAAGTCGACTCTACTAAAGACCCTGTTAGGAATAGTCAAGCCTTATGGAGGAGACCTGAGACTAGGTGACTACCTTGAGGTAGGATACTTCGAACAGGAATCTTCTCATGAAAATACAAATACAGCCATGGATGAAATATGGAATGAATATCCTGGTATGGATAATATAGATGTTAGGCGTGCCCTGGCCAAGTGTGGTCTTACAAATGACCATATAACAAGTCAGATGAGGGTCCTATCTGGAGGAGAGGCAGCCAAGGTTAGACTGTGCAAGATTATGCTCAAGGATATCAACTTCCTAGTCTTGGATGAGCCTACTAATCACTTAGATGTAGATGCTAAGGATGAGCTAAAGAAGGCTGTAAAGGAATTTAAGGGGACCGTGCTATTGGTAAGCCATGAGCCTGACTTCTATAATGACCTAGTAGATGAGGTCTGGAATATAGAAGACTTTACTACTAAATTGGTATAGTTTTAAGATTGTATATATATATTTATTTATAAAAATAAGGCTGGTGCGTAGTAGCTACACACCAGCCATTTTTATTCTGATAATTACATTCAGGATTAGTATTTATTCAACTTCTAATTCCCATTCATCGAACCAAGATTCATCCAGCTTAGAAAGCATTTCAGCATACTTGCTTTCGTTAGCAACCTGCTTTTCTGCCTTCTTCTTGTAGTTATTTACTGTAGCTGTACTCTTGTTGACTGGCTGGATAGTTCCTGTACCAGCGACACAACCACCAGGGCAGGCCATACCTTCTAGTAGGTAGCCGTTTCTCTTACCAGCCTTGGCCAGCATCATCATGTTTCTACATTCCCTTAAGCCATCTGCCTGATCGATTGGGACCTCTCTATCTGGGTCTATCTTCTTGATTACATCTACAACCGCATTGGCAACACCACCAGATACTGCAAAGCCTCTACCAGCTCCTGTACCGAAGTTAATGTTCTTAGCTGGCTCCATATCCTCAAGGACTATACCCTTGGCTTCGAACATACCCATTACCTCTTCGAAAGTAAGTACGTAGTCGACATGACTCTTTACAGACTTCCTAGTTGCTTCTAGCTTCTTAGAAACACATGGTCCAATAAATACAACCTTAGAATCCTTGTATCTCTGCTTGATGAAACGAGCAGTGAATACCATTGGAGTCATGGCCATTGATATATTGTCTGCAAACTCTGGGAATAGCTTCTTGGCCATAACAGACCACGATGGACAACATGATGTAGCCATAAAGTCTAATTTTTCAGGTACATTCTTCATGTAGTCTTCTGCTTCTTCTATAGTACAAAGGTCAGCACCTATAGCAACTTCAACAACATCGAAGAAGCCTAATTCTAGTAGGGCAGCCTTTAGTTTTTCTGCTGTAACCTTAGGTCCAAACTGACCGGCAAAGGCAGGTGCTATTTCAGCTATAACTCTAGAACCTGACTTGATTTCGTTGATTAGCTGGAAGATCTGAGACTTGTCAGCTATGGCGCCAAATGGGCATGATGAGATACATACACCACAAGATACACACTTATCGTAGTCTATAGAGGCACGACCATACTTGTCTGATGAAATAGCATCCATACCACAAGCCCTAGCACAAGGTCTTTCTAGCTTGGCTATTGCATCATATGGACAGACAGCCTTACATCTACCACACTTGATACATAGGTCCTGATCAATGAAGGACTTGCCGTTTACCATTGATACGGCCTTTTTTGGACATACTTCAACGCAAGGTCTTGCCAAGCAACCCCTGCAGATATCAGTAGTCTTATACACATTGTCCGGACACGAATTACATGCGAACTTGATTATGTTAACAAACGGTGGCTTGTAAATAGTGTTTGTAACTGACTTTTCATCTATACCAGCTGGTATTGGAGCGTGCTCAGAAATACGTCTAAGAGGAAGACCCATTGCCAAACGAACTCTTTCACCAACGATAGCCCTTTCCAAGAAAATACTCTCTCTATGCGAAGCGATTTCACCAGGTACTATCTTGTAGGGAATTTCTTCTAATGTGTTGTAATCTGGACTATCTTCATAGGCAAATCTAGCCACTTCTGTGAAGACGTCACGACGAACTTTTGCAATAGCAGTAAAGATACCTTTTAAGCTCATTGTATACCTCCATATAAATATAAACTAATAATAAATTCTCTAAAATTCTTGTATTCGTATAAAGTATAACACAGAAAGACCACTAAATAAACAAGAATATTAATATATTTAAACAAATTATAAAAAATAACTAACTTTTCAACATATTATATAAAAACAAAAGCATAAAAAAGTTAATTTTTAGAGAAAAAGACCCCAAAAATAAAGGTTTAGGTTTTTTAAAATTAGTAAATGGGGCAAAAAAATTGCGAAAAAAAATTGCAAAAAAGTATTTGTTATCGATTTAAATTTTTAAACTAAAATGAGAAAGAAGACCTAAAAAAGGGACTTTAAGAGGGGGAAAAATAAGAATTATCAAAATATTCTTAGAAAAAATCAGGTATCATGTAAGACTTATTTTTATAAAAACCTTCTAAATTTTCTTGAAAAATGGTCTGATTTGCTATATAATCTACTTATTATATAGAGAAGTAAAGATTTATGCCTTGAAGAAGAGGAGTAGGCAGGCCTATTTTACAGAGAGAAAGTCGTTGGTGGAAGATTTTTAAAGATGGTGTGTTGAAGGTAGCTTCTGAGCATATTGCGTGAAGCCTGATATAAAATTAGGTGTTAGTGCAGTACGGTTGACCCCGTTATAGGTTTTGAGTGCCGGCTATTGGTCGGAATTAAGGTGGTAACGCGAGCTTTCGTCCTTTTGTGGATGGGAGCTTTTTTTGTTAGAAAATAAGAAGGAGGTTAAAGAATGGATAAGAATTTAGCTAAAAACTACAATCCAAAGGATTTCGAAGACAGAATATATAAAGAGTGGCAGGACAAGGGACTTTTCAAGTCAAAGATCGACAAGACGAAAAAGTCTTTCTCTATAGTAATGCCACCACCAAACATAACTGGTCAGCTACATATGGGTCATGCCCTTGATGATACCCTACAGGATATCCTGACTAGGTGGAAGAGGATGGATGGTTACGAGGCCCTATGGATACCGGGTACTGACCACGCATCTATAGCTACTGAGGTAAAGGTAGTGGATAAGATAAATAAGGAAACTGGCAAGTCTAAGTATGAGATAGGAAGGGAAGAATTTCTTAAGTATGCCTGGGCTTGGAAGGAAGAATTTGGTGGCAAGATAGTGAACCAGGTAAAGAAGCTAGGGGCATCATGTGATTGGGACCTAGAGAGATTTACCATGGATGAAGGCTGTAACAAGGCGGTTACAAAGTTCTTCGTAAAGCTATACGAAGAAGGTCATATCTACAGGGGCAACAGGATTATTAACTGGTGTCCAGACTGTAAGACTACCCTATCTGATGCAGAGGTAGAGCATGAGGACCAAGAAGGTAACTTCTGGCATATCAAGTACCCTATCAAGGATAGTGAGGAGTATTTGGAAATAGCAACGACAAGACCTGAGACCCTACTAGGAGACTCTGGTATTGCAGTACATCCTGAGGATGAAAGATATATCCACCTAGTTGGTAAGACAGCTGTCCTACCATTGGTTGGAAGAGAACTGCCTATAGTTGCAGATGAGTATGTAGACAAGGAGTTTGGAACAGGTGCCGTTAAGATGACACCAGCCCATGACCCTAACGACTTTGAGGTTGGTAAGAGACACCAGCTTGAAGAAATAAATGTAATGAATGATGATGCTACAATGAATGAACTAGCAGGCAAGTATGCAGGTATGGATAGGTACGAATGTAGGAAGGCCTTAGTTGCCGACTTAGATGAAGCCGGCTACCTAATCAAGGTAAAGAAGCATGACCATGCTGTAGGTACTTGCTATAGGTGTCATACAACTGTAGAGCCAAGATTGTCATTACAGTGGTTTGTTAAGATGGATGAATTGGCCAAGCCAGCCATAGATATATTAAAGAAGGGCGAATTAAAGTTTGTTCCTGACAAGTTTGACAAGACTTACCTACAGTGGCTAGAAAATATTAGAGACTGGTGTGTGTCTAGGCAGCTATGGTGGGGTCACCAGATACCAGCCTACTATTGCCAGGATTGTGGTGAAATAATAGTTGCTGAAGAAGCTCCACATGAATGTACAAAGTGTAAGTCAAGCAATATCAAGCAGGATGAAGATGTACTAGACACTTGGTTCTCATCAGGTCTATGGCCTTTTGAAACTATGGGATGGCCAGATAAGACTGATATGTTGGACTACTACTATCCAACTAGCGTATTGGTTACAGGCTACGATATAATCTTCTTCTGGGTAGTTAGGATGGCATTTTCAGCCATGTTCTGTATGAATGAAAAGCCGTTCGAACATGTATTGATACACGGATTGGTTAGGGATTCAGAGGGTAGAAAGATGTCTAAGTCCCTAGGTAATGGTATAGACCCGCTAGAAATAATAGACCAGTATGGTGCAGACGCCTTGAGATTTACCCTTGCAACAGGTAACTCACCAGGAAACGATATGAGATTCTATATGGAAAGGGTTGAATTTGCTCGTAACTTCAATAACAAGCTATGGAATGCATCAAGGTTTGTATTTATGAACCTAGAGGATGAAAGCCTATTGGAAGGTTTGACTCGTGAGTCAGTTAAGGCCAACTTGACACTAGCCGACAAGTGGATCATTTCCAGGGCCAATAGGGTAGTAAAGGAAGTGAACTACAATATGGACCAGTTTGACCTAGGTATAGGCCTACAGAAGGCGTATGACTTTACATGGTCAGAATACTGCGACTGGTATATAGAAATAGTTAAGCCAAGATTATATGGTGATGATAGAGAGGCCAAGAGGGCAGCCCTATACACATTGACATATGTACTAGAAAAGATATTAAAGCTATTACATCCATTTATACCATTTATAACAGAGGAAATATATTCATACCTACCAACAGTGGAAGGATATATTATAACTGCTGAATATCCTCATTACGAGAAAGAGGATGATATGCTAGCTGAAGAAGAAAAAATGAACCTAATCATGGATGGTATCAGGAATGTTAGAAATGTAAGGGCAGAGATGAATGTACCACCTTCAAAGAAGGCCAAGATAATTATTGTACCTACAGATGACAAGAGACCAGCCATGGAAGATGGCAAGGAATACTTCAAGTCATTGGCATCAGCATCAGAGGTAGAAATCCAGGACAGCAAGGATGGCATACCAGAGGATGCAGTATCTGTAGTAATAGACGGGGTAGAGCTATTTATACCACTAGATGAATTGGTAGACTTTGAAAAGGAAAAAGAGAGACTGAATAAGGAAAGAGACAAGGCCCTAGCTGAAATAAAGAGGGTAGAAGGCAAACTTAATAACCCTGGCTTTGTTAATAAGGCACCAGCAAAATTGGTTGAAGAAGAAAAGGCTAAGAAGGAAAAGTTTGAAGAAATACTTCATACCATAGAAGAAAGATTGGCTAAGTTCTAATTGACGACAAGCTAGTTCCTAAGTGGATAAATTATAAAATAAGGTAAGACATAAAACACCTACAAGGCTATACAGATTGGTATTGGCTGAGTAGGTGTTTTTATTATTCCTAGTACTAATATTGATAGTATCAAAAAGGCCTTATTAAACATAAAAAATGCACTTATAAGTAGGCATAAGTGCATCTTTGTGCCGGGGGCTTAAGAGAGGAGACCCCTAGCATATTTTATGTGAAATTATATTAAATTCAGATAAAACTAACCTAACATGATCTTTTCAAGCTTTAGAGGTTCGATATATTCATCACCCTTGTAAGCTCTCATGTTTCCACCTGATATTTCATCTATTAAGGCAACCTTGCCATCTATCATACCGAATTCGAACTTGATATCGTATAATTCAAGGTCCTTCTTAGCTAGCTCAGCCTTTACAACCTCACCTATTTCTAGGGCAAGCTTTGCTAGTTCCTCATATTCAGCCTCTGACATAATCTTTAGAAGGGCAAGAGCGTCCTTAGTGATTAGTGGATCGTTTCTATCGTCATCCTTTAGAGTTACTTCAACGTATGGAGGGATTACAGTACCAGATGCTATATAGTCACCATATCTTCTGATGAATGATCCTACTGCTCTGTAACGAACAATTACTTCTACACCCTTACCAAATACCTTAGCCTTCTTAACTACAGCTTCATTCTTGTCAACATCTGCAGATACGAAGTGAGTGTTAAGTCCCATAGCATTTAGCTTTTCATAGAAGAACTTAGTCATAGCAACAGCTGAACGACCAGCACCCTCTATCTGTAGGCCTACCTGGTTTTCACCTGGATCAAAAACGCCGTCTTTTCCAGTTACATCGTCCTTAAACTTCAACAGAACGTTCTTATCGTCAATTTCAAATACATCCTTTGTTTTACCAGTATAAATCTTATTCATTTTAAACCTCCTATGAATAGTACCATAAAAATAATATAGTAAATGCACAATATACGCACATTCTTACAAGTTTTATAAAAATAGTTCGCTTTTCTATGGACTTATTATCTCACAACGAGACCCAATAGTCAATTTTTTTTTAGAAATTTTTTCAAAAAAACTGAACTTTTTTTAAATATGCATACAAAAAGTTTGGGAAAATAAAAAAGACTGAGATAGGGAGAAGGCTCTTATATACGGCTTAAGAGCCTCTTTCTCTCGTCTCAGTCTTAATATATTATTCTCTTTTAAAAGACTACTTTAAAGCAGCAAGTAGCTTCTTAGTGTATTCCCAAACTCTTTCAACAGATGATATATACATATGTTCCTTTGGAGTATGGGCATCAAAGATACTTGGTCCGTAACTAATCATGTCAGTGTTTGGAAGTATACCCTTTAATAGTCCACATTCTAGACCTGCATGGATAGATGTGATGTTAGGTTCCTTTCCATACATTTCTACATAAATCTTTTCAGCTATATCCCTAAGTGGTGAAACGGCTTCATACTGCCATGCTGGGTATGAAGAGTATTCTCTTGCAACTGCACCCATTCTGTTAGCTATAATAGTAACTCTGTTTAGGATTTCTCTTAGAGAGCTAGATGATGCAGAACGAACAGATGTAGTAAGAACTAGCTTACCATCATTTTCAAGGATTACTGAATTATTTAGGGAAGTCTGAACTAGACCCTCTATATCCTTACTCATATACTGAACACCATCTGGTAGGGCCATGATCATGTCAATTACTGAATCACTAAGGTCCTTAGTGTATACCTGGTCAGCAGTAACTTCTGTAAAGCTAATTGTTAGACCTGGATCCTCAACCCTGTATTCTTCCTTTAGGTCAGCCACTAGGGCATCTAGACCTTCCTTTAATGAATCAAACTTGTCTGTAGCAAATACTACCTCAGCATTTGCTGGAACAGCATTATGCTTGATACCACCAACAAATGATGCAAGTCTTACATCTGCTTTTACAAGGTAAAGAAGTCTAGCAGCAAGCTTGATAGCATTCGCTCTCTGCTTGTCTATTTCAACACCAGAGTGGCCACCCTTTAGGCCAGATATAGATAGCTTGTAGGCCTTGCTTGAATTTGCTTCTCTTGCTATGTCAAAACTAAGGTCTATATTTGATCCACCTGAACAACTAACCAAGAAGTCACCTTCTACCTCTGTATCCAGGTTTAGTAGACGAGTACCTGTTAGGTGGTCAGCTGTTAGGGCCATGGCACCATCCATACCAGTTTCTTCGTTAGTAGTTACCAATAATTCTAGTGGAGGATGAGGGATATTATCTGCATCCAAGATAGCTAGTCCATAGGCAACAGCTATACCATCGTCTCCACCAAGTGTAGTATTGTTGGCTCTAAGCACATCACCTTCAACTATCATTTCTATAGGATCAGTATCAAAGTTGTGGTTAGAATCATCAGTCTTTACACATACCATGTCCATATGTCCCTGGATAATTAGGGGCTCAGAGTTCTCGTAGCCTGGAGTACCTGGCTTCTTTATTATTACGTTAAGGATTTCATCCTGGTAAACTTCAAGGTTTCTATCCTTGGCAAACTGTACTAGAAAGTCACTTACTTCCTTTTCATTACCAGAACTTCTAGGGTGCTGGTTGATTTCGTAAAACCATCTAAATACTTCTTTTGGTTCTATGTTGCTTAAGTTATTCATACATTTAACCTCCTAAATTGTATACAATTTTAAAAAATTTCCTATAATTATAATAACGCATTTACTAGGATTTATCAAGAAAATGTAAATTAATTAAGTCTAAAAATGGCTTTTAAAAAGGACTTTGAAAAGGGTCAATATTAGAGGGCTAGAATTTCATAACTAGGTGTTTTACATAAATAAAATTATGAGGTAAAATTATAAGAACTATAGAAAAATAGGGGTAAATATAGTATTGTGTATATAGGTCCAAATGAGGATACCTATTTGAAGGAAAATTAATATGTAAGAAAATTAGAAAGGAGAAATTGGCTGAAATTTTTAGCCAAAGATTTATAGATGAACTATAGTGAAGCATTAGAATTTATACACGGGGTGGAAAAGTTTGGTATGATCCTAGGCTTGGACTCTATCAGAAGTCTCCTAGATAGGTTGGATAGACCACAGGACAGGTTAAAATTTATCCATATATCAGGGACCAACGGCAAGGGGTCGACTGCTACCTTTATATCAAATATATTGATTGAGGCAGGCTATAATGTGGGCCTATACACGTCACCATTTTTAGAAGTCTTTAATGAAAGGATTAGGCTAAATGGGATAAATATAGATAATCAAGATTTGACAGATAGTGTTGAATTGGTCAAGGAAGCCTGCCAAAAAATGGTTGAAGATGGCCTGGCCCATCCAACCGAATTTGAATTAGTTACGGCTACAGCCTTTGTCTACTACGCAGCTAAGCAGGTGGATTATGTGGTCCTAGAGGTTGGCCTAGGTGGGAGGTATGATGCAACCAATGTAATCGACCAGTCTCTTGTAAGTGCAATAGCATCAATAAGTCTAGACCACACAATGGTCCTAGGAGATACAGTAGAAAAGGTAGCCTATGAAAAGGCCGGTATAATCAAGAAAAATGGCCAGGTAATTATGTATGAACAGGGTCCTGAGGCAACTGGAGTTGTAGAGGGGGTTTGCCAGGAAGAGGGAGCAGGTCTCATTATATCTAAGAACTCAAGTATAGACATTAAAAAGTCTAACCTAAATAACCAGGTATTTGACGCAGTTGACTATCTAGGAAATAAGTATGAAGATCTTAAAATAAGAATGATAGGTAGACACCAGACAAAAAATGCCCTTTTGGCCTTGAATATAGCAGTATATCTTAAGGAAGCTATGTTGGCAGACAGGATCAGCGAGGAAGCTATTTATTCGGGTCTCTTAAAGTCTAAGTGGCCGGGTAGGATGGAAATTCTTAAGGATAGCCCCCTATTTATGATAGATGGGGCCCACAATCTAGACGGGGCCCAGTCCCTAGTAGGGGAAATAGACAGGCTCCTAGGAGAGGAATGGGATAAGACCCTGATTTTGGGATTACTTGCTGACAAGGATGTAGATGGTATAGTTAAACTCTTGGTACCTAGGTTTGATAGGGTAATAGTTACCCTACCTAATAATCCTAGGGCAATGGCTGTGGAGGAATTGGCCTACAGGGTAGGTATGTACTGTCAAGATATTATCTGTATAGAGGATATAAACCAGGCTGTAGACTACTCTTTTGAACTTGTAGAAAAAATAAGCAAGGAAGAAAAGGCCGGGATACATGAAGCTGACAAAAGGTCTAAGAAATCCAAGTCCAAGCAAAAGAAAAACGCCAATGAAAAGCCAAAGAAAAAGGCTATTATTGGGGCTGGATCCCTATTTTTGGTTGGGGATATAAGGAGTCATGTTAATAGGTCTACTTCAGGCCGGTAATAAGGTTAAACAAGTAAGACAAGATATTTTTAAAAATATTAGAAAACCTATTGACTATGACATTAGGTAATAGTTTATACTCTTCATTGTTAGGAGGTGCGAAAATGTATTTAATCAAGAAAGTTAGTGAGATTAGTGGTGTATCGGTGCGCACTTTACATCATTATGACAAAATCGGCTTGCTGTCTCCAAAAAAGAATAAAAATGGATACAGATATTATTCTGAAGATGATATATCCTTTTTACAAATGATATTATACTATAAGTATTTGGGATTTTCTCTAGGACAGATAAAAGAATTGATAAGACAAGAAGATGAAGAGATATTATATCATCTAAGAAAACAACTAACTTTAATGCAAAATGAAAAGCAAAGACTCCTGACACTAATAGACACATTAGAAAAGACTATTGAGTCTAAGGAAAGGAGAGTCACTATGTCAGTGAAAGAAAAATTCAAGGGATTTACATACCAGGATAATGAAAAGTATAAACAGGCAGCTGTGGATACATATGGAAAAGAAGTTATTGAGCAGGCTATCGAAAAGCAAAAAGGAAAAGAAAAAGAAATTGCCGATGGTTTTAATGAAATATTCTTTGCCTTTTCAGAAAACCTATCAAACGGACTAAGTCCTACATCCAAAGAAAATATAGGTTTGGCTGAAAGACTGCATAAACATCTTTGCGAATATGCCTTTGATTGTAAGATAGGTGTATTTTCGAGTATTGGTTATGGATATGTTCAAAATATAGAATTTAAAAATAACCTAGATAAATTTGGAGATGGAATGGCACAGTATGTATGTGATGCGATTCAAGAGTATGTAAAAGAAAAACAAAAGTAAAAACAAAAGGGGATAGTATTAATGCTTGTGGTTCAAATATAAAAAATCTTATGAGCATAACATAGTAATAAAAAAATAAATAAAATTTTTTTTTATCTGTTGCATCTGCAACAGATTTTTTTTTGACTCGATAATATAATGAATACATAAGTTGAAAAACACAAAAACACAAAACACAAATAAAAAGTCCCCTAAATATATAAAGGGGCAAAAACAAAGGGTATGTTAAAAAACTATAATTATATTTTAAAAGGAGAGCTAAGATGAAAGAAATAAACATGTTTTGTTATCAATGTCAGGAAACAGCAGGATGTACAGGATGTACAGTAAAGGGTGTATGTGGAAAGACACCAGAAGTTGCTAGAATTCAGGACCTACTAGTATATGTAACTAAGGGTATATCAGAAGTAACTACAAAGCTAAGAGCAGAGGGTAAGACTATCAGCAAGGAAGACAACCACTTGATTACTCTTAACCTATTCACAACTATCACAAATGCCAACTTTGACTTCGATGTATTCGTACAGAGGATCTACAATACACTAGATGCAAAGAAGAGATTAATAGCTCAGCTAGATGATGCATCAAGCCTAAGTCCAGTAGCTCTTTGGGATGAAAGAGATGTAAATGTAATGGATGAAAAGGCAAAGACAGTAGGTGTTTTAGCTACTGAAAATGAAGATATTAGATCTTTAAGAGAGCTTACAATTTATGGTCTAAAGGGACTATCAGCATATTCTAAGCATGCCAACATGCTAGACTATGATAGTGAAGAAGTTGATGCCTTCCTACAGGAAGCATTATACAAGACTACTCAGGCCCTAAGTGTAGATGAACTAATCGCACTAGTATTGGCAACAGGTGAAGCTGGTGTTAAGGGTATGGCCCTACTAGACGCAGCTAACACTGGTACATTTGGTAACCCAGAAATCACAGAGGTTAACCTAGGAGTTAGAAATAACCCAGCTATCTTAATCTCAGGTCACGACCTATCAGACCTAAAGGAATTACTAGAGCAGACAAAGGGTACTGGCGTAGACGTTTATACACATTCAGAAATGCTACCAGCTAACTACTATCCAGAACTAAAGAAGTATGACAACCTAGTAGGTAACTACGGTAATGCATGGTGGAAGCAGAAGGAAGAGTTCGAAAGCTTTAACGGACCTATCCTAATGACAACTAACTGTATAGTACCACCAAAGGATTCATACAAGGATAGAGTATATACAACAGGTTCAGCAGGGTTCCCAGGATGTAAGCATATACCAGGTGAAGCAGGTTCAACTAAGGACTTCTCTGAAATAATCGAACACGCTAAGAGGTGTGCTAGCCCAACTCAGATAGAAGAGGGTACAATAGTTGGTGGATTCGCACACAACCAGGTTCTTGCATTAGCTGACCAGATTGTTGAAGCAGTAAACACTGGAGCAATCAAGAAGTTCGTAGTAATGGCCGGTTGTGACGGTAGACAGAAGGGTAGAAACTACTATACAGACTTCGCAAAGGCCCTTCCAAAGGAAGCAGTAATCCTTACAGCAGGATGTGCTAAGTACAAGTACAACAAGTTAAATCTTGGAGATATAAATGGTATACCAAGAGTACTAGATGCAGGTCAGTGTAACGACTCTTACTCACTAGCAGTAATAGCTATGAAGCTACAGGAAGTATTTGGTCTAGAAGACATCAACGACCTTCCACTAGTATTCAACATAGCTTGGTATGAGCAGAAGGCAGTAATAGTTCTATTATCCCTACTATACCTAGGAGTAAAGAATATCCACCTAGGACCAACTCTACCAGCCTTCCTATCACCAAATGTAGCTAAGGTATTGGTTGAAAACTTTGGTATAGCTGGTATAGGAACAGTAGAAGATGATATAGAATTATTCTTCAGCTAAGAAAAAGTAATATGAGGATATACTATAGATAGTGAAAACAAATAGTAAAAATTATTGGTCAGTCAGGCTATAGCCTGGCTGGCCTTTTTATATAGGATAAAAGTAGAGAAGCAGATATTAGTTTAAAGGACAGGCAAGTCGATTGAGTTGTGGATTTTATTGATATAATCTATCAATTGTGTTAAATTTATAGCTAATTTCTATAGAAAAGTAAATAAGTTTGCTACATGTTTAACAGATTTCATCTAATAGAATTATTAAAAATATTAAAAGTAGATTATAAAATAAGTATAAATAATAATAAACTTAAATAAATAAGTATATTTTGTCTAAAATAAGGATTTTATACAAGAAACTTAATAGGTGAAATAATATTATATTTAAGAATTTTGTAAAATTTCCTATAAATTTTCAAAAAAGTATATGAAAAATTTATCAAATGCGTTATAATATAGTCAAGTTATTTAAGTAGCTTTTATTTTTGCAGGTTAAAAAAGTAAAATATGAAGTGACAAGAAAAATATAGGGAATTTGGTGAGGATTATGACAGATAGTAGAGAATTTTTCAAAAGAGTATACACGAAAATGTTACAGCAGGAGAAGTTCGTCCAGGAGATAATAAGACTTTCAGAGGATGAGGGTTTAGACCTAGACTTGGCTAGACAGCTTGACGAAAGATATGGTTGTCTAGAAATAGGTGACATAGACGATATGGCTAACAAATATGCTGGTGACAACAAGTGGATTGACAACAACCTTAGTATAATAGAAAACAGGTTTGCCTATGCTATAAAGGCAGTAATTGATTATGATGAGGGCCAGATAATAAACTTAAAGGAAAGATTTTATGGTCTAGGCCAGGAATACATACCTGATTACGAAGGGTTACCAATCAGACATATATATGACCTAATTAGGGACCTTTTATTAGATGGGGGAAGGTCTGAAGAGCTAAATGAGGTTATTAGTGAGGACTTTGATGAAATCATATGGAAGAGGACTAGGCCATCAACTTGTAAGTATTGGGCCTATTTAGATGTAGATTTCAACAAGTACTACCTACCACTAAGACAAGAGTTTATAGATGGCTTAACAGAAAAGACTGACGTAGAATTCAAGAGGTTAGATGATTCAGTATGTGTATTGGCTAGAAGGATGTAGTAGCCAAAAATAAAAATGTAGCCAATGGTAATAAGATAAGTATAATAAAAAACGGAGATGGCACTTCAAATTGAGTAGTCTACCTCCGTTTTTTATTTGTGTAATATCAAATTAATTATTTGAAAAAATAAGGTCTAAATTATCCTAAATAAAATATCTTGGACCATTACTAAAGTCTAAAACCTGATCAAAGATAGTGCCAATTATAGTACATAGGCTGACAAGGAACTTTTCAAAGAAGTTCATCTTGCTTAGGGGCTTACTCGTACTGATATCAAAGGATGCAACCTGGTTGCCCTTGTCATCTGTGTATATAAGATTGGCTAGTGGCTGGTCCCCGTCAGCAAGTATATCAACTGAATTGTACTTTATAGTCTTTTTCAGTTTTTCGGAATCCTTCTGTATTAGGTAAAGGTCCTTGTTTGATACTAGGTTCACCTTCGCAAAAGGAATACCGTTTAAGGCAGGCCTATCTATTACTTGATTCTTCTTGTATAGGTACTTAGTCTTATAGTGACTACTGATATATACAAGCGTATTGTAGGACGCTAGCTTACGATTTTCCTTACTTGAAGCTCCTAGGCTGACTCCAACTAGTCTATTAGAGCTGTCATTACCATTGCCCTTGTCTGTCTTCATAGAGTAGGCCAGACAGTAGCCTGCTGCACCTGTAAAGCCTGTCTTTAGTCCGTCTACATTAGCAATTAGGGGTAAAAGGGGGTTTGTATTCTCCTCGTTTATAGCCTTGCTTGGATTAACATAGGAAGACATATTTGTTATAGCAGTCAGCTGGTTGCCATATGTGGAATAAAGGTACTTGGATAGGACTAGGACATCCCTAGCTGTTGTCTTATTCTCAACACCCACGACATTACCACCTATATTAACACTGGTAGGTAAACCATTAGGGTTGTAGAAGACAGTATTTTCCATGCCTATTTCCTTGGCCTTGTTATTCATATTTTCCACAAACTGACCATATGTGGTTCCTACATGGTGGCTGATAGCTAGGGCTGCATCATTGGCTGATACTATCATCATGCCCTTCATCAATTCCTCAAGGCTGATTTGATCACCTGCATTTAGTTTTATATTTGTGCCGACCCTGTTGACATCTGATGGTAGGATAGTAACTATATCCTTGTAGTCCACCTTCTTTTGGGCTATGGCATCAAATGTTAGCAGTAGGGTCATCATCTTTGTTAGGCTGGCCATAGGTACTACCTGGCTAGCATTTTTTTCATATACGATCCTGTTTGTATCCATGTCACTGACTATGGCAGAACGTGAATAGGGATCGCTAAACCTTGTCTCAGCGCCAGCCCTTGCTTGCATCAAAAGAGGCAGGCAAAGCCCTATTGCTAAGATTTTACATGCTTTTTTCCTATAACTTATCATTTAAAAAATAACTCCTATATCTATGGTAAAAGACCCTATATACAAGGATCCTTTTTTAATCAAACAAGTTAATTATAGCACAGTTTTGGACAAAATACGGACATTTTCTATATTTATTTATAAATATATTTGGAGCATTTTAGTATTATATTTAAAAGTGTGGTAGAATAGTAGTTATAATTGGAAATTTGAAATAGATATATAGGAGGTAGGCATGTTAGATAATAGTACAGATGATTTAATATTAGAGAAACTGATCGTATTATACACGCTAAATAGCATGGACGAAGATCTTACAGATTCCCAGCTGACAGAAATAATTTTGGGAACAGGTGTTATAAACTACTTTGTATTACTGGCACTCTTACCAAAGATGATGGATGCAAAGTTTATAACTACATATGAAAAGAATAACACAAAGCTAAATGCCATTACCCAGAGTGGGCTAGAGGTTTTGGTATACTTCCAAAATAGGATACCAGAATTCTTTGTAAAGAAGATAGATGACTATATAAGGGACAACAAGGAAGAGCTCCTATCTAGTCAGATAAAAAAACAAGCTCACTACAGCATGCAGGGGGACTCTTCTTACCTTGTCAACCTGGTAATCATCAAGGGTCGCCAGAATGTCTTGAATGTAAATGTCAATGTCGATACAGAGGATGAGGCCAAGGCTATGTGTGACAAGTGGCATAGGGACTACGAGAACAAGTACAGCCAAATTATGGATATAATAAACTCGTAGTTGGGATCAAATTGGCCCGATTGATTGAAAGATGTTAAAACAAAAAGCTAAAAAAATAAAGCTAGGTGGTTCAAATAAGATGAACAGCCTAGCTTTTTTGTGGAATTATTTATTACTGGACCTCAATATAGTCCTTGTACTTGTTGTAGTCTATCTCATCTAGTGATAGGCTTACACTAATACCTGTATCAAGGTATTCAAAGGATTCAAGAGCATATTTGTCACTAAGGCTACTAAAGATATGGCCCTGGTCATATGGAAGCAGGAGCTTGACATGGTAGGAATCCTTGTCTAGGGCCTTTTGGATCATGTCCATGAGCTTGTCCATATTTATATTCTTCTTGGCAGACAGGTAGACCAGGTCCTCCTGGTTCCTTGGATATATATCCAGGTCTAGCTTGTCTATCTTATTATAAACGGTAATAGTGTGCTTGTCATCTGCCTTAAGGTCCTTTAAAACACTCTCAGTGGTAGACTTCTGTATATCAGAGCTGGCATTTGTAGCGTCTATAACATGAAGTATAAGGTCTGCATAGGTTACCTCTTCAAGAGTCGCCTTAAAGGCGTCTACTAGGTCATGAGGCAGCTTGCTGACAAAACCTACAGTATCGACTACCAGAAATTCCTTCTTATTAGGTAGCAGGGCCTTTCTTAGGGTTACATCAAGGGTAGCAAAAAGCATGTCCTTGACGAAAACCTCCTTGTCCTTTTCGTAGTCAGGATGACTTTTGATCAGCTCATTCAGCAGGGTGGACTTACCCGCATTCGTATAGCCGACAAGGGCGACAATTGGAACCTTGTTCTTGCTCCTTTGGGCCCTCTGAATATCCCTTATCTTGACTACCTCCTTTAGCTCTTTCCTGATATTGGCAGCCCTGTTAAGAATGTGCCTCTTATCTTTTTCTAGCTTCTGCTCACCAGGCCCCCTAGTACCGATACCGGCACCAGTCCTAGACATCTGGCCACCCATACCATATAGTCTTGGTAGCCTGTACTTTAGCTGGGCCAGCTCGACCTGGAGCTTACCCTCACGACTAAGGGCACGCTGGGCGAATATATCCAGGATTAGGGTAGTCCTATCTATTATCTTCTTGCCTACTATATCCTCAATATTCCTGATTTGGGCACCAGACAATTCGTCATTAAAGACCACCATAGTGGCATCCAAGCCTTCAGCATAGGCCTTAATTTCCTCAATTTTACCCGACCCCATATAGGTTGCGGCATCAATACTTGACCTATTCTGGACCAGGTCGCCCACTACTTCAGCACCTGCTGCCTGGACCAGCTCCTTTAGCTCTAGCATAGAGTCCTCAATATTGATATCATCATGTTTTTTTACAAGGCTAGTCAGGTTAAGACCAACACATAGGGCCCTTTCCCTTAAATTAATTAAGTCTTCGTTGTTTATATTTAAATCATTCATAACTTTCCCTTAGAAAGACACCTCCTTGATCTAGTTTATTTTTCCATATTTTATTCGATTATATCATATTACAAGAATAAAAAACATACTAGCAAGTGGGCTCTTAATGAATTTATTGAAAAAATTCACATTAAATTCATATTGTGAAATACTAATAATTTATCTGTTCACATTAAAATAAACCTAATAATATTTTTTTATCGGGACAAAAAGTAACCATATGTGAAACTTGTCAGAAAAAAGACTAAATTTATATAAGAAAAAATTTTTAAAGTAAGAGGCTAGGAAATCGTTACTATAAAAAGATAATAGCACTTAAATTTACAGGTAAAACCTAATAATAGGATGCTATTATAAGGTTTGATAGATTTACTACTATTAAGCGACTTTAAAAAATAAGATTTTTATATAAATTTCATATGAAAAATATAAAATAATGTATGTAAACAGATGCAATTATTTAAAAAAAGAAAAATGAGGATGGAGGTTGAATAATATGTCTAGTATTTTAGCAATCAACAAGGCCATAGGTGACTTTGTTTGGGGATGGCCTATGTTGATCATGTTACTTGGAACAGGTTTGTTCCTAGGTTTCAGAACGAGGTTTATAGTAATAAGGAAGTTTGGTTATATACTTAGAAATACTGTAATGAAGATGTTTAGCAAGAATTCCGGGGGAGAAGGCGAAATATCAGCATTCCAGGCGGTATCTACAGCTCTTGCAGCTACAGTAGGTACAGGTAATATAGCAGGTGTTGCCCTTGCAATAGCAGTTGGTGGGCCTGGTGCAGTATTCTGGATGTGGCTATCAGCTATTTTAGGTATGTCTACTAAGTTCTCAGAAGTTATCCTAGCGGTGACATATAGAACAAAGGACAAGAAGACAAATGCTTACTCAGGTGGTCCTATGTACTACATAGAAAGAGGTCTAGGACAGAAGTGGTTGGCAAAGCTATTTGCCTTATTTGGTGCTCTTGCAGCATTGGGTACAGGTAACATGACACAGTCAAACTCTATAGCCCAGTCACTAAATACAGCCTTTAATATAGATATGAAGGTTGTTGGTATAGTACTTACAGTATTGACAGCCATAGTGATACTAGGTGGTATCAAGAGAATTGGCCAGGTAACAGAAAAGTTCGTGCCTTTTATGGCAGCCTTCTATATAGTTGGTGCAATAGCAATCCTATGCATTAATGCAGGTCAGATTCCAAACGCATTTGGTCTAATATTTGGTTCAGCCTTCACAGGCCAGGCCGCAGCAGGTGGTTTTGCAGGATCAACTCTAATGATGGCCTTGAGAAATGGTGTAGCTAGAGGTGTATTCACTAATGAAGCAGGTCTAGGTAGTGCTCCTATTGCCCATGCAGCAGCAACTACAGACCATCCAGTTAGACAGGGTCTATGGGGAGTATTTGAGGTATTTATCGATACTCTAGTTATATGTACAATGACAGCCCTAGTTATCCTAGTTTCTGGAGAATGGACATCAGGCCTACAGGGTGCAGCCCTTACAACTAAGGCATTCCAGTCAGGATTTAAGGGTGGCCAGTACATAGTATCTATAGGCTTAACGCTATTTGCCTTCTCAACAATTTTGGGTTGGTCATACTATGGAGAAAAGTGTACAGAGTACCTACTTGGAGAAAAGTTTGTAAAGATATACAGATTAATATACATACCATTGGTATTTGTAGGATCTATTGGTGGCTTGCAGGCAATCTGGGCAATCTCAGATACTGTAAATGGTCTAATGGCCCTACCAAACTTAGTGGGACTACTATTCCTATCAGGAGTAATAGTTAGCCTAGTTAAGGACTTCTTTAAGGATCCTGACAGGATTAGACAGAATGAAGAATATCTGGAAGCAATACCAGATAAATATAAGCCTAGAGATGTAGAATAAGATAAAATAAATCAAATTTAATAGGTGAGATTATAGTAGGTATAAAAGATGTATTCATGAAAATGGATACATCTTTCTGCTTTGAAGAAATAGTTTGTGGATGGACCGGTCAGGAAGTACCCCTTGTATGATATAATAGATATGTAAAAGACCTACAGAGTTGAAATGATGGGGAGCAGAGAAAGGACTAATAGATGGAGAATTCATATAAATTTTTTGCAAACAAGGACTGTAAATACTTTCCCTGCCACAGGGTAGAAAGACCGGATGACTTTAACTGCCTCTTTTGTTATTGTCCACTTTATACACTGGGAGACCAGTGTGGTGGCAATTTCAAATACAGGGAAAATGGAATTAAAGACTGTACTGATTGTGTCCTACCCCACAGGCCAGAATCGTATGAATATATAATAGGAAAGTATGGTAAGATACTTGAATTAGCAAAGAGGGGGTGGACTAGTGGAAAAGAAGACGAAAAATAATAGTATTGTGAGGATTGGTGTAGCAGGTATAGCCATTATAATACAGATTATCTGGATTATCTACGAGGTTAATTGGATTAATGATATCTATCCAATAGCAGAGGGAATAACCCACTTCCTGGCCTTCCTTCTAGTAATTAGGATTTATGGCAAGCATACAAACGCTGCTATGAAGATGCCGTGGATGGTACTCTTATTGGTTTTACCAATAACTGGCTTGATACTATATGCCCTATTTGCCAGCCGTATATCCAAGTACACTATAAAAAGGCGATTTAAGCATATCCTGGGCAAGGTCTACCACTACCTGTATGATGATAGTCATATCTTGGAGGGTATCAAGGAAACAGATCCAGATATATATGGCCAGGTCCACTATATATCTAAAATAGGCAGGTTCCCAGTATATAATGAAGGTAGGGTAACATACTACCCAGATGCCAAGCAGGGTATAGAGGCTCAGAAGGAAGCCATGAGGAAGGCTGAGAAGTTTATCTTTATGGAATACCATGCAATTGAGGACTCTGTATCCTTCCAAGAAATAGAGGAAATTCTTGTTGAAAAGGCTAGACAGGGTTTAGATGTAAGGGTTGTATACGATGATGTAGGAAGTCTTGTATTTATAAACAAGTCCTTTAGGAATAGGCTAGAGGAAGAAGGAATAAAGTGTAGGGTATTTAACCAGATAGGCCCGATATTTAATGTCTTTATGAACAATAGGGACCATAGGAAGATAAGCGTAATAGATGGTAAGATAGGCTTCACAGGTGGATATAACCTGGCTGATGAGTATTTTAACATAGTAAATCCATATGGTCACTGGAAAGATACCGGTATAAGGATAGAGGGCAGGCCAGTAGATAGCTTGACCCTTATGTTCTTGGAAATGTGGCATGCCAGCAAGTATACTAGAAGTATAAATGAGGATATAAGCCTCTTTATCAACCAGTGGCAGTCTGATCAGGAGGATGGAGGGCAAGGGGACCATCCAGGCAATAAGGAAGATAATATAATCATCCAGCCGTTTGCAGAAAATCCCCTAAAAGAGGAGCTACTGGCCGAAAATGCCTATATGAACCAAATAAAAAATGCCAGGGACTATCTTTATATTACTACCCCATATCTCTTGATAGATGACAATATGAGTGAAGAGCTATCGTCAGCAGCCAAGAGGGGTGTAGATGTAAGAATAGTAACTCCAGGTATACCTGACAAGAGGATTGTATATAAGATGACTAGGTCATACTATGGTAGCCTGGCCAGAAATGGTGTAAGGATATATGAATATATGCCTGGCTTTATCCATGCAAAGCAGCATATATCTGATGACAAGACTGCCATTATAGGTACTATAAACATGGACTACAGGAGTCTTTACCACCACTTTGAAAATGGGGTCTTCCTGTATAATATGGACTGCATAATGGATATGAGGGCAGACTTTGAAAACCTGTTTGACCAGTCCTATGAGGTTACGGACAAGTATGCTAGCGGAAGGTCGACTTCACTTAGGATTGTCCAGTGCCTGTGGAGATTTGTAGCACCATTGATGTAGCTCTTGATTGGAAAGTTAATAGGAATATTATACCGACCCTGTTAGTTGATTGACTAGTGGGGTCATTTTTTGTCTATAGATATAATAAATAGGTGGTTCTTTATTAATAGATAGAAAATATAAAATAA
>ERZ773214.370-NODE-370-length-30011-cov-13.360328_pt1 | contig 30011 bp, 25 predicted proteins | sample MGYA00511238_ERZ773214 | MGnify/ENA primary metagenome ERZ773214 (study PRJEB29015, sample SAMEA2738157) | human oral metagenome | biome: human oral; feature: human-associated habitat; material: saliva | place: China | collected 2259 ... | reverse complement strand
AGTTAATCCAGGTAAATCAGAAGAAGATCCTGGCTGGACAAGAGCAAATGAGTATGAAGGAAGCACTATAGAACAAAAGCTATCTGAAATACAAAGCGGAACAAACAGTACATTCGTTTCAAAGGAACAGAAAACTGCATCAAGACTAGGCCTTCTGACTTGGGATGAAGCAGAGAATATTACAACGGCATTGAAGAACAATAGAAGCATAGATGGCGAAAATTTCTGGTGGGTTTCATCTCCATATACTGGTGAACTAGGCGACACTGTATCAGTTTTTGGATGGGGCGAAGGTGAGCAAGGCGCTGATCGTATAGACTTTGAGCATATTATTCGTCCTACTTTCAGCCTAAACAAAAGCTTGGTTTTATTCACATCTTCTGCAAACGGAGGAAAGGAATCAGCAACAGTAGGTGGCGGACTAGCAAGCATCAAAGCTATTGCTGGTACAAATGCAAATAGCCCTATTAAGTTCACATTTAAGGATGATGACAGAAGTGATTTTGCACTAAAGCCATCAAAAAAGAATGGAAATGTACTAAGCATTCGCTATGAGAATGCTAAGACGGGAGCTAATGAGTTTATCTCTGCAATCATTAAGGATAAGAATGGCAATCTAAAATATTACGGAAAGCTTGCAGTCGCAAATGCAAGTGGAATAGCTGAGCTTGTTCTTCCTGCTGATTTTGATGAAGCAAACGATAAGCTTTACATATTCAACGAGCAGGCAAATGGAGGAATGAATTCTGACTTTGCAAGTGAAATGAGAGAAGTTGAGATAGAAAATACTTCGGCTCAGAGCGTAAGTGCTAGTGGAGCTGCCGTTCCACAGACTAATGTAGCAAGTGTAAAAGCTAAAGCACCAAATACAGGTGATAACAGTGGACTTGATGCATGGCTTATGATTATGGGTCTAGCGAGCGTAAGCGCTATGGGAACCATGATATATAGAAGAAAGCTACAGAAATAATATAACAAAAGGGAGACTGTATAATCTCCCTTTTTCTGTGCATTGCAAAATAAAAACCACCCGGTAAGGGTGGTTCTGCCTGTTATTTCTTAGGGCTGTCTACCTCGAACTTAGATGCCTCGTAGATGTCAGGATGTTCATTCTTAGCATGCTCCTTGATAATCTCAAAGCTCTCCTTGCTGAGGGCGTGCTCAACTCTGCAAGCATCCTCTCTAGCAACCTTCTCGTCGACGCCGATTGAAATTAGCCAATTTGAAATTAGCACGTGTCTTTCGTATATCATTCTTGCCGTAGCAAAGCCTGACTCTGTCAAAGTTATATATCCCTCATCGGAAACCTCGATGTCGTTGTTCTCGCGAAGCTTCTTCATCGCTACGCTAACGCTGGACTTCTTAAAATCAAGGTAATCTGCAATATCAACAGAACGAACTACAGGATGTTCCTTGCTGAGAATCAATATGGCCTCGAGATAATTCTCAGTTGATTCGTTAGATTTCATATATTACCTCCATCCAATAGATAGTTTTAACTAACTTAGTTTATATAAAAACAAGTATACCATAGATGCGCATAATGTCAATACATAGAGGTTTTGGGTAAAAAGTATAAAAATTAAGTTAAAATAAGATGTGTATAAAAATGGGTGTAATATCCATTCAAGTTTATATTGCAGTAATAAATGTTAAAAATCCTAAAACCACACCTGCAGCGTTAGGGATTATTAGAATGTAATCCTTCTTAGGCTCCTTGGTCCAGCCGTATATTACCCAAATGAGGCAAGAAAAGGCGGCGGTTAATGGTTGCCATGGCTGGCCTTTAACACCATTTAGATTTGCTATAATCTGAGGTATATAGGTTATGAAAACAAATACTCCTATAAATGCGCCTATTGATCCGACTATCATGTTGATTTTCTTCTTCATAAAGATTACCTCCTAAAAATTTACTTACATAATATAACAAGTCTGTGCTGAAATCAAACAAAAAATATAGAAAAATAATTTTTAAAAAGGTGTTGACATTATGAGTTAGTTAGGTTAAACTAACCACAGATAAGCAAATACACATGCTGGACCAAGTAAGCAGGGTTCAGCGCGCAAGCCGTTATGCCGGCGGCGATAGCGTTTCTCCGGTGTTTTTGCATGATTTCTCTATATTTCATTTATTATTGCCCGCTTCCTAAAAAGAAGCGGGCTAATAACCCCATAAGGGTTAGACTGAACTAACTGATTAAAGTGAGTGCTTTATGAAATAGCTATGAGAATAGGCTAATACAAATAAATTCAACTAGGAGGGCATATGTGCGAAGAAGTCAAGAGAATGTTATTCAGACTTGATATGAATGACCTTATGACAAAGTTAGCTCTTCAGTGTTCACCAGTCATTGCCGGGGTAAAGATGTCAAACCTAATCGTTGTCAAAAAGGCGATGATTCCTCAGGTAAAGAAGATATTTGCAGGAACAGGATTAGAAATATTCGTGTTCTGTAGCTTTAATGAAAACAGCTACGCTTTGATATACAGAGAAGAAGAACTTATAGATTGGCTAAATCAGGATGATGTTCGCAAGCTCCTAGGGGACTTCGGATATTTTGATTTGGACATTAAAAATATTTTGAGTACAGTTAGCAAGCGTTACCGTCAGTATTGCCGTAAGGAAATTGATTTTCCGCATGAACTTGGTTTGCTTTTGGGTTTTCCAACTGAGGATGTTGTCGGTTTTATTGAAAACGATGGTAGAGACTTTCTGCTTTGCGGATACTGGAAGGTTTATAGCGATATAGAAAGAGCGAATAGACTGTTTAAAACCTTTGATAGAGCAAAGGAAGATGCGATAAGACTGATCTTCGGAAAACGAGACATACTTGAGCTTCTCGATTCCGCTTCAGATATTAAAAAACAAAACTTGAACAAGCTTCAAATTGTACAGTAGGAGGAAAATTATGAAGAAGTCAATGGTAGTATACTGGTCACAGACTGGAAACACAGAAGCAATGGCAAAGGCTATAGGCGAAGGTCTAAAGAGCACATGTGAAGATTCATGTGTAAAGACTGTTTCAGAGGTATCAGCTAGCGATCTTAAGGATCTAGAAGGATTCGCGCTTGGATGCCCTGCTATGGGAGATGAAGTTCTTGAAGAGACTGAGTTTGAGCCATTCATCGAAGAAGTTGAGCAGTTCGTAGGTGGAAAGAAGATTGTTATCTTCGGTTCATACGGCTGGGGAGACGGTCAGTGGATGCGTGACTGGAAAGACAGAATGGAAGCTGCAGGAGCACAGATTATAGGTGGAGAAGGCCTAATGATCAACGATGCTCCAGACGATGCAGGTCTTGAGACATGCAAGGAATTAGGCGCAAATCTTGGACTCGCTTAATCCTCTAATAAAATATCAAATCATATAAAATTCAATCTAGAGAAATCGCCTGTTCTGCAGGCGATTTTCTTGTGCTTTTTATTTTTTTGAGAGGAGCTGGTTAGGGTCTATCAAAAGGGGCAAATATCTTGTCAAATCGTCGCAATCAGAATTGCAAAAACACCCTATTTATAGTATAATAGAACAGAATATCTTTAGGAGGATAGCGCATGAATGCTATAGGAAAAATTGGCGCAATAATCATCAAGTATCAATACCAAATCGAGATAGCACTTCTATCACTTTTGGCATTGATTGTTTTGATTGGATTAATCAAGTTAATCATCAGCGCATTGAGGCGAAAGGATGTACTATCCGAGATTAAAGTAACTGTGACTGACATTGATAGCACAGTTAAGGAGATTAACCAGAAGCAAGAGGTTTTGATAGAGGGAAGTCTGGCTTCTAGTGGTGAGACGGCAAAGAAGGCTGAGCCTGATAATAACTGTGATATTGTGAAGGTGGAAGATAAGACAGAGGCAACTGACCTTAAGGCTGAGCAAGCACCTGAGGTGGCTACTGAGGAGAAGGCAAGCGAATCGACTTTGATAGAGGCAGAAACTTCTGAGGATAAGCTGGAACTTGAGACTGGCTTTGGAGAGGATAAACGGTTTGAGACTGTACTTGAGAACATTTTGATAAAGAATAGGGACGGAGATGTGCACTGCGCAGAGGACGGCGAAGTTTCCAAGAAATTCGCAAGCAGAGAATGTGGAACGGACAAGCATGGCAATGTGTATACCGAAGAGTTTTTGAGCAAGCAAATAAAGTAAACTGCCAAGGTGCGGGAGGTAATGATGTATTGCAAAAAGTGTGGAAAAAGATTAGCTGATGGAGATAAGTTCTGTGGAAATTGCGGAACCAAAATCGATGCCTCAGAGATAAACATAGGCTTCGCAGAAGATGAACCCAAGCCGAAGAAGAACTTTGACTTCGGCGCTTTTAATTGGGATCTTGACGGATACCCAGATGAGGACAAGGCTAAGACTGAAGATGTTGACTTCAATTGGAACACTGTTCTAGAAGAGAAGAAGCGTAAGGACATCGAGGAGAAGTCATTCACAGAGACAATCATGACTGAGAATGAGCTTTTTGACAGAATTCAGAACGAAGACAATGCTAAGGATGCTTCTGAGATTTCATTCAACTGGGAACTAGGAAGCACTACGCGTGTAGAGAAGGCTGATAGATTCGAAAGCATTATTCCTAAGGTAGAGGAAAAAGCTGAGCTTGATATTCCTGTTGAGGTTTCAGAGGACCACGAGGAAGTCAAGGACTTAGTCGACATAGATGAGGCTCTTGCGGCTGGCATTGCTGCGGCATCATCGCCAAGAAAGAGCATAGATAAGTTCTACACTTTTAACCAAAAGAACGAAGAATTCCAGGCTCTTCTCGACCAAGAGTACGAGAGACTTCGTAACAGAATCCGTGAGGATAGCGAGGCTGAAGCTATAATCGCAAATAAGGAAGAAAAGCTAGAGCAGGCAAGAGCTACTTGGTCAAAGGAACCTCTTGAGGAACCAGTTGAGGAAGCTGAAGAAACAGTAGAAGTGACTGAAGAAACCGAAGCTCCTGTTGAAGTGGCAGTGGAATCAGAAGTTGAAGCAACTGAAGTTGAAGAAGCAGAAGCTGAAGCAGTTAATGATGCAGAGAATACTGAAGAGGCTCAAGATACAGAAGTAGAAACCGAGGAAGCCCCTGAAACTGAAGAGACGGATGTAGAGACTGAATCAGAATTTGAAGAAGTAGAAGAGACCGAAGAAGCTGCTGAAGAAGCTGAGGAAGCCGTTCAAGAAGCAGAAGAACCTACTGTTCAGGAAGAAGCGTGTGCATGTGAAACTGAAGAGGAAGTAGCATGTGATATTTCTAGCGAAGATGCAGAAGAAGCATGTGTAGTTGAGACTCAAGCTCAAGCAGAAGAAGTTGAAAAAGCTGAAGAGACTGAGGCTGAAGATACCTATGACGATAACGAAGAAGCAGAGGCTGAAGAAACTCCTAGCAAACCAGAAAGTGGGAATCCCCCCAGTGATGAGGAGAAGAAGGAGGAAGATGCAAGCGGAGATGAAGATAGTAAAGAAACTAAGCTTCATTACAGCGATATCTTTGCTAACGACGATGTCCATGATAGTGATTCAGGGAATGAACAGAAGACAGGACGATGGAAGATAATCGTTTTAGATATAATTATAGTTATACTTGCAATAGCTGTAATCTGCTCAGGTATTCTAGTATTTGCTAAGGGATCTGCACCTGCTAATAAGATTTCACAGGGAATCTCATGGGTGACAGAAAAGTTCTCAGGAAGCAGTGACAACTCCAAGGATGATAAGAAATCTGAAGAGAAAGCTAAGAAGACTAAGTCCATGGAGGATGTAGTTGCAGCGGCAAAGAAGAACTATGTGAACATAGGCAAGGTTCAGTATGACAGCAAGTTAAAGTTCGATACATCAAAGGACTACGGCATCAGCGAACTAAAGAATGCGAAGAAATTCAAGGATGGAGAGTTCTCTGGCGGAAAGCTACTCAGCGAAGCAATTGTTAACCTTTCACTTGGATACTATTCTGGACTTACAGATAAGGTGAATAGCGGTTCTGACGATGTTCTTAAGCTTATCAATGAAGATTCAGAGCTTTATGGACATGTGAAGGCTATAGCTGAAGGTAATGAAGAACAGCAGATTAAGAATATCAAAATCGGCGAAATTAAGAATAGCGGCAGCAACTACTATGTAATTTTACAGATTACTGAGGGAAAGGCTAATTCTTCAGACACTAGCACAGAAACAAAGATCCTTTCAATCTTAAACAAGGGAAAAGAGCTTAAGGTTACTGCAGCTACTGATGCTGAGTAATCGCTTTTGATGAGCAACTAATTATTTTGATAAATTTGTGGGAGTAACTTTTGATGGCAGCAAAACCAAAGAACGTAGTAAATGTAAAGCCTAAGAAAGAGAGAAGAGCTAGGAATATAGTAATTTTAGTCGCAGTGTCTTTTATACTATGGGGTTTCTTTTCGCTTATTAACTTCTTCACTGACTGGATGTGGTTTGATGAACTAGGATACGTGAGTGTATTTCTGAAGAAGCTGACCACTCAGCTGAAGTTTGGCATACCTATGTTTGTGGTGCTCAGTGGCCTTATGTACCTGTATTTGACAGGACTTCGTAGAGGCTATTTCAAGAAGATAATCTCACACGAAGAAACTAACCAAAAAAGGCTTGGCATAATTACTTTGCTTGTTTCTGTTCTGTTCTCAGGATGGGTTACCAAGTATGTTGTGGGCGGACTTTGGTTTGAATTTCTCAAGTTCCTAAAGAGCACAAGCTTCGGCAAGAAGGATCCGCTCTTTGGGCTTGATATATCGTTTTATGTTTTCAAGTACGAGTTCCTAAATGGGCTTAACACCATGCTTTTAGGGATAGTCGTATTATTTGTGATTGCAACGATTTTTTACTATGCAGTTTTGATAATAATGCACAGCCCTGATGCTTTAGAAGAAGATGAGGCTGAGCCTATAGAAGACGGAAGATACTCGGGGGCACAAGCTGGTGAAGATGCGGCTGCTGGAGCAAGCTATTCGAGCAGACCTTTCGTTAATCCGTTTGGAGAGAATACGCAGGCGGGCAAGATATTTGCAAATATCTTTGATCCTAACAAGCGAAATGCGAGAATGCAGAATGTCAGAAACAAGACTGACCGCAGGGTTTCTAAGTCAAATATGGACCAGCTTCTCCACATCGCGTCGGGCAAGCTATCCATTCTCGGAATCATTTTCTATGTGATGCTAGCTTTCCACTTCCTGCTAAAGCAGTTTGACCTACTTCATAAGCACACAGGCGTTGTGTACGGAGCAGGCTACACAGATGTCAATGTTACTCTTTGGATTTATAGAGTTTTGATTGTGCTTTGTGTTCTAGGCGCAGTCACGATAGCCTTCTTCATTGCAAAGAAGATGATGAAGCAGATTGTTTTGATTCCGATAATCATGCTCGTTGTGATTTTGATTGGAAGCGGTGCTGAGGTTCTAGTTCAGAATGTAATCGTTGCACCTGACGAAATAAACAAGGAATCGGAGTATCTAGCAAGAAATATCGAGTTTACTCAGTATGCATATGCGACGGATAAGGTCGATGTCAGAGACTTTGCTGCATCAAATGACCTTGATGCTAGTGCGATAGCAAACAACGATGAGACGGTCGGAAACATAAGAATTAACGACTACGAGCCTGTGGAGAAATTCTATAACCAAACTCAGAGCATCAGGCAGTACTATAAGTTTAATGATACTGACGTAGATAGATATTATCTGAACGGTGAGTATGCACAGACCTATCTTTCAGTCAGAGAAATCGATGAGAAGAAGATAAACGATACCTGGCTCAATAGACATATCAAGTATACGCACGGCTACGGTCTTGCAGTATCAAGGGTTGATAAGATTACAGCTAGCGGACAGCCGGATGTTGTAGTCAAGGATATACCACCTAAGAGCAGTGCCAAGGAAATTAGTATCAAAAGACCAGAAATTTATTTCGGAGAGCTTTCAAGCGACTACATTGTTATAAATACAAATGAGGATGAGTTCGATTATCCAGATGGTCAGTCTAATAAGTACACGAGATATAAGGGAAGTGCCGGAATCAAGCTGACGCCACTGAAGAGGTTGATGTTTGCAGTGAGAGAAGGCAGTTTTAAACTTCTGGTTTCTTCCAATATAAACAGTGAATCAAGAATTATCATCAACAGAAATATCGAGGAGAGGGTAAAGAAGATAATGCCTTATCTGAGCTATGAAGATGATCCGTATGGAGTAGCTGTTGATGGTAAAATTTACTGGATGATAGATGCTTACACGACAAGCTCGTTCTATCCATATTCAGAGCCTTATAGCAAGGATGAAGGAAATACAAATTATATCCGAAACTCAATCAAGGTTGTTGTCGATGCTTATAACGGCGATGTGAAATACTACATCACTGACAAGAACGATCCGATAGCAATGACATACAAGAAGATGTTCCCTAAGCTCTTCAAGGATATTGACGAGATGCCAGCATCTCTCAAGTCGCATGTCAGATATCCACATTCGCTCTTTAAGATTCAGGCAGATGTTTACGGCAGGTATCACATGAACGACGTTAAGGTATTCTATCAAAACGAGGACCTTTGGGAGGTTTCTCACGAAATCTACGGAACTCGCGAGAGAAAGACAGAGCCTAACTACCTAGTTACTAGAATTCCTGGTGAGGAGAAGGCCGAATTTGTGAGCATGCTTCCATATTCGCCAAAGTCTAAGCAGAATATGACCGGTATTTTGATGACGAGAAACGATGGCAAAAACTATGGAAAGCTAATGCTTTACAGGTTCCCTAAGAATAGGACAATTTATGGACCTATGCAGATAGAGGCACAGATAGACCAAAACACTAAGATTTCTCAGGACTTTTCACTATGGAGTCAAGCTGGTTCAACATACAGCAGAGGAAGCCTGTTTGTGGTTCCAATCAATAACTCACTGCTATACATAGAGCCTATATATCTTGAGGCATCCAATTCTGCTATTCCAGAGGTTAAGAGGGTAATCGTAGCCTACGAGGACAAGATTGCATATGAGCCTACGCTTGAAGCTGCGCTAGAAAGTCTATTTGGAGAAGGCGAAATCAGTAGTAATAATCCAGAACCTAAGAGCGAAAGCGAAAAGCAGAGCGTAAAGGACTATATCCAAAAGGCTAACGGTGCCTACCAAGAGGCTCAGGAAGCACTTAAGAGCGGCGACTGGAAGACTTACGGAGAGAAGATGACAGAGCTAGAGAAGGCACTTAAGGACCTCCAGGATAGCTCAGATAATAATGCTAGCGATAGCAAGAAAAGCAAATAATTAATTTTGATATACTAAACAACTTGAAAATTCAGGAGGAAATATATGCTGGGATTCGATGTAGATAAAATGCTCTTTACGATCCCAAAGGGCGAACACTCAAAGGAAAATATTATTAAGGTCTTGAATGCCCATCCTGAGGTTCAATTCGTATCACTTGTAGGTATCGATATCGGTGGACACGATACAGACGAGAAGATACCCGTAGAGCTTTTCATAAAGGACATGGACAAGCTGCTAGAACACGGAGTTCAGACTGACGGTTCATCGGTAGCGCTTCCGCACATAGCAGTGCTAAACAACGCAAAGGTCGATATTATTCCTGACCTAGATTGCAACTGGTACGTAGACTATAACTTCAGAAACATCGATAGAAAGCTAGAGCTTCCTATCGGAACTCTGAGAATTCCATCCTACCTCTTGCACAACGAGAATTTCGAGTGCGGATCAAGAGTAATGCTTAGAGATGCACTAAAGCATTTTAAATCAGAACTCAAGAAGTCTTTAGTTGAACATCCATATGTATTTGAGTACATTGATGGTGCAGATAGCATGGATGATATCGAGGAATTCGTAATAACAAGTGCAACTGAGCTAGAGTTTTGGGTAAAGACGCCAGACGATAAGGGCGATAGAGAGCAGCTCTTTACTGCTCAGGTACTCAAGGAGCAGTACTGGAAGAGAACCTACGGCGAGGTTAGAACTGCGCTTGAGGAAACTTTGATGATTCTAGATAAGTATGGCTTTGGAGTAGAGATGGGACATAAAGAGGTCGGAGGAGTTAAGGCTCAGATGGGTAACTCTGGCCACTTTGACCACGTTATGGAGCAGCTAGAGATTGACTGGGCATATACAGATGCTATGCAGGCTGCAGATAATGAAAACCATGTTAAGTACATTGTTAGAGATATTTTTACCTTGCATGGACTTGATGTAACCTTCATGGCTAAACCTTTTGATGGAGTGGCAGGAAGCGGTGAACATACTCACCTAGGACTTGCAGCAAAGCTAAAGAATGGTAAGATGACAAGTGTATTCGCACCTAAGGATATGAGGGCTGAGTTCCTAAATCCTATCGGATACGGCGCCTTGATGGGTCTGCTAAAGAACTACGAGGTTGTTAATCCATTCGTAAGCTCAAGCATTGACTCTTTGAAAAGATTAAAACCAGGATATGAAGCTCCTGTTTGTATAGTTACTTCTCTAGGACGATCTCCGATGGAGCCTTCCAGGAACAGAACTGTTCTCGTAGGACTTATCAGGGATATGAATAATCCACTTGCAACGAGATTTGAGCTTAGAGCGCCAAACCCTAAGAGCAACACATATCTAGTGCTTGCGGCAAGCCACATGGCTATGATAGATGGAATAAAGCATGTGCTAGATGCAGAGAAGACTCCAGCAGAGCTTGAGAAGTCTATATCAAAGGCTTACGGCGATGAGGACTTCTACCTAGATACAGATAGAGAGTACCGAAGCGAGAAGGAAGTCTTTGAAGACTACACTGAAGAAGAGAGAGCAAAGCTCTTTGGACATGCACCGGCTACGGTTTGGGAAAACATGCAGGCCTTTGACCTCTACCCTGAGAAGCTAGAAATTTTCAAGGCTGGCGATGTGATGAAGCAGAAGGTCCTTGATTCCTATAGAGAGCAGGTAATCTCACAGTGGAAGACAGAGCTTCACGATAGAGTTATTCCACAGAACATGGCTTTGATTAGAAGCTGTGTAAAGCTTCACTCAGAGGATGATTTTTCCGATTTTGATGTGAAGAACTGGATAGAGATAGATAAACTTAGACATGAACTAGGAAAAGACACCATTACCGAGAAATCCATTCTCACAAGAGCAAAGGACGCACTTGATGATGGAAACTACAGCGAGGCATCTGAGATGCAGAAGCTGATACAAAAAAAGGTAGCAACTTTGATAAGCCTATACACTAGGTACAAGAAGAATATTTTATAGAGGTGAGACAGATGCTAGATATTAAGAAGATAAGAGAAGATTACGAAGGTGTTAAGAGCCGCGTTGAGTTTAGAGGTAAGGGTGACTTTGGAATCTCAAAGGTCAAGGAACTAGATGAGAAGAGAAGAAGCCTCCTAGCTGATGTTGAGGTAAAGAAGAACAAGCAGAACACAGTTTCAAGAGAGATTCCTAAGCTAAAGAAGGCTGGTGAGGACACGACTGAAATAATGGCTGAGATGAAGGTTCTTTCAGATGAAATCAAAGCTCTTGATGCTGAGCTCTCAGAAATCGAAGCTGAGCTAAAAAGCGCTCTGCTAAACGTTCCAAACACTCCATATAAGGATGTTCAGTTCGGAAACGATGACAGTGATAATGTAGAGATTAGAAAGTTTATGGAGCCTAAGGAATTCGATTTTGAGCCTAAGGCACACTGGGATATAGGTGAGGATTTAGATATTCTAGACTTCGGTCGCGCAAGCAAGATCAGTGGAACAAGATTCACTGTTTACAAGGGTCTTGGTGCTAGACTTGAGAGAGCGTGCATTCAGTTCATGCTTGACCTTCACACAATGGAGCAGCCATATACGGAGATTCTTCCTCCTTTCATGGTAAATAGAGATGCAATGACAGGAACAGGACAGCTTCCTAAGTTTGAGGAGGATATGTTCTACATTCCGCAGAAGGACTTCTTCCTAATTCCAACTGCAGAGGTTCCGGTTACAAACCTAAGAGCAAACGAAATAATGGACGAGGCAGAGCTTCCAGTTTATTACACAGCGTACACACCTTGCTTTAGAGCTGAGGCGGGTTCTGCAGGTAGAGATACAAGAGGTCTTATACGTCAGCACCAGTTCAACAAGGTTGAGCTCGTTAAGTTCGTAGATCCAGAGACTTCTTACGATGAGCTAGAGAAGCTTACTGCTGATGCAGAGGAAGTTCTAAAGCGTCTTGGAATCCCATATAGAGTTGTAAGACTAAGCTCAGGAGACCTAGGTTTCTCATCAGCTATGACATACGATATTGAGGTTTGGATGCCAAGCTACGGAAGATACGTTGAGATTTCTTCATGTAGTAACTTTGAGGATTACCAGGCTAGACGCGCAAATATCAGATTCCGCAGAGGAAAGGAAAAACCAGAGTTCGTTCATACATTGAACGGTTCAGGCCTTGCAGTAGGCAGAACTGTAGCAGCTATCATGGAGAATTTCCAGCAGGCTGACGGAAGCGTAGTAATACCGGAAGCATTGAGAAAATACATGGGTGTTGATGTTATCAAAAAATAGTTTTCTTTCTAAGAGTCCGGACTTCCGGACTTTTAGTTTTTGAAGCTAGGTAATAGGACAATAGAATATGAGATTTATAAAAAGTTTATTCGGCAGGGTGTTCAGCCGCATGACCATAATGGGAATTTTGATACTTATTCAGTTTGCATGGATGGCCATCATGGTTTTGAGCTTAGGCGATTACTCTAGAAGCATCACGCTAGTGTTTAACATCTTTGCTATAATGGTAGCCCTATTTATCATATATAGAGATGAAAGCTCGGCCTACAAGCTGGGCTGGATTATGATAATATGCATTATGCCTATTTTGGGAACGGCTATGTACTGGTTCTTTGGTAATAAGAGGCCATCAAAGAGAATAAAAAACAAAATCGAACCGACAAGGGCAAGACATAGAGATGATGTAAAGCAGGAAAACTGCCTGTCAGAGCTATATAGCGATAGACTCGCAGATACAATTAAATACATAGGAGATTACGGTCCATATCCAGCTTGGACGGGCACAAGAACTAAGTACTACGACCTTGGGGATAAGGCTTTTGTCGATATGTTAGAGGATCTAAAGCATGCCAAACACTATATTTTCATGGAGTACTTCATAATCGAAGAGGGATACATGTGGGATTCTATCTTTGACATACTCCAGGAAAAGGTCGCAGAGGGTGTCGATGTAAGAGTTATGTACGATGACATAGGCTGTATAAGTAAATTGCCGCTGAATTTTGCATCAAAACTAGAGCATGCCGGAATAAGAGTTCACGTATTCAATCCGCTTCGCCCATTGCTATCGCTGGTATATAACAACAGAGATCACAGAAAAATCACTGTAATAGATGGATATATTGCACACTCAGGTGGGTACAACTTAGCAGATGAATACATAAACAAGGTGCAGTACTTCGGGCATTGGAAGGATACGGGAATAAGGCTAGAAGGCCTAGCTGTTTGGAACTTCACCGTTATGTTCCTAAATATATGGAATTCCTTTATTCAGACAGAGGATGATTACAGTAAATTTAGACCACATGTGCATCATCCACAGCCATTTGATAGCGACGGAATCGTGCAGCCGTTTTCTGATACACCACTTGATGATGAAAACCTAGGCGAAAATGTTTACCTTGAGATAATCAATCAGGCTGAGGACTATGTGTATATCTATACGCCATATCTTATTCTAGATAACGAAATGATCACAGCACTCAAGCTTGCATCAAAAAGAGGCGTAGACGTAAGACTTATAACTCCGGGAATACCAGACAAAAAGATAATTTTCAGGCTTACGCGTTCCTACTATTTGCCTCTAATTAGAGCAGGTGTAAAAATCTACGAATACAAGGAGGGATTTGTTCATGCTAAGAACTTCCTCTCAGATGATAAGCTTGCAGTGGTAGGAACGATAAATCTCGACTACAGGAGCCTCTACCTTCACTTTGAGTGTGGAACCTTTATGGTGGGATGCAGTGCTTTGAGGGACATCAAAGAGGATTTTAACAGAACAATAGGAAGGTGTACTCAGATACTAGAGGAAAACTGCAAGACAAGCTTCTTTGGACTTTTGTTTGACGGAGTTTTGCGAGCGCTAAGCCCGCTGCTTTAACTTTAATAAAGCCTTGAAGATTTTACATGACCTACGGCTTAAGTGTGGAATTGCTTGGGCTGTGGGTCATTGATTTTATGGGAGAAAATATGGATAAACAGAGAGAATCAAAGGGATTAATTGAATTCATCAAAGCACATCGCGATAGAGAGCGCGCTAGCTTTCACATGCCAGGACACAAGGGTAAAGCCTTCTTTAAAGAAAATGGCTATGAGGACTTCGTAGATTTAATGATAGACGGAGACCTGACAGAGATTGAAGGAGCTGATAATCTATTCAAGGCGGAGAGCATTTTGCTTGAAACCATGAATCGCTATAAGGCGATGTATACTGCAAAACAAGCATTTATGCTAGTTGGCGGAAGCAGTGCAGGTATCCTAGCATCTGTATTAAGTGTCATATCAAAGGGAGATACTTTGATTATGGCATCAAACTGTCACAAGTCTGTCTACAATGCTTTGATGCTGAGCGGCGGAAAGGCGGTCTTTGTTGCACCTGAAACATTAAAGGACTATGGACTTGCAGGCGAGGTGAGCGCAAGCCGTATTGAAGAAGCTCTGATAAAGAACCCTGAAGCCAAGGCTGTTCTCATAACTAGCCCAAACTACTACGGAGTTTGCAGCGATATAGAAAAGATATCCGAAATAGTGCATGCGCATGGGAAAATCCTAATTGTAGATGAGGCCCACGGAGCACACCTAGCTTTTATGGATAAGATAGCGCCATCCAGGGGCGATATAAATAATCAGCACAGCAAAGCCCAGAAGCTTGCAGCCGAAGCAAGTGGTGCAGATATAGCCATACTTAGCACGCATAAGACGCTCGCTTCATTTACACAGACAGCGATACTGCTCGTTTGTAGCGATAGGGTGGATGTAGATAAACTTGCTAATAACCTGCAGATCTTGCAGAGCAGCAGTCCTTCATACATTTTGATGGCATCGCTAGATTTGAATGTGAGGATAATCGAGGAGTCTGGAGATACATTATTTAAAGAGTGGCAGGATGACCTTGCCTATGCATATGAGGAGCTAAGAAAAATCCAAGGGCTGGAGCTTCTTGAGACGGAGCTGCTTGATCGAACAAAGCTGGTCTTTGGTCTTAGTGAGATTGGAATAAGCGGATATGAACTTGATGCTCTTTTGAGAGAACGGGGCATATTCTGTGAGCTTTCGGATTCTCGTTTTGTAATGGCAATGAGTGGAATTGGAAGCAAGAGGAAGGATTATGAGCTTTTAATATCAGCGCTTAATGAAATAGCTGAGCAGGCTTGCGAAAGCGGTAGGAGTAGCGCAAGACGTGAAGAGGATGAAATCGTTTTGATGGATGAGCTATATAGGCATGGCGAAATCTCTGATGTCCCAAGTGAGACTGAAAGGCTAGTAGCTAGAGAGTGCGAAGGTAAAATTTCTGCTCAAGCACTGATTCCATATCCACCAGGTATTCCGATTATCGTTCCAGGAGAACGCATAGACTCCGAGAAGATTAGAGTCCTCGAAAAGCTGTATAAGGACGGGGTTAGCGTGATTGGACTAGATGAAAACGGCAAAATCCTATGTGGAAGATAAGGAACTTTGGACTATAAAATAAACAATATATTGGAGTAAATCCATCTTGACTATACTATATATAGATATTATAATGAATGAGCAAGCAAGATAGGGGGCTTTCTATGAAGAGTGAGAAAGAGAGCGTTTCTATAGCTGGAGTCAAGAAACACACCACCGTAAATGGGCCTGGAGTAAGGTATACGGTGTTCATGCAAGGCTGTGAGCATGGCTGTAAGGGATGCCATAATCCAGAGACGCATGATTTAGGTGGCGGTGAAAAAATTTCAGTTAAAGAGCTCATTGATGACATTTTGGCAACAAAGTATATCGACGGAGTTACGCTTTCAGGAGGAGATCCTCTTTTGCAGGCTGAGCAGTGCAGAGATATAGCAGAGGCACTAAAATCTAGTGGATTAGACATCTGGCTATACAGCGGATTCACTTTTGATGAGGTGGTAGCTGGCAAGGCAGGCGAGGCAGCGCGAGAGGTTTTGGACTTTATAGATGTGATGGTAGACGGAAGATTTATCGAGTCACTAAAGAGCGAGGAACATATCTGGCGAGGCAGCAGCAATCAGAGGCTCATAGATGTGAGAAAGAGTCTAGATGCTGGCGAAATTATAAGCTTTAACGATGAATTTGTACTTTAGAAGGCCGATAGGGCTTTATCAAGTTATTTAATCTATGTATGTGTTAAGCGGAGGGATAGGATGAACAATGTAATCAGAAGAGATGGAACGGCGGTTGCTTTTGACCCAACCAAGATTGAGAATGCGGTCGCAAAGGCCTTTATGGCGACGGATGAACTTGACGCAAGGGATATTTCGTCAGTATCAAGAGCTATTTGTCTAATCGTCACAACCACGCTTAACGGACGCAAGCTCGATGCTGCAACGGTAGAGGAAATTCAGGATGAGGTAGAGTCCGCTTTGATGAACTGCGGATATGCGAAGACAGCAAAGGCGTACATCCTATACAGACGTCAGCACGCTAATGTGCGAGAGACAAAGGATACTCTGCTGGACTACAAGAAACTTATAGATGGATATATCGGAACTGAGAAGGACTGGCGTGTTAAGGAAAACTCAACTGTAACTCTTAGCGTAGGTGGACTCATTCTTTCAAACTCAGGTGCTGTAACAGCTAACTACTGGCTTTCAGAGGTTTATGATGAGGATGTTGCAGATGCTCACAGAAACTGCTTCATGCACATTCACGACCTTTCAATGCTAACAGGCTACTGTGCAGGATGGAGCCTTAAGCAGCTTATACAGGAAGGTCTAGGTGGAGTTCCAGACAGAATTACATCTGCGCCAGCAAAGCATCTTACAACACTTTGCAATCAGATGGTAAACTTCCTAGGAATCATGCAGAATGAATGGGCAGGAGCTCAGGCTTTCTCATCATTTGATACATATCTAGCTCCTTTTGTTAAGGTAGACAATCTATCATACAAGGATGTAAAGCAGTCAATACAGTCATTCATCTACGGTGTAAATACTCCATCAAGATGGGGAACTCAGGCACCGTTCACTAATGTTACATTAGACTGGACAGTTCCAGAGGACATGATCAACATGCCTGCTCTCGTTGGTGGTAAGGAGATGGATTTCACATATGGCGATTGTAAGGCTGAGATGGACATGGTTAACAAGGCTTTCATCGAAATCATGATAGAGGGCGATGCTAACGGACGTGGTTTCCAGTATCCAATCCCTACATATTCAATAACTAAGGATTTCGACTGGAGCGAGACAGAAAACAACAAGCTTCTCTTTGAGATGACAGCAAAGTATGGTACTCCATACTTCTCAAACTACATCAACTCAGACATGAACCCATCAGATGTAAGATCAATGTGTTGCAGACTTCGTCTCGACCTTAGAGAGCTAAGAAAGAAGGGTGGCGGATTCTTTGGATCAGGAGAGAGCACAGGCTCTATCGGTGTAGTAACGCTAAACCTACCAAGAATAGCTTACCTCTCATCAACAAAGGAAGAATTCTACAGCATGCTCGATAAGTACATGGATATCGCAGCTCGCTCACTCGACACAAAGCGTAAGGTAATCAACAGACTTCTTGAGGAAGGTCTATATCCATACACAAAGCGCTACCTAGGTGCTTTCAACAACCACTTCTCAACAATTGGACTTGTTGGAATGAACGAGACCATTCTAAATGCTAAGTGGATAGATAGCGATATAACAAAGCCAGAGGGCCGTGACTTCTCAATCGAGGTTCTAAACCACATGCGTGATAGACTATCAGATTATCAGGAGATGTACGGAGATCTCTTTAACCTAGAGGCGACACCTGCTGAATCTACAACATATAGATTTGCAAAGCACGATACAGAGGAATTCGCTGATATCATTACAGCAGCATGCAAGGACCAGGCTCCATATTATACAAACAGCACACATCTTCCAGTTAACTATACAGAGGACATCTTTGATGCACTTGAGATGGAAGATGAGATGCAGACTCTATACACATCAGGAACTGTATTCCACGGCTTCCTAGGTGAGAGAATGCCAGATTGGAAGGCCGCAGCAAATCTAGTTAAGAAGATTGCATATAACTTCAAGCTGCCTTACTACACGCTTTCACCTACATACTCAATATGCGAATCACACGGCTACATCGCTGGTGAACATTTCTCTTGCCCGCACTGTGGAAATGCAACTGAGGTTTACTCAAGAATTACAGGCTACTATAGACCAGTTCGCAACTGGAATGACGGTAAGTCAAGCGAGTTTGAGAACAGAAAGACCTACGAGCCAGAAGAACTTTTCTCAGTCAACAGAAACCTTCTTGAAGAGGCTGGAGTGGAGATGCCAAGAGTTGGAACTCAGACACTAGGAAGAGCAAACAGGGTAGAAGCCCCTAAATCAAATTCAGATGCTGAAAAGGTGATACTCGTAACAACAAAGACTTGCCCTAATTGCCAGGCAGCAAAGAACTACCTTAACCAGGCAGGAATTGAGTACGATGTAATACTTGCAGATGAGGCAGACGGCGCTGAGATCGCAGGGCAGTACAATATCTCTGCTGCCCCAACGTTGATAGTTCAGAGCGGTGAAGAGGCTGAGCTTTACAGCAATGTAAGCAACATAAGAGCATATATAGGAAAGAGAAGCTAATCAAAGCTTTTAGGAATATGCGATAGCAAATAAAAACCGATATGGCGAATGAAGTGTACTCCATGCGTCATATCGGTTTTGTATTTTTTGATATAGTTAGAAATGCTAAAAAGTCTTAAAAACAAGTATTCTGAAGCTGTTTAGTAGCTTTAGCCCGTAGAACATGATAATCAGTCCGCATACTATGTTTATAACTCTTAGCATCTTGTCATTTATCTTGGTTCTTATGAGCGATACTATAGTTGTCATACCAAACCACCATGTTAGAGATGCGATAGAAACTCCAAGGATAAATAGGAAGGCCTTGCCACTTGGTAGAGATGCATGAAAAGCACCTAGAAGAAGTGAGCCATCTATCAAAGCCTGAGGATTGAACCAGGTTACGACGCAGGCTGTCCAGATAACCCTCGTGAGAGGCAAACTGACATCCTTGGTTTCGGACATGGTATCCTTTGATCGAAATATACTTAGTCCTATCCAAAATACTACTAGAGCGCCTATGCCGAGTATGGCAAGCTCTATCCAAACGGACAGTTTAATGAGAGCACCAATACCGAAGAAGCAGGCAATAGATAGCGTTATATCAAAGAAGGCTATGATGAAAGCTGTCGCTAGTATTCTACTTCGCTTCTGGGTCAAAGCGGTGTTTATAGCAAAGATGTTCTGCGCTCCGATTGGCATGACATACGCAAAGCCGAGCATGAGACCTTGGAATAAGATATTCATTAATGTTATGTCCTCCCATAGTTAGCCTTTTCTAACAATATAATTAATTTAATTGCGTGCAAGCATAATTTTAACTTATTTTTGAACCGAATTAGGTTCGATAAAAAAATAACAATTGGAGCAAACTGTGATAGCTTATAATTACTTGCTCTTTTTTTCTTACCTACTATAATTATAATCGAAAAGAGAGAAATCGCAATAACACAGTTTTTTATTAGTTAGTAAGGAGAAAGTTATCGTGGTAGAGACGGACTATAGCTGCCCATGCCTAGATACATGTCCGCTGAGTAAATCAATGGATGTGATCGGTGGCAAATGGAAGATGCAGATTCTATGTACGCTGAACACCAGCGGTCCACTTCGATATAACGAGGTGCGTCGCAAGATGGAAGGAGTTTCAAACACTGTTTTGGTCAAGGCTCTTAGAGAACTGACTGAAGCTGGACTTGTAAGAAGGAACGAATATATGGAGGTTCCTGTGAGAGTTGAGTATGAGACGACGACAATATGTGACGATCTAATTCCAATCCTTGAGAATTTAAGCAATTGGTGCGAAAAAAACTTGCTCTAATTTGCTAACAAGCCGGGAGGGAATCCCATAATAAGTATGTAATTGCAACATTCCAATGCGAACCAAAACGAACTCAAAAACTTAATTGATGATAATCGAAAAAATTGTTAAATTTTTGATGATTTTTTGGTGAATGTTGCGTTATAATATATCTGTATGATTATGATATTTTTTTAGAAAGGAAGGTTTCAGATATGAGTTCAAGTGCAAAGCATTTGCGTAGTATCGACGCAGGTCACTATAAGAACACTGCTCAGTGTGCTACTGAAACGGCTCCTATCCCTGATATCGTTAAGATACCAATGTCACAGCACATTGGTAAGCCATGTCAGCCATTGGTTGCAAAGGGCGATACAGTTAAGGTAGGACAGCCTATTGGTGATGTCGATGCTTTCATAAGTGCACCGATTCATTCCAGCGTTTCAGGTACCGTTAAGGGTATTGAGACACAGCGTAATGCCATGGGTGGATACGATACGCTTGTTGTTATTGAAACAGACAAGAAACAGGAATTATGGGAGGAACTAAAGGTTCCAGAAGTTCACAATCTAGCTGAGTTTGTTGCAGCTGTAAGAGACAGTGGACTAGTAGGTATGGGAGGAGCGTCCTTCCCTACACATGTAAAGTACAACCCTAAGAATATAGATGAGGTTGATACTTTGATAGTAAACGGTGCAGAGTGTGAGCCTTTTATCACATCTGACCATCGTTGCATGCTCGAGGACACACAGGACATCATCGATGGAATGAAGCTCATCATGAAGTACCTAGACCTTAAGGTAGCATATATCGGAATCGAGGCTAATAAGCCTGATGCGATTGAAAAATTCGATAGAATGTTCAAGGAGCAGGGCATTACCAACATGCATACATTCAAGCTTCTTTCAAGATATCCAAAGGGTGCTGAGAGAGTTTTGGTTTATGAGATTACAGGTAAGCCAATGAAGGCAGGCGTACTTCCTGCAGACCTTGGAATCATTCTTTCAAACGTTTCATCAGTAGCATTTGTTGGACAGTACTTCCGTACAGGAATTCCACTAACAATGAAGAGACTGACAGTTGACGGAGACGCAATCACAACACCTAAGAACATCGTGACACCTATCGGTACACAGATCAAGGACGTTGTCGCATTCTGCGGTGGCTACAAGACAGAGCCAAAGAAGATTATCATGGGTGGACCTATGATGGGTAGAGCTATTCCATCAGACTCATTCGGAATAATCAAGAACAACAATGCTATCCTAGCATTCTCGTCAACAAAGACAAACATTCCAGAAGAGACACCATGTATCAACTGCGGAAGATGTCATATGGGATGTCCAATCAATTTGTTGCCTACAGGATTTGCTGATGCATATCTAGCTGGAGATGCTCAGAGACTATCTGACCTTCAGATTATGCAGTGCATGGAATGCGGCAGCTGCTCATTCGTATGTCCGGCGAGAAGACCGCTGGCCTTTTATAACAAGTTGGGCAAAGCCCTTGTAAGGGAGGCTGGAATCAAGTAATGGAAAAGCAATATTACGATAATCTAACAGTATCATCCGCTCCTCATATAGTAACAGCGCTTGATACACAGAAGACCATGCTTTATGTACTTATCGCACTAGTGCCATCACTATGCGTGAGCACATATGTATTTGGTCCAAGAGTACTTCTTTTGACAGCTGTCTGTATCGTTGCCAGCGTATTATTCGAAATGGGATATCAGAAGCTATTCAAGAGACCAGAAACATGGACAGACCTAAGTGCGGTAGTAACAGGTACACTGATCGCATTCAACGTACCATCAAACTTCCCACTATGGATGGCTATCCTAGGCTGTTTCACAGCTATAGTTATAGTTAAGCAGCTTTACGGTGGACTAGGACGCAACTTTGCAAATCCTGCAATCGTTGCTCGTATCTTCCTACTACTTTCATTCACATCAAGAATGACAACATGGCCACTACCAAATGGCGTAGACGGAAAGACAGGTCCTACACCTCTTGGTGTCCTAAGCGAGACACCTATTGGACAGATCTCAAAGGCAGATCTTCCATCAAATATGGAACTGTTCCTAGGTACAGTTGGTGGATCACTTGGTGAAGTAAGTGCGATAGCACTTATAATAGGTGGAATCTTCCTAGTATGGAAGAAGATCATCTCACCAGCAACACCACTTGCATTCATTGGTACAGTATTTGTAATCGCATTCATCTACTACTCAGTAGCAGGCGGAGATGTAAGTGCACTAAAAATGGCAATATTCCATGTATGCGCTGGTGGCGTAATGCTCGGTGCAATCTTCATGGCAACAGACTATGTAACATCACCTATCATGCCTCTCGGTAAGGTCATAATGGGTATAGGATGCGGATTCTTCACAATGGTAATTAGGTTGTGGGCTGGATATCCTGAGGGTGTATCGTTCTCAATTCTTTTGATGAACATATGCACACCACTCATTGATATGCTCTGCATCAAACTAGCATATGGAGGTGGCAAGAAAAATGAAAAATAATGACACTTTCAAAAAATACGTAGTACCTGTAATTGTACTAGTAGCAATCTGCTTTTTTATATCAGCTGCTTTGGCACTGACATTTGGAGTTGCAGATCCTATCATAAAGAGAAATACAAAGGCTGAAGCAGATGCAGCTCGTAAGGAGCTTCTAACTAAGGCCGATGGATTTGATCAGTACAAAGGAAAGCTTATAGCTACTTCCGATGGCAAGGTAACAGTAAATGATGTTTACATCGCCAAAAATGGCGAAGGTATGGTTATGACAGTTGGAACTAAATCATTTGGTGGAACACTTATTGAAATGATTGGTATCGACAAGAATGGTAAGATTACTGGAGTTAAGATTCAGGATCATAAAGATACACCGGGTGTAGGTACTAAGGTATTCACACCTGAGCATCTAAAACAGTACAAGGGAGTTAAAGAACTGAAGGATATATCTGCGAAGAAGGATCCTACAATAAACCATATCACTGGTGCTTCTGTTTCATCGAACGCAGTTCATTATGGAGTATTTGAAGCTCTCCTACAATACAAAGAAATAGGAGGTGCTAAGTAATGGAAGAAAAGAAATCAAGACTAACGATACTAACGAACGGTCTAATAAAAGAAAATCCGGTACTTGTACTTTTGCTAGGTTGCTGTTCAGCACTTGCAACAAGTTCAACGGCTATCAACGGACTTGGAATGGGTGTATCATTCTCAGTAGTAATGATCCTCTCAAACATCGTTATCTCACTTCTACGTAAGATAATTCCTGATAACGTAAGAATTCCTTGCTACATCGTAGTAATCGCAGGATTCGTAACAGTAGTTCAGCTGATGCTTCAGGCTTATGTGCCAAGCGTATACAAATCACTTGGACTATTTATTCCGCTAATCGTTGTAAACTGTATCATCCTTGGTCGTGCAGAGATGTTTGCAAACAAGAATGGAGTTATAGACTCAGCTCTTGATGGAATCGGAATGGGACTCGGATATACAGGCGCCCTAGTAATCATGGGTATGATTAGAGAGTTTATCGGAAGTGGTACACTCTTTAACATTCCTATCCTAGCAGGCAAGATTGATGGAGTAGCAATATTTAACCTTGCACCTGGTGGATTCTTTACATTTGCAATACTAGTTGCAGCTGTAAACTTCATCACACGTGATAAGGAACGTAAAGTTAGAGACTTCGGCGAGGAAGAAATAACAATCCTAGGTGCGAAGGAAGAAAATGAAGAGAAGAAAGGAGCATAGACATGTTAGCAGTATCAATTATATTGAGCATGATTTTAGCTAATAACTATGTTCTTGCTCAGTTCCTCGGAATTTGTCCATTCCTAGGTGTATCAAAGAAAATGGACTCAGCTGTAGGTATGGGTGGCGCTGTAGTATTCGTAATGGTACTAGCAACAGCAGTTACATGGCCTATTCAGCAGATTTTAAACAAGTTCCATATCGATTATCTACAGACAGTAATCTTCATCCTTGTAATTGCTGCTCTTGTACAGCTAATCGAAATGATGTTAAAGAAGTATATGCCAGCGCTTTACAGCTCACTTGGAGTATTCCTACCACTGATCACAACGAACTGTGCAGTACTTGGTGTATGTATTGCTAATATTGACGCAGGATATGGCTTTGGTCTATCACTTGCAAATGCATTTGGTGCATCTGTTGGATTTACTCTAGCCCTAATCCTATTTGCCGGAGTAAGAAGCACAAAGCTTGTAAACGAAGAGGGAGTTCCACAGCCATTCAAGGGTGTTCCACTAACACTTATATCAGCGGCTATACTCTCACTGAGCTTCATGGGCTTCAGCGGCATGTTTTCGTAAGGAAGGAGGCGAAGCAAAATGATAATAGCTATTTTAGTAGTAGTTGCAGTAGGAATCATAGCTGGAATTATGCTATCCTTTGCATCAAAAGTTTTCTTTGTTCCTGTAGACGAAACAGCTGCTGCGCTTAGAGAAGTGCTTCCAGGTGCAAACTGTGGTGGTTGCGGATTCGCAGGTTGTGACGCATATGCGAGTGCAATGGCAGAAGATCGCGATATGCCATGTAATAAATGCCCTGTAGGTGGACCTGCAGTAGCAGCAAAGCTTGCAGCTATATTAGGTGTAGAGGCAGGAAGCGAAGATAGAAAAGTTGCAGTTGTAATGTGTAACGGAAACAAGGACGTTTCAAAGTCACTCCTTGAGTATCAGGGACCAAAGAGCTGTAAGGCTGCAAAGCAGTTATTCGGCGGACTTAAGGAATGTCAGTTCGGATGTCTAGGTCTTGGAGACTGCGTAGACGCATGTAATTACGATTCAATTCGTGTTATAAACGGAGTTGCAAAGGTTGATAGAGATGCCTGCGTAGCTTGTGGAGCATGTGCTAAGGCTTGTCCTCAGTTCCTAATCCGTATTTCACCTGTTAAGAACATGGTAATCTGTCACTGTCACAGCACAGAAAAGGGTGGAGTTACTCGTAAGGCATGTGAGGTTGGATGTATCGGATGTAAGAAGTGTGAGTCAGTATGTAAGTTCGATTCAGTTCACGTTACTGACAACCTTGCATTCATCAACCCAGATACATGTAAGAACTGCGGAGCTTGCGCAAAGGTTTGCCCAACAGGAGCAATCCAGAACTTGCGCCTAAAGAAGAAAAAGCCAGCTGCTCCAGCACCTGCAGCAGAAAAGCCTGCAGAGAAAGTAGCTGCTGAAGCTTAAACTTCGCAAGTAAATAAGAACAAAAATGCTGTATCCGAAATGGATACAGCATTTTGATTTTTTTGATATGTGCTTGCACAGGGCAATATGCTAATTTCCTTGCTAGCTTTGAGCTGGACTTTATAAACTGCTAAATTGCAGCAGTAACCTCTCTTAGCCAATCTCTTACATTTGGCTCAAGAAGTGGAGCCAGCTTTGAGTAAACCATCTTGTGGTACTCGTTTAGATAGTTTCTTTCTTCCTCGCTCAGCTTGCTTGCAATTATTGCTTCTGGCTCGTAAGGGCAGAGTGTTAGCATTTCGAAGCATAGCTCATCTGACTTGCTATCAGCTTCCATGCAGAGGATTTCGTTTTCTATTCTGATACCAAATTCACCTTCAATGTATACGCCAGGCTCGTCACTAGTTATCATGCCGGGTTCTATCGCATACTTGTTTGGAACCTTGCTTATTCTCTGAGGTCCCTCGTGCACGGAGAGTACGTGGCCAACGCCGTGGCCTGTGCCGTGGTTATAGTCAAGACCGATTTCCTGGAGTGCTTTTCTTGCAAGAGGATCCAGGTCGTAGCCAGTGGTACCTGCTTTGAACTTTGCCATAGCAAGATCTATATGTCCGCGAAGCACTGCAGTGTAGCACTCTTTCATCTTATCTGTAAGAGCTCCAAGAGCGATGGTTCTTGTGATGTCAGTAGTTCCTTTGAGATACTGTCCGCCGGAGTCAACTAGCATAAAGCCGTCTGCCTCTAGTGCAGTGTCACTTTCAGGAGTAGCGCTATAATGGATTATAGCGCCGTTTGACATATAGCCTGCAATTGTATCAAAGCTTAGATCAACAAAGCCTGGCTGAGCGGATCTGAGGCTCTCAAGGTGGTCTGAGGCAGATATCTCGGTGAGAGCTTGCTTGCCAACTGTATTTTTTAGCCAGTAGATAAAGTTTACCATCGCAAGGCCGTCATACATGTGGGCTTCCTTTGTTGCAGCAATTTCCATATGGTTCTTGATAGATTTGAACATGCTAACTGGAGAAAGGCCGTCGACGATTTTGCAAGTGCTCGGGATACTTTTAATCAGCGAATATGATGCTGCATCAAAATCAGCTAGCACTTTAGCGTTATCCGGTAGCTTCTTTATATCCTCAAAGATATCAAGGTAGTGTTTAACTGTAATGTCATTTTCTTTTAGCAGATCATCGAAGTCTTCACCGAACTTGTAAAGAGTTACGGAGCCAGGGCTTATGAGCGTAAAGGAGAAGAAGATAGGGCTTCTATCAACATCACTACCGCGAAGGTTGTAAAGCCATGCATTTTCCTCTAGTCCAGTGATCAGGTGGTAGTCAACTGAGCTCTTTGCCATTTCATCTCTTAGCCTTGCAAGCTTTCCTTTAAAGGACTCCCCATATGAAGTTTCAGGAAGTGCCCAAATGCTGTTTCCTGAAAGCTTTGGTCTATCTGTCCATACAAGACCTGGAAGGTCGATATCAAACCTTGTTATAGCACCACACTTATCAGCTATCTGTTTGTATTTGTCTCCGATACGGCAAGTGAGAACTCTTCCATCAAAGGCTAGAACATCGCCTTTTTTTAGATTCTTCTCTAGGAAATTCTCAATCTCAGGAACACCAGGTTCACCTGTCTTCATGAGCTCTATACCGCTTCCTTCTAGCTGGATTGATGCCTGAAGAAAGTATCTACCATCAGTCCAAAGGTAGGCAGAGTCCTCACAAACGACGAGTGTTCCTGCAGAACCAGTAAAGCCCGAAATGAACTGCCTGCTTCTGAAGTATTCATTTATATATTCTGATCCGTGAAAATCATTGGTAGGAACGATGCAAATCGCCACTCCATGTTCACGCATTACACCTTGTAGTAATTCTAATTCTTTTTTCATACTTACTCTCCTCCTTACTATCTTATATTTGCGAAGCGCCCTTGTTTGCATTAAGTGAGCGCTGAACATAGTAGGCGATGACGCCTATGATAATTCCACTTATTATTCCAGAGAACATCAAAACGGGTAGATACATAAACATGCGCAAATCTGAGACGAGAAGCGATGCGACTAGAATCTGTCCCATATTATGCGCTACACCTCCGGCCATGCTTACACCTACTATGCTAAAAAGATTGGTTTTCTTTAGAAGCCACATAACGATGAGACTTAACACGCCACCGGACATTGCGTAAAGTGCACCGAAAAGTCCGTTAAACAGAAGTCCACTAACTATAATTCTTATCAAATTGATAGATAGGGCGTACCTGAAATCAAATCGGTATAAAGCGATTAGTACTGCGAGGTTTGCAATTCCAAGCTTGACGCCAGGCACGGCGATAGGCATTGGTATTATGGCCTCAACATAGGAAAATATAAGCGCAAGAGCAGCAAGAAGAGCAGTTGTAGCTATGCGGCTTGACCTTGAGTGGGCTCTAGATGACATTTTATTGTGAGATGACATCGTACTCACCTCCCTTACCCTCTATGCTCACTACAACTCTGTTAGGTATACAAACAATATTTTGGTGAGTTGTAGAAATCGAACCTTGCTTAACACAAACCTGATTCTTGCAGTTAGATTTGCTAACTTGCACCTTACCGCCTTTTATGGTAATCTTATTCATGTGTCCATCCCTGTTTACGGTGATGGTTCTATCCTTTGTAAGGCTGTATTTTCCGTAGACTTCGCCGTTGACTTTGACAACGACAAGATCTCCGGTTGAGCTACCTGAAAAGGCTAGATAGGATAGCGCTCCGCCTATGAGAATGAGACATATGAATAGTATAATATCTGCTTTTTTTATAATACGGAACAAATTGGTTCTCCTTAAGGATTAACAAAATGAGTAAAAAAATTAAAGTAATACCAGTTATTATGCTGGTGCTGAGTCTAATTATATCACAGACAGCTTGCAGTAAAAAGACAAATCAGAGCACAGATCCTGTGCAGAAAAGTGGCTTTTACCTCGATACAGTTTGCAATTTGACCATTTATGACATGAAGGATATGTCAGAAGAAAATGCAAGCAAGGTTATCGAAGATGCCTATAAGCTTTGCGAAAAATACGAAAATATGCTGAGTAAGACGCGTGAGTCTAGCGATATCTACAAGATAAACCATGCAGGTGGGGCAGAAATCGAGTGCACAGACGAGACACTATTTGTCATCAAAAAAGCAATCAAATATGCCGAGCTTTCAGAGGGAAAATTTGATGTTACGATAGGTCAGGTTACAGATCTTTGGAACTTCCAGCCTGAAGGTGGAGAAGGTAAGATTCCTGAGCAGGAAGCCTTGAACGAAGCTTTGACACATGTAGATTATAAGCAAATCAAGGTTAATGGAAATAAGGTGAGTCTAAGTGACCCTAAGGGAGAGATTGACCTTGGCGGAATAGCAAAGGGATATATTGCAGACAAACTTGCAGAATTCCTAAAGAAGAAGGGTGTGAGCAGTGCAGTTATTGACCTTGGAGGAAACATTTCCGTTGTGGGAAAGAAGCCTGATGGCAAGGATTTCAGAATAGGTGTGCGTGACCCATTTAGCACGGATGGCGGAATCGTAGGTGTTGTAGAGGCACATGACAAGAGCCTTGTAACATCTGGAACCTACGAGCGTTCATTCACAAAGGACGGAAAGGTATATCACCACATCCTTGATGTTAAGACAGGATATCCAGTTGAGACGGGCCTTGACTCCGTAACTATTATCGGTGCTGGTAATGAGGGCATAGATTGCGACTCGCTTGCAACAACCTGCCTAATTCTAGGAGAAAAGGATGGCAAGAAGCTGATAGAGTCACTCGACGGCTACGAGGCTATCTTCGTTCAGCACGATGGCACAATTACAACGACTAAGAATATCAAGGGTTTTGAAAAGACAAAATAAGAGGGCGCAGTTTAGGACGCCCATAGCTTAGTAAGACTTTTGATGCTATCTTCAAGCAAATCAATAGGTATCTGATTGTAGTAAAAAATCAGCTGCCTATTTTTTTGTTCTGTTTCTGAGTTCTGATTTAGCGTTGCCACATATAGCCTTAGAGACTCTGCTTCTTGGCAAAGCATCTCGGCACTCTTTTCGGATTTGACATCGAGGATGATGTTGATTCCAGATTTTGTGTTCTTTGCATCTATGAAGCCCATGCCATATTTAGCAAAAGATGTTATTGTAAGCTGAAGCTTCTGAGCATATAGGCTTCTTAGACGCCTAATATTTGTGTAATAATAACCGTTTTCCATAAATAGTGCAAGTGTAAGCTGCTCTGTCTTGGAACAGGTCTGGGTGTAGTTTGCTTTGATACTAGCAAAGATTTCCGCCATATTAGGAGGAAGAATCATGTAGCTGACCTTGATTGCAGGAAAGAGAGTCGACGAGAAAGAGCCGAAATATACGACTCTATGGTTCTTATCTAGCCCCTGGAGTGCTGGTATAGGCTTTCCGAAGTATCTGAGCTCGCTATCATAGTCGTCTTCAAGGATGATGCTGTTGTTTTGGTTTGCCCAAGCAAGAAGTTTGTACCTGCTTGCAATGGACATTACAGATCCTGTCGGGAACTGATTAGCAGGGCTGACATAAACTGCCGAAGCTATGTTTACAGGAAGCATATCTATGCGTATTCCATCGCTCGAAACAGGAATCTTATTTATACCAAAGTCATTGTCGTGAAAAATCTTCTGAATCGGAACATAGCCAGGATCTTCTGTGCAGACAAAACCGA
>ERZ773214.369-NODE-369-length-30015-cov-3.688952_pt1 | contig 30015 bp, 18 predicted proteins | sample MGYA00511238_ERZ773214 | MGnify/ENA primary metagenome ERZ773214 (study PRJEB29015, sample SAMEA2738157) | human oral metagenome | biome: human oral; feature: human-associated habitat; material: saliva | place: China | collected 2259 ... | reverse complement strand
ACACCGGCATAAGCATCTTCACTAAACTCTTTTGAAGAAACAGTAGCTTGTTTTAAATTCGCCACTTTATCCATAAAATCTTTACCATCTTTTACAGTACTTGGATCAACGAACATTTTAGAAGTGTACTCTAATCCAGGTACAGCTTTAGTGCTTGAACGGAACGCCACTAAACCAAATTTAACCTGTTTACCCAGGTTCTCTTTTTCGATTTTTTCATAAACTTTTTTAATCGCGTCGCGTGTTCTATTGATGTAGGGGTCCATAGAAATCGTCGAATCAATAACAAACACTACAGCAGCGCTAAACCCAACAATTTCTTGAGGCTGGTTTTGGCCTGTTTTGTTAGTTTGATTATTGCTTGTTGTGCTTGTAGTTGGTTGAGTGACCGGCTTATCATTTTTGCTGACAGATGCGACTTCTAACAAGCGCTCATAAAATCCTTGACTATCCATCACTTCTTCTCCCTGTAAAACAGGTAAGAGATAGAAGTTTTTTTGGAAATCTACAAATTCCTTTGGTTCTTCCGCTAACACTTTCTCACTACTTTTCTTTTGGGCAAGTTCAGCACGAATAGGCTCAACTGCTTTTGCTGGAGAATTGTCATTAATAATACTTTCAAGTGTTGCTTTATCCTTAAAGAACAATAAAGAACCTCGATCGGATGGGTTAGTAAAGACCATTGTCATTTGCATATTCCAAGGTACTGCACAATTAGCATCCAACCAACCGACAGTTTTACCAAAGCTATCCGGCCCCACCTGTAATAACTCCTTATTTCCCACGTTTTCCCGTTTATATACATAATAGCGAGAAAAAGCAGGAATTTTTTGACCGCTCTTAGCATCACTTTTTGCTAATAACTCACAACTTGGTGTACTTAACACACGTTGATAAAGTGTGGTTTTGCCCTCTTGCAGTAATGGTTTTATCTCCTCAGCAAAAACTGATGGAGACATGATTGCTGTTAAGCAACAAAGAGATAAAGTAGAAAGTCTTAACTGTTTCATTATTTTTTCAATGCCTCTAATTTTTCTTTAGCTGTCGCATTATTCGGATCATTACTTAATGCAGTTTCATACCAATAAATTGCTGTTTCCTTATCAGCTTGGAAACAAGAACTACCTTTTTCATATTCCTCCGCATAAGCCAGTGCAATCTCCACATTGCCACCTTGAGCCTGGTTGGCATAAAGTCGTTGAGCAATCGCACATTTATTTGCTTGTTTAGCCGAAGCAATAATTTCTAAAATTTGTTTTGGTTCTGGTTTAGTTTTCAGACAGCTCTGAATAAATGCCAATTCATCATTGGTATTTGTATCTACTGCACAGTCAGATTTTGCCACTGGCTCATCTTTCTTATTTAAGAAGAAATAAGCTCCAACGCCACCACCAATTAACAGGGCTAAAATTAAGGCAATTAAGCCGCCTTTACCCTTTTTCTTTTGCTCTACTGAAACTGGTACTTCAATATTCTCTGCAGGTTCAGTCTGTGTTTCGTTTTGTGTTAAATCTTCAAATACTATAGCAGGTTCTGTTGATTGCTCATTTTCAGCTACAACAATGGGGTCTACCAAAGGCTCTTCAATAACTGGTTCTGGCTCAACTTGCACATGACTTTGTACATTGTCTTCTCGACTGGAGTCACCACCAGCAAGAGAAGCTAAGATATTACCAACCATTCTGACTGGGCCACTATCAATAATCGTACCGTCCTGTACATCACGGACAGACATCATATAACGTACATTACCGATCTGTTGAACAAGGCTATCAATTAGCCATTTACCAATAACACCTTGTAATACATCATTTTCTAAGGTTAATCCATCCACCTTATGCCATACTGGTTCTGGATTCCATGGAGTATCATTACCATTAAAATAGCAGCCATCCTGATTTCGCTGTACTGCAATTTCAACTTCTGTACTACCACTCCATTTCGTCGCAGTGAATTTAGCGTATCCTGGACGATCTTCCTCTAATTGAATTCGTAACATTTTCTATTCCTTAGCATTGTGCTGAACGATATAAATCTAACACCGAACCTAACTTTGTATTGCTGACCTGATCAATTTCCCGTCCAGCACTGTGTCCGGCATTTCCTTCAGCAAAGTGACCAAAGGCTACAAACCAGTCAAAAAGATAATTTTTAGTGTAATTATTAGTTTGGTCATCTAATTTAGGTAAACCGTTTACCTTTTCAACTTCCCTATTTTCAAATATTGCTCGCTCGCTCATCACACGACTAGCCGGACGTTGAGTCAATGGTTGATTAACAAAATCTAACCATGCAATAAAATCTGCAATTTCAGTATTAATGGAAAATACTTGACGCTCAGCTAATTGATCACGTTTACTTCCTGCGTTTTCATTACGGAAAACGACCTTAGAAAGTTTATCCTGTAAATGAAGACGATTTGCGCCAGTAATCAATTCGCCAACTAAACCTTCAACGGCTTCTTTAGTAAAACCAAAGAATTGCATCAAATGCTGATCGGAAGAAATTGAACGCAAATGTTCAATCCAGGATTTAAATGCAGCCATAGCAAAACGAGATTCCACAATTTTTTCAGCCGGTTTCTCTTCTACAACAACAGGAGCCGGTTCAGCAAATAAATCAAATCCTTCTGAACTAAAACCAAAACCAGCATCAAAGGTATTTGCTGAATTTTCTTGTGCTTTAGTTTCTTCTTCACCTTTGTTTAGTAAGACCTCTTCATAATCAGAAAAATATAAAGAACGAATTGTCTCTTCAGGTAATTGAAGACAACGTAAAAACTCACCGACCAAAAGCCCTTTTTTACTTAATTCACCAACAATCATTTGTGCTAATTGACGTTTTTTATTGACCTCTTCAGCTCCTTCACTTTGATACCAAGAAGAAAAACGGTTTTCTACAATATGATGGATAGATTCATTAAGTTGCTCAGTTAAACGTTGAGCTTTTACTTCTGGCAAAGCAATCGTTTTCAAATAATCACTAATTCGTTGCATCCCACCATCATTCAATTTCATCATTGCATCCCAGGCTTCTTGAGGTTGAGCAACATGTTTTTGAATATCAGGGTCATTAGCAAAAGTACTACGTAAAAGATTAAGCTGTCCAGCCTCTTTTGGATTAATGGCTAATTCTTCAGTATTATCCATCTCTAAAAAAGCCACTTTGAAACCCGGTTTACGTACTAAAAAAACATTATCAAATGGCTTGCCATTTGCCCATTCATTTAGCCAAGCATAGTTTCCGAAGCGCTCTAAAATCGTTTGTTTCAGCAATCCACCTTGTCCCCAAGACATTTTCAGCATATCTTCATCTTTGGCCAAATCACTACTGATACGCATATCAAACATAGTTATCGCCCAAAGAAGTCCTGGTTTACGTTTAGCACGATCAGTCGGATTATCTCCTTGCGTTTTATTAATCCAACGCTCCAATACAGGACCTACACTATTCACATCAGATTGCTTGGTTGATGGAGTACAAACAATCAAAATATTCATTTCTTGACTATCCGTATAACGCTCAAAAAGATAAGCTACTTTACCCCTTAAAATGAGTTGAGATACAGGATTACCTTCTTTTACTTCACTTAAAGATGTGATTGCTAAACGACCACGGTACCCAGGGAAATCTAATAAATCAACCGTTTCAACAGCCGGCACTTTAGTTGGGTTAATCAACGGGAAAACTAATTCTGCGGTAAGTGCGGTTAATTCAGCCAAAGAAATGGAAACAGGCTCACCGACATGGCCTTCTTCAATAAAAGGACGAACAGCAATTTGTTCATCTCGATTTGTACCTAAACGCTCAAGCATATCCACGTTCATAATACTGTCAGCTTGAGAAAGGCCACCACTACCATTATCTTTTACTACTGCGGTAAGCGGTGCATAAACACGTTCAGGATTACCTAATTGAGCCAGTGTTTTTGCAAATTGAATATAGATTTGAGTCAACTCTGGAATTTCTGCCCATAATATGGAGAATAATGTTGCTCTATCTTCAATGCTCAGTCTTGGTGCCATGGCTACCGCTCTAGCCCAATAATTAGCCTGTAATACAGATAAAGATTTTCCGAAGCTTTCCTGGGAATAATCCTGCAAATCAACTACGTCATCTTCATTAACACCTTTTACAGGTTGAGCATTTAATTTAGCATTTAAAGGTTTAAGTATTTCATTAATGCGAGATTGTTCCAGTTGATAAGTCACACGTTCTTTATCAAAATCGTTGAAATAAGCATTAACTAAAATTTTGGCAACTTCAATTTCATGAAATAAGCGAAGTTCTAACGGATAGCCTGTAACAGCCGCTTTTGCTGAGCGAGTAAAACGAGTAACCAAACCCGTTGCTTCTTTTCCGCCACCAGGAGGATTGATATGTTTAATGAAATCCAACTGTTGACCGTCAAAAATAGTTTCCAAATTGCCCTTTTGATCGGCTGCCAGTGCTGAAATTAAGAAAGATTTACCTGCCTGTGATAACCCAAAAAAACCAGCTGTAATTGGTTTAGAAGAAACGGCACCTAGGCGTTTTGCTGTATTACGTAAACGTCTTAGTTCAAGAATTAAACCATCGGCCTCATTATTTAAACGGGCAACATTTGGGCGAACATCATTTACCCAATCAATCGCTTGTTGTGATGCTTGGAATACCTTATCCCAAGATGTTGTTAATTGATTATCCGTCATTTTCTCTTCCACCTATCGTTTCACACAGCCAGTATCTAACCAATATAATTTTTGATCACCAAGTCCCGCATCGGTCATTGTGTTTAGATGAAGGGTAATATCCCTTTCTCGTACGCAAGAGCGGCCATTTGATGCTGTCACATTTTTTATGTAGAAATTTTCTGCTCTTTCTTGGCTATTACGGCTATTTTTTATACCTAACGTTACTTGTAATACCACACCTTCATTATTCAACATCGCTTTCCATTCGCGGCTTTCTATAGAGAGCATATAAAGTGGAGAAGCAACCCAACGCTCTACATTCAATTGACGGAAACCTAAACGGGTATCACCTCGTACTTCAAAGGAAGTATCTGGGAAATCATAATCCTCATTGTCTAAATCAATATCGTGATAATAAACGTTGCTGTCTTTAATTACGTTATTGTTATCTAAATACCCAATGTATTTCACTGTGGAATAAGCGGTCATTGCCATTGAGCGTAAATAGAAATTGGTTAAACGCATATCTTTACATAAGAAACAAAGCATCGCACCCACTGCGGCAGTAGTTTTTGGATCATCTATACGACCTTGTTTGTGGAATGGATACCAGTTTCCTGTGCGGTAATGATGTAATGGTAAAATTCGTCCGACTGGTAAAGGTAAACGAGAACGGAAGAAGGATTGTACACCCGGTAAACGAGATGGACGACCGGTCAGTAACAACACATCACATTGATAGCTGTTGACTACCTCACACAAAGCGTTGAAGGTTTTGCAGATATCAAAATAATCACCACGAATAAATAAACTGTGAATACGTTCTAAATTCACCTGAACCGGTAAATCTAAAATATTAAAATCTGAACGACCTAAGGCACGGCGAATCGGTTCATTAATATAATCCAACACACTTTCTGTAGGCTGTTCTACGTCTTCTAATAATTCACCAAAAGTTTTCCCATTTAATGCATTGGTCTTTTGCATTGGATCATAACCTTCGTACTCTTTCAATACGCGCAAGCCAATTGGGCTGAATACTTGTAATGTCAATTGTTGGCGTAATAATGCATCTTGTACTTTTAATGCCTGATCGCCAATCAATTCAGAAAGAATAGGTTCTGGATCACGTAAACCTGCATTTTTCAAACCAGCTGTTAAGGATTCCACTACTACATTACGAATCATATCTAGCAAAATATCATCACCGGCCACTTTGAAACCATCGCGGAAACGTTGAGTCGGGATAATATAGGCGTTACTACCTGAACCACCGTTTTCTCCATAATCAAGCGAGTAATCGTTGATTACCAAGTCAGTTGTACCACCACCGATATCAATAGTTGCGATAGTAATACGATCCTTTTCTTTTTTATCTGGACGTTGCAATGCAGCAATAAATTCTTCTGGTCGACCGCCATAGTTATTTTGAGTTTCATTAAATAGATAAACAACTTGTCCACAGGTTGCTTCATCCCATTGAATAATCACCTCAGGTAAAATCGGCCAATATTTTTCTCTTGCACTTTGTGAATTGAAGTCAAAATCATCATCAGATTTATCCCAGCCGAGAGATTTCCAAACTAAGCCGATAGCTTGATAAATAGATTGACGGAAAATTTCTCGTTCAGGTTTAGGCATTGCTGGTGGTACAGTCAAAATAATAGAACGTAAAAAGCGCGGTGCTTTAGAATGTTCCAATTTAGCTCGTTGAGCAGGACTATTAATCTGCATTAATGCTTGCATCAACACTTCTGATAACATAAACGTCATCAATGAACGACGAGAATATTTAGGTTGGAATACAGGCATTTTGCGTTCAAATTCTTCATCAATATCATCCCGCAAAATATGCAATGCTTCACCATACTCATTGATTAATCCAGAAAGTGGATCTGCTGTTGCATAAGGCTCATAATCTGTTTTTACATAGGATGAGTTAAAACGCCAGCCTTGTTCGTAACGGGCATCATCCCATAAATAACGTTTTGGACTAGATAAACCTGTTGAACCTTCATTCCCCTCTCGACGGCTTGCTAAACGGGCAGCCTCCTTCCCTACACGCGCAATTGTTGCCCATTGGAAAGCATCACGACGCCCACTTTGCACAGAAAAATGATCTTTGCCAAAAAATGCTTGTGCAAATTCAACACGGCTTTCAAATGGCTCAGAATATACTCGTTCTGGACGCGTCAAATCACGTAATTCCAATTCATAGCGTTTTTTCAAACCATCTTTTTCTTGCACGTGATCTTCTATTAAAATTCCACACGTGCGGGAATTTCCCACATCCAATACCATATCAACTGGAATTGCACGATTAATTTCATCAGAACGATTAGAAATCATTTTAATCCGTGGAATATCAATTTCTTCACCTAGAATAGCCAAAATATTCAAGTAATGACCTTGATGAAATTTAGCAGCAATGTCCATTTTCAGATCATCTGGATGAATTTTTAAACGATCATTTTCGGGAGCTAATTCAGTGAAGAGTTCCAATAACCACTCATTTATCCATTTGTAGTCCAAAAACCACGACATTTGATGAGATTGATAAGCGAGTCCAAAAACAGCTCCAGAACGCACATCTTCTTCAGTTGGCGCAAGGTAAGCTACATCAGCACGATTAGGAAAAATTTTAGTATCAAAAGCTAAAGTAACTCGATAGGTATTGCCTTCTACATCTGGTTCAGCTAGTTTAACAATTCGTGCACGCGCCCAGTTATAAGGGCCTTCATCAAAGCCATCTGTAGAAGCTACTGTACGCAAAACAGGAATAGGTAACCAAACACCATCTAATAATTTAAACGACTGCTCTACACTGATTTCATGTTCCACTTTAACCATTCGGCTCAAATCACTGCTATCGCAATAACCTTCACCGCTACGATGTTCAACTAATCGACGAATTGGATGGTTCTCACCACCAGAGGCGAAGTTTCCCATACTTTTTGTACGCCATTCTTTGTCTTTCCAATCAATTTTTAAACCAAAGTCTAAAAATTGCACCCCACTATTCATAATTAGTGAGATTTCTTTTCCGTAATGATGTAAATCCGGTAACATTTTTATTCTCGCTTCTATTCTTTGTTTATTGGTTCACTAATTCGATTTCATTGTCATTGGGAAGCTCTGTCCTGAGCCATATCCACCTTGACAATCTGCAATACTCTTCGCGCCAGGTTTACAAATTACTTCAGGTAGCTGATAGCTTGAGCCATCGCTACATTTTGCGACACCTTTATTAGTAATATTCAAACCACTGCCTTGCATTTTTGCAGAAACATCTCCTGTACATTGTACGCCGTCACCGCGTTGTACTTGTACTTGACCTACGCCACCTGAGAATGCATATTTTAAGCGTAGAGGTTTACCAGTAGTCTTATCCTGAATCCCCGCCCCAGCATTCCACTGGCCATTTAGAAAATCTACATTACCATTTTGTGTACTGGTTGTTGGAATTTGTAATTGTTTAGCATCAGAAGTGGTTTGATTCTTTTTATCATCTTCTTTGTTTTGTCCAGCCTGAGCATCTGATTTATTTTCGGCTAACGGATCTACTGGTGGTTGCTGTGTTTTTTCATCTACTTTATTTTGCTCCTGTTTAGTGTCCGATTTATCCTCTGCTAGAGGGTCTACTGGCGGTTGTTGTTTATTTTCATCATTTTGCTCTGCTTTGGCATCATCTGCTTTATCATTTTTTGATTCATCAGCTTTGGCAGCATCTGTTTCTGTTAATGGTGTATTAAGACCTTCACCTTGCACATTTCCTTCTCCAATAACTGGAGCATCGCCTAGTTGATTTAAAACTGAAGGATCTGTCACAGCCACACCCTTTCCATCAACCCAGCGTCCATTCAGATATCGATAGAGAGCATCTTTCAATTTACGTAATTCTTTTTCTTTCGGTTTTTTGAGATTTTTTGTTTGTGGTTCAGAAACTGTGACAGGGTCATTTTTCACTACTGCTTCCTCTTTTGGCCACCATAAATCCTTAAACCACCAAGCCAATAATAAAAGTAATCCAAGTAATAACGGCAACACCCACCAAAACACACGACAAGGATGTTTTTTTACAACAACAGGTTCAACTGGCGTTATAGGTAAAGCTGGTTCAATTGGTTTTGGTGCAGCAGCTTGTAAAGAAAGGAATGGATTACCGTGCGCAGCTGCATGTTTTTCTAGAAATCCCCAGAAAGTGATCACTGGACGATCATTGACTAAATAAACATGTTCAGGATTAGGAAAGCGCAAGGCTTTGAGATTTTCAGGATCGGTAATATCATCAGGATTGCCGCCACAAAGTAAACGGGCAAATAGCAGTTGATCGCCTTTGGAAGTGGGAGATTGAATGAGTTCTTTACCTAACTCCAGTGCAGTTCGTTCAAAAATTTTCAATTCTGCACGAGCATTTTCACGCTCTTCCTCCGTAGCCGAGGTCCAAGGAATAATCATATATTGCCCATCTGCACGAGTGGAATCAAACGGCACATACCAATCGATTTTATCCCCCTGTTCATTGCGCTGTGGGATCGCTAAATATTCAGCAAAGGAACGACCTCGTTTAAACTTAAGTGCATCTCTCAACTGGGATGCCACCGTATAAACAGCCATGCCGTCTTGACCTAATGGTGTATAGTTTTTGATTTCACCACTTCTCAATAATGCACTTAACATAAAAAACCCCGCAGACTAAAACTTATTAAAATAGTAGCCATTCTATAAAAGTTAAGATAAAAAATGAAGACATATTTATATGTTTTGTAAAGAAATATAACTTTTAAATCATTAAATTTTATATGGGATAAATAAATTTCTTAATACTATTAAGTGTTGCTTCATAGAAATACTCTTAATTAACGTAAATACTATAAAATAGTTTTACGTAGCACTCTATTTTCTTATCATTCTGCTGCAATAAGTACGGTCAAAAATAATCGTATTTATGCTAACCCAACCGGCACGTTCCCATGGGATCGCTACAGTGCAGAAGAAGCCTTACAAATTCTTTGGGCTGCTCAACTCTTCCATCCAGAGCAATTCAAAGACTTAAACATGGTCGAAAAAACGCAAGCCTTCTATAAAAAATATTATAGTTATACGTTAAGCAAAGAAAATACCGAACAAATCTTAAAAGGTTTATCCCCCCTTAAGTAGTATTTTCAACTTATATATTTACCTATATAATGTCTACTCTTTTTAACTCAAACATAAGGAAATACTTGATGAAAATTAGTGCAAGAAACCAACTTAAAGGTACTGTAAAATCAATCGAAACTGGTTCTGTGAACGCAATCGTACACATTGATATCGGTAACGGTAACGTAATTTCTTCTACCATCTCTATCGATGCAGTAAAAGAATTAGGTTTAGCAGTTGGTAAAGAAGCATATGCGATTATCAAAGCAACTTCTGTAATGGTTGGTGTTGAATAATCTCAACTAAACCGTTCAGAATTCTCTATAACCGCGCTTTAAAGTGCGGTTATTTTTTTGTCTGTTTTCCCTCTCTCCACTTTCATTCGTTAAAATAATACAGGTTTATTAATAAAATTCATCTAAAACCTGAAAATTATGAAGTTGTGTAATCTTTTTTTCTGTTGCATTCTATAAATGAACAGACGTTTAGACGTCTAAACCAAATAAAACAATAGAAGGATTAATTATGACAACATTTCATTTAGCAGGATTTCCGCGCGTAGGCGCAAAGCGTGAACTTAAATTTGCTCAAGAGCGTTACTGGCGTGGCGAAATTGCGGAAGCGGATTTATTAGATATTGCAAAAAGATTACGTGAACTTAACTGGCAACACCAAGCCAAGGCAAATGCCGATTTTGTCGCGGTGGCTGATTTCACACTTTACGATCACATTTTAGATTTACAAGTAGCAACAGGTGCGATTCCTGCTCGTTTTGGTTTCGATAGTCAAAATTTAACACTCGATCAATATTTCCAATTAGCGCGTGGTAATAAAACCCAATTTGCGATTGAAATGACAAAATGGTTCGATACCAACTACCACTATCTTGTACCAGAATTCCATAAAGAAACACAATTTAAAGCAAATCCAACACATTATGTGACACAAATTCGTGAAGCTAAAGCGCTTGGATATCAAGTGAAACCAACAATCGTTGGACCACTCACCTTCCTTTGGTTAGGTAAAGAAAAAGGTGCTGCATTTAATCGCTTTGATTTATTAGCAAAACTCGTGCCAGTTTATGTTGAAATCTTAAATGCATTAGCTGCAGAAGGTGTTGAATACATTCAAATTGATGAACCTGCTCTCACCTTAGATTTACCGGCAGAATGGATTGTTGCTTATAAAGCGGTTTACGCCACTTTTGCTGAACAAGTGAAAGCGAAATTATTGCTTGCGACTTATTTCGGTTCTGTGGCAGAACATGCTGATTTGTTAAAAGCCTTACCTGTAGCAGGTTTGCACATCGATTTAGTGCGCACACCAGAACAACTTGCTGCCTTTGTAGATTATAACAAAATCTTATCTGTGGGCATCATTGATGGCCGTAATATTTGGCGGGCAAACTTAAATCAAGTGTTAGATGTGGTTGAGCCATTAAAAGTGAAATTAGGTGAGCGTTTATGGATTGCACCAAGTTGCTCTCTCCTCCATACACCTTATGATTTAGAGGTTGAAACGCAACTCCAAGCAAATAAGCCTGAGCTTTATCAATGGTTGGCTTTCACGTTACAAAAAATTCAAGAATTACGCATTATTAAGACCGCACTAGAACAAGGGCGTGAAGCCGTTCAAGCCGAATTAGCGGCTTCTCAAGCTGCTGCAGATGCTCGTAAAAACTCGCGTGAAATTCACCGCACTTGTGTGGCAGAACGTTTAGCAAATCTACCGAAAAATGCTGACCAACGTAAATCGCCATTTGCGGAACGCATTAAATTACAAAATGCATGGTTAAATTTACCACTTCTGCCAACCACGAATATTGGTTCTTTCCCACAAACGACAGCCATTCGTCATGCGCGTGCAGCCTTCAAAAAAGGCGAACTCAGCTTAGCTGATTACGAAACTGCAATGAAAAAAGAAATTGAATTTGTTGTACGTGAGCAAGAAAAATTAGACTTAGATGTATTGGTACATGGCGAAGCAGAACGTAACGACATGGTGGAATACTTCGGCGAATTACTCGATGGTTTTGCTTTCACCAAATTTGGTTGGGTACAAAGTTATGGTTCACGTTGTGTGAAACCGCCTGTGATTTACGGTGATGTCACTCGCCCAGAACCCATGACGGTGCGTTGGTCGCAATATGCCCAAAGCCTTACCAATAAAGTGATGAAAGGCATGCTGACTGGCCCAGTCACGATCTTACAATGGTCTTTCGTGCGTAACGATATTTCTCGTGAAACGGTCTGTAAACAAATTGCGGTTGCGCTTTCTGATGAAGTATTAGATTTAGAAAAGGCAGGCATCAAAGTGATTCAAATTGATGAGCCAGCTATTCGTGAAGGTTTACCGTTAAAACGTGCAGATTGGGATGTGTATTTGAAATGGGCGGGCGAAGCCTTTCGTTTAAGCTCAATGGGTTGCCAAGATGATACCCAAATTCATACGCACATGTGTTATTCCGAATTTAACGATATTCTACCGGCTATCGCAGCCTTAGATGCCGATGTCATTACTATCGAAACCTCGCGTTCTGACATGGAATTACTCACCGCATTTGGTGATTTCAAATACCCAAATGATATTGGTCCTGGTGTATATGATATTCATAGTCCACGCGTACCTGCAGCAGAAGAAATTGAACATCTTCTTCGCAAAGCATTACAAGTGGTGCCGAAAGAACGTTTATGGGTAAACCCAGACTGTGGTTTGAAAACACGCGGTTGGCCAGAAACAATTGCGGCATTAAAAGTGATGGTTGATGTCACGAAAAAATTACGTGCTGAATTAGCGTAAAATCAGTAAAAAGAAAGGCGAACATGAGAGATTATCTCTGTTCGCCTTTTATTTTAGTTCGAAAACTAATTCATTTTTGATCGCACTTACAGGCTAATATATTCCATTTTCACCTTGCAGAGACTCTTCAATAACTGCTCTGCCATCTTGCGGTGACTTAAACGCAATGGTTTCTCTGCAAATACTACTCGCTCAATTTTCGATACATCCAATTGATTTAAGTAAGCAAAATTAATGGCGGTTTGCATAGCTGGTAAGCTTGGGTTAAATGCCGCATTTTCTGCATATAGACCGCAAATCATTTCACCATTTTTAAATAAAATGCCTACACCATGAGGGCTTTTAGAATAAGGTGAATGTGCTCGGTTTGCCCCTAAAATTGCTTTATTTGCCACTTCATCTTCAGTCGTCAAAGTGAAACCTTGTTCTTCTTTGTTTAATAGAAGCAAATCAACGCCTAAATCTTTCGGGCCAAAGCTATCGGGTAAATATTGAGGAAGTGGATTATTTTGGCTGTGTGGCAAATGGATCTTTAAATCTTCCGCTTGATAAAGCTCATTCATAAATTGGCGGCAGTGACCGCAAGGCGTGTAATTCACTACAATATCCGTGATGCGAGGTTCATTACGTAACCATGCATGGCTAATCGCACTTTGTTCAGCATGGATGGTTTGAGCCATGCTGCCCCCCTGAAACTCTTGATTCGCACCAAAGTAAAAATCACCACTTTCACCAATCGCAATCGCGCCAACATGAAATTCTGAAATGGGAGTGTGACTATAACAAGCCGCTACGGGCAAAAGTGCCAAACCTAATTGAACAGGCGTAAGCTTAAATTCATCACAAATTGACCGCACTTTTTCAGCCGGTAAAAAGCCTTTCCATTCTTGTTCTTCTAATGCAGAAAGAATTGCATTTGAAAGTGGCGAGTTTGCTAATGCTTGTTGAATTTTTTGTTGCATGTTAAATCTCCTTATTTTTATATGCCTATTCTACGATATTTGAGAAAAAACCTAAACTCTAAAAGACTTTTGGAGTATGTTTCTAACCTTTCACTAACGCTTTAATACCTAAAATAAGCAAAAAATAACCGCACTTTTAAAGTGCGGTTATCAATTAATAATTCTTCTGTAGAAGATACTTCTCGATTATTATAGTGCTGCAGCATCGTTTTTATCTTTAGCTTTTTTATTTTCTGAACTACGCTTTTTGTAGTTTTCCATAAGTTCATTACGAATATAATTTAGATGAACTTTAAAATGCCCCATATGCGGTGCACTCAATGTAATTTCGGTATCACCATCTTTAAAGGTTGCAATCTGATCACCTACAAATGGAGTTTCTTTTTTTACCAGTTTATATTTATTATTTAAAATACCGTAAATATGGGAAAATCTTCCATGATTCATAGGATCTGATTCTACTAAAGTTGAAAGCACAGCAACTAGCACACCTTGCTTATCAAAAATAACCTCTGCTGATTTTAAGCCATCAAAATCAATTTCTTTAGTATCAATATAGTATTGATTACCATCGGTATAAATATTAACTCCATTTAGAGTTGTAGAGTACATCTCTTTTACTTCAGACTCTGTTGTTTTTCCTAATTCCATTTTAAAAACTGTTGGATCAGCAAAAACTGGCGCACTTAAAGATGCTAATAGTAAAAAAGCTAATTTTTTCATAATTAATGTTCCATAATTTAATAGATAATGTTGACTAATAGTATCAACAAATTTATTAAAAGTCATAAAAAATAACCGCACTTTAAAGTGCGGCCATAAACTAGGCTGATTTATTCACTCGTTTTATAACAACGATGGTGCAACACCAAGTAATTTTCGGGTGTAATCCACTGTTGGGTGGTTGAAAATATCTTCAGTGCTACCGGTCTCCAAAATTTGCCCACCGTACATCACGACAATACGGTCAGATACTTGGCGTACGGTTTGGATATCGTGAGAGATAAACACCATGGCAAGATTGAGTTCTTTTTTCAAGTCCGCCAATAAGTTTAATACCTGAGCACGAACGGATACGTCTAACGCAGAAGTTGGCTCATCCGCAACAATCAGTTTTGGATTCAGCGCTAAAGCTCGTGCAATCGCCACACGTTGTTTTTGCCCGCCCGATAAACGGGTTGGCTCAACTTGCGCCGCAGAACGTGGTAAACCGACGCGAGAAAGCAAGTCATACACACGTTTTTCCCGCTCATGAGGTTGTAGCACATTGTGAATATCCATTGGGTCACGCAAAATATCCAACACTTTCATACGAGGATTCAGTGCTGTTGCCGGGTCTTGGAAGATGACCGATACTTGACGACCGAATTGTTTTCTCGCTTCTGAGCTGCCATATTGCATTTGTAAACCGTTGAATTTTACTAAACCAGATGTCGGTTTAAGAAGCCCAATGATCACGTTAGCTAAGGTAGATTTTCCGCAGCCAGACTCCCCAACTAAACCAATAGTTTCCCCCGCTTTAATGCCAAGACTCACATTGTTCACCGCAGTGAATTTTTTACGTCCAAACAATGAACCGTCGCGAGAAGGAAATTGCACCACGATATTTTCTAAATCGATGATGTTTTGTTCTTTAATGACTTTAATACTACTGCTCATATTATGCTCCTTTCGCTTCCGTTACAGGCTCAGCTAAATGAGAAGCCCACAAGTGAGACGGCTCGCCTTCCACGGCGGTTAATATCAATTTTTGATCCGGATTTGCATCTGGTCGCAATGAACGACTAGCAAAACGGTCTCCCACAGCAAAATCGTAAGGTGATGGTACGCTGCCCGGAATTTGATATAAACGTTTCGCACGGACTTCGGTTGAAAGTACAGAACCCAATAAGCCACGTGTATATTCGTGAGTTGGATTAGCAAGTAATAAGGAAGTCGGCGCCATTTCCACCACTTGACCTGCATACATTACGGTAATGTGGTGAGCTAATTGTGCAACTAAGGCTAAATCGTGGCTGACAAATACCATCGCAAAACCCAGTTTTTCACGTAATTCATTCAATAATTTCACCACTTCTGCTTGAACGGTTACGTCTAATGCGGTTGTTGGTTCATCGGCGATTAATAATTTCGGTTCACGAGTTAATGCCATTGCAATCACCACACGTTGACGTTGACCACCAGAAAGTTCATGCGGATAACGGTTCAATACTTTTTCAGGATCAAGGTGTACCCATTCCAACAATTTTTCTGCGGTATGATGGCTACCACGTTTAATGAGCTGTGCCATTTGATCTTTAATACGCATTGATGGGTTTAATGCACTTAAAGAGTCTTGGTAAATCATCGCAATTTCAGAACCACGCAATTCACTTAAATTGTTAGAATTGAGTAAGCTATGTTGTTTGCCACTGCGGTCGGTGAAAAGCACTTCCCCAGTGATTTTTGCTGTTTTTGGTAACAAGCCCATGATAGAGAATGCTGTAATGGATTTACCACAACCGGACTCACCGACTAACCCCATGGTTTCGCCTTCATTTACGGTGAAGCTGATGTTATCCACTAATGGAATTTCACCATAACGATTCGGGAAACGAATTGATAAATTTTTCACTTGTAAAATCGGTTTTGCATTTGGATTTAATTGCATACGATTCGTACGTGTGATTTCTTTTTCATGTAATTTGAGTAAGTAACGTTTTAATGCAAGACCTTCAGCAAGTGCTTCTTGTACGTCGGTAGAAAGACGTTCATCTGATTTGCCTTCTGGTTTTTTACCGCCTTTCAAGCGCGGGTTAACCAATGCATCGGTAAGACCTTCTGCCAAAATATTTAAGGCTAATACAGTTAAAAGAATCATGACACCCGCAAAGGTTGTCGCCCACCATGCACCGTTTAATACGATGTTACGACCTTCAGAAAGAATGTTACCCCATGAAGGATGTGGTGGTTGTACACCTGCGCCTAAGAAAGAAAGCGAGGCTTCAAACACAATAGCATCTGCCACCATTACGGTTGCGAAGACTAAAACCGGTGCCGCGGTATTGCGTACAACGTGTTTGAGAAGAATATAAGTACGGCTACCACCAATAACGCGTTCAGCACGCACATAGTCTTCATCCCATTGTGATACCACATTCGCACGCACCACACGAGCAAGTTGCGGAGTATAAACCACAGCAATGGTGATAATAATAACCGGTACAGAGTTACCAAAGGTTGCTAATAACACTGCTGCTAATGCGATACCTGGGAAGGCCATTAAAATATCCATTAAGCGCATGATAATTTCATTGCCCCATTTCTCGGATGTGGCTGCAGTTGCACCTAAAACACTACCGAAAATAATGGCACAAGCTACCGCACCTAAACCGATAAATAAGGACGTTTGGGCACCGTACACAATACGAGAGAAAATATCACGACCAAGTCGATCTGTCCCAAACCAATATTCCGCACTTGGAGCACGCATACGCGCGATCACTTCTAATGGATCATGTGTTGCTACCCAAGGGGCAAATACCGCCACTAAAGCAACGAAAACTAAGAATAATAATGAAATTTTTGATGCGGTGGAAAGTGCTCGGAATCTCGCACCGCTTGCAGCTAATCGATCTGCTAAACCTTGACGAAACATTATAGACTCCGAATTTTAGGGTTAATCAACACATAGAGAATATCAACGATAATATTCACTAAAACGAAGGTAAAGGCGATTGTCAGAACCACACCTTGTACTAAGTGTAAGTCGTGATTGACGATACCGTTAAAAATCAATTTACCCATGCCCGGTAAGTCAAAGATTTGTTCGATAACTACCGCACCACCAAGTAAGTAACCTACACGTAAACCTAATACTGTTACTGGCGTGATTAATGCATTGCGTAATACGTTGTGACGAATAACAGTTGCATAAGGCACACCGTTACCAATCGCGGTTCTCACATAGTCTTTATCCATTTCTTCTACCATGGTTGTACGCACCACACGAATTAATGACGCACACACCGGCACGGCAAGCGCAAGAGATGGCAAAATCATGGAATTGATATACCCCATTGGGCTTTCGCTGAATGGCACAAAACCACCTGAAGGCAACCAATCTAATTCCAAAGAGAACCATTGAATAAGTAAGATGCCTAACCAGAATGATGGTGTTGCAACCGCCGCAACAGAGATTAAACGAATCACTTGGTCTACCCAACTATCACGATAAAGCGCGGCTAGTACACCTAATGAGAAAGAGACGACTGCAGCAAACACCACACCAATTAAGGTAAGTTGTAAAGTGATTGGGAAAGATTTCGCTAGCATGCTACTGATTGGTAATTCTGGTGGCATAGTCACACCAAAATCTAATACAAGTAAATTACCTAAGAAACGAAAATATTGAACAAAGAGTGGATCATTTAAGCCGTGTGATTCGCGGTAAAGTTGTTTTGCCGCTTCGCTCGCACTTTCGCCCAATGCCACCGTAGCAGGATCACCTGGTGTGAATTGAAGCACCACAAAAACGAGTGCTGTTACACCTAGAATCATGACTGGCAAAGCCATCAATCGGCGTAACAATAACCGAAGTATCATTTCCATCTGACTTCTCCTATTCTAGCCTGAGAAATTCGTTAGCTTCAAAAATGAAGCAAAACAATCAAATTCAAAAACAAAATGAATTACAGTAATCATAATGTTCAGCCTAAGCCCTGTCAATCCAAGTACATAGAGCAAAATTCAAATCTGTGATCGGCTTCACAAAGATTTTTTGGAAATGAAATTAAGAGAAAAAATGATTGAAAACAGAAAGAAAAATGACCGTACTTTGAGATAAAAAGGAAAGAAAAAGGCTGTTGATTGCTCAACAGCCAAGATATTAAATTAAAAAGTGCTTCTATTTACGGCCCACACCGAGGAAAGATAAACCGGTTGTAGCCAATGGTTGATAGCCTTCAAGGCTGCTATCATCCCATGCAGAAGGAAGTTTACGATGAACAATCGGATAAAGTGGTACTTCAGCCGCAATAATGTTAATCGCTTCTTCCCATAATTTTTTCGCTTCAGCGTGATCTTTTGCTCTCACTGCTGCATTGAGTAATTCAGTCACTTTCGCAAATTCAGGGGTGTTACTCCAGCGGAAACGACGTTTCGGCCATACATCACCACGATACCACCAGCTTAAAAGTAAGTCTAAGTCATTACCGAACACTGATGGGTCACCTGGAGCGATAGCTACTTCATATACACCAGGATCCACGTTGTTGCTGTATAGCGCACCTGATTGTAAGTGCTGTAAAGTTACTTTCACACCTGGAATCTTGTTCCAAGACTCTAAAATTAATGGTGCAGATTCTTTCACCCAGTCATGGTCGGTTGCGAGCAATTCAAATTTAAGCTCAGTTACACCTGCTTCTTTTAATAATGCCGCTGCTTTTTCCGGATCATAAGGATATTGAGTTGATGCCTTAATATAATCTGGGTGAGTCGTTTGTAAGTATGATGTTGCAGCTTCTGCATTACCATCAAATACAATATCAACAAGTTTGTCAGTGTTTAAACCATAGTGTAACGCTTGGCGTACTTTTGGATTGTTAAACGGAGCTTTCTCACAGTTAAACATTAAGAATAACAAGCCGAAAGATTGAACGGATTGCACTTGTTGTTTTTTGTTTTTCAAGCGACTAATGTCTAAATAAGGCACGCTTTCCATTGCTTGAGTACGTTTAGACTCTTGTGCAGTTACACGAGCTGCGGCATCAGAAAGTAATAACCAAGACATTTTTTCAACTTGCGCTGGATATTTACCATTGTAAGGTTCATACGCTTCAAAGACGATTTTGTCATCTTTCACCGCTGAAACAAATTTGAATGGACCAGAACCAACTGGGTGTGCATCAAATGCAGATTGACCGACTTTGTCGATCACGTGTTTCGGTACAATTTTCACGCAAGTTAAACGGTTAGCAAATAAAGCAAATGGATATTTTAATTTGAATTCCACCACTTTATCATCCACAGCTTTCACACTTTCAATGAAATCAATAAACATCACAAATAATGATTTATTGGCAGGATCTATAATACGATTGAAAGAATACACAACGTCTTCAGTGGTAACTGGTGCGCCATCATGGAAGGTTGCGCCTTCACGTAAAGTAATGCGCCAGGTTGTTTCATCAACTTGTTCTGGCTCTTTTCCTGCTAAAGCAAGATAAGGTTCACGAGTTGCAGGATGCAAATCCACCAAACCTTCAAAAATGTGCAAGTTTGCTGCATAAGGTGATGCACCACTTGATGTCATTGGGTCAAAACCGGTGGAAAGCGGATAAGCAATCCCCGCTTCAATAGTTTTACCTTTAATTTCTGCAGCAAAGGCTTTTGGTGCAAATGTGCCTAATGTACCACTAAATGCAAGACCTGCCCCCACGCCAGCCATAAGTTTCATAAAATGACGACGAGATTCATTAGTTTCAAAGGAAAAATGCTTTGTCATACTAAACTCCTGATGAGTAATAAAATCATATTTTTGGTTTTTAAACCTAGCCAAACATTTCATTCGAAAATGAAGTAAAGCAATCAAATCTTAGAATAAAATGATTTGCATCAATCATAATCATCTTCGATTCATTCTGTCAAAGGGGAAATATTGAATGTGTGATCTACTTCACAGAGTTTTTTTCATAACTTATAATGAAAGTTTTCAGCTATGTATAATTTATTATAGATAGATTTTAACTATTGAATCACTAGATAATATGAAATAGACATCAGAAAAAACGATGCTATAATGACCGCACTTCCCAAGCAAGGGAGCAACATTTTAATCAACAATAAAGAGGAAAATACTATGTCAAAAACATCAATCGGTTTAGATAAAAAAGCATCAGAAAAATTAGCAGTAAAATTAAATGAATTATTAGCAACCTATCAAGTATTCTACACCAACGTGCGCGGTTACCACTGGAACATTAAAGGGGTAAACTTCTTTGAATTACACGCAAAATTTGAAGAAATCTACACTGATTTAGTAGTAAAAGTAGATGAAGTGGCAGAACGTATCTTAACTTTAGGTTACACACCACATAACGGTTATTCACAATACTTCCAACACTCACGTATTAAAGAAGAGTTAGGTGTATCTGATGCGCATTCTTGCTTAAAAGGCACATTAGAAGGATTAAAAGTATTACTTGAACAACAACGTGAAATCCTAGAATTAGCGGGTGAGTCTGATGATGAAGGTACGGCTTCTCAAATGAGCGACTACATCAAAGAACAAGAAAAACTTGTTTGGATGTTCCAAGCCGCTTGCCAAACTTGCCATGCTTAATTTGGCATTCATATAAAATAAAAACCTGCTGAAAAGCAGGTTTTTATTTTGTTTTTTTATATGTATATCTATAGCTTTTACTGATTCTCTTTCTGCATTTTTTCAAACATCTCTAAACTTTTTTCTTGTAGCTTATCTAACTCTTTAAGCATCTCTTCCGTATAGCCTGCTTTTTTAATCCAATACTCTGCTTCTTTAGCATCCATATTGCCTTCTCCGCTCAGTGCCATAGAGGCTAATTCATCAAGCACTTCTTGGTTACCTGATTCTGCAGCCTTCTTAAGGTAAAATAACGCTTTATCATCATCTTGCTCGACCTCACCATAGATATAACTTAACTCAAGTGCTGCATCTGCATTATTAAGCTCTGCGGCGCGTTGATAGTATTTAATTGCTTTAGCTAAATCATTGGCTTCTGAATAATATAAACCTAATTGATAAAGTGCATATGGCTCATCATTGCTCGCTGCCCTTTCTAACCAAAATAATGCTTCTTTGTTATTCTCAGAATAAAGATCAAAAAAATTCATTGCGAGTAAATACTGTGCATAGCCATATTCTTTTTCTGCGGCTTTTAATAATAAAGGTTTCGCTTTTTTTAATTTATTTTCTCGAAGATAAAGATTAGCGAGATTCGTCATCCCCATCGTATTGTTCTGTTTTGCTGCCATTTCATAGTATTTCATCGCTTCTTTAATACTAAAAGAAGTGCCGATTCCAAATTCATAAGCATAGCCTAAAGAATCCGAATAATGCATATCGCCAGAATCCACTTTCTTTTTAAGTGCATTGAAACCCTCTTTCATCAATGTTTCATATTCTTGAGTTTCACCTACTGTAATTTTGGTGACTTCATTTCCTAATTCAAGTGTATTACCTTCTTTCCTCAATTTTTCATCTTTTTGAATTTTACCTAATATAATTTTGGCAGCTTCATTCCCCAACTCAAGCGATCTTTTCGCTGCTTGGGCGGCTTCCTTCAAATTGCCATTATTTTGTTGATGAATAGATAGGAAAAATAAAGCATCCGCATTCTTTAACTTTTCAGCTTCCTGAAAATACTTCACCGCTAGAGTACGATTTACGGGATATGAAATACCGTAGAAATAATCATAACCTTCTTCATAAAAGGTTTTCGCTTTTTCAGCGCGCTGGGCTTGGGTCATAGGTATCTGTTCAATCATCACCAAGTTTGTTAGAGCCTCATTTGATTTCACAGGGATAAGATGAGTTTGTAGATTTAATACGGTTGCTGCAATTAATACGACAATATTTGTCATTTGAATTCCTTTAGTTAGAGGATTGTTCTATTTCCATTCAAGAATAACAAGCGGTTAAATTTCTTCTTTGTTTTGCAAAAACACGATGAAATTCAACCGCCCTTTCATTATTTTTTCTGATTTAATTTTGTTTCTAACGCTTTAATTTTTGCTTTAATTTTTTTGTTATCCCGTTTGGTTTCTTTCTTTTCAATTTCGTACCCTTGTTTGTAAGCTTTTAATGCCGCATTATCATCTTTGGCGAATTCTTCATAACGCTCTGCCAATTGATAATATACATTATATGAAGCTTTTTCTTTCTCGCTTAAACTTTCATCCAATGCAATTATGTTATTAAATAACCCTTCTGCTATTTCATAATTTCGTTCAACACCTCGGCCTTCTAAATAACGAATAGAAAGCTCATTCATGGCTTCTAGATTTTGTAATCGAAACGCTTCTTCTAATAACTCAAGCGCTTTCTTATCATCCTTTTCTACACCTTCACCATTTTCATATAAATAACTTAATTCAAGCATCGCCTGAGAATCATTTAATTCAGCACCTTTTTGATAATAATAAATCGCTTTTTTTATATCCTGATTATGATAATAACTCGCTAAATACATGATGGCTTGGAGGTTATTATTTTCAGACGCTTTATTGAGCCAATACAGTGATTCTTCTGAGTCTGCTTCATAAATGCTATAACCTAAATTGTATTGTGCCATATCATTATTTTTTTCAGCCGATTTCAGCATAAGCGGTTTAGCCTTTTCAATTTTATTCTGTTCAAGGTAAATTTCACTTAAATGTCCTAATGACATCGCATTACCTTGCTCAGCCGAAGGAGTAAAAACTTTAATTGCCTGTTTAGTATTCTCTTCAGTGCCGATACCGAAACGGTAAGCATAGCCAAGTACATTAGAATAATGTAAATCGCCTTGTTCAACCTTCTCTTTTAATGCCTTAAAGCCTGCCTTATATAATTCTTCAGAATCCCCAAAATATTCCTGTTCGAAAATTTCCGCCAATATATATTTTCCTGCCATATTTCCTCGTTCAATAGCAGAGTCAGCATATGCTCTAGCTTGTTCAAGGTCGCCACTCTCTACCGCATTCATCGCTAAGAAAAAGAGAGCATCAGCGTGACCTAAATCGGCAGCTTCTTTAAGAAATTTATCCGCTAAAGTACGATCAACCGTTTTTGTGATCCCATATTCATAATCAAAGCCTTTCTCATAAAGCGCTTTTGCTTTTTCAAGACGTTGTTCCTGTGTCATTGATGTCATATCACCTGTCTGTTTTTGTGATAACTCAGGAAGTGAGTTTAATGCATTTGCAGCAAAAATAGTTGCAATGATAGTGACAATAAGATTAAGCATTTGTATTCCTTTTATTTTAAGAGCGGTTAAATTTCTACTCTTTTATAAAAACATCGTGAAATCTAACCGCTCTTTATTTGAAATTAATCTTGTAATAATTTTTGAATGCCTTTAACAGGTAACATTAAGGTATCACCCACGAAACATATAATAGGGAGTGAATAATATAGTTATTTACTCAACTATTCAAGAAAAATACCCGCAAATTTTAGAGTTCAAAGGAATAGATGGGTTAATGATTTAATTACAAAAATTAAGGGCGTATTACACACGCCCTTAATTTAAACTTATTAAAGTTATAATCAAAATACTTCTTTTCTATACAACTGGCTTTTGTCGATAGAACAATAATCCAGGTAAGGCTAAGCCTAAAACAAGGGCCCCTAAAATAAAGCTGGTATTGATAAAAGAGCTGATCATTTGCTCAAATAATTTATCGGAAAAGCCATAATGATGAATTTGTACGATAGCAATCATCGCTTTATAAGCATGAACACCTGGAATCATTGGAATAATTGCTGCAACGGTAAAGACTTTCGGGTGAGCTAAATAACGATGAGATAAATGCACCCCAATAAAACCAATCACACAAGTAGCGAAAAAAGTGGCAAAAACAATCGGGACACCGAAGTGCAATAATAAAGTTCGTGTGACATGTCCAAGTGCACCTAAAATCGCACAATACTTTAAGGCTTTAGGCGGCACATTAAATACTAAAGCAAATCCTACTGCAGGAATGGCAGCAAAAAGCATATCGTCGAGTAAATTCAGTAAAAACATCCTATTACCCCACCCAAGAAACAATATTTAAAAGATTTAATGCAAAGACAATACCTAAACAAGCACCAAAAGTGAGAACCGTTGCGATGGTCCATCGTCCTATTCCCATGTTGACATACCCTTTTAAAATATCCGCAAGTGAATTAATTAATGGGAATCCTGGAACGAGTAATAAAACGCTAGAAGCTAATGCGATATGAGGATCATTGCCTAAACTATATTTCAAACTCATACCGGAAATCAGTGAGGCAACAAAAGCGGTAATGGCAAAAACAATGAGTGGATTGTAATGACGTTTAGAAATTTCTTGTCGAACAAACATCGCAATGGCAGAGGCAATAAAGGTAATCGCACAAATTGTCATATCTCCGCCAGAAAGGTGAGCAAAAGAGGCACAAGATAAACCAATCATAAACACCACCAAATAACGGTTATATTTTAGTGGTTTTAACTTATCCAATTTCTTTTGTGCCATAGACAAATCATATAAGTGATGCTCTACGGCAACTACAATGTGTTGAACATCCGTAACGATTTGCATATTAATGCCTTTATCGACATTCTTCCGCACTGTGGTAATGCAATGTTGCTTAGAAAGTGTGGTCAATAAGACGGCATTTGCCGTTAAAGCACACTCCACGCTTTCAATACCTAAAGCTACACCTAATCGCTGTGCCATTTGTACGACGACAGCACTTTCAGCCCCATGCTGCAATAATAACAAAGCGGTTTCCACACAAATACGGGTAACCGCTCGTTGGTATTCCTGATCCATATCTCTACGCTCTTATTAAAGTAAACCTTAGAGATTATAGATCGATGAATAAAAAATACTGAAAAAATGACCGCACCTATGATCCAAGTCAAAACTTCAGTATTTCCAAGGCCGATGACTTAACTGAGATTAAATGGCTTTATCAAAATACAATGGCACATTACTTAACTTAGCCATATTCGTGATATAAGCTAAAACCGCTGGTGGGAATTCGATGCCTTTTACACAAGTAAGATTTCGTAATACAGGGAAAACGATAATATCTTCAAGAGAAAGTTGCCCGTTTAAGGCATTTTCAGATTGAATTAATACAGCTAATTTCTCTAAATCGCCTTTTAAGCGAGCAAGATAGGTTTCGGTCTTCGCAATATTTTCAGCAAAATCACCAATAAATTCTGTTTTCTTTTTAGTGAAATAATCGACCGCACTTTGGGTTTCAAATTCTGGTAAGCCAATTTGCGTGAAGCGTGCAGTCGTAAGATGACCATAATAACTGCCGACTTCTTTTAACCATGCTTCAATTTCAGGACGAACTTGTGCAGATAAGATTTTTTCACCAAAATGTTCATCGACATAATGCACGATATCCAAACTTTCCGGCATAGCTGTACCATCTTCTTTGACAAGAATTGGTACAACCTTTTTCCCTACTAAACCGATTGGCGTTGCTTCATCATCATTTGCCAGCACTACAAGTTCTACCGGCAAATTTTTCAAACCGAAAATCATGCGAGCTCGCACACAAAACGGGCAATGATCGTAAACATATAATTTCATTTTTTACTCCTCTTTTTCCTGTAATAACTTGCCTAAACCACTTTGTCGTTTCACGGTATTTCTGACCGCACTTTGCCAGATTTTTTCATTGGCAAATACGGAAAGTTGATTTTTTGCACGGGTAACACCGGTAAATACCAGCTCTCGTGAAAGCACTGGATTAGGTTCTGTTGGTAACACCATGACGGTATGATCAAACTCCGAACCTTGGGATTTATGAATCGTCATCATAAACGCAGGCTCGTGAGCGGGAATACGACTGGTAGAAACTTCTCGATTGCCGAACCACACTTTGCCTTTAGCTAAACACAAGCCAATATCACCGTTATACAGTTTCACATTATGATCATTTTCGGTAATCATAATTGGCTTACCAATATACCAATCGTCTTCTTGACGGAACCAAAGTAATTTCTCAGCTCGTAATGCTAAAGCAATTTCACGATTTAATTCTTCCACACCTAATGCCGAAGCTCGAAGTGCGGTCAAAAATCTCACTGAATTAAAGCGATCTAAAATTGCTTCCGCATAAGTTTTCTCGTTGCCCTTTTCATCTATAAATTTTGCATTGAGATCTTTCTTCTGTGCAAAATAAGTTTGAAGTTGGGTTAAATAAACACAGTAATTTTCAACCGCACTTTTCACCACTTGGCGAACCGATTCTTTAATATCTTGTTCTTCATCAAAATGATGAAAATGCAACTCTTGTGGATATTCCGCAAAAGTCGCCACGCTGCCCTCACCTTTTCCTTGTTGAATTTGCTCAGCAAGTTGTTTAATGCCCGAATCATCTCGGAAACGACGACTAAAGGTTAAATGACAAATGGCATCACGTAGCGGACTATGTTCGTCCGAAGTTGGCACAATATAACCTGTTGTTGCATGGATATAATCGGCTTGAGCAGGGCTATAATCTTGTGTTAAAAATTGTGCAATTTCGCCTAATACCGCGCCCGCTTCCACAGAGGCCAATTGAGCTTGGTCACCCAATAAAATCAAACGTGTTTCGGGTTTCAATGCTTGCACCAGTTTCGCCATCATAGGCAAATCAATCATTGAGGTTTCATCCACCACTAATACATCAATTTGCAGTGGATTATGTGCATGATATTTTACGCTATCGGTAAAAGGTCGAACACCTAATAAACGATGCAACGTTTCCGCAGTTTTAGGAATGGATGCACGTAATTCATCTGAAATCGGCATTTGTGCCAAAGCGTTTTCGATAGATTCTGTTAAACGAGCTGCCGCTTTCCCCGTTGGTGCGACCAATTTAATATGAAGTTTTCCACCAAATAATTCCTGTAATACACATAACAAGCGAGTAACCGTTGTCGTTTTCCCTGTTCCAGGGCCTCCTGTAATCACAGAAAATGGGCTTTTCACCGCCGTTGCGACTGCGACTTTTTGCCAATCAACTTGCGCTTGTTGTTGAGGGAAATAACGATCTAATAAGGTTCGAATTTGTTGCGGTTCTATCGATAAAGTGCGGTCATTTTTCAAGGCGTTTTTAATATATTGCGCAACACGAAATTCATCTTGCCAAGCTCGGTAGAAATAAATCGCTCCAAATTGAAATGCGAGAGGCGCAATCTGATTTTCAGGATCTTGTGTAAAAGCAATATGCCCCGCTAAGGCTGATTGCCATTTTGATACAGGAAGTGAATCAATCTTTTCATTGATCAGCAGCAAAAAATCCGTTTCAGTATGACGATAAGCCAAACCAAATAAATTACGTTCTAAAAAGCGATCTAACACAGAACAAGTATTGCCTTGCGTATAGCTCCAGTTACAAAGTGCGGCTAATAAAATCGCTAAATTTTGTACGGGTTCGGCATAGCCTTTATCTTTTTGTTTATCAGCAATTAATTGAGCAAAATAATAATCGCCTTGAGTAATCACACCTTGTTCTTGCAAGGATTTTAATAGGCTTAACATTAAAATAATTCCTCTAATTGTTGGATTAATTGCCAATCTGGTTTATCAAAAAAGATGCCCGATTGTGACGAACCATTCATTCCTCGTAAAAATGCATAGACCACACCACCAAAATCTCGGTTGTAATCGTAGTGAGGCAAACGTGTTTTTAAATAACGGTGTAATGCCACCACATACAACAAGTATTGCCAATCATAATGATGCTCTAACATGGCTTTTTTCAATGCAGCTTGATCGTAATCCTTTAATGTCTCACCTAAGAAATTCGATTTGTAATCAAGCAAATAATATTTACTTTGATGACAGAAAACTAAGTCCATTGTGCCTCGCACTATGCCTTGAATATCATCAAACTGTAACGGTTCTGACGGTAAATGGTGCAAGGCTGCTAACGCTCGGTTAAAACCAGCGACATCAAAATGGCTTGAAATATTGAGATAAAACGCCAACTCTTTTAAGCATTGTTTTTCGTTAATTTGAGCAAGGGTAAGATCATTATTTGGCAAAATTGGTGTGCTGAGTATTTGTTCAAACCACTGTTGAACCGATGCAAACTGCTCTTCCGCAAGATTCAAATCCTGACATAATTTTTCAATGTTTTCTTTCTCAGCCAATTGAGCAAAAGGCACCTTTTCAAAATAACGATGTAACACAGTACCGATTTGTGTTCCCCGAGGGAAATCTAGAACCATTTCATCGTTATCATGAACAAGTGCGGTCAGATTTTCAGTGATATTTTCTGTTGAAATCGACGCATCATAATCTTTCGCATCATCAAAAATGAGCGATTTTTTCACCGCACTTTCATTCAAATAAGCTTTGCGTTGATGTGTTTGTTCTATGCCACTAAAGCTCGTCACTCGCCAATCTTGTTCAATTTCACCTTGGAAAATTTCCGCACTTAAATTTTCTTGAGAAACATTTAAAGTAAGTGGTTCACTGGCTTGTAACACATCGATTAATTCAATTGCTACATCATTTGGTAAAAGCTGCTTAAATTTTTCCAATAACGGTTGGGTATCCCAATTATTTGGTAAACCGAGTTTTCGACCAATTTCACCTTGCGTTAAAACATACAATAAAGCATTCCATTTTTTATCAAAGGCTTTCGGTAACACAAAGGCCATTTGGTATTTTGCTCGAGTCAATGCGACATAAAGCAAACGCAATTCTTCCGCAAAAACTTCTTCTGTTAAATCATCCAAGTGTTGATCTTGCATGTCCCACAAAGTTTTGTTTTGTTTCTTATCGTAATATAAATTAAACAGTTTCTTCTGCTTGCCTGATTTTGTTGGGTCTTTTGCTTCATTACCTAAAAATGGCAACCAAACCAAATCATATTCCAATCCTTTGGATTTATGGATAGTCACAATCTTCACTAACTGACGTTCGCTTTCTAAACGAATTTGTGCTTCTTGACGACCATTATCTTGAATTTGCTTTTCAAACCAGCGCAATAATGCCGCTTCACTTTCATTTAATGCGGCTGCTTGCTGTAAAATTTCAGCTAAATGTAATAAATCCGTCAGTTTTCGCTCGCCATCAGGCCGAGATAAGAGTTTTTCTGTGATATTTTCAGCTAAAAGTAAATGGTGCAACATCGGCAAGACGCCTTGACGTTGCCAAATTTGTTGATACTCTGCAAATTTTTCAGCCCAACGTTGCCACTGAATTTCATCTTGGTGAATTTGGTGAATTTCAGCTGCATTTAAGCCGAAAAGTGCGGTCGCAATGGCATTCAAAATTGGACGTTCCGTCACACTCAAACAAGCTTGCAAAATCAAGGCCAGTTCTTTTGCTGTGTTACTCTCAAAGACATTTCCCCTATCCGAAAGGTAAACCGAAGCAATACCGAGTGCTTGCAATTCTTTCTTCACGAGATCCGCTTCGGTATAACCACGCACCAAAACAGCAATATTTTCTGCTCGCAATGTTTGATTTTCCGTTTTGCTTTCATTCGGAAAAACAACCGGATTTTCAGCCGCACTTTTTAACCATTGCTGAATCGATGTCGCGCAAGCTTTCGCATAATCTTGCTGGGTGGATTTGTCTTTATCGTTAATGTAAAAACGGAAGGCGGGTTCAGGTTGATTATTCAACTGAAAAACAAGATTTTTCTTGGCTGCGCCGACGTTTAAAAATTCGATGTTTTCATAAATAAAAGGTGCATTTTTAAAATCAAATAATCGATTTACTCCTTCCAC
>ERZ773214.368-NODE-368-length-30071-cov-8.891591_pt1 | contig 30071 bp, 27 predicted proteins | sample MGYA00511238_ERZ773214 | MGnify/ENA primary metagenome ERZ773214 (study PRJEB29015, sample SAMEA2738157) | human oral metagenome | biome: human oral; feature: human-associated habitat; material: saliva | place: China | collected 2259 ... | reverse complement strand
GTGTCGCTGGTCGTCCAGGCGGGTAATCCCGCGCTGGAGCAGCTGGGTCGCTCCCTGACCATGGATCCCCTCGATCCGAAGGACGTCGTCCGTCGCGCCACGTCCGAGAATGTCGACCTCGTGGTTGTTGGCCCTGAGGCCCCGCTCGTCGCGGGCGTCGCGGATGCGGTGCTGGATTACGGGATCCCCGTTTTTGGCCCGACGAAGGACGCGGCGCGCCTCGAGGCCTCCAAGTCTTTCGCGAAGCAGGTCATGGCCGATGCCGGCGTGGCCACGGCTCGCGCCTTCACGTGCACCACGATGGACGAGGTCGAGGCCGCGTTCGACGACCTGGGCGCCCCCTACGTCGTGAAGGATGATGCGCTCGCCGCCGGCAAGGGTGTTGTCGTGACCACCGACCGCGCCCAGGCCTCGGAGCATGCGCGCGCCTGCCTGTCGCGTGACGGGGGAGCCGTCGTTATCGAGTGTCCGTGGCTTACTTAGCCAAGACGAGGTAGTAGTTCTTCTTACCGCGCTGTACGAGCAGGTAGCGGTCAGCGATGAGCTGGGCAGAGGTGATGAGGTCATCGGGGCTAGCGACCTTCTCCTTGTTCACGCTCACACCACCCGAGGCGATGAGCTTGCGCAGCTCACCCTTCGAGGGGAAGACTGCCGCATCTTCGGTGAGGAGGTCGATGACCTTCACACCACCCTGCAGCTTGTCCTTCGAGACTTCGAACTGGGGGACGCCCTCGAAGACGGAGAGGAGCGTAGCTTCGTCGAGTGACTGGAGCTGCTCGCGCGTACCCTGCCCGAAGAGGATGCCCGAGGCAGCCACAGCGGCATCATAGCTCTCACGGCCGTGGACGAGGACGGTGATCTCCTCCGCCAGGCGCTTCTGCAGGGCGCGCTCGTGGGGAGCGGCAGCCTGCTGAGCCTCAAGGCCTGCGATCTCCTCCTGCGTCAGCGTCGTGAAGATCTTGATATAGCGAGCCGCATCGGCATCATTGACATTCAGCCAGAACTGGTAGAAGGCGTATGGGCTCGTGCGCTCGGGATCGAGCCACACATTGCCGCTCTCGGTCTTACCGAACTTACCGCCGTCGGCCTTCGTGATCAGCGGACATACCAGAGCATAGGCCTCGCCAGCATCCATACGGCGGATCAGCTCCGTACCCGTGGTGATATTCCCCCATTGGTCAGAGCCCCCCATCTGCAGACGGCAGCCGTAGTGGCGATAGAGATACAGATAATCGTAGCCCTGCAGGAGCTGGTAGCTGAATTCGGTGAAGGACATCCCGTTGGAGTTCTCGCCGCTGAGGCGCTTCTTCACCGAGTCCTTAGCCATCATATAGTTGACCGTGATATGCTTGCCGATGTCGCGGATGAAGCCGAGGAAGCTGTAGTCCTTCATCCAGTCGTAGTTATTCACCAGCACGGCAGCGTTGGGGGCATCGCTATCGAAGTCGAGGAACTTCGACAGCTGCTTCTTGATGCAAGCTTGGTTGTGGCGGAGCGTCTCTTCGTCGAGGAGGTTACGCTCGGCGGACTTCATCGAGGGGTCACCAATCATCCCCGTAGCACCGCCGATGAGGGCGATGGGGCGATGGCCTGCCAGCTGGAGGTGGCGCAGCATCATGACCCCGACGAGGTGGCCGATGTGAAGGGAGTCTGCCGTGGGGTCAATACCCAGATAGGCAGAGGTACGCTCCTTCTGTAGCTGCTCCTCAGTGCCTGGGAACATATCATGGATCATCCCACGCCAGCGCAGCTCTTCAATAAAGTTGATCATTTTTCTTCTTAAAAAGAGGTGATTATCTGTATGTATAGTGGCACAAAGATAGCTAAAGCCTCGCACCTGCGCCCCTATACGTGCGAGGATAGCCCGCTAACTGAGGGTAAGGGGGCTCACCCTATCACGGGGATTTCTCTCATCCAGCGGAGGAAGAAGTGCTATCCTCGCGAGGGAAAAGCCGCCCTCCCGTAGTGGTCTTCCCCTATCCAGGCACGTAGTCTTAAAGACCACGCACGTAAACCCTATGATCCATGTACGTAGACATTAGATCCACGTACGTAAACGCAACTTATCTACCATTCGTCCGCCACTTTTATTCGCGCTCGTAGGCAGTCATTCCACTACTGCTCTCAGCTTTTTTCTCCGAAGAGACAAGCTCCACATAGCACGGTGTCACGACATGTATCGCAAGGTTCTCTTCTCTGGTATTGCTGATTACAAGTTTTTTTTTAGGTTTGCAGTGTGGAGAGAAGCCCTTCTCCACGCAATACAGAGACACAGGAGCGCAACGCAACACCATCACTTCCATCTAATCGCGCTATGCACTACACGTTTAGGTACTCTACATTCGTCAAGGTCATCACCTTCATTGGGTTGTGGGCCCTTGCACTCATCCTTTACCTTCTGCTGACGGTAGACGGCTTATCATCGTTTGCCTTCGTCCTCTGGGCAGGCGCTTTGGGCCTCATCTACCCTCCCCTCTCTATGCCCCGTTCGATAGAGGATGACGGAGAGACTGTGGTCTTGAGACGGCTCTTATGGTCGAAGCGGTATAGCCGCACGACCTACGACATATCCGAGGTAAGTGGTATCAATTTAATGAATGGTCTCCGTGTCTTCGGCTCGGAAGCTTACTTCGGCTATAGTGGCTACTTCTACAAGACGAAGATTGGCCTCTTCAAGCTCCTCGCTACGGAGGACACAGGCCATTACCTACGCATCCAGCGCAAGGGCAGCAAACGCCCGCTCTACATCGCCTACCGCCCTACCCAATCCTAATCATCGCATCATCGCATCTTCCCACACCCCCCAAGCACCACACGACACATGAAACCCTTACTTCTCCGCACCCTATTTCTCACGATCGGGATAGGAAACCTGTGCTTCCACAGCACGACCGCTTCGGCTCAAGCCACCCAAAGCCCCGACAAGCACTATGACTTGAGCGATACCATAGCACTCACCATCTTTGACTATGCTCAATACCGAGCCTACTACCAAAAGGAATATCGAGATGTCCCCTCCGACCCGAGATCCTATCGCTGGCTTCAGCTCCTGCAAATCGGGAGCAAATATCAAGGCTACGAGAACTACGGGGAGCTACGCGCCGACTCGATATGGAACGCCTCGATAAAGGCGGGCAAGAGTAGGAACGGCTTTCACGATGAGTGGTCTGCCGCCAAAGATGATTTACGGCCCGACGTGAAGCTCCTCTTTGACCGCAACAAGGGCGTCTTAGACGCACACGACAGGGTCTTCATCAACAAGTACCACTACACCGAGCCCATCCCCCAGCAGCAGTGGACGATGGCCGAGGGCGATAGCACGATCTTGGGCTATACGTGCCACAAGGCCACGACCCGCTTCCGTGGACGAGACTACATCGCTTGGTACACCGAGGAGATACCCTACCCCTACGGGCCCTATAAGTTCGGTGGTCTCCCTGGTCTCATCACCTGCATCTATGACACCCAGCGTGAGCACATCTACACGCTCGTAGGCTTTGAAAAAGCCCCGGCCTTAGACTACATCTACTACGGCAACGGGCGACGCAAGATCAACGAGGGCACACGCGAGGAGGTCAATAAGCTCCAGCGACAGTACCACGAGCACCCCGATCTCTTCAAGTCCGACCTTATCACGCCAGCCCCTGGCACCAAGATCAAGCGCCAGCCCAAGCCCTATAATCCCATCGAGCTGGAATAACCCCGTATAGTTATGATACGCACGCTTCTCCACACCCTCCTTCTCGCTATCGGGATGGGGTGCCTAAGCCTTCCCGCCATAGGTCAAAAGCCCAAGGTCTTCCCCGACTACACCTATGTATATGAGCCGAGCGACTCTCTGCAGATGACCATATTTGACTACGCGCAGTATCGAGCCTACTATGAGAAGCAGTACCGAGACGACCCATCTGTCCCTCAGGCTTATCACTGGATGCAGGTCCTGCAGATAGGCAGGAACTACCAAGCCTTCCTCGACTATGGTGCGCTACGTAGTGACTCGATATGGAATGCTTCGGTGAAGGCGAGGAAGAAATATGGGGAATTTGAGGCGGAGAGTGACGCTGCCTATGAAGCTACCTTATCTAATCTGAAGCTCATCTTCGACCGCTCCAAGGGGATGATCAATGCCCACGAGAAGATCTTTATCAACAAGTACCACTACACCGAGCCCATCCCCCAGCTCAAGTGGACGATGGTGCGGGGCGACAGTACGGTCTTAGGCTACCCATGCCACAAGGCCACGACACGCTTCCGTGGACGAGACTACATCGCTTGGTACACCGAGGAGATCCCCTTCCCCTATGGGCCCTTTAAGTTCGGCGGACTCCCTGGCCTCATCACCTGCATCTACGACACCCAGCGTGAGCACATCTATACGCTTGTAGGCTTCGAGAAAGCTCCGCCAGAGGACTACATCTACGAGCGAGCGCGACGCATGTGGTTCGAGACCACGAGGGAAGTGGTGGCGAAGCTCCAGAGGAACTACCACGATCAGCCCGACCTCTTCACCTCTGACATCGTCACCCCGGACCCCAGGAATAAGACCGTCAAGCGGAAGAGCAAGCCCTACAACCCGATCGAATTAGAATAAATCTGCCACTCCTCCCCGCCCTATATAAAGACAATGAGACTCCTCCGAGGCATCGTCCTATCACTCTGTATGTACATCCTCTCCGTAATGAGCGCTGAGGCACAAGAGACCAACATGGCTCCATTCATTGAGAGTATGATACGTGCCTTCAAAACAATGAAGGCTGACACCGTAAGCAAGGACGTCATTGAGCCCAACCTCTATCGTGCATTCTATAAAGCAGAGTACCATCCTGTCGCGAAAAGCATGGCGCCAGCCTATGAATGGACACAAGTATTGCAAATCGGTGAAACGGCCCAGCGCTATATAGACTATGGGACCTTGCTGGCTGATTCGATATTTGACGATGGAGTCAAGACGGGCAAGGCCCCTGAAGAGTTCGTCCCAGGATACCATAAGGCAGGCAAGAGCTCCGTCATGGATAGCCACATACTTTTCCTTCAGAGAGAGGGGAAGATGGAGTACTTCGATCGGATCGTCTTCGACCACTTCACCTACATAGATAGTATCCCCCAGCAGCAGTGGGAGCTGGTCGCAGGAGATAGTATCATCGCAGGATACACCTGCCACCGCGCCCAGACCCGCTACCGAGGGCGCGACTACACGGCTTGGTACACCGAGGAGATCCCGCTGAGCTATGGCCCGTATAAGTTCAGAGGACTCCCTGGACTCATCACCTGTATCTATGACAAGGACCGTGACCATGTCTTTACCTTGCAGGGCTTCGAGCGCGCTCCGCGCGGGGAGGTCATTTACCGCAAGAAGAAGTCCTACTTCAAGACGACGAGAGAGCGCCTCCAGCAGGCCATCCGCAGCTACATGGCGAACCCCTCGGGCTACAGCACACCGAAGATCAACGTCCAGGGGAAGAAGACCGCCAAGCCACCTAAGCCCTATAACCCCATCGAGCTGGAGTAAAAGCCCCTCTCCCACTTCCCGATACCACTATGAGACACTACGACTACACGCCCCGACTCCTTTGGTGCCTCCTCACACTGCTCCTCCTGATCCCCATAGGGCAAGCGCATGGGCAGACGGGTGAGCGCCACGTGACTGCCCGCATCGTCAATGCCGAGACGGGTGCCCCCATCGTCGACGTCCTGTGCTCAGCATGGGACGGCGAGCGGCACCGCACAGCCTTCACGCAGAGTGATGCTAAGGGCGAGGCGCGCTTTCGCCTCACGCCCCAAGACCAGCTTCTCTCCTTCGTCCTCTTAGGCTATACGAAGCAAGAGCTACGCATCAGCGAGCTCTCGGGAGATAGCTTCACCGTGCGTCTCCAGCCCTCGACGACGCCGATACGTGAGGTGCATATCAAGGCACGCCCCATCACCGTGCGGGGCGACACGCTCCGCTACCGCGTCAAGGCCTTTGCAGGCAAGCGAGACCGCTACCTCGAGGATGTCATCAAGAAGCTCCCCGGGGTAGAGGTCAAGGAGAATGGACGGATAGAGTATCAGGGTCAGCCTATCAATAAGTTCTACATCGAGGGGCAAGATCCCTTGGGCAGCAACTACACGCAGGCCTCGCGCAACATCCCCATCAATGCCGTCGATCAGGTCGATGTCATCGAGCACAACCAGCATAAGCGCGTCCTACAGGGCCTCGTCTCCAGCGACCAGGCAGCGCTGAACATCCGTCTGAGCAAGGCCTCACGCTTCCGTCCCTTCGGGGAAGTCTCAGCAGGAACGGGCCTGCCTGCGCCGCTCTGGGAGGGAAAAGCCTTCCTCATGCAGGCCTCACCGACGAATCAGCTCATCACCTCACTCAAGGGGAATAATACGGGGGTAGACCTCTCGTCAGACTTCGAGCAGCAGCACGACGCAGGGAGTGGCCTGCCGCAGATCTCCCTTCCCTCGACCGCCCTACAGACCTCCTCCCCACAGCGCCCACCTCTCGACATCGGGCGCTACCTCGATGACAGAGGCTTCAACTGGGGTATCAATGACCTTCAGAAGCTCGGGGAGTACAGCAACCTCCGCATCAACGTCTCGGGCTACCACGACCGCCGACGCCTCAGCTCCGAGAGCGAGACCCACTACCTCGGCACTACACCCCTCGACCTCTACGAGATATCTCAGCTCACCCGAAGCCCCAACTACTACAATGCCGCCCTGCGCTACGAGCACAATGCACCCAAGCGCTATCTCGTAGGTGAGCTGCGCTTCGGAGGCAGACGCTCCGACCAAACGGAGGGCCTTCGCTCCAATAGCCGCGAGTACACCTTGGGGCTACGGCAGGAGCCGCTTTGGCTTCAAGCGGCCCTGCAGACGACCCTCCGCTTAGGCGGTACGGTCCTCGACTTCGTCTCCTCCACACGTGGCTACACCGCAGGAGAGACGCTCCGTGGCGAGTGGACCGAGGCGGCACTCCCCACACAGACGCTCTACGAAGAGCGACGCATCACCCAGCTTCATACGACACATCAAGCCTCGACGAGCTTCCACTTCTCCCGTACCACCGCACTTCATACGGGGCTAGCAGCCACGGCCGACCTACGGAGCTTTGACACGCCCTACGCGAGTCTTGCCCGCTCCTGCAGCTACCGTGACCTCTCGCTGGCACTGGATGCCTCCTTCAGCTACCGCCCCGAGGGCTTCTATCTCTCGGTGGGTACCCCTCTTACCCTCGAGCGGGAGATGCTTCAGGTAGGTACGCGCCACGATGAGGCGACACGCCTACGTATCGCCCCCTTCTTCAGCATGAGGGCGAGCCTCGGGCAGCACGGGGAGCTATGGCTACGAGGAAGCTACTCCGAGCGCCCCGACCTCGACGGCTACTACAGCCCCAGCACCCAGAGACGAGGCTACCGCCTCTACTACCAGAGCCTCGAGCAACTCTACAGTCAGCAGACCCTATCGAGCTCGCTCCGCCTCACCTATCGCAACCCGCTGGAGCTCTTCTTCACCTACCTCCATCTGAGCTACAACTACACGACCCACGGCTACTACCGTGACTATACTTATAGTCTTGACCGCACGGTGAGCATCCCCATCGACAGCACGCACCACCGCCAGACCTTCTCCGCAGCGGGCGTCGTCGACAAGTCCATCGCACCACTCGGGCTGAGCCTACATGCCGAGCTACGATACAACCACTCGAGCTACATCTCCTCACAGGCACAGCGTGTCTATCAGATCCAGAGCGACCTCCTCGTGCCCAGCCTCACGATGACGTGCAACAAGCTCTCCCCTCTGGAGCTGGCCTACACCTTCGAGCTCAGCAGCCTATGGATACATCACCCGCTTACGAAGCTACGCCCCGTCCTCTCCCTGCGTGAGAGCTTCGAGGCAGGTCTACCCCTCGGTGATCGCTGGCTCCTCGGCCTGCAGATCGTCCACTCAATGAATGAGATCGCTCCGAGAGCGTACAAGCATACCTTCTTCGGTGACCTCGACGCCGCCTGGACCGTCAGCAAGCGTATCAAGCTCACCGCCCGCTTAGCGAACCTATGGGGTCAGACGGCCTACCAAGTGACCCGCCTCTCCGCCACCGACATCTCGAGCTTCGCCGTACCACTCCGCCCCCGCGAGCTCATCGTGACGGCTACGCTTCGCATCTAAGACTCTCTCGTTTCAGCCCTTACATCCCCACCTTCGCCTCACAGCACACCACAAAAAGACGTGCTGTAGGGCGCTTTTTCTACTACCGAAGGAGGTGCTTTTGAGAAGCCTTAAATAGGGTGCAGAGGAGCACCCTTATCCCCTTGTCCATTCTCTTGTAACTCGGGCAGTTGAATATCATATATTCGTTGTACCTTTGTAGGAGATAGAAAAGTCTATATAGACAGATTTGCTAATTCGAATTAGTTTTATGGAAATTATCAAGATCGTCGGGCGTGAGATCCTCGACTCCCGTGGGAACCCCACAGTAGAAGTAGACGTACACCTTGCGTGTGGTATCATCGGTCGTGCAGCTGTACCTAGCGGTGCATCCACGGGCGAAAACGAAGCTCTCGAGCTCCGTGACGGCGACAAGGGTCGCTACCTCGGTAAGGGTGTCCTCAAGGCAGTAGAGAACATCAACAACGTCATCGCACCTGAGCTCTACGGCATGAGCGCCCTGAACCAGCGTGAGATCGACCTGAAGATGATCGCCCTCGATGGCACCAAGACCAAGAGCAACCTCGGCGCTAACGCTATCCTCGGTGTATCTCTCGCCGTCGCTAAGGCTGCTGCTCAGTACCTCGACATCCCCCTCTACCGCTACATCGGTGGTACCAATACCTACGTGCTCCCCGTACCTATGATGAACATCATCAACGGTGGCTCGCACTCTGACGCTCCTATCGCCTTCCAGGAATTCATGATCCGCCCCGTCGGTGCATGCTGCTTCCGCGAAGGTCTCCGTATGGGTGCTGAAGTCTTCCACGCACTGAAGAAGGTCCTCCACGACCGTGGCCTCAGCACGGCTGTAGGTGACGAAGGTGGTTTCGCTCCTGCCCTCAACGGTACGGAAGACGCTATCGAGTCTATCCTCAAGGCTGTCGAAAAGGCTGGCTACGTCCCCGGTAAGGACATCACCATCGCTATGGACTGCGCTTCCTCTGAGTTCTTCAAGGATGGCATCTATGACTACACGAAGTTCGAAGGTGAGAACGGCAAGAAGCGCACGATCGACGAGCAGGTTGAGTTCCTCAGCCAGCTGGTAGAGAAGTACCCCATCGACTCGATCGAAGATGGTATGGCTGAGAACGACTGGGAAGGTTGGAAGAAGCTTACCGACAAGCTCGGCAAGAAGATCCAGCTCGTCGGTGACGACCTCTTCGTCACGAATGTAGAGTACCTCCGTCGCGGTATCGCTGAAGGCTGCGGTAACTCCATCCTCATCAAGGTCAACCAGATCGGTACGCTCACCGAGACGCTCGACGCTATCGACATGGCTCACCGCCACGGCTTCACCTCCGTCACCTCACACCGCTCTGGTGAGACGGAAGATGCTACGATCGCTGACATCGCTGTAGCTACGAACTCTGGTCAGATCAAGACCGGTTCGCTCAGCCGCACCGACCGTATGGCTAAGTACAACCAGCTCCTCCGCATCGAAGAAGAGCTCGGTGACCTCGCTGTCTACGGCTACAAGCGCATCAAGTAGTCCACACCGTACGGCCCATCTGTGCTGAGGCAACCCTGCCCGCACACCTAAGCCGTAGGACATAAATAGCCCCGCAGGATGACCTCCTGCGGGGCTATTTCGCTTCCTGCTTGGCAACAAAGAAGCGGGGAAGAATAGTTATCTTTGTGAGACGGGGCTTTTCAGGTGAGTACATCCCCGAGAGCTCCATATATATTAGATAGACTCCATCATCACTCCACAGCGCTGTATGCAACAGTCCTCCTCCTCTTGGACTCGCTGGGCTCCCCCAGCGACCCGCAACTTGATCGTCATCAACTTCATCATCTACTTCGCCTCAGTCCTGCTACTGCGTGGAGGCTTCGACCTTGCGGAGGTCGCTGGCCTGCACTACTTTGAGTCCTCAGCCTTCCGAGTGTGGCAGCTCCTGACGTATCAGTTTCTCCACAGCACCGCGTCCATCGAGCACGTACTGTCGAATATGTTCGCGCTCTATATGTTCGGCTCGAGCATCGAGTACTTCTGGGGCAGCAAGCGCTATCTGATCTACTATCTCCTCTGTGGGATTAGTGCAGGGCTGGTGCAGGAGCTGAGCTGGTACTATGAGCTACGCGAGGTCGTGCAGTATGCGAGCGTACAGCTCCCATCGGGGATCGTCTCACTCGACACCTTCCTCAGTATGCTGAATACCGTGGGGGCATCGGGAGCTGTCTTCGGCATCCTCCTTGCCTCTGGCGTACTCTTCCCCAACTCATACGTCCTCATTGGCTTCGCCATCCCGCTGAAGATGAAGTATTTCGTCTTCCTCTATGGCGCCTTCGAGCTCTTCGCTGGTATCCACAACACCTGGGGTCAGGTAGCCCACTTCGCTCACCTCGGTGGGATGATCGGCGGGGCTATCCTCATCTATCTCTGGCGTAAGAAGGGGGTTATCCGATAGGTCTTCGATGAACTGGCAGAAGCTATATAAAGAGTATTGGCAAGAGGGGAGCATCGTCATGCGTCTCCTCATCCTGCATACCGTTGCCTACCTACTCATTGGGCTGGTCTCCTGGGTCTGCACGCTTATCACGCCCTTACGCTGGTGGGATCTCGGGCTCTCACTCTCATTCTACCCTGAGTGGGACAAGGTACTCTACCACCCTTGGTCGCTCGTCACGTATGCCCTCCCCCACCTAAACTTCTTCCATTTCTTTGGCAACATGTGTCTGGTCTATACGCTACTCCCCGTGATGGCGTATCGACTCGGCACACACAGATTCCTCTGGACCTATATCGGAGGCATCATCGCAGGGGCATTGACCTACCTCTTAGGCTACCAGCTCCTCGGAGCACAGATCATACCGCCCCTATCGCTACAAGGTGCCTCAGCAGCTATCCTCAGCGTATGCGCTGCAGCTGTCATGGTAGATCGCAAGATTCTCTCCTCGTTCACCCTGCGCTTTACGGGGAATCGCATCCCCCCCATTGCACTCTGGGTCTTCCTCTTCCTCGTCTTCCTCGGTGCTGGACGAGGGAACTTAGGCGGCCACTTGGCGCACCTCGGCGGGCTCCTCTTCGGTATCGCCTGCGGTCTCTACTATCGCAAACAAGCCAAGCGCCCCGCGAGCGTCTTCACCAGCGACCGAGAGGAACTGCTACGCAAGACTCGCCACTCGAGCTTCTCCAGCCTAAGCCCCGAGGAGCGCCGTAGACTCTTGCAGCACCTACCCAAAGACAAAAACTAACCTTCCCCACGGCAATCCCAATAATGAAGCTCCGCGCTCTCTTCACCTTCAGCTCACGTATCGCACGAGTCCTCCTCCTCGTGGGGACACTCCTCATCTCTGGGGTCTATCTCCTCGGGGCCTACTCGGGATACATAGCACCGAAGACCTGGATCCTTCCGAGCTTCTTAGGCCTACTGTTCCCTGGGCTGATCTTAGCGCAGATCCTTGTGAGCCTCTTTTGGCTCATTGCGCTCGACAAGAAGCGCCTCATCCTCGTCGGAGTCGTGTGGCTCATCTCCCTGCCACAGCTCCTCATCTATTTCCCCATCAGCCGCTCTGCTAAGATCCTCGGTGATGAAGACGATGCGATACGCGTGCTCTCCTACAACGTCTGCGCCTTCGGCTTCAAGCCTCACAGCAAGACCAGCCCCAACGCAATCCTGCAGTATATCAAGAGTAGTGGTGCCGACTTGGTCTGCCTGCAAGAGGCAATGCTCAATCAGAATCCTTGGGCAGGTGTCGTCTCGAAGACCCTACGTAGCTACCTCGACAAGGACTACCCCTATATCCAGGTGAATCGCGTGAATCGTGGCGGAAGTACCCTCGCGCTTCTCTCGAAATACCCAATCACCGAAGCAAAGGAAATCCCGCTCCCCTCGTGGGTCAATGGGGCTGTCGCCTACAAGGTGCTCATCCGTGGCGAGGAGACACTCATCATCAACGTACACCTCGAGTCCTTCCACCTGCGCCGCACGGATGGGGAGGACTACCTGCGCTTAGCCTCCCAAGGGCAGGCACTCCGCTTGAAGGACGCGCTCAGCAGCAAGCTCGCGCCTACCTTCCGTGCCCATGGCATACAGGCCAACATCATCCACCAGCTCATCCAGAGCTACGGCACCGAGCGCGTCATCGTCTGCGGTGACTTCAACGACACTCCCCTCTCCTATACCCGCCGTAAGATCGCCGATGGGCTGAAGGACGCCTTCGTTGAGCGTGGCAATGGCTTCGGCTTTACCTTCAAGACGCGCCCCTTCATCGTGCGCATTGACCACATCCTCTACGGCTCTGCCTTCCGTGCTATCAGCTGTGAGGTCGACAAGACCGCCAGCGAGTCGGACCACCACCCTATCGAGGCCGTGCTCACCATGAGCCCAGCACAAGAGTAATCCCGCACCCATGCTCTGCAAGAAGATACGCCAGTACCTCATTGACTTCCTCGTCGGCTCGCTCTGGGTACAGAGTGAAGGTGCCGACCGCTACCAGCGCCGCTTCGAAGCCATCGGATATACCGACGATCCTGAGCAGATGAAGCTCTATCCCATCGTCATCATCCCCTCGGGCTTCTTCAAGATGGATGTCTATGGCACCGAGGAGTCTATGCCCACCCTCCCGCTGAAGACATGGCGAGGGATCCCGCTACTCTTCGGCGAGCCCCGAGAGGAGTGGAGCGCTGACGGGAGTCAGCTCATCATCCATGCCGACCTACTCGCCTCGACCTACTTCCTCATCTCCCGCTATGAGGAGATGTGCCGACGTAGTGAGCGCGACTCCTATGGGCGCTTCCCTGGGAAGAGTTCGCTCCCCTATCGAGCAGGCTTCCTGCACCGCCCCATCATCGACGAGTACGGCGAAGCCCTCAGACAGATCCTCCTCGAGACGGGGATCGCTGAGCGCCACAACCTGCGCCTCGAGGAGCGTCCTCAGACCTTCAGTAGAGTCAACCTCACCCACGACCTCTCCCGCCCGTACAACTATCGTGGCTGGAGAAGCTTCCTGCGTGCCTGGCTCAAGCAGAAGAAGAGTCCCTTAGAGGCAGCACGCCTTAGCTTCTCGGCAGATGTCGAGGACGACTACTTCACCTTCCCCAAGTTCCTCCAGTGGGATCGTAATACCTGCGATAGCTTGGGTAGGGATAGATCGGATATCTTCCTCTTCATCCGCATGCCTTCGCGCCACCCGCTGGATAAGCCTTACTACAGCCTCCACTCCCTCTACCTCCGTCGCATCCTTGCGATAGCCGCCAAGCACAAGGTCCTCTTAGCGCTCCAGTGCAGCTATGCCGCGGGGCACCAGTCGGAGCTCATCAGCAAAGAGCGCCATCAGTTCGAGAAGGCTTTCCGTCAGCGTCCCCGTGGCCTGCGACACAATAAGCTCACCTCCTGCGAACCCGAGGACCTCCTTCAGGCCTATGTCTCGGGCTTCCGCAATGATTACTCGATGGGCTACGCCGATGTCGTCGGCTTCCGCCTCGGCACCTGTCGTCCGGTGAAGTTCATCAATCCCAATACCCGCCTTCTGACGGAGCTTATCCTCCATCCCCTCGTACTGCGCGACCTGACGCTGAGTGATCAGCGCTACATGGCGCTGGAGCAGGATGAAGCCGAGCGCATCGCACACGACCTCATCCGCACGACAGCACGATACAACGGCGAGCTCACGCTCCTTTGGCACAACGACCTGCTCTCGCAGAAGACCCACCCCTGGCACTCCGTCCTCTATCGCTCCATGCTCCGCCTCATCGAAGAGCTCGGCGCAGAGCCCCAAGCGTAGTCCCAGCCTCTCACCCGCTCGCCCATGCAAGCCTCCCCCTTCCGCCCACTCGCCCTCCGTCATCCCTCTCCCTTCCCTTATATAGTCTTTGCTGGCCCTTGTAGTGCCGAGACCGAAGTACAGACCCTTGCGACTGCCGAGGCACTGCGTGCCCGAGGCATCCACCTCTTCCGTGCCAGCTTGTGGAAGCCCCGCACACGCCCGGGCTCCTTCGAGGGAGTAGGTAGCGAAGGCCTGCCTTGGCTCCAGCGCGTCGAGCGCGAGTTGGGTATGCAGGTCGCCACCGAAGTGGCCTCCGCCAGCCATGTGGAGGAAGCACTCGCTGCTGGGCTGGATACCTTCTGGATCGGAGCACGCACGACGACAAGCCCCTTTGCCATGGCAGAGCTTGCCGAAGCCCTCAGCGGAGAGCGCGTCACCGTGCTGGTGAAGAACCCACTCAACCCCGATATCGAGCTGTGGGAAGGCGCCCTCCTACGCCTCTACCAAGCAGGCATCCCTCAGATAGGGGCTATACACCGCGGCTTCAGCACCTATGCCAAGGGGCTCTATCGCAATGCGCCCCTCTGGCAAATCCCCATCGAGCTACGCCGTCGTCACCCCGAGCTTACCATCCTCGTTGACCCCAGCCACATCGCTGGGCGCCGAGACCTCGTACCGCTGGTCAGCCGTATGGGGCTGGAGATGAACTTCTCCGGCCTGATGGTCGAGACGCACCCCGAGCCCGAGAGCGCTTGGAGCGATGCCGCACAGCAGCTCACTCCAGCCGACCTCATCACCCTCCTCTCTCAGCTGGATCTCCGCGCTGCCCACCCGACCGATGACCGCATGCTCAGCGGGCTACGGGAGAAGATCGACCACATCGATGCCGAACTCCTGCGCCTGCTTCGGGAGCGCATGATCGTCTCCGAAGAGATCGGGCATATCAAGGCCAGCGCCCACCTGCCCATCGTACAGCCCGAACGCTACCGCAGTCTGCTGGAGGACCGCTTATCGCAGGGCCGTGCCTTGGGACTGGACGAAGGCTTTCTCAGGGAGCTCTTCAGCTCGATCCACGAGGCCTCTGTACACACCCAGCATACCGACAGCAAGTGACCATGAAGCTCCATCGCTTTGTCTTGACCTTGGGCTCTAATAGTGAGCCACAGAAACACCTCTCTCTGGCCCAAGCGGGGCTCCGCAGTCTCAGGCTGGAGCGCCTCACCTTCTCCCCTGCTCGCGAATCTGCCCCTATCAGCTTCGGACTCTCCGATGCGCTCTTCACCGACCAAGTAGCCGTAGGGGAGACAAGCATGGAGCTGGAGACCTTCGCCGCACAGCTCAAGGCACTGGAGCGTCGCACGGGTCGTACCCCCGAGCAGCGCAAGAAGCACCCCGAAGCCATCCCCGTGGACATCGACCTCATCACTTGGGATCGGGGGATCCTCAAGCCACGGGACATCACACGCCCCTACCTCATCGAAGGTCTACGCGACCTCGGTGAACCACTCCTCCCCGAGGAATAATCCCACCTTCTCTTTTAGCCAAGACTTCACAGAGTGCTCACAGCCCTCTGCTAGCTCGTCGTATCTTGAGGTAAAAGCAACCAGTACTGGTCATCGAGCGAAGTAGTACTGGTCACCATTTGTTACCAGTACTGGTCCGAAGCGCGACCAGTACTGATCACATCAGTGACCAGTACTGGTTCATTCCCCCTCCCCGCAATGCTCTTTCCCCCTACGACTTACGCCACGGCAAAATACCAGCAGACAAATTCCATGAAATCCACTAATTTAGCGGTACGATACGACACGATCTATACCTCTATCCATCATGATCAAGAGACTTACTCCTCTGCTCTTTGCTCTCGGCACACTACCCGTGCTGGCACAAGAAGCCCCCAAGCCTGACCCCACACAGGTCTATTCGCTCCTCGATGGGAAGACCATCATCAAGACCAATCCCTTCAGCGACATCTTCGGGAATCTCAACCTCAAGATCGAGCGCATCATTACCGATGGGCTTAGCGCACAGCTATCCGTCTTCACCTCTCCTAAGGCCAATCAAGGGCGACAGTTCGGAGCCTTCAACGACATTACTTCGGTGACGAGTAGTATAGCCCTCTACTCCTTCCAGCCCAAGTATGTCGCTGTCGTGCCGCAAGTACGATGGTATCTCAATGATGGCTTGGGATATGGCTTCTATATGCAGGCGTATTATCACTACCAGCACACTCAGTTTACCAACCAAGAGATCAGCTCGCACCGCACTCTAATTGGCAATAATACACCTGAATTTACTCTGGTATATGATGGTCAAGCTACGATGCATGGCTTCGGCTTTGGTGTCGGGGCACAGTGGCTCTTTGGCCGGAGAAAGAATGTCGTCTTAGACTGGTACATCGCTGGGATCGGCCGTGGCTTCGTCCGAGGTACGCTCACGGGGAGCTATACCTCAGCCCTCGACCAGCAGAGCTTCACAGAGCGCATCCGTGGCGACCTTCCCAACCAAGGAGAAGGTACTGAGTTCACCTTTGATGCCACACAGCCGAAGGTCACGGTATCGAAGATCAAGTACCAGTCCTATATCCTTGATATGGGGCTCTCCATCGGCTTCCGTTTCTAACGAGTTCATTATTCGGCTGGGGTACAAAGCCCCAGCCCTCTCTACATATTTATGCGAAAGACACTTACTGCCCTTATGCTTAGCCTCAGCACACTCCCCGTGCTGGCACAAGAAGCACCCAAGACCGACCCTACCCAGCTCTACTCGCTCCTTGATGGGAGGACCATCGTCAAGACCGATCCCTTGAGCGTGGTCGTTGGGAAGCTCAACCTTCAGGTCGAGCGCATCCTCGCCCATGGAGTCAGTGCTCAGCTCGGTCTCTACTTCACCCCTGAGGGTGCTACAGGGACGCAGTCAGGAGCCTTCCACTTCCAGAGCTATGCACTCAGCAACTCTGCCATCCTCTCGCCCGAGCAACCGAGATATATAGCCATCTCGCCCCAGGTGAGATGGTATCTCAATGGAGGCTTTGGACATGGCTTCTACATACAGGCGCACTACAGACTCCAGCGTAATGAGTTTACACACCAACATCTACATTCTCTTTATGAGCAAGTAGGCAACGAACGCCAATACATCAGTGTTGACTACGACGGTCAGGCCACGACACACAGCTACGGCCTCAGCATCGGGGCACAGTGGCTCTTCGGGCGACGGAAGAACATCGTCTTAGACTGGCACATTCTCGGCGCCGGACGTGGCTACACACGTGGGAGCTTCTCTGGGACCTACACCCCTACAGTTAGCCATGCAGAGGTCAAAGAAGCCGTTCAAGAGAGCCTCCATAGAAGGGCCAATAACGCTGTGTTTAGATTCGATGAGACGCAGCCCAAGGTGAAGGTCTCGAACATCAAATACGTAGCTGACCTCTTCGATATGGGCGTGTCCATTGGCTTCCGCTTCTAAGGCGGAGGGCATAGCGGGTAAAAAGCGTATCTTTGCAGGGTAACTTGGGTGGAGTACTTATCAGCTCGTCCCTACCCCTGCAAGGCAAGGGGCGTGTGGCCATAGCTGGAGTACGCTTCATCCGATATATAATAGCGCATAGTGGAAACAAAGTACATCTTCGTCACGGGGGGCGTCGTCTCTTCCTTAGGCAAGGGGATCGTAGCTGCCTCTCTCGGCAAGCTCCTACAGGCACGTGGCTACAGTGTCACGATACAGAAGTTCGACCCCTACATCAACATTGACCCAGGCACCCTCAATCCCTACGAGCACGGCGAATGCTATGTCACCGATGACGGGCACGAAGCCGACCTGGACCTCGGACACTATGAGCGCTTCCTCGACATAGCGACCTCACGAGCCAACAACATCACCACCGGGCGTATCTACCAAAACGTCATCCGCAAGGAGCGTAAGGGCGACTACCTCGGCAAGACCGTACAGGTCATCCCCCATATCACCGACGAGATCAAGCGCAACGTCAAGCTCCTTGGCCTCAAGAAGCAGTACGACTTCGTCATCACCGAGATCGGTGGTACCGTCGGCGATATCGAGTCCCTCCCCTTCCTCGAAAGCGTACGACAGCTCAAGTGGGAGCTCGGGCAGAACTGCCTGTGCGTCCACCTGACCTACGTCCCCTATATCGCTGCGGCTGGCGAAGTGAAGACCAAGCCCACCCAGCACTCCGTCAAGCAGCTCCAGGAGGTCGGTATCCAGCCCGATATCCTCGTCCTGCGCACCGAGCACACGCTCAGCAGCGACATCCTCCGCAAGGTCGCACTCTTCTGTAATGTCTCAGCAGAGTCCGTCGTGCAGAGCGTCGACGTCCCCACCATCTATCAGGTACCCTTGGCACTCGGCGATCAGCATCTCGATGAGATCGTGCTCAAGAAGAGCGGTATCACGCCCGAGGCTAAGCCCGAGCTGAAGGAGTGGAAGAAGTTCCTCGCCCTGCGCGAAGAAGCCAAAGATGTCGTCACCATCGCCCTCGTCGGTAAGTACGTCGAGCTACAGGATGCCTACAAGTCCATCGACGAAGCGCTCCTACAGTCTGCTACCTACAGCGGCCGCAAGCTCCGCCTCATCTCGGTACACAGCGAGAAGGTCTCTGAGGAGAATGTAGCCGAACTGCTGGGTGGTGTCGATGGCGTCGTCGTAGCTCCGGGCTTCGGCTCCCGCGGTGTCGATGGCAAGTTCGTCGCCCTGCGCTATACCCGTGAGCACGGCATCCCCACGCTGGGTATCTGCCTCGGTATGCAGTGCATGGTCATCGAGTTCGCCCGCAACGTCTTGGGCTGGAGTGATGCCCACACCACGGAGATTGACCCCTCGACCACACACAAGGTCGTCGACCTCATGGAGGAGCAGAAGAGCATCTCCGACCTCGGAGGCTCGATGCGTCTCGGGGGCTACGACTGCGTACTGCGCCCTGGGTCGAAGATCGCTGCCGCCTATGGCTCGGACTTCATCCGCGAGCGTCACCGCCACCGCTTCGAGTTCAACAGCCAGTATCGCGAGGCTTACGAAGCAGCTGGCATGATTTGTGCAGGGGAGAACCCTGACACGGGGCTCGTCGAGACGGTAGAGCTCAGCGGACATCCTTGGTATGTCGGCGTGCAGTATCACCCCGAGTACCGCAGCACGGTACTCCACCCCAGCCCGCTCTTCCTCGCCTTCGTGAAGGAGGCGATCAAGTATGGTGGCGAGCGCCATCAGGCCTAAGAGAGCAACGCGACTGTATCACATCGCCTCCAGCACCCCACTGGCGCGTGTGGAGGCATAGTATAGATTAATGGATAAGAATACACTCATCGGAGCCCTACTCATCGGGGCCGTACTCATCGGGTTCACCTGGTTCAGTAAGCCCGACCCGACTCAGCAGACACCGCCACCAGCGGATACCACCCACGTCGTAGCTCAGCAGCCCGCTGCCCCACAGGCCACGGCTGACACCGCCGCCCTCGACAGCACGGGTACCCCCATCCTCGCCCCTTACCAGCAGGCTAAGGAAGAGAAGGTCATCGTACTGAAGAACGAGAAGCTCGCTCTCTCCATCTCCACCCGTGGTGGTGCCCCTGTCGAAGCCGTACTCGCAGACTACCTCGACCAGTCGAAGAAGCCCGTACACCTCTTCCGTAAGGGCGACACGCGTCTGGACCTCCCCCTGCGCACGCTCGACAACCGTATGGTGAGCACGGCTGATGCCAACTTCGACATCATCGAAGCTACCGACTCCACTGCTACCCTGCGTATGCAGCTCGATGAGTCAGCTTACCTCGACTACGTATATAAGCTCCGCAGCTCCGACTACCGCGTGGACTTCACCATCCGCGGTCACGAGCTTCGTCGCTTCCTCCCCGTCAATATTGCGCTACAGGATATCGAGTGGCGCCAGCGCATCCCCCAACAGGAGCAGTCCTGGAAGTTCGAGGGGCAGTATAGCGGTATCTACTACCACTACCCTCAGGGCGATGTAGACCGCCTCGAGACGACCAGCGAAGCCAGCGAAGATATCCAAGAGACGCTGCGCTGGGTTGCCTTCAAGGACAAGTACTTCAGCTCCGTACTGATCGCTTCGGCTACGGGCTTCAAGGACAATAAGCTCACCCTCAAGACCGAGGGCGAAGGTAGCGGCTACGTCCGCTCCGGCGACTTCAAGGGGACCTTCCCCATCTCTGTCAAGGAGACGGAGACCGTCGTACCCTTCATGTTCTTCTTCGGCCCGAACGACTACGACCTCCTGAAGGGCTATGACGAAGGTGTCGACAAGGCAAATGCCCTGCACCTCGACCACCTCGTCTACCTCGGTATGAGCGTCTTCCGCTGGATCAACCAGTATCTGATCATCCCCGTGGTGACCTTCCTCTCTGGCTTCCTGTCGAACTGGGGTATCATCATCCTCTTGATGACGCTCTTCATCAAGATGCTTCTCTGGCCCTTCACCTACAAGAGCTACATGTCGCAGGCGAAGATGCGTGTGCTGCGTCCTCAGATCGAGGCCATCAACGCTAAGTACCCCGGCAAGGAGCAGGATCAGATGATGAAGCGTCAGACCGAGACGATGAATCTCTATCGCTCTGCTGGTGCCAGCCCGATGAGCGGCTGTCTGCCTATGCTGCTGCAGATGCCCTTCCTCATCGCGCTGTACATGTACTTCCCTACCTCCATCCTACTGCGCGGACAGGGCTTCCTATGGGCTGACGACCTCTCTACCTATGACGCTGTCATCTCGTGGAATGCGAACATCCCCCTCATCTCGTCCTTCCTGGGCAACCACCTGAGCCTCTTCTGCGTGCTGATGACGGTGACGAACATCCTCTACACGCGCTACACGATGAATCAGAGCCCCTCGGGCGAAGGTATGGCCGGCATGAAGATGATGCCTTATATAATGGCGATCATGTTCTTCTTCATGTTCAACCAGAACGCCTCGGGTCTTAGCTACTACTACTTCGTCTCCACGCTCATCACCATCCTGCAGTACTTCGCCTTCCGCTGGACGCTCAACGAGGACAAGCTCCTCCGCCAGCTCGAAGAGAACAAGAAGAAGCCCCGCAAGAAGTCTAAGTGGATGCAGCGCCTCGAGGAAGCTCAGCGCCTCCAGCAGGAGCAGCAGCGCAAAGCCCAGAAGCAAGGCAAGCGCTAATCCTCCGCACCCTCCTATGCACAAATAGATAAGTCAAAGATGCGCATACTCCCCGCTGCGGGAGGCATGCGCATCTTTACTTCTTTCCTCTATACCGACTCCATAGATTTATCCCTTCACTCAATGGAACCCCTCAAGCACGAATGTGGCGTGGCGATGATCCGCCTGCGTAAGCCCCTCGCCTACTACCAAGAGAAGTATGGCACCTGGATGTATGGCCTCAATAAGCTCTATCTCCTCATGGAGAAGCAGCACAACCGTGGTCAGGAAGGTGCTGGACTGGCTGTCGTCAAGCTCCACGCGGCTCCTGGTGACGAATATCTCTTCCGCGAGCGCGCCGAAGGTGCCTCCGCCATCCAAGAGATCTTCAACTCCGTCTACGCCTCCTTCGCTGACGTCCCCGCAGAAAAGCTCGCCGATGCAGCCTATGCCGAGCGCTACCTACCCTTCGCTGGCTCCTGCCTCATGGGACACCTGCGCTATAGCACGACGGGCAAGAGTGGCCTGACCTACGTGCACCCCATGGTCCGCCGCAGCAACTGGCGCGCCAAGTGCCTCTCCATCTGCGGTAACTTCAACCTCACGAACGTCACCAACGTCTTCGATGCCATTACCTCTGTCGGCCAGCATCCCCGCCACGTCTCCGACATGCACATCCTGCTTGAGCAGCTCGGGCACCGCCTGGATCGTGAGGTCGAGCGTCTCTTCAACGAGAGTCGTACCCACGGCCTCAAGGGCATGGATATCACGCACTACATCGAGGAGCGCATCGATCTGGCAAACGTTCTGCGCCAGTGTGCCCCCCTCTGGGACGGGGGCTTCGTCATGTGTGGTGAGACGGGTAGCGGCGAGACCTACGCCATGCGCGACCCCCACGGCATCCGTCCTGCCTTCTACTATATCGACGATGAAGTTGTCGTCTTAGCCTCCGAGCGCCCCGTCATCCAGACGGTGATGAACGTCGCCGCCGAGCAGATCACCGAGCTTCGCCCAGGGCAAGCTATCCTCGTCAATCGCGCTGCCGAGGTCCGCACCGAGCAGATCATACAGCCCAAGCGGGATCAGGCTTGTAGCTTCGAGCGCATCTACTTCTCCCGTGGTAGTGACGTCGACATCTACCGCGAGCGTAAGGCTCTCGGTGAGCAGCTCACGCCCGCCATCCTCCGTGCCATCGGTGGCGACCTACGCCACTCGGTCTTCTCCTTCATCCCCAACACGGCCGAAGTCGCTTACTACGGCATGATCGAGGGTATGGACAAGCACCTCACCGAAGAGAAGCTCCGACAGATCAAGAGCACGCCTTCGCTCTCCGACGAAGCGCTGCGTGAGATCCTCTCCGCACGCGTCCGCACGGAGAAGGTCGCTATCAAGGACATCAAGCTCCGCACCTTTATCTCCGAGGGTAAGAGCCGCAATGAGCTCGCAGCGCACGTCTACGACATCACCTACGGCACCGTAGAGCGTGGCGTGGACAACCTCGTCGTCATCGACGACAGCATCGTGCGTGGGACGACCCTGCGCCAGAGTATCATCGGGATCCTCGACCGCCTCGGCCCGAAGAAGATCGTCATCGTCTCGAGCTGCCCACAGGTCCGCTACCCCGACTACTACGGCATCGATATGAGCAAGATGAAGGAGTTCATCGCCTTCCGCGCTGCTATCGCCCTCATCGAAGAGCGCGGTATGCAGTACCTCCTCGAGGAGCAGTATCAGAAGGCACGTGAGCTGGAGAGCGTCTCGCACAACGAGCACGTGGAGAATGTCGTCAAGGCCATCTACGCTCCCTTCTCGCCCGAAGAGATCTCCCGCAAGATGGTCGAGCTCCTTCGTCCCATAGACACCAAGGCCGAGGTCGAGCTGGTCTTCCAGAGCCTGGAGGGTCTGCACACGGCGATCCCTGGGCACCCTGGCGACTGGTACTTCAGCGGCAACTACCCCACCGCTGGCGGCTCGCACCTGGTGAACAAGGCCTTCATCAACTACATCGAGCAGGACTACCGCAAGTAAGCGCCCCCCGCTCCGCCCCATAATCCATACAAAGCACCCCGCCCCACACCACGAGCCATCAGGCTTACGGTGTGGGGCGGGGTGCTTTATCCCTATTGAGAAGAGGAGCTATACTCCCGCGGACTGGGTGACAGTCTCCAAGAGAGGGATCAGATGATCGAGCTGCTCACGGAGTGCCGATAGTTCGCCCTCGGCACAGCCTGCATCTCGCAGCTTGCAGGAGAAGAGCGAGGGAATATCCTCTGCCTCCTCGCGCAAAGCCTTCGCCTGAGGTGTGAGACAGAGGATCACCTGCCGGCTATCGACCGTACCACGCGTACGTGTGACGAAGCCCGCCGCCTCGAGACGCTTCAGCAGAGGCGTGAGCGTATTCGTATTCAGCCCCAGACGATCTACGATGTGACTGAGGGGCACCCCATCCTGCTCCCACAGGACGAGCAAGACCAGATACTGCGGATAGGTCAGCCCCAGACGGTCGAGATGAGGCTGGTAGAGGCGTGTGATCAGTCGGACGACCGTATAGAAGCGGAAGCAAAGCTGATCCTCCAGAAGGAGTGAAGATGAGGACATGCGATGTATATATCTTCGAAGAATGCGCAGCCCATAGACACCGAGGGAGGCTACTCCGTCGGCACCTATGGGCTACTCCGTAGATTAGAGTTGAGAGATAGGGCTTAGCACTTAGAGCGCTGGCATAGTACCTTGAGCGCGCCTGTGGACCACAGAGCCCAGAGGACCAGCAGTGGCTGGAAGAAGAGGCGCACCAAGCGCTTCGCATCCGTATCGAGCCCGAAGGCGCTGATCCCCTCCGTGTACTGATGGATGTTGCCAGGGAAGATCGCCACGAAGAAGATCGCTACGACCAGCCCGACCCACACGCGCTGACGATAGAGCACCACGAGCGAGAGCCCTAAGAGCATCTCCACGACACCCGAAGCCAGCACGACGAAGTCCTTGCTCATCGTGAGCCAGTCGGGCACCTGCGCCACAAAGTCCGCACGGCGGAAGGTCATGTGGCTGATCCCCGCATAGAGGAGGAAGAGCCCGAGAAGGATACGAAAGGCGTGCTGCGTCTTGCTCGTCGGGAGCGTAGCGGGCATCATACGAGCTCGAGGGTCACGTCGATGTTACCGCGCGTCGCATTGGAGTAAGGGCATACCTGATGGGCACGCTCCACAGCCTGCTGTGCAGCCTCACGATCGATACCATCGACCTCGACACGGAGCTTGACAGCGAGGCCGAAGCCTCCTTCACCATTCTCGCCGAGGCTGACCTCTGCGGTGACGGCCGTCTTCGCATGGAGCTTGCTCTGGCGCAGGACGAGCCCAAGGGCGCTATCGAAGCAGGCGGCATAGCCAGCTGCAAAGAGTTGCTCGGGGTTGGTTCCACCGCCCTGACCACCGAGTTCCTTGGGCGAGCGAAGCTGTACATCGAGTACACCATCATTACTTACTGCGTGGCCTTCGCGGCGGCCACCTTCGACACGAGCCGAAGTCGTGTACAAAACCTTGATTGACATAGCTGAATCTATTTAATGTAAAGTGCTACTGGGAGTAAGAGCATCAGGGCACTCCTTAGAGCTACTTAGCGAGAAAGCAAGAGGTATCGAGCAGCTTGATAAGACCGCCCCCTTCATTAGAGTCTATTCCTTCCTTATAGCTGATGATCTGTTTACACTGCAAAGGTAATACAAGTTTTCAGATATATCGTACGCGATACAATTAAATAAGAGGGTGAAGTTCTTGAGAACACACTACCCTACCTACATTCATTCAGGCACTTGCACCTCTTTTTCAAGCCACTAAAAAGCCGAAATTTAATCACCTTTATCAGCTAATTCACGTCGGTCTCCCCTCAGCCAAGCGGTATCTTCCACTACAATTACCCGCTATGCATGCCTATAGAAATAGTGGGATAGCAATAGAGGTATGATGAGATCGTAATAGGGATATCATCTCTCACACGTAGTGTATTTCCTTTATCTACGCAGGTAGATTTATCATCCACGCGCGTAAACTCTAAGATCCACGTGCGTAGATTTTAGATCCAGGCACGTAGATAGAAGTAATGCTATACTCGTTCGCAGCTCTACCACTATGCCGTGGGAGCTTTTCCCTCAGCAAAGACAGGCTCATCTTCCTTGATGAATAAGATTATATGTGGGGGAAAAGCAATGAATATTTGGTTGATAACATTTTGTTACTTACCTTTGCATTGCAAACCACCTATGTAAGGTATTTTTATTCACCACACATAGGTTATCCCTAAAAACGATAAGAAATATGATGACTCTTGAGATAAAAAGTAAGGTATCTAAGCAGGGCCTTCGCGCCGGCAAGACGCTTTACTACGCCTACCCCACGAAGCGCGAGAAGCTAAGCATCGACCAAGTGATGGAGCAGATCAGCAATATCTGTTCGCTCTCCCGCATCGATGTAGAGTCCGCTCTGCATGCCTTCGCCGAGGTCGTATGTACGAGCTTCGAGCAAGGCGTCGGCGTCGACCTCGGAGAGATAGGCACACTTATGCCTTTCGTCCAAGGCAAGCTGATGAACACCCCCGAGGAGGTCACCGAAGCGACCCTCCAGCCTGCGAAGATCATCATGCACCCAAAGAAGAATATCCGCCAAGCGCTCGGCCGCATCACCTGCCAGATCAAGCGCGAGCCCTCCCAAGACTAAGTAAGAATAAGAAATAGCTATAATGGATCTACGTTTATCAGTACGCACCAAGCGTATAGCCCTCCTCCTCACAGGGCTCGTGGCCAGCACGTCGCTGCTCTCTGCCCAAGAGAAGCTTACCCTCGACGAGTGCCGCGAAATGGCCAAGACCCACAGCCGGGTGCTCCAGCAGAAAGATGCTGAGCGCGAAGCTGCCCACGCCCGTAAGCAAGAGGTCTTCACAAAGTTCTTCCCTCAGGTGACGGCTCGCGGAGCCTACCTGCATATGCAGAAGGAATTCCACCTCATCGACTGGGACAAGCCTCTTGGCTCCTTCAACTTCCTCATCCCCGATCGTCTGCGTCACCTCGGCACCGTCGACCTGCGCAACGTATGGGTAGCCAACGTCACCGCCATCCAGCCCATCTACCTCGGTGGTAAGATCACCACGGGCTATCAGATGGCCTCTCTCGCCGAGCGCCTCCAGGGCAACCTCCGTGAGACAGCTGCCACGGAGATCGAGACGAAGGTCGATGAGACCTATTGGCAGATCATCTCCCTCGACAGCAAGTCCCGCTTACTTGACCAGCTCGTGACCCTACTGACGCAGACCGTGCATGACGTAGATGCCTCCATCGCAGCTGGTGTAGCGACGAAGGCCGATGGCCTCTCCGTCCGCACGAAGCTCAGCGAAGCCGAGGTCAAGCGCAGTCAGGTACAGAATGGCCTCGAGCTCTCGAAGATGCTCCTGGCTGACCTCTGCGGGCTGGAGTCCTCTGCCGACATCCATCTGGCAGACGAAGGACAGATCGAGCTTGCCCTCCCCGCTCCTACCGAGCGCCTGCAGGCAGAGGACCTTCCCGCCGCCGTCGAGCGCCGTAGCGAAGTGCGCTCCCTGCGTATGGTCGACACCATCTATAGCAAGCGCGTGCGTATGGAGACGGCAGAGCTCCTGCCTAAGGTCTACGGCTTCGCCAGCTATTCGGCTACGAATCCCAATAGCTTCAATGGCTCGAAGAAGGAATTTGGCGGACAGTATTACCTCGGTGCCATGCTTCAGGTACCCATTTCTGACCTCTTCTCTGGCTCCTTCCGCCGTCGTCAGGCTAAGGCCGAGCACCGTGTCAAGCAGCTCGAGCTCGCCGAAGCCCGTAGTAAGATCACCCTACAGATGAAGCAGGCAATCCGCACAGCTGACGATGCTCGCCGTGCCTACCAGACGGCTCTCAAGGCTGTCGAGATGGCACGCGAGAACATGCGCTACGCCGAAGTCGGCTACAAGGAAGGCGTCATCCCCCTGCTCAACTACACCATGGCGCAGACCGCCTGGATGAGCGCACAAGACAGCCTCATCGATGCACAGATCCGCGTCCTCCTCTCCGAAAGCAAACTGAAGAATATCCTTGCCCTATAAAACAATGAGTACACAACCCACCCAGCAGCCCACGCAGAACGAGGCTGCCAATGCATCGTCCAAGAAAAGTATCATCTTCGGCGTCGGTATCGTCGTCGTAGCTATGGTCCTCTTAGCCCTCTCTGGCTTCATCTTCTTCGGTGAGAAGGAGGATATCATCACCGGCCAAGTAGAGGTCGATGAAGTACGCATCGCGGGCAAGGTCCCAGGTCGTATCACTGAGTTCCTCGTCAGCGAAGGCCAGAGCGTGCATCGTGGCGACACCCTTGTACGCATCTATTCGCCCGAAGTCCTCGCTAAGCTCGAGCAGGCTCAGGCCGCTAAGTCCGCTGCCGAAGCCCAGAGCCAGAAGGCACAGGCTGGTGCTCGTAAGGAGCAGAAGGAAGGCGCCTACGAGATGTGGCAGAAGGCTAAGGCTGGCCTCGAGGTCGCAGAGAAGAGCTTCGAGCGCGTCGAGCGCCTCTACAAAGAAGGCGTCCTCCCCGCACAGAAGTACGACGAAGCCACCGCCCAGCTCAACGCTATGCGCGCTACCGAGCGTGCTGCTCGCAGCCAGTACGACATGGCGATGAATGGTGCTCAGCGTGAAGACAAGTGGGCTGCACAGGCCCTCGTCGAGCGCGCTGCAGGTGCTATCACCGAGGTCGACGCTTACCTCAAGGAAGGTGCGCTGATCGCTCCCATCGATGGTATCATCTCCGAGATCTACCCTCATCAGGGCGAGCTCGTAGGTACGGGCGCTCCTATCATGAGCATCTCCGACTACCGCGCCGTGCGTGTCCTCTTCGCCGTGCGCGAAGACAAGCTCGCCGGCCTACGTCAGGGCAGTAAGCTCCACGGCACCATCCCCGCCCTCGGTGGGAAGAAGGTCGAGCTGACTGTCTCGAAGATGAAGGACATGGGGAACTACGCTACGTGGAAGGCTACGAAGCCCCGCAACCAGCACGACCTGCGCACCTTCGAAGTAACTGCTCAGCCCACCCAGCCTGTCGAAGGCCTGCTGGCGGGTATGACGATCGTACTGGATAAGGGTCAGCTCTAAGATGTCAACCCCCAAGACAGGTCTGGGTGCCGTACTGAGGCGCGAACTCCGCTACCTCTCGACGCGCCCTATATACCTCTTCGCCATCTTCGGGGCACCGCTCTTGGTCACCCTCATGCTCCTCTATATGATGGGCGGAGGACTCCCGACCAATATGCCCGTAGCGGTCGTGGACGAAGACCACACCCCTACCTCGCGTGCCCTCACACGTAGCCTCGATGCCTTCCAGAGCTCTGAGGTAGTCCTCGAGGCTGCCTCGATGCCTGAGGCGCTCGAAGCGATGCGCCGTGGGGAGGTCTATGCGATCTTCCACATCCCCTCCGGCCTGCAGGCGGGTGCGGGATCGGCACGTCAGCCCAAGCTCCACTATTATACCAATAGCGCCTACCTGATGGCAGGGAGCTTCACCTTCCGCGATATGAAGATGCTCTCCGAGCTTGCTTCGGCCAAGGTCGGCCTTCAGACCGGCCAAGCCAAGGGCAAGACGATGGAGGAGATCATGGCTACCGTGCAGCCCATCGTCGTGCGCAATGAGGTGATGAGTAATCCTTGGCTGAACTATTCGGCCTACCTCACCACGACGATCCTCCCTGGTATCCTGCAGCTGATGATCCTGCTCCTCACCTCGTACAGCATTGGTCTCGAGATCAAGCGTGGTACGGCGAGCGAATGGCTTCGTCTGGCTAAGGGCTCGATGAGCCGTGCGCTCATCGGCAAGCTCCTTCCGCAGACCATCCTCTTCGTCCTCTCGGGCTGGATCATCCAGGGCATCCTCTACGGCTGGATGGGCTATCCCTTGCAGTCGGGCTGGGCACCGATGGCGCTTGCTATGCTCTTCCTCGTGCTGGCAGCTCAGGCTCTCGGTATCTTCTTCATCTCGCTGATTCCCGTGCTCCGCATGGGTATGAGCCTCGGTAGCCTCCTCGGGATGTTGTCCTTCTCAATATCGGGGATGAGTATCCCCGTGAGCTCGATGATCGCACCGATGCAGGCGCTGGCCTATATCTTCCCCCTGCGCTACTACTTCCGCATAGGGATCAATCAGGCGCTCATCGGGGCACCCTTCGCCGACTCGCTCCCCCAATATATCGGGCTACTCGCCTTCATATTCCTGCCGCTCATCATGCTGCCTCGTCTGAGGAAGTACCTCCTGAATGTCGGCTATATCGCTTGATGCTTCTATGAATATCATCCGATCTCTCAGACTCCGCATGAGTGACCTCTGGCAGGTCTGCCTCAGGGAGTTCCGTCATATCTTCGCCGACAGCGGGGCTATCCTCTTCTTCCTCGTCGTCCCCTTCGCCTATCCCCTCCTCTACTCCGCCCTCTATGGGAGCGAAGTCGTGCGAGAGGCACCACTGGTCGTCATCGACAAGAGCCACACGGCACACTCACGCGAATTCATTCGCCGTGTCGATGCTTCGCCCGATGTACGTGTGGTAGCTCATGTCGCTGGGGAGTCAGAGGCCTACCGCCTCATCGGGGAGGAGCGTGCCTACGGCATCTTGATTATCCCCGAGGACTTCGACCGTATGCTGATGAGCGGGCGCCAAGCGCACGTCGACCTGCATGCGACCTTCGTCTCCGCACTCTACTATAAGGCCTTCTCTCTGGCGACGACCGAGGTAGCACTGACGATGGGGCGCGAAATCGAAGCGGAGCGCCACTACGGCCCCTCCAGCGAAGCCACACGCATCTCCGTGCGCCCTATCGAGAGCGAATGGATCGTGCCCTACAACCCGCAAGGGGGCTTCCAAGGCTTCCTCCTGCCTGGGGTACTGGTGCTCATCATCCAGCAGACGCTCCTCATCGGCATCGCGATGATGTCGGGTACGCAGCGTGAGCGTGGTGGGCTGAGCACGCCTGTGCAGTACGTCGGTGGGCACTACG